>Ga0105054_10007195_pt1 | contig 15204 bp, 18 predicted proteins | sample BON02_FD_78091 | JGI IMG/M metagenome (GOLD analysis project Ga0105054, IMG submission 78091) | Freshwater microbial communities from Lake Bonney liftoff mats and glacier meltwater in Antarctica - BON-02 (megahit assembly) | ecosystem: Environmental > Aquatic > Freshwater > Ice > Glacier...
GCCCTGCGACGCAACCCAGATCGGCCGCTTTCGCCGTGCCATCGGTGAAGAGGGCCTGGAGCAGTTGCTCAAGGCCACCATCGAGACCGCAGTCGAAATCAAGGCCATCAAGCCGATTGAGTTCGAGCGAATCATCGTCGACTCTAGCTGCCCAGCGCAAATTGCTTCTCAACTCCGGCAATGCGGTATTTCAAAAACCAGCGCTTTGAACCCGCCGCGCTGACTTGGAGATACATCCCGCGCCAGCGTCAGCAAAGCGTGCCTGCTTCTTGTCTGGTGGGCATACAGCGTTACGGCATTCGGCATCAGTCAACATGGGGGTACGACTCCTAAGTTTCAGGAGTTTTGACAGTGAAAGTGGGGGTACGGGCTTCAATTCCCCCCTGTTTTCACTGTCTACACCCCCGATTTGTACCCCCGTTTGTTTTAGCTGTCAATACTGACACCAATTTTGCTGCGGTGCGAAGCACCGCCCCCGGAGGGCGAGCCGTAGGCTTGGCGAATTTGGGCTCTGACCCCAAAAACCCAGCCGTAGGCTAGTCGCATTTGGGCTCTGACCCCAAAAACTCACTGTACTAGAATCGCGGCAGTCGGGGTGCCAGCCCCCGGCGTTAGGGCTCGCTCTGGAATAAGTTGTGCATTTGGCACGTCGGATTTGGGATGCAATGCTAGGCGCGAAGCGTGCCGTGTGGCTCTGCCACACAAACGATTCGCAACAACGCAGGGCACCCGAAGCTGGCGGGCCAAATGTGCAAGTTATTTCTGAACGAACCCTTAGGATGCAAACCATCCGCAAGACGGTGTCCCGTCCAAGCTTGGTCTTTTCCCATCCTTTGACTTGGAGCAATTCGCATGGACACCGTACCAACCGCTGCACCCGCGCCCGTCACCCTGGGCGAGGCCTTCAAATATTGGCTCAAGCTCGGCTTCATCAGCTTTGGCGGCCCCGCCGGGCAGATCGCGATGATGCATCAGGAACTGGTCGAAAAACGCCGCTGGATTTCCGAGCACCGCTACCTGCACGCGCTCAACTACTGCATGCTGCTGCCGGGACCGGAAGCGACCCAACTGGCGATCTACATCAGCTGGCTGATGCACGGCATAAAAGGCGGGATCATCGCGGGCGTGCTGTTTTTCCTGCCGTCCTTTCTGCTGCTGTCGCTGCTGGCCGGCCTCTATCTCGCTTACGGCAACTTGCCGCTGGTGCAGGGGGTCTTTTACGGCATCAAGCCAGCGGTGGTGGCCATCGTCCTGTTCGCGGCGTGGCGCATCGGTAGCCGCGCCTTGAAAAACGAAGTGCTGTGGGGAATGGCGGCGCTGGCCTTCATCGGCATCTTTGTGTTCGAGATCGCGTTTCCGTGGATCGTGCTGGCCGCCGGCCTGCTCGGCGCCGTGGGCGGCAAGTTCGCGCCGAACAAGTTCAGAAGCGGAGGCGGCCACGGCGCCAGCCACAAGGAATACGGCCCGGCGATCATCGACGACGACACCCCGCCGCCGGCCCACGCGCGCTTCAGCTGGCGCAAGCTCGCGCTCAAGGTCGGCGCCTTCATGTTGATCTGGCTGGGGGCGATACTGGCAATTCAAGGTGTACCCGGCCTGTACGACATGGGCGAATTCTTCACCAAGGCGGCCTTCCTCACCATCGGCGGCGCCTATGCAGTGCTGCCCTACGTCTACCAGGGCGGAGTCGAGCATTTCCAGTGGCTAACCGGCCCGCAGATGATGGACGGCCTAGCGCTGGGCGAGGCCACGCCGGGACCGCTGATCATGATCGTCACTTGGGTCGGCTATCTCGGCGGCGTGGCGAAAGAAGTGTTCGACAATCCAGTCGCGGCCGGCCTGGCGGGCGCGGCGGTGGCAACCTTCTTCACCTTCCTGCCGTCCTTCCTGTTCATTCTCGTCGGCGGACCGCTGGTCGAAGCCACCCGCGGCGAAATCAAATTCACCGCGCCGCTGACCGGCATCACTGCCGCAGTGGTCGGCGTCATTCTCAATCTCGCCGTATTCTTTGCCTGGCACACCTTCTGGCCGCAGGGCACGGCGGCGGCGCCGTTCGCCGGCGTCTTCGATTGGTTCCCGGTAATCGTCGCCGTCGCCGCGTTTGTCGCCCTATGGAAATACCAGGCCGACATCATGAAGGTGATCGGCGTATGTGCGCTGCTCGGCCTGGCTTATACCTGGGGCGTTGCATAACCTCGTTGGTATTTTCCCTGATCAAGCAAACCATTGCTATACTGTGGCGAAGTAATAAAGTAATACCATGCTGATCACCTCAAAACTAACCTCAAAATTTCAGGCCACTGTTCCCACACCTGTTCGCAAGGCGCTACAACTCAAGGCTGGTGATCTGGTGGGCTTTGAGGTTGAGGGTTCCCAGGTCAAATTGCGCCATGTCACACCACTGGACATTGCTTTTTCGCAGGCGCTTGAGGGCACTCTGGGTGAGTGGTCAAGCAAGGCCGACGACAAAGCATTCAAGGACTTGTAATGGCCGACTTGAGCCTTGAACTGTTCGACGTGGTGGTGGTGCCCTTTCCGTTCACGGATCGTAAAGCCGCCAAGCGCAGGCCCGCACTGGTGCTGTCAAGGAAGTTATTCAACGACAGTTCTGGGCATAGCGTACTGGCCATGATTACCAGCGCAGAACAATCAAGCTGGCTAGGGGACCTGCCCATTTCAGATATTGAGTCAGCAGGTTTGACGACCGATTGCCTAGTACGCATGAAGCTTTTCACATTAGACGCCAGGCTCATTATTCGAAAGGCAGGCACCCTAGCTGCGCCAGATCAAAAAAAACTACGGGCTGCCTGGAAGAAGCTGCTGCTGGTTTGATCGAGTTATTCCATTTCCAGATCGATAGGAGATTAGGCGCGAAGCCGCAGGCAGTGCTATAGCACGGCAAGGCGAAGCAACAACATATCGTATTGATCTGGAGATGGAATCAATGCGCTTTTTCCCAGTTCGGCCCGATCCCAATCTCAGCCAGCAGCGGCACTTTTAAATCAGCCACACCCGCCATGATGCGCGGTATTTCAACCCGCACCCATTCGACCTCGGCATCGGGCACTTCAAACACCAGTTCATCATGTACCTGCAGGATCATTTTGGTGGCACGTTTTTCATCGTCCAGCACCTGCTGCACCTTGTTCATGCTGAGTTTGATGAGGTCAGCCGCAGTGCCCTGCATGGGCGCGTTGATGGCGGCGCGCTCGGCACCAGCGCGGCGCGGGCCGTTGGGTGAATTGATCTCTGGCAGGTACAGGCGGCGGCCAAAAACGGTTTCAACATAGCCCTTGGCTTTAGCAGACAGCCGGGTTTCATCCATGTAGTTCTTAACCCCGGGGTAGCGCTGAAAGTATTTGTCGATATACGCCGCAGCGGCCTTGTTCTCGATACCCAAGTTACGCGCCAGGCCAAAGCTGCTCATGCCGTAAATCAGCCCGAAGTTAATGACCTTGGCGTAGCGGCGCTGCTCGCTGCTGACCTGATCCACGGCGACACCAAAGACCTCGGCAGCGGTGGCTTTGTGTACGTCAATACCATCGGTAAAGGCTCGCAGCAAGGCTTCGTCTTGACTGATATGGGCCATGATGCGTAGCTCGATTTGGGAGTAGTCGGCACTTGCAATCACGCTGCCAGCGGGGGCCACAAAAGCCTCGCGCACGCGGCGCCCCTCAGCGGTTTTAACGGGAATGTTTTGCAAGTTCGGATCGTTGCTGCTCAAGCGCCCGGTCACCGCCACAGCCTGCGCGTAGTGGGTATGCACCCTGCCGGTGCGCGGCAGCGCGAGTTGCGCCAGCTTGTCGGTGTAGGTGCCTTTGAGTTTTGAGAGCGACCGATGCTCCAGCAGCTTGGCCGGCAGTGGGTAGTCTTCGGCCAGCCTTTCAAGCACTTCTTCGTCTGTTGACCGTGCGCCGGTCGCAGTTTTTTTGATGACCGGCATAGCCAGCTTGTCAAAAAATATTTCGCCCAATTGCTTGGGGCTGCCTAGGTTAAACGGTTGCCCAGCAATTTCATACGCTTCAGCCTCCAGTTTCAGTATGCGCTGGCCCAGCTCGCCACTTTGTTTGGCCAGCATGGCGGCATCAATCAGCACGCCATTGCGCTCGATGCGAAAGAGTGATTCACTGCTTTTGATTTCAAGCTGGTAAATAAAGCGCAGCGGCTCAATCGCTTCAATCTGCGGCCACAGCACGCGGTGTACATCCAGCGTCTGGTCAGAGTCTTCACACGAATATTCAGCCGCCTTGGCAATATCGACCTGGTTGAACTTGATCTGGTGCACGCCCTTGCCGCACAGGTCTTCATAGTTGATGCCGCTGCGGCCCAGATGCCGCAGCGCCAGGCTGGCCAAACCGTGCTTTTGATGCGCTTCAAGCACATAGCTCTGCAGCATGGTGTCGTGCGCATAGCCCCGTACTTCGATGCCGTGGTTGGCAAACACATGTCGGTCGTATTTGACGTGTTGACCGAGCTTGGCTTTAGCCGCGTTCTCCAGCCAGGGTTTGAGTTTGGCCAGCACCTCCGCGCGTGGCAGTTGCGCGGCTGCGTCGGGGTAGTCGTGCGTCAGCGGAATGTAGGCGGCCTCGCCGGGCGTGACGCTAAAGCTTAAGCCGACAATTTCGGCGCGCATGGCATCGAGCGAGGTGGTTTCGGTGTCTAAAGCCACAAGCTCTGCAGCTTGGATTTTTGCCAGCCAGTTGTCAAATGCATCCCAGGTGAATAGCGTGTCGTATTTTAGATTAATGGCACGTTGCGCCATAGGCACCATAGACGCATCGGCAAGCACATCGATAACATTTATAAGCGCAGACTCATCAAACAGACCAGGTGAATCAGCATCAGGTTTTGCCGCAGGCTTGGGCTTTCGGCCTGCAGAAGTCACGACCACTTCGGGTGCGCCACCACCGATTTGTTTTACCAATCCTTTGAAACCATATTTTTCATAAAAAACTATCAAAGCAGGTGTATTTTCTACACCCATCGCTATTGAATCCATAGTGGGTAGGCCGTCGATGTAAGCCGTCAAATCGCAATTTTTTTTAATCGTCACCAGCGCCCGGCCTTGGGGCAGCCAGTCAAGTGAGGCGCGCAGGTTCTCGCCCACCACGCCCTTGACCTCACTGGCGCGAGCCACCAACGCATCGAGCGAGCCGTATTCAAGCAGCCACTTCACCGCTGTTTTGGGGCCGACCTTGGGCACACCGGGCACGTTGTCTACTGCGTCACCCACCAGGGTCTGGTAGTCCACCATGAGGCGCGGCGGCACGCCAAATTCGGCCTCCACACCGGCCAGGTCGCGGCGGCGCTCGTTCATGGTGTCTATCACGGTGATGTTTTCATCGACCAGCTGGCTCAAGTCCTTGTCACCGCTGGAGATGATGACTTCAATGCCTTGCTTTGAGGCCATGCAGGCCAGCGTGCCAATCACGTCATCGGCCTCAACGCCGGGAACGGCCACCACCTTCCAGCCCAGCAGCCGTACAACTTCGTGAATCGGCTCTATCTGGCTGCGCAGGTCGTCCGGCATGGGCGAGCGCTGGGCTTTGTAGTCGGCATACAGGGCATCGCGAAAGGTCGGGCCTTTGGCATCGAACACGCATACCGCGTAGTCGGAGCGCACATCCTTGCGCAGCTTTTGCATCATGTTGACCATGCCGCGAATGGCGCCGGTCGCAACGCTTGTGCCATCGCTCAGGGTGGAGCGCAAATCTGGCATGGCATGAAAGGCGCGGTACAGGTAGCTAGAGCCATCGACCAGCAGAAGGGTTTTTTTGTAAGTAGCCATGCTGTGGAATTGTCAGCTATATCCACGCATTTATCCGCCAGAGTCGGCCCAAACTCTTGCAAATCTTCCAAAGCCGTTTAAACCCAGTATCTAGGGATCCTCTGCATAACTCTGGCGAGGCTGTGGCAGCCGGATGGGGATGAGCCACAAGGCGTTTTTTGCAGCCAATAGCCGGGCTATTGGCAAGAAAAGCAACGAAGCGGATCGCCCGAACCCGGCTGATCACAAACCGCAGGGAGTTATGCAGAGGGTCCCTAGGGGTGCGAAGCCTACAATACGGCTACATGAAACACGTTTTTCCATCCCCATCCCGCGTATTGATGATTTCACTGTTGCTGACGCTGCCACTTAGCGTTCCCGCGGCGGCATTTGCCCAATCAACAGCGCCAGTACCAGCGTCGTTGCCGGCAACACCCAGGATTGAGGCCGCACCTCCGACTGCATCCGGCAGGCCAGACAAGGCCGTTCAGCGCATCCGCATCGAAGACGCAGGCACCCGTATCGACGAGGTACGGGTGGGCGGCGAAACCCAGAGCATCACCGTACAGCCCAAAACCGGCAACAAGCTGCCACCCTACGAAGTTAAACCTTCAGGCTCCACCAAGGGCGGCGCAGCGTCAACATCCAGCAACGAGACCAATGGCCCGCGGGTCTGGAGTGTGCTGAAGTTTTAAACTTCGCGCTTCGTTTTTTCGTAACCCCAACCCGAGCGCAAAGCTTCACTTCTCAAGCATGGCCGTATTCACCGAAGTCTCTTTTGACGAGGCTGCTGCTTTCCTGCACGCACTTGATCTGGGTGCGTTGCAATCCATCAAGGGCTGCCCGGGCGGCATCGAGAACACCAATTATTTTGTCGATACCGAGCGCGGCGAATACGTGCTGACGCTGTTTGAGCGCCTGACGTTTGAGCAATTGCCGTTTTACCTGCACCTGATGCAGCACCTGGCAGCTCGCGGCGTACCGGCACCAAACCCTGCACCGGGCAAAAACGGCGACATCCTGCACAGCTTCAAAGGCAAGCCCACAGCAGTCGTGAACAAGCTGCGCGGGCACAGCGAACTAGCCCCCAGCGTTGCCCATTGCGCAGGTGTCGGCGACATGCTGGCCCGTATGCACATGGCCGGACAAGACTTTCCGAAGCGCCAGCCCAATCTGCGAGGCCTGAGCTGGTGGAACAGTACAGCGCCCGTGGTGTTGCCGCACCTCACACCAGAGCAGCACAGCCTGCTGCTCAGTGAGCTAGCCTTTCAGAACCACATTGCGGCATCATCAAGCTACAGGGCCTTACCCGTGGGTGCCATACACGGCGACCTGTTTCGCGATAACGTGATGTTTGAAGATGGCCGCCTTACCGGATTTTTTGATTTTTATTTTGCCGGCTGTGACGCGTATGTGTTTGATATCAGCATATGCCTGAACGACTGGTGTATAGACCTGGCCACAGGCCGGCATGATACGCTAAGGGCCGAAGCGTTTCTCACCGCGTACCAGGGCGTGCGCAAGCTGAACGCAGCCGAAAGAGCCTTGCTGCCAGCCATGTTGAGGGCTGGTGCGCTACGCTTCTGGATCTCGCGGCTATGGGACTTTCATTTGCCGCGCGAAGCCGCCGTTTTGCAAGCCCATGACCCCAGCCACTTTGAGCGCGTGCTGCGTCAGCGCTTGGTTCACACATTAGTTCCTTCACTATGAATCTAAATATCGTTCCCGCCCGTACTGGTTTGACGTGGGTCAAACTCGGTTTCAAAACTTATCTGCAGCAACCACTGGCTTTATCAGGGCTGTTTTTCATGTTCATGGCATTGCTGTCGATTGCCACGATGGTGCCTTTCATTGGCGCTGCCCTGGCACTAGCCTTGCTGCCCGCCGCCACCCTGGGGCTGATGGCGGCAACACAAGAGGCTACCAAAGGAAAATTTCCGATGCCCACGATACTCATCAGCGCGTTTCGTGCCGGCAAGCAGCAAGTACGGGCCATGCTGCTGCTGGGTGCCTTGTATGCGACAGGCTTTTTAACCATCATGGGAATCTCCGCCCTGGTAGACGGTGGCGAGTTTGCCCGGCTTTACCTCATGGGTGGCAAGATCACCGAAGACGTCGTTCAACAGACCGATTTTCAGCTGGCAATGTGGGTCACACTGACACTGCACCTGCCCCTCTCCTTGCTGTTCTGGCACGCACCGGCGCTGGTTCACTGGCATGGCATCACACCCGTCAAAAGCCTGTTTTTCAGCCTGATGGCCTGCTATAAAAACTGGGCAGCCCTCACCATCTACGGCATGGCCTGGGTCGGCATCTTCTTCGCGGTGATGCTGCTGGTCACGGTGATTGCCGCCTTGCTGGGCAACCCGACGTTTGCGGCACTGGCCATGTTTCCGGTGGCATTGCTGATGATGGCGATATTTTTTACGTCAATCTACTTCCCGTTTCGTGATAGCTTCACCGGTACCAGCACAGAAGCTACTGTTGAATAGGCTCAATCAACAGGCCGCTTGAGGCGTATTTCTTCCAGCTTGGTGCTGCCGAAAGCAACCGTTTTGAGCGATGGCATTTCGCGTTTGAAGCCCGCTGAATGCTCAAAAAAGCGTATCGCGCGTTCGTTGCGCAGCAGCACCCAGGCGGTAAGCTGCGTGCAGCCTTCTTCTTTGAGGCCTTCACGCGCGCCGTCCCACAGCGCAATGGCTGCGCCCTTGCCCCAGTGTTCGGGGGCCACATACAGCGCCCATATTTCGCCGACGCTGGACTTGGTACCAGCATCGCGTGAGCGGTCAAAACCTACAAAACCGACCACCTTCTCGGCCGCCAGAACCAGCAGCAATTGCGGTTCGCTGTATTCAATCGCCTCACGCCAGTAGGCCAGGCGCTTCTCAAGCGTCATGGTTTTGAGAAAGTCCTCGGGTATCAGCTCTTTATAGGCCGATTGCCAAGTGGCAACATGAATCTCGGCAATGGCCTTGGCGTCACTGGGAGAAGCGGAACGAACGGAGTAGCTAGACATTGGAAAATCTCTTTTCACGGGTGAAGAAAATCTCAGGAAGATCGGAATTGTCGCGCAAATCCGGCAAGAATCCTGCGAGAAAACGACTTAAAGTCATGCGCGAACGAACTAGGCTGAAGACGTTCAGAATTTAGGCGCATCTTCGAGTCTTACGCGCAATGGTTTTGCCCGTTCTACCAAGATACTCGCTTACTTCGTTGGCCCTTTGCACATCGTGTCAACTTCTTCCGCCATTGAGCGCTCCAAGTCCCATTGTTGGGACTTGCTTAGCGCTCCATAGTTATTACAGCGCGCTCGGTAGGTGCCTGCTGGCTTCGACAAGCTCAACCCGCACGGAAATCTCTTAAGGTAGTGCCATGGGGGTCAAACTCCAATTGAATCCTTCAAATAATCGCGTTGATTTTGGTTTAGTGCACAGCCAACAGAACCTCACGCACTACATCAGGCCTGCTGGCAGCAATACGCAGCAAGGCCTGCGCCGCACCTGATGGTTTTTTGCGGCCTTGCTCCCAGCCTTGAAGCGTTCGGGTTGACACGCCAATCATCTGCGCGAACTCGGCTTGTGACAAGCCTGTTTTAGCTCTGGCACCCATCAACTCCCACTCTTGCGCACTGTAGGTTGATTTGTGTTCAACCTTGCCGTCGGCACGCTCAATGCGGCGCTCAACGGTACCGCCGCGTTTGACGCTGAAGGTTGTTTTACGCGCCCATTGTCTAACGGCGACAGGCGCAGATGCAGCCTTTGCGGCTAGGTATTGCTCAATCAGTTGCTTGGCTTTGCTCATCTTCCCACTCCTGTTTCAAGCGCCTTAGCCAGGCGCGCGGCACATCGTCCTTTTCATTTTTCGCGTAGACGGCAACCAGTACGACTTGCCCTGCTGCGTCCTGCAAAAAGTAAACTACTCTTGCGCCACCGCGCTTGCCACGCCCCGATGCTTTCCACCTGACTTTGCGGCAACCCAGCGTTCCCGGAATCACATCACCAGCAGTTGGACAGTCGCAAAGGTAGCGCTGAAAAAGTGCAAACTCATCGTCACTAAACAGTTCGTCCCGCAATTGTGCGAAAGGCGGCAGTTCGATGAAGGTAAACAGCATCTTATTATTATACGCCTAAGACGTATAATAAGAACTGGCATCAGACTCCAATCGAATCTAGCCTCAGCCTCGACATCAAACCGTCACGCGCCTATGCAAGGATGGGACATGCCCCTCCGCTGCTTGCTGCTGCAAACCTTGCGCTCTGTCTTACGCCCACTGCTGATCTGCAACACTCTGACCAAAGCGCACTGATTGCATGATTTCAACTGATAATTGACCCTTCAAACAACCGTAAACAACCGGAGAAAAGCATGGCAAAAGGTCAACAAAACAGCGGCAAGATGGTGAAAAAACCAAAGAAAGACACCTCACCACCGAAGACGGTGTCGCCAGACGCGGTGCGCCCAAGCATCGTCACTACGATACCGCTGCGGGGCAAGCTGAAGAATAAGTAATTCCATTTCCAGATCAATACGATATGTTGTTGCTTCGCCTTGCCGTGCTAAAGCACTGTCTGCGGCTTCGCGCCTAATCTCCTATCGATCTGAAAATGGAATAAGCAGCATGGTTACCCAAAGTGGCTCGCCTCAGCAGGGGAATGGACAGCCAGCAAACCCGCTACATGGCATCAAGCTGGAAGCCATCGTGACCGCGCTGGCCAGCCACTACGGCTGGGAAGAGCTGGGGCAGCGCATCAACATCCGCTGCTTTACCAGCGAGCCCAGCGTGGCATCCAGCCTGAAGTTTTTGCGCAAAACACCCTGGGCGCGCGAGAAGGTTGAAAGCCTTTATCTCTTCATGCTGCGCGACCTAAAACGCAGCAGCCCAACGGTTCATAATTTCCCGCCGCCGCGTGGCTGAAGCATCCCCAAACATTGCGCTTGTTCATGTTGATGACAGCCTACTGGTACTTGACAAACCCGCTGGCCTGCTGGCCGTTCCCGGACGTGGCACAGACAAGCAGGACTGCCTGAGCAGCCGGGTGCAGACGCACTACCCTGACGCGCTGGTGGTGCACCGGCTGGACATGGCTACGTCGGGTTTGATGCTGATGGCCCGCGGGCTTGAAGCGCAACGCGCACTGTCAAAATTGTTTGAAACTCGCGCAGTCCATAAACGCTACGTGGCCGTGATCGACGGGCACCCCGGACTGCCGCCCGGTCCGGACGGCTGGGGGCTGATTGACCTACCCATTGCGCTCGACTGGCCGCGCCGCCCGCTGCGCATCATCGATGCCGAGCGCGGCAAGTCCAGCCAGACACGATGGCGGGTTATGGCGTTCGATCCGACCACGAACAGCACGCGGCTGGAACTGGCGCCTGTCACCGGCCGCTCCCACCAGTTGCGCGTGCATTTGCAGGCCCTGGGCCACGCCATCCTGGGCGACAGGTTGTATGCGCCGGAGGCCGTGCAGGCCAGGTCGGCCCGGCTGCTGCTGCATGCGTGTGCGCTGCGTTTTGTCCACCCGGTCAGCGGCGAGCGCATGCAGTTTGAAAACCCGGCACCCTTCTGACCCTGATGACAAATGGCGCCGATCCGTGGAACTTCACCGCGCAAATCCGCCGCTTCCAGGGCTTCGCCGCGTCAGACTGGACGAGGCCGACCAGGCGGCCCTGAGCGTGCCGTTTACGCCAGGCAGCGACGGCCTGCGGACCGGCTTTTCCATCGTGGTCGACACCTGAACGGAAAAGAGAAAAATGCCTGTCGCGGTTTGCCGGTAATATCGGCAGCCATGACCCAACACCTTTTTATCCTGACCGGCGCATCGCGCGGCATGGGGCTAGCCATGGCCCGCAAGCTGCTCAAGCCGGGCAACACCCTGCTGTGCATTTCGCGTAAAACCAATCAAACACTGGCCGCACAGGCCAAGCTGGACGGCACGCCGCTGCTGCAATGGACGCGAGACCTCGCCCAAGGCGCGGACGCCAGCGCGCGGCTGGAGCAATGGCTACACGAACAAGCCAACGCCGGCTTTGCCAGCGCCGTGCTGATCAACAATGCCGGCATGATCCCGCGCATCGGCCCGCTGAGCGAAGCCGACGCCGACGATCTGGGCCAGGCCCTGCGCGTCGGCCTGGAAGCGCCCATGCAGCTCACCGCGGTGTTTTTGCGTGCCACCAAAAACTGGCCGGCCCGGCGCAAGGTGCTCAACATTTCTTCGGGGCTGGGTCGCAAGGCCATGGCCTCGCAGGCCATCTACTGCGCGGCCAAGGCCGGCATGGACCACTTCACGCGCTGCCTGGCGCTCGAAGAAGCGCTCAAGCCGAACGGCGCGGCCGTCTGCTCGCTCGCGCCGGGCGTGATCGACACCGACATGCAAGTCCAGCTACGTGGCGCGGACGCGTCGGCCTTTCCCGACCAGCACAATTTCATCAGCCTCAAGGATAAGGGCCAGCTCACGTCCCCGGACGAAGCTGCCGCCCGCGTGTTGGCCTTTTTGGACCGTCCGGACTTTGGCAGTCAGCCGGTGGCTGATGTTCGGGATTGATTGGTCACTCCGTGTACTGCACAGCCCCCGAGGGGCGGTGCTTGAACATGCTCAGGCCTTCAACTCAGGCTTCGATCTTCACACCCTTCCAGAATGCCACATGACCCTTGATATTGTCGGCTTCAGGTTTGGGGTCGGGGTAATACCAGGCGGCATCGGTGTTCATCTCGCCATTGACCAGCAACGAGTAATAGCTGGCCTGTCCTTTCCATGAACACATGGTGTGGTGGTTGCTGAAGGTGATGTAGTCGCGATTGAGAGTGCTTTCGGGGAAGTAGTGGTTTCCTTCAATCACCACGGTGGTGTCGCTTTGCGCAATGACTGCGCCGTTCCAGATGGCTTTCATGGCTTGCTTTCTTTGAGGTTCACGATCATTGCCTTACACGCCACCGTGCGGATGCGTCGGATCTACCCACAGCACGGTGTCGGGTTTTTCGACCGGCTCAATCGCCAGGTTGACAGCTACCGCCTCGCCGTCGCTGCGGCACAACACGCATTCAAGCAGCTCGGTCGGGCTGGCGTTTATTTCTTGATGCGGTACGTAGGGCGGCACATAAATAAAATCGCCTGGCCCGGCCTCGGCGGTGAACTCAAGCCGCTCACCCCAGCGCATACGCGCCCTGCCCTTGATGACGTAAATCACGCTCTCCAGATGGCCGTGGTGATGCGCACCGGTTTTGGCACCCGCATGGATGGTGACAGTACCAGCCCAGAGCTTTTGCGCGCCGACGCGGGCAAAGTTGATGGCCGCCTTGCGGTCCATGCCCGGTGTTTGCGCGGTGTTGCCGTCCAACTGGTTGCCTGAAATGACACGCACACCGTCATGCTTCCAGGCAGGCTCGGCGTGGTTGTGATCGTGGCTCATGGCATGTTCCTTATTTTCAAGCAAATTCTTTAGCCAGCAATTCATACGACCTGCGCTGCGCGGCTGCATCGTGCGTCCAGGTAATGATGACCAACTCTTTAACCCCGAGAGTATCGGCCAAGCTGCGCAACTTAGCAGCAACCTGCGGCCCGCTGCCGACCAATGCGGTACGTCTGAGCTTGTCGGCTTCAAATTGCTCGGCCGAAGTGTAGGGCCTGCTGGCGACTTCGGCAGGCGACGGCAAGGCACCGAGCGCGCCCTTGTTGCGATCAATCTTCCAGCGCGCGCGGCTGGAGAAATGGTGCCAAGCTTCTTCTTCGGTATCCGCCGCCAGCGCCCAGACACACAGCACGGCTTGCGGCTGTGGGCGCAGGGCTGTTGGCTTGTAAAGTTGGCGGTACAAATCCAGCGCCTGATCCGCGCCCTGCCCATCAGTGATGAAATAAGCAAACGCATAAGGCAGGCCGTAATGCGCCGCCAGCTGCGCGCCGTAATCAGAGCTGCCCAGCATCCACAGCTCGGGCGTAGTCGGCCCCATGGGGTTGGCAGTCACACCTCTGCCGGGGTGGCCTTCAGGCAAGTCAATGCCGGCTATCCAGGCCTGCAGCTCGCGCACCTGTATCGGAAAATTGTCTGCCGACTGCTGCGGGTCCGTGCGCAACAGCCGCGCCGTGCGCATGTCAGAGCCCGGTGCGCGGCCAACACCCAGGTCAATACGCCCAGGTGCCAGCGCCTCCAGCACCCGGAACTGCTCGGCCACCTTCAGCGGCGCATAGTGCGGCAGCATCACGCCCGCACTGCCAATGCGTATGCGGCTGGTGCTGGCAGCAATGGCCGCCATCAGCACCTCGGGGGCCGAACCGACGATGCTCGGGTGGCTGTGGTGTTCACTCACCCAGAAGCGGTGATAGCCCAAGGCTTCGCAATGCTTGGCAAGTGCCAGCGTCTGGCGAATGGAAACATCTTCGGTGCGGCCTGATACGGCTACGGATTGGTCAAGGACAGATAAACGGATCATCGGCAAACTATATTACGTTTGATGCCGTCTGTTCCAATGGGGGTATCACCAACAGCACTCGGGGCTTCCAGAAATTCGATTTCCGGGAGGCAGGGCAAGGCGCACGGAGGAGGGTTATTGGGGTCAGACGCCAATTTCATTACGATGCAAAGCATCGCACCCGAAGGGCGTGCCAAGGGCACGATGAATTTGGACTCTGACCCCAAAAACCCTCCGAGCACCGCGCAACGCAGCCATGCACCCGGAAATCGGATTTATGGAAACCCCGAAACTATGGCACTTAAAGCCACTATCTACAAAGCGCAGTTGCAATTAACAGACATGGATCGCAACGTCTATGCTGACCACAGCGTCATCATCGCCCGCCACCCGTCGGAGTCCGATGAACGCATGATGATCCGTCTGCTGAGCTTCGCGCTCAATGTGCCTGCTGACGACAAAAATGGCAAGCTTGACTTTGCAAAAGACCTGTGGGACGTGGACGAAGCAGCGCTTTGGCACCAAGACTACACAAACCAAATTTTGCACTGGATAGACGTCGGCCAGCCCGACGACAAGCGCCTGATGAAAGCGGCGGGTCGGGCAAAAAAAGTCAGCGTCTACAGCTTTGCCAGCAGCACCAACGTCTGGTGGAAGGGCATTGAAACCAAACTCACCCGCGCAGCCAACCTGGTGGTGTGGCAGATCGAAGCCGCGCAAAGCCAGGCACTGGCAAAGCTCGCCGAGCGCAGTATGCAATTGCAGGTCACGGTACAGGACGGCACGGTGTGGATGAGCACCGCCAACGGGTCGCTGGAGATAACGCCCCTCAGGCTGACTGCGAGTTTGTGAGTTTTTGGGGTCAGAGCCCAAATTCGCCGAGCCTACGGCTCGCCCGGAGGGCGCGGTGCGATGCACCGCAGCGAAATTGGTGTCTGACCCCAATAACTCAGCCCCAAGGCCTTCCAGCCTGCAACCCCCAATTTTTCAAGCGTGGCGATGTTTTGCTCAAAAATCGCTTCGGCTTGGGGAA
>Ga0105054_10007196_pt1 | contig 15204 bp, 10 predicted proteins | sample BON02_FD_78091 | JGI IMG/M metagenome (GOLD analysis project Ga0105054, IMG submission 78091) | Freshwater microbial communities from Lake Bonney liftoff mats and glacier meltwater in Antarctica - BON-02 (megahit assembly) | ecosystem: Environmental > Aquatic > Freshwater > Ice > Glacier...
ATTGTTTCAATCCTAGTTTCTAAATGGATAGGTGTTTAAGCTTTTTGTGCTGTTGTTATCATAGTGTTTTTAGTGTGTTTCAATCCTAGTTTCTAAATGGATAGGTGTTTAAGTTTCCTTAGCCTAACTTTTAACTCGTTTGTTTCCCTGGTTTCAATCCTAGTTTCTAAATGGATAGGTGTTTAAGCGGGCTACAAAGTATAACGCGAGTATGTCCGCTGGGTTTCAATCCTAGTTTCTAAATGGATAGGTGTTTAAGCATAGTGGCCGCCATTGGGGTTATTGTGTTATTGGTGTTTCAATCCTAGTTTCTAAATGGATAGGTGTTTAAGAGCAATACAAGGGTGCTGGCATCTGAAGGCACGGTGTTTCAATCCTAGTTTCTAAATGGATAGGTGTTTAAGACCATACGGCACAGGTTTTTAGCATGGAAGATGTGCGTTTCAATCCTAGTTTCTAAATGGATAGGTGTTTAAGTTTGACAAGATCGGCCGGGGGCGCTAAAGCTGCCTTGTTTCAATCCTAGTTTCTAAATGGATAGGTGTTTAAGCGTATATGTTGTCAACGAGCAAACGACATACGAACTGTTTCAATCCTAGTTTCTAAATGGATAGGTGTTTAAGTCATAACTTTATCCACGAAAACCCCGCCTTCAGTTAGTTTCAATCCTAGTTTCTAAATGGATAGGTGTTTAAGAAGTGCTTCTTTCGTTTGGCCTTCGGCTTGAATCCTGTTTCAATCCTAGTTTCTAAATGGATAGGTGTTTAAGACAACTACCATTTGACAGCATTGGGAGCAACTGCCCGTTTCAATCCTAGTTTCTAAATGGATAGGTGTTTAAGCTTACACAACTTTATGGCATAGAGCCGGGATACTCTAGTTTCAATCCTAGTTTCTAAATGGATAGGTGTTTAAGTGAAGGCCTAAGCAATATAACCTATGATGTATTGGAGTTTCAATCCTAGTTTCTAAATGGATAGGTGTTTAAGATGCACGGCCAAGCCTAGCACAAAAGCCGAATCTCGTTTCAATCCTAGTTTCTAAATGGATAGGTGTTTAAGGTATAGCTTATCGACACATCGTGCCCGCCCTCTTTGTTTCAATCCTAGTTTCTAAATGGATAGGTGTTTAAGCCAAAACTTTCGGCGCGGGTTGTAGTCCATTATCGGTTTCAATCCTAGTTTCTAAATGGATAGGTGTTTAAGTTTTGCGGGTTTCCTCGCTCGATAAATCTTCTACAGAGTTTCAATCCTAGTTTCTAAATGGATAGGTGTTTAAGTTCCAGAAGCAACCGCCAAAGCCGCCGCCGCAAAACCGTTTCAATCCTAGTTTCTAAATGGATAGGTGTTTAAGAAAACCTTTTTTTGCAATGCCTTAACACCGGACAAGTTTCAATCCTAGTTTCTAAATGGATAGGTGTTTAAGATTATCAGAAGTGGCGGATGATCGCCATGAATCGGAGTTTCAATCCTAGTTTCTAAATGGATAGGTGTTTAAGATATAATATTTTTCTGTATATGCCATATTTAACCGTGTTTCAATCCTAGTTTCTAAATGGATAGGTGTTTAAGTTTTGATGCCATGTTATACACATTTATCTATTACATTGTTTCAATCCTAGTTTCTAAATGGATAGGTGTTTAAGAATTCAAGAAAACACTATCATTTCTAATTGTCCCACGTTTCAATCCTAGTTTCTAAATGGATAGGTGTTTAAGCGATATTTTCTTTGATTGCGTCCGATAAGCCTTTTCGTTTCAATCCTAGTTTCTAAATGGATAGGTGTTTAAGATAAGGCCATCGCCGGGGGTTAGGACCTCAACGCCGGTTTCAATCCTAGTTTCTAAATGGATAGGTGTTTAAGATTGGCCGAGGCGTTGGAAAGGGCCGAGTCCAAACGTTTCAATCCTAGTTTCTAAATGGATAGGTGTTTAAGCAAGCCCCGCCCTCATTGGTCTAAGCCCCGGACCGTGTTTCAATCCTAGTTTCTAAATGGATAGGTGTTTAAGCTTCGCGGCTTTCGAACAATTGTTGTTTCGCTTCTTTGTTTCAATCCTAGTTTCTAAATGGATAGGTGTTTAAGAATAACAGATGATGAAGTTTATGCACTTCCCTATGAGTTTCAATCCTAGTTTCTAAATGGATAGGTGTTTAAGAAAAATTAAAATTTGCACGTTCTACTGGGGGGCACAGTTTCAATCCTAGTTTCTAAATGGATAGGTGTTTAAGAATGTCAATTAGTTGTCTTTCCATTTTAATCTAATTGTTTCAATCCTAGTTTCTAAATGGATAGGTGTTTAAGCGGCCTTGGATCCCGTGAAACGGCGAGGCTAATAAGGTTTCAATCCTAGTTTCTAAATGGATAGGTGTTTAAGTTTCGGTCATATTGTTCTCGGTCGAATTAACCTTTGGTTTCAATCCTAGTTTCTAAATGGATAGGTGTTTAAGGTAATTCTCTTAATGAGGTTCATATACTTAATTTTGGTGTTTCAATCCTAGTTTCTAAATGGATAGGTGTTTAAGTTTAACGCGGACGGGGCTTGCATCGACATAAGCCGTTTCAATCCTAGTTTCTAAATGGATAGGTGTTTAAGTTTATAACCGCGGCTTTTTGTTGGTTGTCAACTTCAGTTTCAATCCTAGTTTCTAAATGGATAGGTGTTTAAGCGTTCCAACCCTCGCCCATATGCGCGGCAATATTAAGTTTCAATCCTAGTTTCTAAATGGATAGGTGTTTAAGCACTTGAGCGCCTTATTATGGATAAGAATTTTTCAAGTTTCAATCCTAGTTTCTAAATGGATAGGTGTTTAAGATATTACGTACGGTACACCAATTGCCGACGAATAGAGTTTCAATCCTAGTTTCTAAATGGATAGGTGTTTAAGGGCATTGGTCAACCTCAACAAATCGGCCAAGAGGCGTTTCAATCCTAGTTTCTAAATGGATAGGTGTTTAAGTAGAAAAGGTTGACACGGTTGAAATTCATTTCGTTTCGTTTCAATCCTAGTTTCTAAATGGATAGGTGTTTAAGTCGGGCTACAAAGTATAACGCGAGTATGTCCGCTGGGTTTCAATCCTAGTTTCTAAATGGATAGGTGTTTAAGGGCGCTCCGGTGGTCGATATAGAGCCCAATGTAATGGGTTTCAATCCTAGTTTCTAAATGGATAGGTGTTTAAGTAATTTCGGTGTGCAATATCATTTCGATCGTTGTCCGTTTCAATCCTAGTTTCTAAATGGATAGGTGTTTAAGTAAAATCCCAATTCTTTGACAGCCATAACTCGACCTGTTTCAATCCTAGTTTCTAAATGGATAGGTGTTTAAGATATGATATTAAATTAAATGGTGAATAAATCTTTGGTTTCAATCCTAGTTTCTAAATGGATAGGTGTTTAAGGCCCTAATGGCTGGGCCTTGGCTTTTTCGTGCTCCTGTTTCAATCCTAGTTTCTAAATGGATAGGTGTTTAAGACAAACGAATGACAATATGATCCATTTCGGTCTGAGTTTCAATCCTAGTTTCTAAATGGATAGGTGTTTAAGAAATACGCGCTGGCTCATTTTCGAGGTGCAAGACATGTTTCAATCCTAGTTTCTAAATGGATAGGTGTTTAAGTGCAATTGCTCGCAAAGATATTCTATATGCCAATTAGTTTCAATCCTAGTTTCTAAATGGATAGGTGTTTAAGAATGATCGGGTTATTTGCGACCTCGCGCATATTATGTTTCAATCCTAGTTTCTAAATGGATAGGTGTTTAAGCCGATTTTGCCGCTAACCTCAATAAATATAATAGCTGTTAGGTAACAATCATGATTTACTTTTCTTCTATTCAATATGTCAAAGAGCAATTTTTGCAAATATGTATACTGTTTCCGTATTGGTCAAGTCCGATATTCATTGACATAAGAAGTGTTTTTAGATCAGATGAAAATAAATTTGTATCTGGAACGCTATTTAATACATACGTTCCTATAGGTACAATTTAAGCATCTTTTCTTAAATTTTGTTGCTTTAGGGAAGGTATTGCCTTCAATAATTTCAAGCATGCTTTTTCTACTTTCCTTAACCGCTTGTTTGGCGGATTGCTCTATGGGTACTTCGATCAGTTTATTGTTACTTCGTGTATAAACTAAAAACCCTTTGGTAACTTCCACTTGATATACGTCCTCAATCAAGAGAGCATAACAATAGAGCTGTTGTTTGTATGTTTCAAAAACGCGATCTTTCCAAACCGCAAATTTATAATCTAACGGGGCAAAACTACCGTCATCAAGTTCTAAGACTTCATCAACTTTTCCCCTTAGAAAATCATTGCCAAGATACATATCCGTCCACTTTTGCTTGACTCCTATCTTTTTCCGGAGATAGTCCTTATTACGTTCCAATTTTTCATCGTGGATTTCGCGCCCCCTTTCAACCTTAAAATATTTATCCTCATTCTGTGGTATACGCAGTACATATTCAAAATACGTATATCTAGGGCAGTATAGATATTCGATTATTTGGGAAGGATAAAAGCTTTGCATCGTATTAAAAAAATAAGGCCTTGACCTCGTCCGTAACCAGTTTTTCGTCAAAAGCTTGTCCAAGCATACTACAGTCCTGTAATTGTTCCTTGTTCATTCGGAACAGGTATACTTTATCTGTTTCTTCATTAATCACTTTATCGATTTGAAGTTCAAGGCTTTCCTTTTCATTTGCGTTCAAGGTCCCTAAAAAGCAGGAGTATTGTACACGATACAGACCCGCATGTTTGCAGGCTTTTGAAACATAGCTGCGAGCGGAATTATTTTTAATATCGTAAAGCACCCAAGTTATCATGATTTTTCCAATAAAGTGTTGGCAAAACGGTGTGCCTCCAATTGAACGGCATTTAAGCGTGTCTGGAGACGACCTTTATATTTGATTTTGTCACTATCAAGATACTCCAAATATTCAGGGACAAAGAAAGCTTTACCCTCTTGATTTAAACTGACCCCACCGGTAAAATGTTCAAAATAGGATTTGTTCATACGTTTAGAGGTAAATAATTTAAAGACAAAATTCTCGGCATATATTCGGTAAGGCTCTATAAAATCATAGACCAAACTTTTAGAGTTGTAATCGTCCCTGTGCATAAAACCTACAAACGGATCAAGACCGGCGAGCATTAAGGCACGCTCTATTCTACTATATAAAATACCGTATGCATAATTCAGCAAGGCATTAAACTCGTCCTGGGCCGGTCTAAAACTACGCCCTTTAAACGAAAAAGTTGAAGGTATACATGCTGATAATGTTTCAAAATAATGCCTTCCGGCAGAACCCTCCCAACCACGGAAGCTTTCGGCCAACGATGCCACATCATCACCGCTAGTTTCCGAAATTTTCTTTCTGAACGACAATATTGCCTTTGTTTTTTCATCTAAATAAGCATGCTGATTTTTACGGTGCTTCTTTAGGCTGTTCAGAAAGTCTGCCTGATTTTCCAGTTTCTGTGATAACCAGGTCTTTATCCAAAAAAGGCCGGTTTCGTTCAACGAAGCCACTAACTGTTGTTTCCTTATTTTTGTAGTACTTCCTAATTTGCTGTGCCAAAACCTGCCCATGGGGTGGCCATTATTTTCAACGATGACAATATCTATATTGTGCTTTAAGGCCAAAGCTATGGCATCTGTAGTGAGCGCTGCACCTTTGGAGACAATGAAAGAAGTTATTTTATGGGCGGCAATGTGGTTTACCTTAAAAGGTTTTGATTTATCCTCCCGCACCTTGATCTCGAACATATCGTCCTTTACGTGCAAATAGGTACCGTATGTGTTGATGAAAATCTGCATTAATTTAGAATTATGGTACCAAAACCTCTACTTACCGATTTACCGAGACCAATTTCTGCAGGAAGTTTTGCGTTTACTATAAAAGTACCCGAAAAAGCAATCATTTTGTTTTCTTTGAACATGGTACTCTTTTCTTTAAGATCAGTCTTTGCAAACAACCGTTCTGAAGGGGAAAGCTCAACACCGGTATTTCTAAAGAAGCTAAGGATATGGCCTACCAAAATTGCATTGAGCATTTCATGTTTTGCGGTTTCATTTTTTAAACCTTGGTATTTAGGATGATTTTTTTGATTTAGAGCCATCCAAAGGGTGGCAAAGGTATATTCGTTAAGGATATTACTATAGCCAATTTCTTCATTTTGTAATTCAATGTTTTTACTAGTCACGCCATATTTTTTTCCATCAATATCGAGCTCCTTTATTTTCAGAAAAAGTTTGGGTAACAGTTCGGCACCTTCCCCTACACCCAAAAGCATAGGTACATTGTCGATGACTTTATATTGGATGCTTGGGTATTTGTACCTAAACCGCCCATCTTCATAATGATTGTGTAAAATGGGTGAATGCTCTTTAAATAAATTGCCAAAATAACCTCGTAATTTATGAGCGTCTCTGGTTTGTAATTTGATTTCCGGAAATTTAATTCGGCATATTGGTAGTTTCTGAATAGTGGTAGGTGCTGTCATTTTTTCCTTGTTTTGGTGGAGGTGGATTTTTTAAAATGTAAAGGCTATATTTTCTTCTTTATAATCCCGATTATAACCAGTTTCTGAACTATATCTCAATCCGATTTCATTTTGCGGAACTAATAAAATGGACTCTTCATACTCATTTACCGTTTCTAAACTTTCACAAAGGTATTTTGGAACGGAAATTATATGTTGCTGAAATTTCAACTTCCAGTCTTTATTATATTCCTCCTTACTGATTTTTCCCGTTATTTTTTGAAGATATTTTTTTAATATTTTTGAAGAATCATCATCTATTTCTATAAAAACTGCCGCATATCTGTCTGACTCTTCAATTATGCGAAAAGCTGAAACTGGTAATAACTTTTTATCGTCGGCATCGTATTTTAAAGTCTGCATTGAATTAAAGAAAGCTCGTGCATCAGTGAAAGAGCTTTTTTCTGAAATCCCATCGAAGTATTCGGTTATTAATTTTAAATATTCTTTCTCACAAAAAAAATGTTGCTGTTCAAGTGATTTTTTTGCTTGAATATAGGTCAAACGACCATAAACCATCGTTGTAGCTTTCGAATCAAAATCAATAATGTAAAGCGGAGAGTGCTTTTTATCAGGATTATTATTTCTATTAACCCTTCCAGCTACCTGAATAATAGAATCGATGGGGCCTATATCACGAAATCCCATATCAAAATCTAAATCTACCCCGGCTTCTACCACTTGGGTAGCAATTAAAATTGGGTTGTTATTTTGTTGAATATCATCTTTTATATCTTGAATACGTTGAAGTCGATGGGCGGGTATAATGTTGGTTGAAAGGTAATAAATCGGATTTTTCAGGTTGTTTTCTTCCAAGTAATGCTGAATAGCATCGAAAACTTCAATAGAACGCTTTACTGTATTGCAAACAATTAAGCAAGATTTTTCAGTATTCCATTTATTATCAAACACAGATGACACAAATTCTTGCGTTCTCATTTCCTTCTCTTCTTTTAAATCATTTAAAAGCGGATAAATGGAAGTTCTTTGGAAAAGTGCGAAAACCTCTTCATAATTGGTCAATAATTCCTTTGGGGTAATACTTTCTCCTTGGTCTTTTAAAATTTCTTGTTGTGTGAGTTCAAATATTTTAGGTCGCGTAGCCGTCATTAAAATGATACGTGATTTTAAGAATTTTGAAAGGTAAAATAAGGCAGCACCTAGTAGGGGCATTTGATCCAAACGAAGCGTTTGTACTTCATCCAGAATAATTATAGCATTAGCGAAATGATTAAACTTTTTCAGTAGTTTATTCCGGTTACCAATCAGGGTTTCAAAAAATTGAACAAAAGAGGTGATTACCACATCGGCTTGCCAGGTGTCCAATGCCATTAACTTTTGATCATAGCCTTGTTCTGCACCGTCTATATTTTCCTTTTGATCGCTTTTGCCGAAAACATCGGCGTATTGATAATGACCTAAAATATTGATGTTTTGTTCTCCCAGCACTTTCTCATATTCACTTAGCGCCTGCTCTATGATATTGATAAATGGCAGTGCATAAATAATTCTTGCCTCTACACCGGCATCTTCTTTGATTTTATCTTTGAGTTTCAATGAAAAATCAAGTGCTGTCATTGTTTTTCCAATTCCCGTGGGTGCAGTAAGTGTGAAAATGTAATGTTCTAAAATGTCCTCTTGTTCAAGATTTGAAACAACAACCGCACGACAGTAATTTCGCAATTCATTATTATCGAGTTTATTTAAATTTCTATCTTGAGTAGTAGGTTTTCCAAAACGCTCATCTACAGATGATGCATTTATGGATTTCAATTTATAAGGTATAGTATCGGAAGCATCCAGTTTATCACCTTCTATCAACAATGAAAATAAATAGTTAATCAGAAAATAATCTTGGATAGAGGCATGCTTTTTACCCCAATACCTAAATCCTTTCCGCAGTTTTTTTTCTTCGGTGTAAAAAACCAAATCCTGAAGTTTGTCGATACCCAAATCTTTCTCAATAGAAGAAAAATTCAGCATCAAATTTTCTCTTTGTTTTTCTATTATTCTTTCTAAATCATCCCCCAATTTTGAAGAAATTTCAAGGACATCTATAAGCGGACTATGATGAAGAAAAATTAGATATAGCGCCAGTAATCCTCTTTTTTCTTCTTTTTCCGCAAAAAAATTATACGCCACAAAACCTCCCAATTGCGCGTGCCTTTTTAAAAGGAAATCAACAGGTTTTTGATTTAAAAGATAATTTTGAAAATAGGAAGTATACTTGCCCAAATCGTGAAAATCAACAGCAATTTCCAATATTTCTTGTAACTCTTCATTGCTATAACCTAAGGATAAATTTTCAGCTAAATGGAAAAGGGCTTTATCTTTCACCCCATTGATATGAACATGTAATTCTTTAGAGCCGTAAGTTGCTCCATCCTTATCTATTTTGCTATGGGAAAAATAAGTCATTCGTCTACAAATTGAATGTTCAGTTCGCTGGTTTTACTTTTTAAAACATAATAAGGTTTATTCAGCTTAACCCGTAAAGGATGTGGAGTAATAGAAAATAGCAAGCGGTTCATTTTACGTACTTCCCTATTTCCGTTGGCTATAAAATCTCCAGGAAGCATATCTTCTTCTACAAAGTTGTAATTCTCATACTCCTCTTTGTTAAATTTTAAGTCTTTCACCATATCAACAGGAATGGCTGAATTTATAAGTACATAATCTTCTGAATCCACAGTTTTGACATTCGGTTCAGGGAAAATTTCTACATCTGTAAGTCTTGCCGTAAAATTTGCTGTTCCCAAGGTGATATTGTAAACCGGTTCTTTTTCTAGGAAATGCGTTTTAATAGATTCATAAACCGATTTTCCACTATCGCTCGCTTTTATAAAAACCTGATAGGCGACATCGCCTTTGGCAAGATCCCAAGCCGTAACAACCTGAAAGGGTGTTTGGATTCGACCACCTTCACCACGAAAATCTGAAGACCAGTTTTTTGCTATATCTCCAGTGCTTTTAATACTTAGGAAATTAAGCCGATGAAAACTTTTTTTAAGCGGCCTTAATACTCGAATACCAAATTGGATATTTTCGGAAGCTAAATCTTCGTAGTACGAATCTTTTGACCATCCCATCGCAGCGGCAACAATTCCCATCAAAGTAGTTCGTGGTGGAATACAAAAACTAAACGCAGTATTATTGGCATAATACTTTCTAAAATGCGCCATTTTACCACTAATTTTAAAACTTAATATCTCCATAACAGTAGGTTTAAGGTGAAACTTCTGTTACAGTGAAAAATCAAAATCAGCTGAGGTTTTTATAATAACTTCTTTAATCTTCTTCTCGCCATTCTTATCATTGGCGATCAATTTTTCTAAAGCACTAAGATCAATAATTAAATCCTTAAATTTTCTGACTTGTTTATCGGTTATCCCTTCTTTAGGTTCGGTTTCCACGAAATTCCGCAGATCACCAAATTGACCGTTAGAAACCCCTTCATTATAAACGATTTCTATATATAACTTTGGATACTGATTGAGTTTGGATCTTGTGGGTGAAGCCGGAATACTTTCCCAAATGGCTTTTCTAAATTCAGTTACATCCCCATCAGTCAGTCCGGTTGTTTTTGCAGCCGGAGCATTAATTGTTCCGTTAAAGCCCAATAAACTGTAATGTACGCGATAATCCTTACCGAACGTACTGCTATCGTCATTCATCATAGTAACAATTGAACTCGAATCAATCAGTTCTACTTTATTAAATGAATAGCCCCAATTTAGTTGTATAGGGCCGGTATAAGCTTTGGTAAATCCGCCAACGGCAAAAGCACTGCCAAACATTCTAATATCTATGAATTTTTCTCGAACCAAATAAGCTAAAAGTTCGTAATTCACTTCCTTTTGCTTAAATTTTTTGTCGGTAATAGCTTTCCAAACACTTTCTGCATCTTTCTCTTTCGCAATAATATCATTATAAACTTTCAGCGCTTCGGGATTATTCTCAAAGGCTTTGTCTAGTTCGCCCTCATTTTCCACTGTTCTTTTCACAACCGCTTTAAGTTTACTGTCCACGCTTACTTTAGAATCCCCTTCCATATCCACAAAGACAACTTCATTTTCATTGGTTGCTTTTAGATAATCCCTAATAAAACGCTTTACACGGGTGTCAGTCACGAGATTGGTTTTGGTATCGTAATCCATTCGAGGTTTGTTTTCTTGATCTGGGTCACCGTTAGGGTTACACTGAATAGCTTCATATACAAATAGGAAATCAGATGAATTGGTAATACTTGGCTTCATAATATTTCAATTTTGATTGGTTTAAATAGTTTCTTGGGTTTCTTTTTCAGCAAGTTCTTCGGCATCTTTGACACCTACTCCAAATGAATAGCCGGTTAATAGAAAAAAGACAGCTTCCTGAGGACTCAATTTCCAGTCGTTAAAATTGAAATGCTTACCAAATTCATTGTCAGTAAAAAGAACCTTTCCAATTGAATTATACTGCTTCGCCTTCTCTATGAGGGAAATACGAAGTCGTTGAATATCTTGCTTGTCCATTCCATTAAAATTTACTTTCTGGATGACGGTTTTTGTTTTCCCTTTTTGAATGTATTCTACAGCATTGAGCATTCTACCCAAATAGAACATTGCCTTTTGCTCCTGGTTTAAAGACATCTTGGAAAAAAATTCTTGAATGGCTTGTTCGTACTTGTTTTCTGATTTCTCTTCAGATGTGTTAATAGCGGTTTCTTCCATATCGATTAGGTTTAGTTTTTTAAGGAATTGAATAAAAGCGTGGTATTTGAAAACGCTGTCACGTACAGCTAGGGAAAAATAGTCTTTAGAATATTGTTGCACGTTGGTATAGCTACCATACCGATCAAAATAATGACATAAGATAAGCTCAACAAAATAATCGTATAGAATAGTTTTATTAACATTCCTATTTTCTAGAATGGTTTTAAAAAGTTCCAATGCTTTATTCTTCTTTTCTTTATCCTTACGCAAAGGAATAATTTTAAAAATAGAATTAAAGTTTAAATTTCTAGGCAAGCGTTCTTTAGCATCGTAATCATATTCCGTCATCACTTTATCCCAATCTACAAAGCTTGCCTCGCGAAATTCCCAATTAATATAATTAAAAACGCTAAGTAGTTTAGTGAAATGAAAATTACTTACATCTTTAATGACTTCAGTTGATTTAAAGAAATTACCATCCGATTCAAAAGCAACGAAATTGATCCAGAAAATCTCATCATCATTTTCATCTTGAATATCTTTTGAGAGTTTTTCTAATCGATTAATATTGAATAAAATATCCGATTTTCTGTGAATACCTTCTAAAGCCATTTCTAAATCTACTTCAGAGTTTTGTAGAAACTGAGGTACAATGACGTGGTCTAGATTTGCAATGCGTATTTTGTAGCCTTGATTTAGTAAATAATTAGATGCATAATCCAGTTTTTCTTGATTTTCTTTACTAACCTGATAATTGATAGAGAATTTATTTTTGTCAAAAACAGATGCATAGTTTTTTGTCTCGGTTACAAACATCTTGTTTAGACTGTAGCGAGTAGAGAGATTAAGTTCTTCAACATCTTCCGATAACTTGCCACTTGCATAACAAAGTTTTTGTTTTGTACTTGTAGCGCTTTTAGAATTTTGATCTCCAAAAAAAGAAAAGTTTAAAAAGGATTTGTAATCAGGAATTTCAGCAAATGAGGTTGGCTCACTAAAACCAAATCTTTCCGCTTTAATTTGAACGGCTACAAATACAATAGCTTCGTTCTTCCCAAAATCAAAGGATTCATTTATCGAGCGAACATCAATTTCCCCTTTTGATGAATGGCCTGTCAACTGAAAAAAGTCGTCTTTTAATTCAAAGATCTGAGACAATAAATCTTGAAAATTTTCTGTCAATAATTTTGGATTGGTCTTTTCAATGGACTCAACTAATTCCCCATTCTTAGTATCTGCTCCCTCCTTGCCGAAAAATGTTTTATATATCTGATTGATTTTTTTAGCTGGAACAGATGTATAAATTGCCTTGTTATTACCTCCCTTAATCTTTAATGGAAAAGTATTTTTAATTTTTTCTTCGTCGTATTCCCTTAAATTTTCTTGACTAATAATTAGCTTTTTTGCATCCAGGTCAAAAATTATTGGGAGCATGTAATTTTTTAGAGGGTTTTCATGTTTGTCTTCCCGCTCTGCTTTTGGATAATCTAGAAAACGATCCCATTCACTTTTCCCCTGACTTTGCCATTCCCCAATTCTTAGTAATGTTTGAAGCATAAATACATGTTTTAATAGTTCATTGGTCTACTAATATAAATCAGTTAACATTGCTTTTTTTTGGGAGGGAAGTTTTTCTCAAAATGAGAATTCCTAAGATACTACTTTTTTAACGTATTCTGTTTACGGGAAAGCGCAATGTTGAAAAAAAAATTAAACATAAACGGTTGGTAAGTGATGTTTTGCACAGCGCAAAACTGCCTGCTTCTGAGAAGTTTAATCCGACTAACCTATAGCAAAGAAATGGACGGCAACAAAGGCTGTAGATACGTTCGTTTTGGGTAACCTCGAATTCAACCAGCTCTTCGAAATCCTATAACAATTGGCTAAGTTTTTCCGTAAACAATCAAGACTTGGCGAGCAAAGAACTCGGATGTATGAAAATCAATTACTCCGAAAGTTTGCTAATCGCAAACAGTGGGGTATTGATGTTGAAGAAAGCTAAAATTGAATTTCATAAAAAAAAGTAGGGTGGTTAGGTTTATGGCTTCAAATCCATTCATTCTTTAGTTATTTAAACCTTAAGGCATTATATATTTCCGTTGCTTCTTCTACTATGGCCAACAGGTCTGAAAAATCGGGACTTTCTTCTGGAATCATGTTGGTCTGCATGATTTTATAATCGGCCTCCCAAGCCTCGAGAAATTGTTCCGGTGGAATGGGGTTTAGCCTTGGAGGATACAAACTCTTGTAATCTACCCCTCGCATATTATTGAACCGTTCCCTGTGCTGGATAATAGAAACAATAAGCTCTCGGTTGTAGGCTTTAGAAAAATGTTTACTTTGATAAATTTTTGTTAGGTCATATAAATGCCTACTCAAACGTTCTACCCGGATTTTATCAATAGGTCGTTGAAACTTTTCATGTAATAAAAATAATTTTTCCAAAAATGTGCGTTCTGGGTTGACGCATGGTATACTAATAGGCGTATCTGCGAACGGTCGCTCGGAAAATTGCTCTCCTACAAATGATACTATTTCACAATTTGTAAAGGGGTCCTTCAATGAACGGCTTCCCAATTCAACTTTTACCCTTGGTAAAACGTATTCAGAATGTTGGGTTACCGCTGGATAATAAATTAAAATAGAAACGGGATCTTGGTCGTCATCACCCAAATCTTCAAAACCAAAAGTTACATCTTTATACCCTTTTTCATGAAACCTTTTTTGCAGTAGTTCATAAAACTCAGCAGTAACGAATTCAAAAGATTTCTCCCTTAATTTTTTCACCTGAGACTTACTGATGAGTCCAGAGTCGAACCCTAAATAAGCTCTGTCCAAGGCCAAATCAATATCTTCTGAAAATCGGTGTATGAGATTCCATGCTTTGCTTAAAGATGTACCGCCTTTAAACAATAGATGCGTAGCTATTTGTAATTCAAAGATAATATCAAGGGTTTGCACTACCCACCAGTCTTTTTCTACCGCATAGTCGGGTAAACCTTTCTGCTGAGCTGTTGCTGTAAATATTTCGCTCTTCTCTGATTCTTTTAATTTATAAAAATCCTGTGCTGCCATTATAATGCTTGTGCCATAATTTCTGCAATCCATTGCGGAGCCAAGGCGATATCATGTTTTAAATCCTTAACATCTTCCTTTTGTAAAATTGCTATTATCTTTCTAAGCTCCTGATTAGTGGCGTTGTCTTTACCTATTTCCTTTAACGCTTGAACCACCAACTTGCTTATCTCACCCTTTAAAGCCAAGTTTTTCGGGGTTGTTTTTTTAAACTGTATTGTACGGTTGCCAATATTTATTTTTCGTGGCGAACCATCGGTCAGGTACACTAGTTTTAAGGGTACTTGTGTGGACAGACCCAGTATATTCTGTGCATAAACCCCTGTTGGTAATAGACGCGCCCTATCTCTTTCTGCTATGGCAGTGGCAACTCGCTCTGCTGAAGGCAGAACATCTTGATTTAATAACTTACTGAATTTTGGCTTTGTATATATTCCTCGGGCTATTGTGCTCAATAGACTTTTTTTAAGCATACGATGTAAGGCCACTTTAACCGCTCCAGAGCTACCATATTCTTGAAAATCTTCTGTAAAAATAATGCTCCCAGGTTTTAGTTCCCTTATTTTTTGTTCTATTTGGTCATCGGTACTAAGCATGGTATAAAGATAGTTAATTGTAACCTATTTCAAAATAATTGTAACTAATTTATGCTAAAAAGGTTACAAAAACTAATTTACAATGGTATATCCTTCTCTATGTGGGGATTACGGACCGACAATCTCCTTATATCGAGTAACTAGATTGAATATTTTGTAAATGAGTCCAATAGTCAGCCAAACATGTGGGATTAAATAAGTAAGTATTTTGTTATTAAGAAATTTGAAGCCTATGCCAATGAGGAGATTAGGCGGGGCGGACCACAACGATATGCGTTTTAAAAGAAAAACCCCGAG
>Ga0105054_10007207_pt1 | contig 15196 bp, 16 predicted proteins | sample BON02_FD_78091 | JGI IMG/M metagenome (GOLD analysis project Ga0105054, IMG submission 78091) | Freshwater microbial communities from Lake Bonney liftoff mats and glacier meltwater in Antarctica - BON-02 (megahit assembly) | ecosystem: Environmental > Aquatic > Freshwater > Ice > Glacier...
TGGGTTCCGGGTTCAAGTCCCGGGGGGTGTACCAGTCTTTACCTGGTGGGGTCGCTTTCTGTTGTGGGCCAACCGGCGCCCATCCCGGCACTATTCGGGCGGGCGGCGCGGGCGGCGCGGGGCGCGTGGAGGCGGTGGCGGAGGGACCTTCTTCGCGGCAACCACGTCGGCTAGGGCGACGGTGACAAGGCCGCGTTTGGTGTTAACCACGCAGTGGCTACCTGTTCGAGAATGAAGAGTCCCAAGCGCGTCCGTGAAACCTTCACCTACTTTTTGTCGCACGACCACGCGGGTACCCAGCTCCGCCCGGGAAAGAAAATCGATCGCGCTTGTCTCCATCGCGCCGAGCCTATCTCTCTCGCGGTAGCTATTGAGAGTGGGTTTGTGCCGGTGACGTATCCCCGGCACACGGGATGCTGCGTGTCGCCCTGCGTCTTAATCCTCGACTAGCTGGTTACGTGGGGGCTCCGAGTCGGGGGGCTGCGGCTATGTGTTCGACACGCCAAAACCACTACATATGGGGTAATGACAGGATTGTCACTACCGGTATATAGTGGTGGTCCGGCGGAAAACGCCGCAGAGCCAAAGGAGGCCCCCATGAACGAAGACACCGTTGGAGGCTACGCAGTGCCTGTAGATCCCATGGATCTGCTCCAGTGTGACAGCTGCCAGTAGCCCAATGAGTTTGGAAGAACCCCTGATCGCCCTTGCGGCGGTCAGGGGTTTTTCACTGCCACACAGGAGAGAGATACCGTGCGTATAGCTCCTCCTCGTCGCGCCGGTCTGGCATCGGAACCTGAGGTTCTCGACCGGGTCAACCATGTTCTTGGTCCCGTTGTCGTGATCGATGACCTGTCGGTACGGCCCCAGGTATGTCGTGTGGTGAAGGTGGAAACACGGTCCGGGGAAACAAGCTTTGTGAAGTGGTACCGCGAAGCGCCGGACTACCAAAGAGAATATGACGCCCTCACCCTATACACCCCCGCCCTAGGCTCTGATGCGCCCCGCCTCATTGACAACGATGAGGGGCTTCGGATGGTGCTGATCAGCGAAGTTCACGGTGAACTAGCCACGGTCGGTGGGTGGGAGTGGGATCACCTCGTGCACTATCGAGCTGCCGTTCTGCTGCGACGCCTTCACGAGTCGGCGAAACCTGTGGTCTCGGATCAGTTCGCCAGGCAGTGTGCGAGCCGGTTTGAAGCAGCAGCCGGTGGACTGGAGCAGGTGGTGGGTTCGAGTGCGGTGGGGGAAGCTCGAGTGATTATTGCCCAGGCGATGGATATCCCTCGGGTGTCGATGGTCCCCGCGCACCGTGACAACCATCCACGAAACTGGATGATCGATCCGGGTGGGCACGTGCGCCTCATTGATTTTGGGCTGACCGAATATGACCCCTGGATTGTGGATGTTTTTGCGCTGGAGCAGGATTACTGGTCGAGCGACCCCGCTCTGCGACTCGCGTTTCTGGGTGGTTATGACCGAGACATCAGCGAAGAAGATGTTGCGCTGCTGCGGGCCCACCATGCGGTTCAGGCAGCGTTGGGCCTTGCCCACGCACAAAGCCCCGGTGCGACAAAAACAGAAAAGCTTCGCGCGAAAGAAATGTTTGATCGACTCTTGGGCCAGACCCTTTTTTAGGCCCCGCAATAGACTTGTCCCATGAGCATCAACCCGAATCTTGCGGACATTCTTTTTGAACCGGTGCCTGGCTATCTGGTGGGTCGGGAAAAGGTCCGAGAATTTGCGGCGGCAGTGGGGGCACTCGAGCCGCACCACCACGATGTCGATATCGCCCGCTCCCGGGGCTACCTCGACGTGGTGGCCCCGCCGACTTTTCCCATCGTCATCCAAGAAAAGACCCTGCACCAGCTGCTGAACCATCCGGATGTGGGAATTGATTTCACCCGCGTTGTGCATGGCGATCAAAAGTTTGAGTACTCACGACCCGTGGTCGCCGGAGATGAACTTATTGCCACGCTTCGCGTCGTCAAAGTTCAGTCTCTTGGTGGACATTCCATGGTCACCACCGAATCCGTGATGACCACCCCGGAGGGCGAGCATGTGGTCACCGCCACCTCAACGCTCGTTGTTCGAGCAGACGAGGACCACTCGTGAGGGCCTGGGACAACAGTGCCATCGGAGACGAGGTGGTGGAGGGCAGTATTTCCCTTACTCGGGAACACCTGGTCCGCTACGCGGGAGCGTCGGGAGACTTTAACCCCATCCACTATCGCGATGACGTAGCCAAGAAGGTGGGCTTAGACGGTGTTCTCGCTCACGGCATGCTGACCATGGGCCACGCTATGTCCCCGGTGCTGTCGTGGTTGGGCGCTGATGGTTACGTTGTGAGCTACCAAGTGCGCTTCACCAAGCCTGTGTATGTCCCCCTGGACGCTCCGGTGGTGCTCTACAGTGTCGCAACGCTCACAGAGGTGGACGCTGGATCAGGCCGGGCCACTCTGTCTCTGAGGGTGACGCTCGAGGGTGGACACACAGTCTTGGGCAAAGTACTCGTTGTGGTGGCCTCACGGTGACACGCTTGTCCGAGCTCACCACGATGCGAGTGGGTGGGCCGCCAGCGAGCTATCAGGCTTTCACCACCACTCGTGCCCTGATAGCGGGGGCGACACAGCTCTGGTCCGAAACCGATGACTGGATGGTTATTGGTTCAGGATCAAACCTCGTGGTGTCTGATGAGGGCATTGAGGGTGCACTGATTCACATTCTCACCCGTGGCATCACCGTCAAAAGGGCCACCGGTCAGCGTGTTCAGATTCATGCGGAGGCGGGAGAAAACTGGGATACCTTCGTCGCCCACACCGTGTCCCAAGGCGTCAGAGGTCTAGAAACCCTCAGTGGAATTCCCGGAACGGTCGGGGGCTCCGTCATTCAAAACATTGGCGCCTATGGCGCCGAAGTCTCAGACACGGTGGTGTCGATAGATTTTTTGGAGTATCCCTCGGGGGTGAGGCGGATGGTCCAGGCCTCTGAGCTCGGACTGGGCTTGCGCACCAGCTCACTGAAAACGGGTGTTCTGCGCGGGATTGTTCTGGGAGTCACCTTCTCGCTCGAGCCCGCAGATGATGGCCTCAGTATTCCCCTGCACTACGCCCAGCTCGTTGAGGCCCTCGGTGTTGATCCCGGAGGGTCTTCACCACTGTCGCAGGTGAGGGACGCCGTGTTGCGCATTCGCTCCACAAAGGGGATGGTGCTCTCCACGGAGGATCCGGATTCGGTGAGCTCGGGATCATTTTTCCTCAATCCCATTGTGTCGGAGCGGGTCGCGATGGGTCTTCCCCACAGCGCTCCACGCTGGCTGGTGGGTCCCCAACCTGAAGACCTGGTCGTTCCCCTCGGATCAACGCCCGAAGTTCCGGTCGCACAGGAAGCGTGGATGAAATTGAGCGCTGCATGGCTGATCGAGCACTCGGGCATTCCCAAAGGGTTTTCGCTTCCTGGTTCCCGGGCAGCCATTTCTTCTAAACATTCTTTGGCCATTACCAATCGCGGTGGGGCAACGGCATCTGAGGTGGCAGAGCTTGCGCGCTATGTCATCACGACGGTGGGCAATGCCTGGGGGATTTATCTTGTGCCCGAGCCGACACTTATTGGCCTTGAGCTCTAGGCACTAAAAAACTTTTGCAGCCGGGCTATGCCTTCCACCAGGTCCGCATCACCCAGGGCATAGCTAAAGCGCAGGTAACCGCTTGGCCCAAACGCTTCGCCAGGGACGGCGGCCACCTCACATTCATCAAGAATGAGATCGGCGAGCTCCATGCTGGTGGTGGGGGTCCGACCGGCCCAGGTTTTTCCGAGCAAACCGCCGACATCGGGGTAGACATAAAACGCGCCCTGTGGGGTGGGGCAGAAGACCCCCTCAATCGCATTTAGGCCCTCCGCGATGATGTGGCGACGAGTGTCAAACGCATCGCGCATGTGATGCGCGGCGCTTTGGTCTCCCTCCAGTGCGGCAAGAGCGGCGAGTTGGGAAATATTTGACACGTTGCTGCTCAGATGGGATTGGAGGTTTGCCGCAGCACTGATGGCATCGGGTGGCCCAACCATCCAGCCGAGACGCCATCCGGTCATCGCATACGTCTTTGCCACACCGTTTACCAGGATGCACGTGTTGGCCAGACCCGGCACAGCTTCCACAATCGACATGGCGTGATCGACGTCCGTGTCGTAGACCACGTTTTGGTAAATCTCATCGGCAATCACCCAGATGCCGTGCTCGAGCGCCCACTCACCGATGGCGCGAGTTTCGTCCGCACTCATCACCGCACCGGTGGGGTTGGAGGGGGAAACAAAAAAGAGGGCTTTCGTGTGGGGGGTCCTGGCGGCCTCCAGCTGGGCCACCGTGACTTTGTAATCCTGGTCGGCGCCGGCGAACACTTCAACGGAGATGCCCCCGGCCAACGCGATGGCTTCGGGGTAGGTCGTCCAGTAGGGCGCAGGGAGAAGAACTTCATCACCGGGATTTAGCAGGGTTTGGCAGGCTTGATAGACGGCCTGCTTGCCACCGTTGGTGACAACAACCTGGCTTGCCTCCACGGCAAGCCCGCTGTCGCGGAGAGTTTTTTCCGCAATGGCTTGGCGTAGAGGCAAAAGGCCGGCTGCCGGGGTGTAGCGGTGGTTGGCGGGGTCGCGCACCGCTGCCAGTGCCGCCTCCACAACGTGGGGGGGCGTGGGGAAGTTGGGTTCTCCCGCAGCAAAGCTGATGATTGGCCGGCCCTGGGCTTTCAGACCTTTTGCTTTCGCATCCACTTTCAGCGTTGCCGATTCAGCGATTGCCGCGATGCGTGTCGAGATACCTCTACTGGATGCGTTCACCCCCATAGATTAGCAAGGGCGGATGGCGGTGGCGGAGGCGCCTTTGCTAAAGCCTGCGCCCCCACCTACACTTGCAGAAGGTAGTGGAAATCTGCCAAACTTTGCCGTGCCTTCACAGCCTCTCATCGTGGTTCCCAGGCCCGGTGGGTTTGTTAAGGTTTTGCGCCCTAGGGCGGTGGCTCAATTGGTAGAGCAGCGGTCTCCAAAACCGCAGGTTGCAGGTTCGAGTCCTGTCCGCCCTGCGAACTCACTGCGCCGCAGTGGGGAATCACCAGTGGGAACCGAAGGAACCTCGTGACCAATGCACCAACGGACGACACCGGTGAAAACACCGTGGACAAGGCGAAGAGCGACCGCACGTCGCGTCGCAGCCCGTGGGCGCGCCTGGTGCTGTTCCTGCGTCAGGTCCTTGATGAGTTGAGCAAGGTGGTCACGCCCACCCGCAAAGAACTCATCAATTACACCCTGGTTGTTCTTGTGTTCGTCATCATCATGATGTCGTTCGTATCGGTATTAGACCTCTTCTTTGGTTGGGGAGTGTCGTGGATTTTTGGTGACGGCCGAAGCCTTTTCGGCTAGGTCGCGCGAGTAAAGAAGAGAGAGAACATCGTGGTAGAAGATAAGGCCAACGAAAATGACGTTGCGACCGCTGCAGAGCAGTCCTCCGAAGAAGATGAAGCACAGGAGGGCATGACCCTGTCTGCTGCGGAACACGCCTCGGACGCCGCGGAAGAAGTCGCCATGCATGTGGTGGATGATGCATCGGTCAACGTGGACGAAGCCTTGGATTCGTGGGAGAAAAATCCTGACGCCGAAGCAGACGCTGTGGTGGATGATGCCCTTGATGTGGATTCTCTGGACGAAGCCAACGCCGCCGTGGACGCAACCACGGATGAGGATGCCTCCGCCGAAGAGGCTGAAGAAGACCCCTACGCAGAATTTCGCACCGAGCTCCGCCGCCAGCCCGGTCGGTGGTATGTCGTGCACTCGTACGCAGGATTTGAAAAGCGTGTGAAGCAGAACATCGAAAACCGTCGCACCTCACTGGGAATGGAGGAATACGTTTTCGAAGTTCAGGTCCCCCTAGAAGATGTTGTCGAAATTAAGAACGGTCAGCGCAAGCTGGTGACCCGCGTTCGTATCCCCAGCTACGTGCTGGTGCGCTTGGATCTTAACGAAGACAGCTGGTCGACCGTGCGTCACACACCCGGGGTGACAGGGTTTGTCGGTAACGCCCACAACCCCACTCCGCTGCGCTTTGAAGAAGCGTTTGACATGCTGAAATCCACAGTGCCTATCGCCGACGTGGCGCCTACCAAAGGCGGCTCTGTATCTGTGGGTGGAGGAGTCTCTCGCATGGTCGCCGCTGAAGTTGACTTTGAGCTTGGCGAAACTATCACCATCAAGGAAGGTTCCTTTGCCGGACTTCCCGGAACCATCAGCGAAATCAAGCCTGAGAGCGGTAAACTCATTGTGTTGGTTTCCCTCTTTGAGCGTGAAACCCCGGTTGAACTGGCTTTTGATCAGGTCACCAAGATGTAGAACAGAACACCGCGGCTCGGACATGCCGAGCTGGCGGGAGCGCATGACCACCGTGGTTATGCACGAAGGAAAAGGAAAATAGATGGCAAAGAAACTTGTGGGCTTAATTAAGCTCCAAATTCAGGCCGGCGCGGCAAACCCCGCACCCCCCGTGGGTCCGGCGTTGGGTCAGCACGGTGTCAACATCATGGAGTTCTGCACCGCCTACAACCAGGCGACGGAAAACCAGCGTGGAAACGTTGTTCCGGTAGAGATTTCCGTGTTCGAAGACCGCTCGTTCACGTTCGTGTTGAAAACTCCTCCCGCAGCAGAGCTCATCAAAAAAGCTGCCGGTGTGAAAAAGGGTTCGGGAACCCCTCACACGACCAAGGTCGCCAACATCACCCCCGAACAGGTTCGCCAGATTGCGGAACAAAAGCAGTCGGACCTGAACGCCAACGACATTGATGCTGCAGCCAAAATCATTGCTGGAACGGCCCGCAGCATGGGCATCACCGTCAGCTAACACACCCTTTTTTCAGCGGGAGAGCGTGCCACGCTCACATACCGCGACCTCACAATCGGAGTAATCACATGGCAGGAAAATCCAAGGCTTACAAAGCAGCGCACGCTCTGCTGACAGAAGGCCACTATTACCAACCAGGCGACGCTGTTGCCCTGGCAAAGAAGACCACCTCATCGAGCTTTGACTCCACCGTGGAGGTGGCCTTGAAGTTGGGTGTTGACCAGCGCAAAGCAGATCAGCTTGTTCGGGGAACGGTCAGCCTTCCCCACGGAACAGGTAAAGTCGCCCGCGTTATCGTGTTCGCAACCGGCGCTGCCGCCGAAGCTGCGCTTGCCGCTGGAGCCGACGAGGTCGGTGGCGATGAACTGATCGAGAAAGTAGCCGGTGGGTACACCAGCTTCGATTCCGCCGTCTCTACACCGGAGCTGATGGGTAAAGTCGGTGGCCTCGGTAAAGTTCTGGGTCCCCGCGGTCTGATGCCCAACCCCAAGACTGGAACAGTGACTCTTGATGTCGGAAAAGCTGTTGCCGATATCAAGGGCGGAAAAATTGAGTTCAAACTCGACAAACACGCCAACATGCACTTTGTGATTGGCAAAGCAAGCTTCTCCGAAGACCAGCTGCTGGATAACTTCCAGGCTGCGTTTGACGAAATTCAGCGTTTGAAGCCTGCCGCATCGAAGGGTCGATATATTCAGAAAGCGGCAATGTCAACCACCTTCGGCCCTGGCATTCCACTGGACGTTTCGTCCCTCTAAGTCGTGAATGATGTGGGCATTCGGCGGGCAACACCCGCCGATGCTCGCACTCTTTCCGCTCTCGCTGTCGCGACTTTCCCCTTAGCGTGCCCCGCCGGGACGACGACGGAGAATATCGCCCAGTTTTGTGCAGCGAGGCTTTCTGTTCACGCCTTCGATGCGTATCTTGCTAGTGCAGAGCACGCTTTGTGGCTTGGCTGTGAGAGTGACGATGCTGTGGGCTACGTGATGTCGGTGTCGAGGGAACCCTCTGATCCCGACGTTGCCGGTGTGCTCCAGCACCGGCCTACCGTGGAAATTTCAAAGATCTATGTTCTAGCCTCCCACCACGGGCGTTCCATAGCTTCGCGCCTGATGGATACGGTCATTGAGGCTGCGCGCAGGGAGGGCGCTGCCTCGGTGTGGCTGGGGGTCAACCGGGACAACGAGCGGGCGAATCGGTTTTATGAAAAGACTGGTTTTGCGCTGGTGGGGACACGAAGTTTTCTTGTCGGCGAGAGCATCGAAGCAGATTTTGTTCGAGAGAAACCCCTCACTGCTGGTTCCTACCCGGTAGTTTCATAGCTTTCTCATAGTTTTCATTAGGGAAGGGTGGAGAGTGTATCCATGAATGATTACCGGGGTCTAGAGAACGGGTCGCAAAAACTGCATCACGCTGATGGCTCGCCTATGCGGGCCCTCGTGGTGGATGACGAGGAGAGCCTCGCCGACCTCGTCGCGATGTCCCTGCGCTATGAAGGGTGGGAGGTTCACACCGCACACAGCGTGAAGTCGGCCCTCACCGAGGCGCGAACCTTTGAACCCGACATTGCTGTACTCGACATCATGCTGCCCGATGGTGATGGTCTTGGCTTGATGAAATCCCTTCGGGGAATTCACCCGAGCCTTCCCGTCCTTTTCCTCACTGCCAAAGACGCGGTCGATGACCGGGTCGCGGGCCTTACCGCCGGAGGCGATGACTACGTCACCAAACCTTTCAGCCTGGAAGAACTTGTTGCCCGCCTCCGAGGGATTCTCCGTCGTGCGGGGCGAGGCCAGGCCGAGGAGGACCAAGCAGAGCTGCGCGTAGGTGACCTTGTGCTCAATGAAGACAGCTACGAGGTGTCACGAGCGGGCACGATTATTGATCTGACCAGCACCGAATTTGAACTTTTGCGCTACCTGATGCGTAACCCGAAGCGGGTGCTCTCTAAAGCAAATATCCTTGATCGCGTGTGGGATTACGATTTTGGTGGCAAAGCGAGCATCGTCGAGATCTATATCTCCTACCTGCGCAAAAAAGTTGACACTCTTGGCCCACCCCTGATTCACACCGTTCGCGGCGTGGGATACATCATCAAGCCTGCAGAGTAAATGCCCACCCAATCCATCCCGCTTCCCGGGCGCAAAAGGCCAATCCCCAACTCGCTGAGGCGACAGTTTGTCGCCGGCGGTGTGGCGCTTGTCGCTATGGCAAGCATCGTGATCGGGATCGCCAGTTCTGTAGCGGTGGGCCAGACCCTGATTGATGGGCTTGATAATGAACTTTCGGACACCGCACGCCGTTTGGCAGTCAGCGTGGGGGCCTCCGAGGCCGGACCACTGGATCGACCGGGGTTTACGGTGGGCACCGTCGTTGCAGTCATTAACGGAGACGAAGTTTCCGGTGCCTACATCGATTTCGATGGCCAGCTACAAGTGCTCGAAAGCAACCAGGTGGGGGGCCTGCGCTCTGTGAAGTGGGAGCGCGGCACAGCCGTTTTTGTGAACCTGTTGGATGGTGGAGGCGAGTACCGCGCCCTGCCCGTCGCGAAGGTTGACGGTTCCCAGATTGTGGTGGGCTTGCCGCTCACCAGCATCCGGCTCACACTCGCTCGGTTGAACATCATCATCATTGTGGTGGTCGCACTCGTGATCCTCGCGGGAGCCAGTGTCGGTGCCGGTTTGGTCCGTTTTGCCCTCAAACCCCTCGATCGGATTCGTGAAACTGCTTCGGCGGTGACCAAACAGCCACTCGATCGCGGTGAAGTCCGGCTGGGGCTCCGCGTCCCGCCGAAGTATGCGACCGACGACAGCGAAATGGGGCAAGTGGGAGCGGCGCTCAACCTCATGCTCGATCACGTTGACGAAGCATTCCGTTCGCGATTTGAAAGCGAAGAAAAAATTCGACGTTTCGTCGCCGATGCTTCGCACGAGCTACGAACCCCGCTGGCGGCAATCCGAGGTTACGCCGAGCTAACCAAACGCAGTGGGCAAAAACTTTCTCCCGATCTGCAACAAGCGCTCAACCGCATCGAATCGGAATCGATTCGGATGACGTCGCTGGTGGAAGACCTTCTGCTGTTGGCCCGATTCGATGAGGGTCAGCCGTTAGAAAAGTCCTCCATCGATCTTGCCGGCATTGTTCGCGACGCGCTCTCGGACGCCTATGTCACAAGCCCCGGCCATGACTGGGGAGCCCAAGGAATCGAAGACCCCGTGATTGTCGAGGGCAACGCCCACAGTCTCCACCAGGTGGTGGTAAACCTGTTGGCTAATGCTCGCGTTCACACCCCTGCGGGGACAACGGTGGAGGTACGACTAGAGCAGACCTCCCGGGCCACCATCCTCCGTGTTGAAGACTCGGGTCCTGGCATTCCGCGCGAAGCGCGGAAGCGACTCTTTGTGCGTTTCGCCAAAGGTGATTCTTCTCGGGCTCGCACCGCCGGCAGCACAGGCCTTGGTCTCTCCATTGTTGACACCATCGTAAACGCCCACGGCGGAGCGGTCACCATGACCTCGAAGCCGGGAAAAACCGTGTTTATCGTCGTTCTGCCGCGGTAAGAGTTTGCGCGCCGTGCCACGGTGGCCTAAGTTGTAACTACCGAAGACCGCAGGTTGTGGGAAGTGTGAAAACACCACTCACCGAAGCATCACGACGAAGGTTGTCGTGGAGGCCCGCGCAGGTTCATGACAGTGTTGCTATCTCCTGAAGATATCGAAGCTCCGTGCGCCAGCGCCGGAGCTTTTTTCATGCCTGCCCTTCGGCACCAACCACGTCATACCAAAGGAGCACCATGGCGAACAAGGAAGCAACGGTCGCGGAACTGACGCAACATTTCCGTCAGTCATCGGCCATTGTGCTGACCGAGTATCGCGGTCTGAGCGTCACGCAGATGAAACAGCTGCGTCGAGGCATCCAGGCTGACGCTACCTATGCCGTGGTGAAGAACACGTTGACCAGGATTGCGGCCAAAGAGGCAGGCATCGATGCATTCGATGGCATGCTTATTGGCCCCTCCGCTCTTGCCTTCATTCACGGCGACGCCGTCGCTGTGGCAAAGAGCCTGCGTGACTTTGCCAAGGTCAACCCACAACTGGTGATTAAGGGTGGCTATTTCGATGGCGCCCCCATCTCACCCGAAGAGGTCATGCAGCTTGCAAACCTCGAATCCCGAGAGGTCCTGTACGCAAAGCTTGCAGGCGCCATGAAGGCTTCGCTGTTTGGCGCTGCATACATGTTCAACGCCCCCCTCGCTCAGGCCGTTCGCACCGTCGACGCCCTCCGCGAGAAACAAGAATCCGGCAGCTAACGCTGCAGGCCTCACAGACCACCAAAAACTAAGGAGAAAACATGGCCAAGCTGTCAACCGATCAGCTCATTGAAGGCTTCAAAGAGCTGTCGCTCATTGAGCTCAGCGAGTTTGTCAAAAAGTTTGAAGAAGTATTCGAAGTGACCGCCGCAGCTCCCGTTGCTGTTGCCGCTGCAGGTGCTGCAGCCGGTGGCGGAGCCGAGGAAGAAGTCGAAGAGAAGACCTCGTTTGATGTCGTTCTCGAAGCTGCCGGCGAAAAGAAAATCCAGGTCATCAAGGAGGTGCGCGCGCTCACCAGCCTCGGCTTGGGTGAAGCAAAAGCTCTCGTTGATGGTGCTCCCGGTGTCGTTATTGAAGGCGCCAACAAGGAGACCGCGGAGAAAGCCAAAGCTACTCTTGAAGCAGCGGGCGGAACCGTCACCCTCAAGTAATTCAGGTGTGTGGAGTGTGGCGTCCGCTTTGGCGGGCGCCACACGTCGTTAAGGCCCGTTAGGGCGAAATATCCCGCGCAATGAGGCGGTCTACGATGCCTTCGAGGCCCAACGACGGCTCCCAACCAAGGGTCGAGCGGATCTTGGTTGGGTTCAGGTGGATGCTCATGATTTCTTGGGGGCGATGAAGTGTCTCGTGGTGTCGGACTACCTCGTCACTGTCCAGGCCTAGCTTGTCGCAAACTCTTTGGGTGAAGTCCATGAGAGTAGAACTCGTGCCGGAGCCGACAACAAAATCCTCCGTTGCGGCCGAGGAGCCCATGAGGTGAAGTGCCCGTGCAACATCCCCCGCCCACAACCAATCTCGGACAATCTGGGTATTGCCCAAAGCGATATGCGTTTGAGTCTTCTCTTTGACTGCGCGCAAGCCAGACACAATTTTCTGCGTGACAAACTCGGGACCCCTTAAAGGTGATTCGTGGTTTGTGAGAATCGCGTTCGCTGCGCGCAGCTGGAACCCCTCTCGATAGTTTTTCGTCGCCCAGTAGGCTGCGGTTTTTGCCGTCCCGTAGGGACTGACGGGCATGAGGGGTGAGTGTTCATCGAGTGTGATGCCGGGTTGATTGCCAAAACAGTCGGTGCTGGCTGCGTTTACAAAGCTCGAGCGTGATCCTGATTTTCTGAGGACCTCGAGGAAGCTGAGAACGGGTTGGTAGATCTGGTCCATCGATGTTGATGGTTCGCGGAAGGATGCGGCGACGCTGCTGGGTCCGGCTAAATAGTAGATCTCATCGGGGGCCCGAGACTCTAATAGCTGGTCGATAGCTGCGTAGTCGTGGAGAGACAACGATAGAAGTTCGACATCGTCGCGAAGCCCAAGTTGACGAAGACGCCAAAGATTTGATTCACTCCAGTCGCGAGAAGTGCCCACCACGGAGTATCCGTGGGAGAGAAGTTCACGCGAGAGAAACGCGCCCGTTTGTCCGGTGATGCCGACAATCAGCGCACTTTTCATCACGTCCCTAACCGTTGTGGTGAAGTTCAGCTTACGTGTGGATGGGCAGCGCCGTGCTCGAGCGAGTTCTTATATCCACCTCGATTTCTAGGTGCTCATCGTGGGTTTCATCCCATGGCCTCCCGGTTGCGCTAAGGCTTGGGACACCGCGATTCTTCCCTGGGTGGCTGGGTGGCTGGGTGGCTGGGTGGCAGGGTGTTAGTTCATAGTTGTGAGCCCAAACGTTTCGCCAAAAAGATGTCCGTCGATGCCAATGATGGACAGCTCTTCGGGAACCTGGATGTCAAGCTCTCTGGCGGTCGTGACAGCGCCAATAGCAATCTCGTCAGAGCGCGAGATATGAGGACGCTCGGTTGGCGCTTAGGGTTTCCCAAAATCTGGGGTGCGCTGCGGTAGCCACAGGAAATATCACAGTCCTCTGCACAGAATTCGTGCTGGTCGGTGAGCTCTGTGTCATCCAGTGCCTCACGGAAAACTTTCCCACGATGGGAGCGCACGTGACCGTCCAGCTGGGCAGTTACTGATTCAAGGCGGCCGCTTCGACTGTCAAGATTAATGACCACGACATTCACTCCGGAGAAAACGCCATCCCTGGGAGTGGGGAGGGTGACAGAGGCACGCGTCGTTTGCTTTGTTCCCGTCGCAACCTGAGCCTGCACTCTCCCAAGCGCTAGGCCGAAAACAGTTCACATGTGTTTGTCGATCTTTCGTGCTGGGTGTCCTTGCAAAGGTATCGACCGCCCAAGGCCCTTTTCGAAAAAACGCGGAGGATGGGGGATTCGAACCCCCGAGGGCTTTCACCCAACACGCTTTCCAAGCGTGCGCCATAGGCCACTAGGCGAATCCTCCGGTGCATGCTCAACCGGAGATGAGTAATGCGCCCCCCATCCTAACGATAAACTTTGTCTGGCTCCTCGCGTGGCGCTAACTTGGCTAATTCCCCCAGGACGGAAACGTAGCAAGGGTAACTGGGCTCTGGTGGGTGCGCGAGGAGTCGCTGTTTTCTGGGGGCCCTGGTTCTAGGCTGGTGTTGTGGCCACCAGTATTTACATCACCTCCGCGGAGGGCTCCTCAGGGAAGTCCACGGTGGCTTTGGGTGTGCTGGATGCATTACGCGCAAAGGTCGAGAAGGTGGGTGTTTTTCGCCCGGTGTCTCGCTCCCGTTCCGAGCCAGATTATGTCTTGCAGATGCTGCTTGCCCACGATGGTGTGGATCTGGAATACGACGACTGTGTCGGTGTCACCTACGACGATGTTCACGCAGACCCCGATGCTGCTCTAGGCATCATTGTTGAAAAGTTTCGAGCCGTTGCTGCCAGGTGCCACGCAATGGTCATCGTCGGCTCGGACTACACCGATGTGGGCAATCCCACGGAGTTCAGTTTTAACGCCAAAGTTGCAGCAAACCTCGGAGCACCGGTTGCTCTCGTGGTGACGGGGCGAGAGCCCAGTCTTTCTGCCGGGCGAGACTTGGCGCTTCCTGCGAGAAGCGTCGCCGACGTTGTTCGGGTGACACAGTCGGCTCTGTCCCAAATCCGCCACGCACACGCCAGTGTGTTGGCGGTGATGGTGAACCGGGCCAACCAGGTAGATTCCGAAGCCCTTCTGGATCAGGTGGGGGCGCTTGAGTCGAGTCTGTATGTGGCCACCATCCCGGAGGATACATTCCTCGTTGCCCCGACGGTGCGCTCAGTCATGGCTGCCATCGAGGGCACACTGCTTCACGGTGATGACGAACTGTTGGAGCGCGAAGCCCTCGGTGTGATGGTGGCGGCAATGTCGTTGGAGAGCATCATCCAGCGCCTTCGCGAAGGTTTTGTGGTTTTGGTCCCGGGGGACCGCTCGGATGCAATCGTGGGGGTGTTGATGGCGCATCGCAGTGAAAATTTCCCGAGCCTTGCGGGCCTGATTCTGTATGGCGGTTTTCCTTTGTCGCCGCAGGTGAGGTTACTCATTGAAGGGGTGGATGATCGCCTCCCCATTATTCACACCCTCTTTGACACCTACGAGTCAGTGTTGCACGTGGTGTCAGCCAGGGGACGCTTAGCCGCTGACTCGCAGCGCAAATTTGACACTGCACTGCAGCTTTTCCACGACAACGTGGATGAAGATGCTCTGCTCGAGCGCATGAACGTTACCGCCTCGAGCGCCACCACACCCCTCATGTTCCAATACACCCTGTTGGAGCGGGCGCGGAGAAATAAAAAACACATTGTGTTGCCCGAAGGTTCAGATGATCGCATTATTCGCGCCAGTGCGACTCTCTTGGCGCGAAACGTGGTGGACATCACCCTGCTGGGCGATGAAGGCCCTATTCGCCAGAGAGCCCTGGAGCTGGGGCTAGATATTTCTGCTGCTACGGTCGTTTCGCCCCATGACCCCGTGCTGGTTGAGCGGTTTGCTAACGAATATGCGGTGCTTCGCGCCCACAAAGGCATGACTCTCGAGGCCGCCGCAGAGATTGTCTCTGACGTGTCCTACTTTGGCACCATGATGGTGCACGTGGGGTTGGTCGATGGGATGGTTTCTGGCGCTACCCACACCACTGCACACACCATTAA
>Ga0105054_10007216_pt1 | contig 15172 bp, 13 predicted proteins | sample BON02_FD_78091 | JGI IMG/M metagenome (GOLD analysis project Ga0105054, IMG submission 78091) | Freshwater microbial communities from Lake Bonney liftoff mats and glacier meltwater in Antarctica - BON-02 (megahit assembly) | ecosystem: Environmental > Aquatic > Freshwater > Ice > Glacier...
CAGCGTCAAAGAGCATCTGCCGATTATCGACATCTGCAAGCCCGAGGTGGGGCGCCGGGCCTGCGGCACGCCAGCCGCTCAAGGCCTGGGCGCGTTGAGCAGGCCCACCCCCACCACACGGTAGACGCAGCCGTGTGTGTCCAGCGCCTGCACCGCGCCTTCGCGCACAAAACGGTAGAGGGTGCGGCTCACGGTTTCCAGCTTGAGGTCGAGCATGGCGCCCGTGTCTGCGCGGGAAAACAGCGTGCACATCGAGGCGTGGTGGTCGGCTCGCATCTTCAAGGTAAGGCCCGCCGCGCGCTGGCGCGCGGTACCGAAATTGAGATCGGCCAACCAGCCGTCGGCCTCTTTCAGACTGCGGTGCCAGCGCTCCAGCAAACGCTGGTGCGGGCGCGGCGTTTCCCGGTTCAGGCGTTGGATCCACACCAGCGGCGCCGGCAGCCGCAGCCCTTGATGCTGATTAGGCCTGGGGCGTCGAAGGCGTAGCTGGCGGCCCATCAGCGCCCCCAGCCCAACCAGGCCCGCCCGCGCATCGCGCACGCGCATGCCTGCCCGCGCTGAGCGCACGCGAGGCGCTCCCGCGCGCCTGTGGTAGTGCGCACCAGCTTGACCAACCCTGCGCGCAGCGTGTCGAGCGAGATAGCGCTCTCAACCATGCGCACCAGGGCGTGGCCAGCCGGGTGCTCCAGGTCGTCGATCCGGCGCGTGGATCAGGTTGAGGTCTTCTTCTGCCGGGAGGCCAGTGCCTTCCTCCTCCCGCCGAAGGCGAAAGAGAAGGGTGATGCGAAGCGGCGCTTCAGTCAGTTCACGGGTGGCGTGGCGGCCAGCACTTCGTCGATGTTGGTCAGGCCTTCGGCCACACGCGCAGCGCCGGCCAAACGCAACGGCCGCATGCCGTCTTTGACCGCCTGTTTGCGAAGGTCCTCAAGCCGTGGCTCGCGGGTAATCTGGTCTTTCAGATCCTGCGTCACCACCAGCAGTTCATAAAGCCCCATACGGCCCCGAAAGCCGGTCATGCGGCAATCAACGCAGCCCACCGGTCGGTACGGTTTGTAACCGCCGCTGATCTGCCACGGCTTGACCAGCACGGCCAGTGCTTCGCGCGAGGCGCTGGCTGCTGCCTCGTCTTCGCGCGTGCGGCAGGCCGGGCACAGGGTGCGCACCAGGCGCTGTGCCAACACGCCCAGCACGGTGGCGTTGATGAGGTACGGCGGTATGCCCAGCTCCATCAACCGCATGATGGCGCTGGGCGCGTCGTTGGTGTGCAGCGTGGTAAATACCAGGTGGCCGGTGAGCGCGGCCTGCACCGCCATCTCGGCGGTGGCCAGGTCGCGTATTTCGCCCACCATGATGATGTCCGGGTCTTGCCGCATCAGGGCGCGCAGGCCCTGGGCAAAGTCCAGGTCCAGATGCGCCTGCACCTGTGTCTGGTTGAAGGCAGGCTCGATCATCTCGATCGGGTCTTCCACCGTGCTCACGTTGACCTCCTCTGTGGCCAGACGCTTGAGCGTGGCATAGAGCGTGGTGGTCTTGCCCGAGCCGGTGGGGCCGGTCACCAGCACGATGCCGTGCGGCCGCTGGGTCAGGCCTTCCCAGCGCTGCGCGTCGTGCGCCGAGAAGCCCAGCGCGCTCAGGTCTTTCACGGTGGACTCCGGGTCGAAGATGCGCATCACCAGCTTTTCGCCGAAGGCGGTCGGCAGCGTGGACAGGCGCATTTCCACCTCTTCGCCCTTGGTCGTGCCCACACCAGGCCGCAACGTCTTGATGCGGCCGTCTTGCGGGCGGCGCCGCTCCACAACGTCCATCCGCCCGAGCAGCTTGATGCGCGCGGTCATCGCGTTCATCACGCCCGGCGGCATTTGGTACACCGGGTGCAGCACGCCGTCGATGCGAAAGCGGATCACGCCGTGCTCGCGCCGCGGCTCCAGGTGGATGTCGCTGGCACGCTGATCAAACGCGTATTGCCACAGCCAGTCGACCACCTGCACCACGCTCTGGTCATTGGCGTCGAGCTGCCTGTTGGTCCGGCCCAGCTCCACCAGCTGCTCAAAGCTGCCAAAGCCAGCCTGGCCACCGCTCTTGTTGGCGGCGCGCACCGACTTGGCGAGCGCAAAAAACTCGCCGGTGTAACGCGCGATCTCTTGCGGGCTGGCCACCACCAGTCGCACGCTTTTGCGCGTCTGGCGCTCGACCTCGGGCACCCAGTCGGTGATGAAGGGCTCGGCCGTGGCTACCACCACCTCGGTCGCGCCCACCTGCACCGGCAGCACCTTGTGGCGCTCGGCGTAGGCCGCGCTCATCGCGTCGGCCACCTTGGCCACATCGACTTTGAGCGGGTCGATGCGCAGATAACCCAGGCCGGCACGCTGTGCCAGCCACTGGGTCAGCGCCTCGGCATCAAGCACATGGCCGTTGGCCGCGCGCGCCACGCCCACCACCGCCAGGCGCTGCAGCGGGTGCTGCGCGCTGTGAGCCGAGGCGCAGCGGGTGATGGTGCGCTGCGCCTCTTCGGCTGAGATCACACCATCGGCCTGCAGCCAGCCGACCAAGGTACGCCAGTCCAGTGGTCCTGGGGGTGGCTGAACAACAGCGGCGGCGGGCGAGTGGGTTTTCATGCAGGCAGGTATGAAGGCATCAGCCAACAGGTTTGAAAAGCTTGAGCCACTTCACCGCCGGCAGGCCCCAGCGCGCCTGAATGGCCTCGGCGCGGGCCAGCAGCTGCATGCGCGTGGGCCGCTGCGGCGTGCGCTGCGCCAACACCACCGTGTTGCCCTCGCGGGTGGGCTTGAAGGCCCACACAGCGTCGTCGCCAAACGCCGCTGCGATGCTTTGCAGCGAGCGATCAAAGCTGGTGTCGCGGCCAAACAGATTGACCGTCATCACGCCGTCGTCGGTCAGCACCGATCGGCAGTCGGCGTAGAAATCGGGGCTGTCGAGCACCGGCGCGGCGGCTTCGTGGTCGTACAGATCGACCTGCAGCGAATCGATACGCCCGGTGTGCTCGGGATTGCGTACCTCCTCGGCTGCATCGGCCAGCAGCACACGCAGGCGCGGCCCATCACCCGGCAGCTTGAACCAAACGCGGCAGGCGGCGAGCACCTGCGGGTTGATCTCCACCGCGGTGGTGTCCATGCGGCAGGCCTTGAAGCAGAACTTGGAGAGCGCCGCCGAGCCCAGGCCGAGCTGCATGGCGCGGCGCTTGGGTACCGAATCGGGCTCGACAAACAGCAGCCAGGCCATCATCCGCTGCACATAGTCGAGCTCGATCTCGAACGGCGCGTCGATCAGCATCGAGCCCTGGATCCATTCGGTGCCCAGGTGCAAAAAACGCACATCACCGTCTTCGGAGATCGTGACCTCGGGCAGCGTTTGCGGCCCGCTGCGCTGGCGCGCGGCCGCGTTGGCGCCGGCCTTCATGGCGCAGCACCGCGCGAGCAGATGCCGCTGGGATGGCGGTTGGAGTGACGGGATGGAACAGCAAGCAAATGGCGCATGGTCAGTCGGGTATCGGAAGAAGGACGATTATGAACAGGCCGCCACGCCGTGGCCACCCAGCACATCAGCCCAGACGACGCGCTTCTTCTCAAACGACCAGCTGGCGTTGGCGGGGCTGGTGGAGGGCAGTCGGTACACCGGCAGATTCAGTGCCTGGGTGTGTTTCATGTGGCGAAAACTCTCACCGCCGTTGTGGGCGATGGCTTGCAGCGCCGGGCAACGCTGGCGCAGGCCCGCGAAATCGTTGACTTCGGCGGCGCGGATGGCGGTGTCCAGGCTGCCCTCGCGCTCGCAGGCGGCGTACACGTCCCAGATGCCCAGACCGTGGGCCAGCGCCGCCGCGATGCGCTCAGGGTAGCCCACGGCCATCAGGTCCAGCGACCACAACGCACCCAAGATTTTCCAGAACTGGTTTTGCGGGTGGCCGTAGTACTGCTGCGCGCGCAGTGAGGCCACGCCCGGGAAACTGCCCAGCACAAGCACGCGGGTGTTCGCGTCGAGCACAGGGGCGAGGCCTTGCAGACGGGTCATCCAACGCTCTGGGCCATCAGGCGGGCGACCACAGCGCCGCCAGCCTGGGCAGCGCGGCGAAGGCATTGGCCCGGTTGGCACGGGCGAGTTCGTCTGGCGAGATGCCACGCAACCCAGCCACCACGGCGCCAATACGCGGTAACTCGGCGGGTGTGTTCACGCCTTGTGGCCGGCCCGCTGCGCGCTGGGCGGCGGTCGCATAAAGCCATTGCGGTGGGATGTCAGGCGAATCGGTCTCCAGCACCAAGGCGCAGAGTGGCAAGGTGGCCACGAGCTCGCGCAGGCGGCGCGCCGGCTCGAACGTCACCGCGCCACCAAAGCCGAGCCTGAAGCCAAGATCGATAAAAACCTGCGCCTGCTGCGCGCTGCCATTGAACGCATGCGCAATGCCACCGCCGGTGGGCAGCTCGCGCAGGTGCTTGAGCAAGGCATCGGCGCTGCGCCGCACATGCACGATCACCGGCAGGCCGTGCTTTCGCGCCAGCTTGAGCTGCTCTCGGTAAAAAAAAGCTTGGCGCTCGCGCATCACCGGCTCACACAGCGCAGGCACAAAGAAGTCTTGCCCGATTTCACCCACTGCGACCAAGCGCGGGTCGTCGCGGTGCGCGGTGAGGGCGGCGTCCAGCGCAGCCAAATCGCTTGTCTGCGCTTGTGGCACAAACAACGGGTGGATGCCCAGCGCATAGGCATCACCCAGACGATGCGCCAGCAGGCGCACGGTGTCGAAATTGGCGCGCTCCACAGCGGGGATCACACACAAGCCCACCCCCAGATCAGCGGCGCGTGTCCGCGCGCTCAGCGCACCCGCCTGGCCGAGGCCGAACTCGGGCGCATCAAGATGACAATGGGTATCGATCCACATGGTATTTGCACAACCATTGTGCCCACCGCAGGCGGCAGCGCTCAGCCTGCGGTCAAAACGCCCTTGGTCAGTCGCAACAGGCGGTTGCAGCGCGCAGCCAGCGACTCGTCGTGGGTGACCAGGATGAAGGCAGTCCCCTGCTCGCGCGCCACTTGCAGCATGAGCTCGAACACGCCGTCGGCGGTGCTGCGGTCCAGGTTGCCGGTCGGCTCATCGGCCAGCACACAGGCCGGCTGCGTGACCAACGCGCGCGCTATCGCCACCCGCTGGCGCTCGCCACCCGAGAGCTCGGCGGGCCGGTGGTCCAACCGCTCGGCCAGCCCCACGCGGCCCAGCACCTGCGCCGCTTGTGCACCGGCCTGCTCGCCCGGCAGACGGCGGATCCACAGCGGCATGGCCACGTTGTCCTGCGCGGTGAACTCGGGCAGCAGGTGGTGGAACTGGTACACAAAACCCAGCTGCTTGTTGCGCAGCACACCCTGCTGCGCCGCCCCCAAGCCCGCCAGCCGCTCGCCCTTGAGCACGACATGGCCGCTGCTGGGCGCATCGAGCCCGCCCAGCAGGTGCAGCAGCGTGCTTTTGCCCGAACCCGAGGCGCCGACGATGGCCACGGTTTCGCCAGCGCGCACCGTCAGATCCACGCCTTGCAGCACGGTGACGTCGAGCCGGCCTTCGGTGAAGCGCTTGGTCAGGCCGCTGGCCTGAAGGACAACATCGGTCATAAATATTTCGCAGCCGCGCAGCGCCGGCGCATGGGGGCCGCGATTTCCCGCCGGGCCGCCCCAAGGGAAATCAGCCCCCTCGGGGGGCAGCGACCCGCGCAGCGCTGGCGCGTGGAGGCCGCAATTTCCCGCCGGGCCGCCCCAAGGGAAATCAGCCCCCTCGGGGGGCAGCGACCCGCGCAGCGCTGGCGCGTGGGGGCCGCGATTTCCCGCCGGGCCGCCCCAAGGGAAATCAGCCCCCTCAGGGGGCAGCGACCCGCGCAGCGGCGGAACATGGGGGCCGCGATTTCCCGCCGGGCCGCCCCAAGGGAAATCAGCCCCCTCGGGGGGCAGCGACCCGCGCAGCGGCGGAGCATGGGGGCCCTATTCATAGCGCAGCGCCTCCGCCGGGTTCACCCGGCTCGCGCGCCAGCTCGGGTAGATCGTGGCCAAAAAAGACAAGACCAGCGAAATCACCGCGATCGGCAGGATGTCGCTGCGCTGGGGATCGCTGGGCATGTTGCTGATGAGGTAGATGTCTTTGGGCAGGAAACTGGTGCGCAGCGCCTGCTCGATGGCGGGCACGATCACATCGATGTTGAATGCGACGCCCAGCCCCAGCAGCAGGCCGGCGCCGGTGCCGATCACGCCCACCATTGCGCCCTGCACCATGAAGATGCCCATGATGCTGTGCGGGCTCGCGCCCAGGGTACGCAAAATCGCGATGTCGGCGCGCTTGTCGGTCACCGTCATCACCAGTGTGGAGACCAGGTTGAACGCGGCCACCGCCACGATCAGCGTGAGGATGATGAACATCATGCGTTTTTCCAGCTGCACCGCAGCAAACCAGGTGCGGTTTTGCCGCGTCCAGTCGCGCACCAGCAGACCCTGATCAAGATCGGCGGCGATTGAGATTGCCACGGTGGGCGCCTGGTGCAGGTCTTGGATCTTCACCCGCACACCGGTCGGCCCTTCGACCCGGAAGATGCGCGCCGCATCATCCATGTGCAGCAGGGCGAGGGCCGAGTCGTACTCGAAATGGCCCGAATCGAAGGTGCCCACCACGTTCATGCTGCGGATGCGCGGCACGATGCCAGCGGGCGTTACCTGGCCGCTGGGCGCGATCAATGTCACCGTGTCACCGGTGGTCACGCCCAGGCTGCGCGCCAGCTCACCACCCAGGATCACGTTGAATTCTCCTGGCGCCAGCCGAGCGAGGATGGACGGCGCCATCTCACGCACCAAGTCGGTCACCTTGGCCTCTTGCGCGGGGTCGATACCGCGAATCAGCGCGCCCTTCATATCTTCACCGCGCGCAATCAGCGCCTGCGCGCCCACGTAAGGCGCGGCCCCCCGCACCTCGGGGTGGCGTTCGATGCTGGCCAGCGTCTGCGCCAGGTTGGGGATGGCCTGCCCGCCGATCTCGAACACCTCGATATGAGCCAGCACGCCCAGCATGCGGTCGCGCACCTCTTTCTGAAAGCCGTTCATCACCGACAGCACGATGATGAGCGCCGCCACACCCAGCGCAATGCCCAGCATGGACACGCCCGAGATGAAGGAAATGAAGCCATTGCGCCGGGTGGCGCGGCCAGCACGGGTGTAGCGCCAGCCGAGGAGGAGTTCGTAGGGGATTTGCATAGAGGGAGGGTGGGGCCGGGCGATTGTGGCATCCCCGACAATCGGGCGATGTCTCTTTCACGCCCCGAGCCAGATCCTGCGCAGCACCTGCTGGTTCCCTTTGCCAGCGCCAGCGCGCCCGAATGCCAGGCCGCGTTGCGCGAGCTGGCGCTGCCCAATTTGAGCGCCTTGCTCGCCGCGTTGGCGCCGCAACCAGCGGACAGCGGCGACGACCAAGCGTTCAGCACGCCTCACGAGCGTGCCTTGGCGCGCTGGCTTGGGTTGCCGACCGATGACGGGCGAATCCCGTGGGCCGCTGCCGCCGGCGAGCAGCCGAAGCAGCCGCAGGCCTGGTTCACGCCCTGCCACTTCCAGGTTGGCATGGACCAGGTGACGCTGTTGCCCAGCGACCAGATCGGGCTGATCGATGCCGACTCGCGCGCCCTGTTCGACGCTTTGGCGCCGTTTTGCGCCGAAGACGGCATCGATCTCACCTATGAGTCCGCCGTACGATGGCATGCCCAGGGCGAGCCGCTGCGCGATCTGATCTGCGCCAGCCTGGACCGGGTGAGCGGCCGCTCGGTGGCCGACTGGACGCCCTCGCAGGGCCACAGCCCACTCATCACCCGCTTGCAGAGCGAAGCGCAAATGCTTTTTTACACCCACACGGTGAACGACCGGCGCGAGGCCGATCGCGCTTACATCGTCAACGGCTTCTGGATACACGGCGCCGGCGCCTTGACCAGTCTGCTCGCGCCGGTAGCGCCACCCACACAGCCCGACGCCCTGCGCCAGGCTGCGCTGCGCGCCGACTGGGCCACCTGGCGCGCCGCCTGGCTGGTGCTGGACGCCGGCGCCATCGCGCAGGCACTGCAGCGCGTGGGCCAGGGCCAACCCTTCACGCTCACCTTGTGCGGCGAGCGCAGCGCGCAGACCTGGGCACCGCCACCGAGCGGCCTGGGCCCGCGCATCGGCCGTTTCTTCCATCTTCTGCGCGGCGCCCCGCCCGCGTGGAAAACCCTTGAGACCTTATGAAAATCACCACCCGCGATGTCCCGCCGCGCGCTGCCTGGGCGCTGGAACAGGCTGGCCTGCACCCGCTGCTGGCGCGTCTATTTGCCGCCCGGGGTATCACCGCGAAGGCGCAGCTCGATGACGCACTCTCGTTGCTGATCCCGCCATCTCTCATGTTGGGCACAAGCGAAGCAGCCATTGCCTTGGCTGACGCCATGGCGGCCCAGCAGCGCATCTGCATCGTCGCCGACTACGACTGCGACGGCGCCACCGCCTGCGCGGTGGGCGTGCGCGGCTTGCGCCTGCTGGGCGCACCGATGGGCTTTGACAAGGTGGGCTACCTGGTGCCCGACCGCGTGACCGATGGCTACGGCCTCACCGCCGCTATCGCCCAGCGCGTCAAAGCATCGGGTGCCGATCTGTTGGTGACGGTGGACAACGGCATCGCCAGCATGGACGGGGTGCGCGCCGCGCGCGCGCTCGGTTTGCAGGTGATCGTGACCGACCACCACCTGCCCGCGCTCGTGGGCAGTGAGATTGTGTTGCCAACGGACTGCATCATCGTCAACCCCAACCAGCCCGGCTGCGGCTTCGAGAGCAAGAGCATCGCCGGCGTTGGTGTGATGTTTTATGTGTTGCTCGCCCTGCGTGCGGAGCTGCGCTCGCGCGGGGTGTTTGAAGCACGCCCCGCCGCCGGGCCGCCCCAAGGCGGGGCAGCCCCCTCGGGGGGCAGCGAACCTCGCGCAGCGGGGAGCGTGGGGGCCATGGATACCGCCGCCGGGCCGCCCCAAGGCGGGGCAGCCCCCTTGGGGGGCAGCGAACCTCGCGCAGCGGGGAGCGTGGGGGCAGGCATTGCGCAGCCCAAGATTGACACCCTGCTGCCGCTGGTGGCCCTGGGCACCGTGGCCGACGTGGTGAAACTTGATGCCAACAACCGCCGCCTGGTGGCCCAGGGGCTGAAGCGGGTACGCGCCGGCGCCATGCCGCCGGGCTTGAGGGCGCTGTTCAACGTGGCGACGCGCCGACCAGAGGCAGCCACCAGTTTTGACTTCGGCTTTGCCGTGGGCCCGCGCCTGAACGCCGCTGGCCGCCTGGCCGACATGACGCTGGGCATCGAGTGCCTGATCACCGACGACGCGGTGCGCGCCGACCAACTCGCCCGCACGCTCGACGGCATCAACCGCGAGCGCAAATCGATCGAGGGCGACATGCGCGAGCAGGCGCTGCTGCTGGCCGAGGAGCTGTTCGACGAGTCCGAAGAGCCGCCAGCAGCCATCACCGTGTTCGACCCCGACTTCCATGAGGGCGTGGTGGGCATCGTCGCCTCGCGCCTGAAAGACAAGCTGCACCGCCCCACCTTCGTGTTTGCTGCCAGCCGCGCCGAGGGCAAGGAGCACCAGCTCAAAGGCTCCGGCCGCTCCATCCCCGGCTTCCATTTGCGCGATGCGCTCGACCTGATGGCCAAGCGCCACCCGGGTGTGTTGCTGCGCTTCGGCGGCCACGCCATGGCGGCCGGTTGCACCATCGAAGAAGAGCATCTCGGCACCTTCGAGGCCGCCCTGCAGCAGGTGGCCCACGAGTGGCTGGACGCCGCCACCCTGCAACGCCGGCTGGAGGCCGACGGCCCGCTCGACAAACAGTACCGCCGCGCCGACCTGGTTGACACGCTGCACAAAGAGGTCTGGGGCCAGGGCTTTGCGCCACCGGTGTTCTGCGAAGAGCTGCAAATCATCAGCCAGCGGCTGGTGGGCGAGAAGCACCTGGCGCTGAAGATGAAGCACCAGGGCGAGCCGGTCGACGGCATCTGGTTCGGCCATACCGAGCCGCTACCGGAGCGCGTCAAGCTCGCGTTTCGCTTAGACGCAGACGAGTGGCAAGGCCAAAGACGGGTGCGGTTTTTGGTGGAAGCAAAGGAAGACTAACGGCGCACCGCGCCAACATGCTCGCCAGCGGCGCGCTTCGAGCGATCCGCTGGCCGCTCGATCCCAGGACGCCGCCGAACCGACTTTGCCGGGCCGCCAGCGTTGTCCCCCTTGGGGGGGAAGACGCGGAGCGGCGCAGGGGGGGTCAAGACATCAACGCTTCACGCACCGCCGCCAGCTGCCGGCGCGAAACCGCCAGCCGCTCGTCAACACCGTCAAGCCGCACCATCCAGCCTTCGCCTTCGATCGGGTCGTTGTGCTTTTCCACCGCCCGCACTGTGCGGCGAGCCACCAGCGCGTTGCGGTGCACGCGCACGAACAGGTAGGGGTAGCGCTGCTCCAGGTCATTGAGCGCACCGTCAAAAATATGTTCTTTCTCGGCTGTGCGAACGGTGATGTATTTCAGCTCGGCCTTGAGGTAAATCACCTCGGAAAGCGCGACGCGCTCGCTGCGGCCCCGCTCCTGGATAATCAGATGTTCGCCGCCGGTACCGCCCATCTCGGCACTGGATTGGGCCGCGCTGCGCGCGCGCGCTACCTTTTGCAGGGCCTGCTGCAGGCGCTCGCGGCGCACTGGCTTGGTCAGGTAGTCCACAGCTTCAAGTTCGAAGGCCTGCACCGCGTGCTCGGCGTAAGCGGTCACGAACACGATGGCAGGCGGCGTGCCCATTTCGCGCAGCCGGCTGGCCAGCTGCACACCGTCAACCCCGGGCATGCGCACATCCAGCAGCAGCAGGTCGCAACCGGTGCGCTGAATCTGCTCCACCGCTTGCACCGCGTTGGCCGCTTCGCCCACCACGTCGACGCGCGGCTCGGTGCATTCGGCCAGCATCGTGCGCAACCGCGAGCGCGCGTGTACCTCGTCGTCAACGATCAGTACCTTGAGTGTCATGCCTTGCTCCGTTGCCCTGTTTCGTCGGGCAGCTTACACCCGGTTTTCTAAACCGGGATTTCCAGGCGCACCTGAAAAATACCCCCGACCAGCGCGCTCTGAAACCGCCCCTGCACATCGTGCAGCAAGGTCAGGCGCTGGCGCACGTTGTCCAACGCCAGCCCATGGCCGCGCCTGCCGGTACCGGCCGGTACGGTGTTGGTGACCTTAATCACCACCACACCGCCTCGGCGCTGGGTGCTGATGCGCACCACCGCACCTTCGGGGCTGGGCTCTACGCCGTGCTTGACCGCGTTTTCCACCAGCGGCTGCAAGATCAGCGGTGGCAGCTTGGCGCGCGAGGCGTCGTTGTCCACATGCCACTCCACCCGCAACCGGTCACCAAAGCGCACTTGCTCGATCGCCAGGTAGTGCTTGGCCAATTCCAGCTCTTGCCACAGCGGCACCGCCTCCTGGGTCTCGGCCAGCGCATGGCGAAACAGCTCGCTCAGGTCTTCCAGCAGGTTCTCGGCCTTGGCCGGCTCCTCGCGCACCAGCGCGATCGCGGTGTTCAGGGTGTTGAACAAGAAATGGGGGCGGATGCGGGCCTGTAACTCAGCCAGCTGAGCGGTGGTGCCCGCCGGCATGCGCGCCTTGGCGCGCCAGACCAACCCCGCCACCAGCACAGCAGTGAGCAAGACGCCCGCCGCCGCACTGGCCAGCCAGGGCGCGGGTTCAACCAGCCCCATCCAGGTCAAGAGGGCGCAGCCGTACAGGGCAGCCAGCGCACCCAGCGTCAGACCTGCCGTCCATTGCCACAGCATTGGCAGCCGCGACAGCGGTTTTTTGATGGCACAAGCCGCCAGCAACCAAATCAAGGTGGCTGGCAAGGCAGCGCCGGTCAGCACCGCTGTTTGAACCAGCCAGCCCCAAGCCGTGTCGGCGCCGAACATCGCGCCCACCACCACTGCGGCCTGCACGAACAGCACCGCGCGCAGCACCACCCCAACCTTGCAGGTATCGAACACCAGCTCGCGCGGGGACTGCAGGGCCGGCATGTCCGACGCTTGGGGCGTGCCGCCTGTCGGGTGCAGGTCCTGGTAGCTCGATAAAATCCAAGAGTCTTTCATCGCCGCACTATAAAGCGCCAAACCCACATACAGAGCGCAGCAAACCGGCCCGTCAGTGTTGCGCACACGAAATCCTGCACCTTGCAGCCAAACCACCGCACAGCCGAACGCGGCCACGCGCCAAACAGTGTCGTCCCCGCGCCAACCGCTCCCAACACCACCCCCACCATGAGCTCCAACCAACTCGACAAAAAATCCGAAGCCTGGTCTGCCCTGTTTTCTGAGCCGATGAGCGATCTGGTCAAGCGCTACACCGCCAGCGTCTTTTTTGACCAGCGACTGTGGCTGGCCGACATTACAGGCAGCCTGGCGCACGCCGATATGCTGGCTGCGCAGGGCATCATTGGCGTTGCCGACCTGGCCGACATCCAGCACGGCCTGGCGCAGATTCGCAGCGAGATTGAAGCCGGTACCTTCGAGTGGAAACTCGATCTGGAAGACGTCCACCTCAACATCGAAGCGCGCCTGACGCAGCTGGTGGGGGACGCCGGCAAGCGCCTGCACACCGGGCGCAGCCGCAACGACCAGGTGGCGACCGACGTGCGCCTGTGGCTGCGCGGCGAGACCGACCTCATCACCGAGCTACTCGGCGATCTGCAGAGCGCACTGGTTGAGGTGGCGGAGAAAAACGTCGAGGTCATCCTGCCTGGCTTCACCCACCTGCAGGTGGCGCAACCGGTGAGCTTTGGCCACCACCTGCTGGCCTATGTGGAGATGTTCTCGCGCGATGCCGAGCGCATGATTGAGGTGCGCCGGCGCACCAACCGGCTCCCTTTGGGCAGCGCCGCCCTGGCTGGCACCACCTACCCGCTGGACCGCGAGCGCGTGGCGCGCAGCCTGGGCATGGTGGACGAGCAGGGTGAGCCGCAGCTGTGCCAAAACAGCCTGGACGGCGTAAGCGACCGCGACTTCGCGATCGAATTCACCGCAGCGGCTGCGCTGTGTATGGTGCACATCAGCCGCTTCAGCGAGGAGCTGATTTTGTGGATGAGCCAGAACTTCGGCTTTGTGAAAATTGCTGACCGCTTCACCACTGGCTCGTCGATCATGCCGCAGAAGAAAAACCCCGATGTGCCCGAACTCGCGCGCGGCAAAACTGGCCGCGTGGTCGGCCACCTGATGGGTCTGATCACCCTCATGAAGGGACAGCCGCTGGCCTACAACAAAGACAACCAGGAAGACAAAGAGCCGCTGTTTGACACGGTGGACACCCTGAAAGACACGCTGCGCATCTTTGCCGAAATGGTCGGCGGGCAGCTGAACCCGGCGACTGGACAAAAAGAAGGCGGCATTACCGTGAACGCCATCGCGATGGAAGAGGCCGCCAAAAAGGGCTACGCCACCGCCACCGACCTGGCCGACTACCTGGTGAAAAAAGGCCTGCCGTTTCGCGACGCCCACGAAACCGTGGCCCACGCAGTCAAAGCCGCTGTCCGCCACAACTGCGACCTCTCCGAACTGCCACTTGCGGTGCTGCAAGGCTTCAACGCCAGCATCGAAAAAGATGTGTACGAGGCTTTGAGCCTGCGCGGCTCGCTCAACGCCCGCAACACCCTGGGCGGTACCGCACCGGCCCAGGTGCGGGCCCAGATCGCTCGGCACCGCCGGCGCCTGCGACTGGGCTGAATTTGCGGCCACACACTCAAGATCGGGCGCAGCGGGTCGAAAACAAAAGAGGAATCCGGGTGTGCCGCTCGGCGGCCTAACACCGGAGTCCTTCCATGTCTGCTGTTGCTCTTTGGCTTTCTCTGTCCGTGGGCGTTGCCCTGAGCGGATGGGCCTGGATTCGTTCGTCAAAGCGTTTCCAAGCAGCGCACGCGCCCGCCCGCGCCACCGACGAGCCCGCACCTGCCCAGCAACACGCCAGCGCGCCTGTGGTCACTCCGCCTGCGCTCGCGTGTTTGTTGCCCCGCGAACTGCAGGCCCTGGTGTGGCGACGCGAGTCCGATGTGGATCCAGCCAAGCTCGACGCACTGCTCGCTGCCATCAAGGGCATTCCCCGCCCACCGAAATCTTTGCAGCGGCTGCTTTCACCCGACTTTGCCGCGCGAGCAGGCGCCGCCGAGCTCAGCGAGCTGGTCATGGCCGAGCCGCTGATTGCGGCCAAGGTGTTGGCGGCCGTCAACGCACCGGCCTACGGGCTGCAGCGCCCGGTGGCGGGCGTGGCCCAGGCTGTCTCGTTGCTGGGCATGACCACGGTGAGAAGCGTGTGTCTTCGTTACATGCTGGGCGCCGCCTTCAAACCCCGTCTGGCCGCTTCGCAGCGGGTTTTCGACACCATCTGGTGCGCCAGCGCGATCGCCAGCGAAATGCGTTCGCACCTGAACAAGGCGCTCAAACTGCCCGACCCGGGCGGCGCTGCAACGCAGGTGATGCTGGGGTTTGTGGGCCAACTCGCAGCCGCATCGCTGATGCCCACCGAACAGCTGGAGAACTGGCTCGCGCTTGACCGGGTGGCCCGCACAGAAAAGGAGCAAGCGCTGATGCACCTGAACGCAATCGAAATCGGCGGCCTGCTGCTTGGGGCCTGGGCACTGCCACAAGACCTGATCAGCGATGTGTGCGACAGCGGCCGCCTGCTGATCACGGCTGCGCCACACACCGCCCCCGAGCGCGCGCCACGGCTGGCCCTGAACTACCTGTGCGCAGGGCTGGGCGAGCGCTTGGCGCAGGGTCAGCTGACCCAGTTGTCGGACCACAATCCCACGCAAGACCTGGGCGCAGACACGCACCACCTGCGCAGCCTGTTGGGGCTGCCCGCCCTGTCGGGCCTGATCGTTGCATTGCAAGCCCCGGCGCTGCAACGGGCGCTTGAGCCGATGCTGAAACACCTCCCCACGGCAGTGGCTGAAAAGTCAGCTGAAAACCTGTGGCGAAGGCCGACGCGGGACGCACCGTTGCAGCACTATTGATCCGGCCCCGTGAAGTCATGACTTTGCACGTTGGCAAACCTTTCGCCAACGCTGGGCTCCGACGCGGATCATCCGCGAGAAAGATGGGCGACAGCTAGTCTGACGCAGGGGGGA
>Ga0105054_10007217_pt1 | contig 15170 bp, 19 predicted proteins | sample BON02_FD_78091 | JGI IMG/M metagenome (GOLD analysis project Ga0105054, IMG submission 78091) | Freshwater microbial communities from Lake Bonney liftoff mats and glacier meltwater in Antarctica - BON-02 (megahit assembly) | ecosystem: Environmental > Aquatic > Freshwater > Ice > Glacier...
AAGCGCAAGTCGAAGAAACAAGTCTAAGCACACCATCCAGGGCCGTTATTCGTTATGTATCGGACAGTTGAATTGCGGTTGCTTCATGTCTGCCATCTCGAGTCGTGTCAGATTTAGTGCCGTTTGCATTACACGTTCCGCCACCGAGAACGCAAAACTTCGCACAATGAGGATGGTTTAGCGGTACCGATATTGAAGCGGTTTGAAACGTCGATCCAAGTTCGAACTGCTCATCGTACGGATGTGTGCAGGCGAGTACAGTCGGTTGCTGAGCCCCCTTACGCTTCACCGCCATAGGCTCCCCTTTCCAAGCTATTTTCTCACATCGCTTGGTTCAAAAAAGAAGGTCAGGTCAAGGGCACGGTTCCATACGTTAAATGGCCTCTGGCATGAGCGCGACAGTTCACGTTTTCGTTATCTATCCTTTGTCGTATTATCGGCAATTCTCGCAAATATTTTATCCAATTCTCCTGCGACTACCCTAAGTGCGTCTTTGCCTTCATCGAAATAGGGCGAGAACACAAAACTGGGCGTCTTGTATGACAGCGTTGCTGTATGGTCAGGATTTTCGGTGATGTAGAAACGGATAGGCGCTTCAATGCCGGCGGCGACGCTCGCACCCAGAATCCGGCGAGCAAAATCGTTTCGGAACACGCCGACGACGCGATTTCCCGGAATTGCGATGTCCGCCGCCTGTGCTCCGGCTGACGCACTCGCGGACGTCACAAGGCCCATCTTTTCGGCTTTCACGACGGCTTCGAGCCGTTCTGAGAGCTCCGCAAACGATTGATGGGTGTCAATCACCACCCAACCGTTCCGGGATGTTACGGTCGCGGCTGTGGCGACCGATAGAGTCATCATCACTGCGAATAATCCGAGCAAAATGCGATACACGGCAGTCTCCTATTTTGGTGCCAATTCGTGATTGTTGGCCTCTAACTGACGGTCGAGGCATTCGATATGTTCGTATAGAGATACTGACATCGACGACGTAATTTCAAGGCGTCGATCCTCAAATACATCGACGTCTGAATGTTCCGCGTGCCACTTCTTGACGACGCGATCACGTTCATTCAAGAGCTCTTCAATCTGCGGCTTGAATAGAACAAACATCGCCGTGAGCCATCGATTGAGCAGCGGTGAGGGGCTGTCGATGTCGATTGCGAATCGATCAAGCATGGCGATGACTTCGGCGGCCTTGTACCAGGTCTCGCCCGTCACCCAGCGATTGGTCGTGAATAGCCGCTCCGGCAAGCCCGTCGGCGTCATCGAGATTGCGATCAGATGTGACAGCGCGTCATTTTCTCCCGCCGGCGGATCGAAGTTGATTACTTTTGCGGGATGAATTCCGGCGGGCATCCCCTTTGGCCGTATGAACGTGTGGAAGTGACCGTAATCAGGGGCGTCCCGGTCATCCGGCGGATGGGCGTGGAAGTAATACTGGGCATGCGACGTCGGGTCGCGCACGTCATCGGGCGGAAAGTGCTCCCACTCCGTAAAATCACTGCTCCCGCGCAAGGCCTCGATGACGAGGCTGCTCCCGTTTGCGTGGAGATCGCGGATGCAGTCGACGGCTTTGACGCCTGCATCCGCCATACGTAACAACGCAGCCTGCGAAAGGCCCAATAATGCCGAACCCTTTCGAATACGAGTCTCCAGCATCACGGTCTGCCGCGGCATTGCCGTCTCCGCCCGATTATTGAACCAGTTCGCCCAGCAGGACGAAACGTCGCTCGGTCGGCGCTGTTGCAACCAGATGGAAGGTTCCCGCACCTTTGAGTTTGCTTAACTTGCCGGTGCCGCTAACAACCTGCCAAACGCCGTTATCCAGCAGCTTCGGCTTGCCATCGGGCCCGGGCACGAAAATCGCCTGGATCAGCCATTTGATATAGGCCTTGTCTCCATCGGCTTTGGTGAATTCGAGATAGCCGCGCGGTTCGCCGCCGACGCCCGGCACGATGTCGTGAGCGCCGTACTCATTGACCGTGGCACCGGCGAGCGGACCTTGACCTTCGGACTTGCCCTCGCGGTGCACGAGCAGGAAGAAATGCTTGCTGCCGTCGGCGAAGTCGAGTTTGAAGGCTTCTTTCTGCGCGACTAGCGCATCGAACTTGACAGGTTCTGCACGCGCCATGGATGCTGCGCCGGCAACGAGTGCTGCTACGAGAATGAGTTTAGCGATTTTTGTCTTCATTTGAATTTTCCTGTTTTTAGAAGCTGAGCGATGGGTGGCTATTCAACTGTGTGCGTATCGGTCGGCGGTGATTGATCCTTTGCTTCATGTTGAGCTTGTAGCTGTTCTCGTAGTTCAATGACACGCCGAAGGCGGCGATCAATCGACGTATCCGCCGCCTTCGTTGTTCATTTCAACCGTGCGGCCGTGATCGGTACCATTACCAAACACGATCGCGACGCGGCTTACTTTTTTGCTGCGCAGGGGTTCGCAGCTGCGCAGGGGTTTGCAGCTTTCTTCGCCGCCGGCGCACAGGGATTTACAGCCTTCTTAGCCTTCGGCGCACACGGATTAGCGGCCTTCCGCGCCTTGGGCGCGCAAGGGTTTGAGGCTTGTGCGAAAGCTGGAAGCGGCGTACCGGCAATCAAACCCAGGGCTGCGATCGAACCTAGGGTCTGCAGAGACTTCTTGAGCATAGACATCTTAGTTTCTCCTCTGGAGTGGAATATCGACGGGTCTTCACAACCGCGTCGTCACGGTCACCAGCCAGTCCGGCATGGCGCGCGTCAGGGAGGCTTCAACAATTTTGTCGAGGCCGGTTAGAACAAAGGCGCCAATGCCGACAAATGCGGCGCCCATTAACGGTTTGCCGAGGCGCGATATTCGCGCAAGCCAATCGCGGCGCGTAAAAATCGCCTGTCTCGATCCGTAGGCGAGCGCCAAAATCGGCGTTGCGGCACCGAGACCGAATGTCAGCATAATCGCCGCCGCGTTACCCAGGGTCTCACCTTGCGCGGCAAGGCCGATGGCCGCACCGAGGGTCGGGCCTGAACAGGGGGACCAGATCGCGCCTAGGAGAACGCCGAGCACGAACTGGCCGCCGATGCCTGCCGGCTGGAGGCGGTCGAGCAATGTTTGCCCGCCAGTCGCCACCGGCGCGGCAATGACTGCCAACTTGGTTTGAATTACGGGAACAAGCAGTACGACGCCCATGCTCACCATGAGCAACGCAATGCCAATGCGTAACGTTGCGGGATCAAGTCCGATACTGAAGCCAAATGTTGCAATGGCAATTCCGACGGTAGCGAACGAGACCGATAGTCCGGCGGCCAAAGCCAACGGGCCCCACGCACTGCGCTCAAGCACGCCGAACAAGACGATCGGCAATAGTGGCAGCACGCAGGGGGACAAGGTCGACAACGCGCCCGCTGCGTAGCTGAGCGCAATATTGACGATCCCGCTCACGATCAGAAGCCTTTCGCGACCAACGCACGAATCCGAGCGGGGTCGGTATCACCGGTTGACCGGCCAACCTCGGAAGCTCCTTTGAACATAATGAGCGTGCTTTGATATTGGACGCGGAAGCGCTTCAAAGCGTCTTTGGCCGAGTCGAAGTCGACCTCATAGACGACCAGGCTCGGTTTTTCCTTTTCGATTTCCTGGACAATCGGCCGCTGCTGCTTACACGTCGGACACCAGGAAGCAGTCACGTCAATAAGGATCGTTTTGCCGGCGGTCTGCGCCTGTTGGAACGCCTTGGCGTCGAACGGTTGTCCGGCTTGGGCAACTAATGACGAGCCCAACAACAGCGTTGCGGTGACGACGATTTTGCTGAGTTTGGAAAGCATGGCCCCGACTATCTCCATTGAATGTCAAGCGAGCTCTCGTGGCTCACATGAGAGCAAGTTCGTTTCGGAGCTGGGAAAGGTTACGTAGTGGGCAGCAAAATCTTCTTGCGGCTACAAGAAGGAGGACTGCGGCAACCATCTGAGATCGAGGAAATTCACGATTGCCGCGCGCCGCGCCATCACTTCGCGATAGCCAAGCTCAATGAGTTCACGAAGATATGATCGAGGGTAGAGTTTGTCGCAGCCGGAGAATCGTAAATTGAAAACGGCGAGACCGAAAAGCAGGGATATCGGCTTCCTGCGCGACGGCGTCGTGTCTGGTAGCCATGGATGCAAACGTCGCGATCATGCCAAATATGATATGGCGGCGCTGCGGATGGTTATCCGTGTCGCGCCAGAATGGTGTGCGATCAAGCTGAAGGATTGACATCACAGCTATCGTTCCATTGTCGGTTTGCCTGATTTTCCGGTACTTTTGGTGAATGAGACGATGCGTGCGAAGCCCCACAATGGAGCTTCGACACGCACCGCCCGGTCGTCGAACTGGCTTCGGGGGCTGCCTATTCGACGACAAATGTCGTCCAAGGACGGGGATAAAACCTCGGGCAGTCTGGTTTAAGGCTAGGCAGACTGAGCCGTTCAATCGTTAGTAGATCCCGTGTGTTGCAGTCTCACGGTCGAACCGTGCTTTCTCCTCGGCTGTATAGGGCTTGATTGGACGCTGGACGTCCGCGGACGCATAAGCTGATGCGCCGGCCGGCTGCTGAACGGTCTGCTCGAGAAACGGATAACGGTCGCCGATTTTGTTCTCAGGCACTTCAGCGGCTAGCGCGGCCGAAGCAAATCCGACGACGAGGAGAGTGGAGAGAGCAATCTTAGATTTGGTCAACATGGTTGTAACTCCTGTTTAGGATGAGTACAGGTGTCTCATCTGCAACAGGTTTCGCGTCTTAGCCTAGGAAAGTTACAATTTCATTGTTCACGTCGACGTGTATATGATGCATGCCGTTGTCGCCGAGTCGGTCTGACTATGAATCAAAAGTCACCGAACGAGCAAACACTTGAAACGCTGATGCAGGCCGCGCAAGCCGGCGACGCGCGGGCATATGCTCGACTGTTAATAGAAATTTCTCCGCGTTTGCACGCGATGATCTGGCGTCAGCGTCAATTTCTTCCGACCGCGGATATTGAAGATCTCGTCCAGGACGTTTTGATTTCGCTGCATGCCGTCCGCGCGACCTATGATCCGGGCAGGCCCTTCATGCCTTGGCTGTACGCAATAACTCGAAACCGGCTTGCCGATGGCGCTCGCCGCTATGCGCGGCAAAAGGCGCACGAGGTCAATGTCGAAGAATATCCTGTAACCTTTTCCGAGGAAGGAACGAATACTGACAGTGAGCTATACCGTGATCCGGAAGCTTTGAAGCAGGCCATTCAGGCCCTTCCACCCGGACAGCGAGAAGCGGTCGAGATGCTGAAGCTAAAAGAGATGTCGCTAAAAGAGGCTGCGACCGCGAGTGGGACCAGCATTGGCGCACTGAAAGTATCGGTCCATCGTGCCATGGGCGCGCTTCGCAAGGCACTGAGCAAGGATTGAGCGCTATGGATACCAAGAGGCTAATTCAGACACTGGTCGATACCGCAAATCCCGTGCGACCACTTCCCCGCCCGTGGGTTAGAACTGCAATGTGGTTAGCGATCGCGATTCCCTACATGGCCCTTGTGGTCTATGTCATGTCGCCGCGCGCTGATTTGGCCGTCAAATTCACCGAATTGCGTTACGTCATTGAACAGTTCGCGGCGCTCGCCACCGGAATTGCCGCGGCTGTCGCGGCTTTTGCGAGCACGATTCCCGGTTACAACCGCAAGGTTCTTCTGCTTCCGTTACTGCCGCTTGCTGCCTGGCTGGGCGTTCTTGGACAGGGTTGCGTTAGTGCTTTGGTTCAGTTTGGGCCGACCGGATTATCGCTTCAGCCCGATTGGTTCTGCTTTCCGGCTATCGTACTCGTCGGCGCGATACCGGCGGTCGCCATGGTGGCTATGCTCCGACGCGGCGCACCTCTTATGCCTTGCACAACAGTTGCGCTGGGCGGATTGGCCGCTGCCGGGTTGGGAAACTTCGGCTTGCGGTTATTCCATCCGCAGGATGCAAGCCTGATGGTGCTGGTCTGGCAGGTTGGCAGCGTCTTTATCTTGGCGGCGCTCGCCGGTTCCATGGGGCGTTATGTGCTGAACTGGCGCTCCATCATAGCGATTGCACCAAAGCTGGAATCGATCGAGTAAAAGAAGCTCCTTGTGCCCGCTAGATTTGGTTTGGTCTAACACGGACTGCAACCACAGCCGTCGAAGGCTTGGAACTTTTCATCCCTAAGAGAGTTGCGAGTTGGGGGGCAACCTAAAGCGGCACGAACATTCGTGCTGCCCGTAACCTTTGCGGGGCGGGACGCGAAGTAGAAAGACAGATAACCGAACAAGGACGTTCACATGAACAGCTCGAATATCTTGAAGGCAATGGTTGCAGGATTTGTGGCCACCGTTGTCCTATCTGCCTTGATGGCCATGAAAACGATGATGGGGCTCATGCCGGAGCTTGATGTCGTCGCCATGCTTACCAAGATGATGGGCGCCTCGTCACTTGCGATGGGGTGGATCGCCCATTTCGTGATCGGGACGATCGTCTGGGGATTCTTGTTAGCTTGGCTCGATCCTCATCTGCCCGGCAAAAGCCATTGGGTAAAGGGCGTGATGTTCGGCGTCGCCGCCTGGCTTGTGATGATGTTCGCGATCATGCCGATGGCCGGCGCGGGCTTCTTCGGAATGAATTTTGGAATGATGGCGCCAGTCATGACCCTCGTGCTTCACATTATCTACGGCGCGGTGCTTGGCGCCGTGTATGACGCCGAAAAGCCCCAAAGCACTTTTGCCATGCAAGCCTAGCCTCGTTAGGCTCTAGATCTAATCGGGTCGCAGTTATGGCAAAACCAGTAGGCCGCCCCAGTTGGCGGCCTATTTTGTTTTGTCCACACAGGGCCCATCGCGACTAAACTGGAATGCCCACTAAACGGTTGCTGTTGGGAGCAAGGCGGATAGGGCTGGATCAGGCCAGCGACGAAAACCGTCCATGAGGGGCATTTTGCGTCGCCGTAGAGCGCGCTGGCCATCGAAATCAATTTAGCGGGGGTAATGTACTTGGCGCTGGCCGCGCTTATTCGAACCGCGACACCGCCAAATTAATTTATCGAATTACAATTAGAAGTCACCGCTTATTGACGGTCCAGTTATAATTTAAAAATTTAACTTTGAAATCCTGCGAAATTTTTTCAGATCGATAGTTATTTATATAAGCAATCAGGTTCGGAGCATGCGCGAGGAAATCTTGGGTGTAAAACTCGAAGATCGCCGACAGCGATAACGTTCGCTTGTTCGGGTCGATCGTTACGTTTCGACGTTCGGCAATAAAGCTGCGTGTGGCCGTATCAAGCTGACGATCAAGCTCGCTGGCGACAAATGCCGTACGCGGCAAGCGCGGGCAACTAACGACCATACAATTGAGCGCAAAATGGACTCTCTCTTCTCCCATCGGCCTTATAATATCATTTTCAAAATCGTAGAGCGAAATTGACTTTTCTCCGATTGAAAATTTTCGAAGGTAAAAGAATGTGAATTTACTGAAGCCGCCGAGACTTGTGGGCAGCCCAGCATCTACGACGCCATACATCGCCAAGGCATTATAGGCGTTAATGTAATATGCCAACTCGGACACTCGACCCGGAAACATATTGGGTTTGTTACTTGGAGCATTAGCGGCGATGAACGCGACAACGCGATCCAGATCGAAATGATCGCGGGTTAGGGATTCAAAATCAATCCGGCCGGACTCATCAACGTTTTTCTGCAGCACTTTTGCCCAAAGCACCTCCCAGTCGTGAACGCTGGCGGGCACGTTCTCAACAGCTGGAACCGCCGTTGTGACGAAGAAAAACGATAGAAGGCTGAATGCCATGATACGAAATCCATTCATGGTCGGTTATTTCGTCTCCGTCGTCAGCCTTGCGGCGCGCTTGTGACTGGCCGTGGATATATTCGCCGCCGTCGCAACATTGCCCGTTAATGGGTCCCAGCGCCGATTCTCGGCGGCGCTCCCTATTTGCAAAGGCGCGAGAATAAAGGCATCGCGCTTAGCATTGTGCAAACACATGGAGATTGGACCCGTGTGGGTCGCCACCATAAAACTGCAAGCGTCAATACGTTCCTTTTTGAGCGCGCAGGCATCCATGAAGTTATGGATAAAGAATGACAGCTTGTTTATGCGCCCGCGCGATGCCAGCAGGTCGTATTTGGCAAGCCATGCTTTGCGCCAAAGCCACCGTATAACCGCCGGCCACAGGCGAGGCGATCGTAGAATTATACCGAGGCCATTTTGGACCGCCTTAGCGCGGCTTCGGCGATCGATTGTCCGGCACGCAGAAGCTTCAAGTATTGCCTTGAAAAACGGCACGTCATCGAGCGCGTCGTATACTCGGCCATTTGTAACGAAAGTCATCGCGTATCGATTGCAATGTGCATGACCTATTCGTGCGGTATCGAATGAAAGTGAAGTGCGAGCTCCTAGTTCTATTTTTTTCTGGAGTGTGCTAACCGTTATTGCGCTGGCGCGCGTCCCGAGGACGCCGCGTCCTGTATCGGCCTGAAGCTGGAATGATGCGAGGCGAACCACGTCGCTGTTACGGACGAAAAAGCCGATAATGTCCGGTATTTGGTCAAAATTGTCGGAGGTTACCGTCGTATTAAACATCACGGCGATGGGGAGCCCACGCGCCCGTTCAATATAGTCTTGCCGGACGGCATTCAGCGCCGTCTCGGTTTCATAACCACGGCGTTGTTGCGTCAAATCCACGTGAAACGCGACGTCGACCAGACCCGCATCCGCCAGCCGGGTAAGAAGTTGGCGCTTCGCGCGGATGCCGTTCGTAAACAAAGCAGGCTGCATACCCAGATCAGCAATGCGGCGAACAATCGCGACGAGCTCATCGCAATGACGAAGTGTTGGATCACCACCGGTGACCTGTATCCCGGTACCTGGTCCGTAATGTGCAAAGATTATATCGATGCGACGAAACAGCTCTTCAATCGGGACATCCTTCACGGCCTCCGAGTTCTCAGACAAATAACAAGCCGTACAATCGAGATTGCAGCGCTGCGTAATCTCAAGGGCGACGCAACCGATTGGCCAGCGCCGGCCCATAAACTGGGTCGCGTCCCACTGGCCCGTCGCTTGAAGGCGATGTTGTGCGGCTGCAACGGGATCGAGCGGCGGTCTGGATTGAGGAATAGCCGCGTTGATTTCCTTAACCGACAGAAATTCGCTGTCATCGCTATGGAGGTAAGTGGCGGTTTTCACTGCTGAGATAAATCCAATGAACTAGGTCGCATATGATTTGACATAGCGAAATTTGATAGCAAAGCGAATGCGGCCATAACTATCAAGTCTTATGTTCCAATATTCTTTAGCCCAATCGAAATGACAATTCATAATGACGTGATAGTTACACTACGCTACCGGCTGACGGTCTATATTTGGCGTCGAGGCCAATAGCATTCCCAGCAGATTGCGAAATTAGCCATACGGGATAAGTGACCGCTATGGCTGGGATCGGCTGCACTCCATCGGTGGATGCAGCTAGCGGGATCAAAAGCGAAGGAAGACGATAATGGTAGTAGTGAAAGAAAAAACTGTCGTTACCCAGCGGATGCATGGTGATTGCCCGACGCATTCACGCACAGAAATTTCGACGCGCGATGTGAAGGCCATCATTGACGAGCCGAAGGAGCGAGACGGCACGAATATGGGGCCGACCCCGACGGAGACATTGGTCGCCGCACTTGTCGCTTGCACGAATGTCATCTTTCACAAATGTGCACAAAGGCACGATGTTAATATTAAGAGCATGTCAATTGACGCGGAAACGTCTTTCGATCGACGCGGAGTCCAGCTAATGGAAGAAGTTGAAATTCCATTCTTGAAAATACGGCTCACGGTCAATATTGCGACGGATGGAAATGACGACGCCCTTGAAAGGGCGAAAGCCGACCTTCAAAAGTATTGTCCGCTTGCGAAAGTAATCCGCAACTCCGGCACTCAGATCGAAGAGGTCTGGAACGTTACGAAGTCGTAGCAAAACATCAATTCTATGAACATTGTCTTGCTGCGCCCGTTAGTCGAAGTGTCGCTATGGGACGATCCCGACATTTTCGCCTCATTTCACGGGCGAATTTCGCGCATGATTAAAAGCGGCATAGCCACGATCGAGTCGCAAGTGTTTTCCATGTTGCAAAACGTGTATTGCTTCTCGTTCTCAGACTATCGCTGTCTGGAACTGGCCCCAGAAAAGTGGTCCTCCCTGAAGTATGGCATTGGCATTTGCGCTACTGGGTTTGTTGGCGGCCATATTCCCAACAGGCGCTTCCGACAGTCTACGCTCAGGCGCATGACATTCCGATGGGGGCTATAATCACCGAGCGCGGTACGATTCATCCGGCAGCGGTTGCTGCATAAGGTAGCGTCACCGCAGTGTAGATCGGCGCCTGCTGCCAACCAGCGGACGTCGGTCTGTCGGCCGACGGCCAATCCAGGTGGGCGCGTCACTCGCTCGAAATGAATCGCGCGATGCCACTTCGACCAGTGAGCAAAAATCGCTGCGGCAGTGGCTGTTGCAAGTGGGAAGACGCCGAGAACGACCCCGCCATGAGCCGCAGGCAGGGTCACCATCGCAAATCCCGCCGAAAGCGGAAAACAAACCACAGTAAATAGCCCCGCAAAAACGAATTCGGCCCAAAGCGAGCGGGGCGGGAACTTCTTCTGCGTGACAACAATAACAATGAGTCCGGTAATGCCGGCGATCGCAGCGCGTGCGACCGTCAAGAAAAGCGGATCGAATCCTGTCACGGCAAGTCGTGTCGCGGGGAGGGTGCCCGCAAACAAGCACATCCCAACGAAGCCAAGCAACAGACCAATTTGATCGCGAGAAATGTGGATGTCCCTTTAGTCGGATGAACGGGTACTAGGCTTTTGCCTTTCCGGCTGGCTTCTCCATCGTTCGGAATGTTAAGCGGATAAGTCCACTCGCTGTTACGGCGCCTCGTTGACGTGCCAGTTCTTAAAATACCTTTTTTGTAATGGCTCTCGCAGTCATTGACACCTTATCTTCATTCTATCTCACCAAGTGGCGGAGCGCCCTTGGGTAGATTAACTCGCGAACCGATGAAAAAGGTCAAAATTGTTGGCCAATGGAAATGCTAAAGTGTACAAATGCCTGTGATCTGAGATCGTCACGCAAGGCCGACGCGCTGATCTGAGCTGCCAACTCGCCAAGTCAAATTGATGAGCGATATAATGACAAGCGCTCTTTCTTAGTCTTTCGCCGTCAGGAATTGCTATTAGTTGAACAAATGACTCACTCAGATTCGGCGCGTTCCGACCCCCCTTTCGAATTTTCTCATGGCGCTCAGCAACCGCCAATCGCCGACTATGCGCTGATCGGAGACTGCCACGGAAGCGCCCTTGTGAGCCGGTCCGGCAGCATCGATTGGTGTTGTCTCCGCCGCTTTGACGCCGATGCGGTGTTCTTCCGCATCATTGATGCGCACCACGGCGGCTTTTGGGACGTCATTCCCGAAGACGTTGTCGAGACATCGCGCGCATACGTGCCTGGCACGAACATAATGCGTACCGTGTTTATAACCAGGATTGGAACTCTAGCCGTAATCGACTTTATGCCGGTCGGGCGCAGCCGCGACGCTGGCGTGCACGACTATGTTTCTCTCAACGCGCCGTGCTGGCTGGTGCGCCGCTTCGAATGTCTCGACGGTAACGTCCGATTCAGGACCCGCTTTCGGCCACGCGGTCCGAGTTTCAACACTGACGGTCTGAAGCTGCGCTATGATGGAAATGCTTTGCGTGAGAAAGGAATCGGCCTTTGGTGTGGTGGAGAGGTCGAGTTAGCAGACGACGGGGCGGATATTACCTTTGAGCTGGCCGCAGGCCAGACCGAAACTGCGGTCCTCTCCCAAATCGAGCCTTTGGTCGATCCACGGCAGTATAGCGATCAGCTGTTCGCCATTACACAATCATTCTGGCGCGAGTGGATTGAATACAGCCGCTATCGCGGTCCTTATGAAGCTGCCGTCACCCGCAGTGCATTGACGCTCAAACTGCTCACCTATGCCCCGACAGGCGCGATCGTTGCTGCACCGACGACATCGCTTCCCGAGGAAATCGGCGGTGAGCGCAACTGGGATTATCGGTTCAACTGGCTACGCGATGCGAGCTTTGCGCTCTATGCGCTTGAGGTTCTCGGCTACTCGGGCGAGGCGAATCGATTCGCTGAATTCCTCACGCGGCGTTGCCTACGCGAGGGCGCCCTACCACAAATCATGTATTCCATCGATGGCGAGCCATTCCTTCCCGAGCGTTCCCTCGACCATCTGGAAGGATATGCGAGCAGCCGCCCGGTGCGCGTAGGCAATGGGGCTTTCGACCAGCGGCAACTCGACGTGCACGGTGAGGTTCTCGATTGGGCTTTACTACGACAGGCGCTCGGGGGGCGGCTGCGGCGCGATGAACAAAGCTATTTGCGCGCCGTTGCTGATCATGTCTGTCGGATCTGGCGCGAACCGGATCAGGGTCTTTGGGAAACCCGCGGCGATGCGCGGGACTTCACCTTTGGCAAAGCGACGGCATGGGTTGCGCTGGACCGAGCGCAACGTTTGTTCGGCGCTAATCCAGTTTGGGCTCGCGAACAGGCGGCCATCCTCGATGCGATCCTAGAAAAAGCGACCGCAGGCGATCCCCCCTTCCTCACGCAGGCATTCGGGCTGGATGAAGTCGACGCGGCGCTCCTGCAAATTCCCCTGCTCGGGCTGCCGATCCCGCGCGAGCTTCTTGCGCAAACCGTCAAGCGCATCGAACGCGACTTGAAAGAGGGCGATTTCGTTTACCGCTATCGAAATGAGGACGGCCTTCGAGGCGGCGAAGGCGCTTTTCTCATCACAAGTTTCTGGCTCGTCGATGCATTGCTCATCATGGATCGTGCCGTCGAGGCGCGGGCGCTGTTTGAGCGCTTGCTCAGCCATGCAAACGATGTCGGCCTCTACGCCGAAGAGATCGACCCGCGGTCGGGCGCGCATCTTGGCAATTTTCCGCAAGCCTTCACACATCTTGGACTCATATCGAGCGCAACTCTGCTCCACCTTCATGATATCGCCGGCGCGAAAGGTCTTAGCGGGTCGCATGCCGACCGCGCCAGGCGACTCGTTGGGGCTGCCGAGGGGAAAAAGGCGCTGTTTTATGCACTTTGGCGAAACCGCGGAGTGCGCCTCTTCGGATCGTCTCGTTCCGTTCTTGATCTAACTAAATAGAAAGGCTGTGAACGCCTATGAACTTCAAGTGTGCCAGATCGATTGGCTTTAGCTATGTATCCTGCTGATAGAATCTAGCAAAGCATGATGATCTGATGGATAGGTCTTCGTTCTGACGGGTCTCTAGCTGACGGAGAACAACGCCAGCGCGGCGACGCCGACCAGCAAACCGGTGATTTTTCGCAATGTCAGGGTTTCTTTAAACTGCACGACGCCGAACAACGACGTAAAGACGAAGCCCATTTGCGCCACTGGCACCAGAACGCTAGCCGGGCCAAGCATCAAGCCGTGCAACAACAGCAAAAAGCTGACGACCGACGTCGCTGCGGCCAGCGTTGGATAGACCCATGCGTCTGAGGGGATACGCAACCGCCGCTCCGGCCACCAGTTGAATAAGGTTGCCAGTGAACAAAATACCCAGGCTTGCGCCGACACCATCGTTTCCGGCAGCGCGCCGTCTTGAAGGCCGACCTTGGAAAAAAAATTAGCGAGACCCATCGCGGCCGTCGCAATCAAGACGCGAGCGAGCGAGCCAGCCGACGAACGAACCGTCGCAGTGGTGGGTTCAGCCAATATCAACCATACTGCCAGCAGTGCGGCGGCGAGCGCCGCGATTTTACTCAACGTCAAAGATTCGCCGAGCAGCAGAATGGCGAGAACCGCGGTAACGGTGAAATTCAGGCGAAAGATCGGCGCGTTGGTGCTGACCGCGCCTTGTTTCAAGCTGCTAGCGAAGTTAAACAGTGCAACTAGGACGAAAAAGCCAGCCAGCGCGCCCCACAGCGCGGATAAATGGACGTCGAGTGTACCAGTCAGCCAAGCATAAAGCGTAATGCCCGGACAAAACGTCCAAGCTTGTAGCATCATGAAGTGGCTGGCACCAATGCCGCTGGCGGCCGCGCGCTTATAAATAATGTCGCCGACGGCGAAGAAAAACATGGCGCCGACCGCTAGTCCGATACCCGGTGTTATGACATTATCCTTGTTTGGTTGTAATCACAGCCACTTCGCCGTGCAAAATATGCGGCCGACGATATTCACCTCTTGGGCGTCGCGCTCGCAGGTCACATCTCGCGCGCGAACCAGCGTATCCGTCCAATGACATTGACCTCATCCCCGCTGCCTTCATAGGGCTTGTAGAGCGGATTGTCCGAGATGATGCGAACCCGCGGCGGATCGCTGTTGGGGATGTGTTCCAGCCGTTTGGCGACGAGCCCCATGCCGTCGTGCAGCACAAATATGCCGGGCGGCGTTGGTGCGCGCCGGCCGAGGTCGACCAGAACGATGTCGCCATCGTGCAGTGTCGGCATCATGCTGTCGCCCTCGACATGCATGATGCGCAGATTGGCAGGATCGGATCGGAGATCCTGCTTTATCCACGACCGCTGGAAGTGATACGGGCGCCCATGCGCGGGCTCATGCTCGACCAGGTGGCCGCCGCCCATGGAGGGGCGGACCGCCACCGATGGGATGGCAACAAAGCTGTCGTCGGGATGTTCGACGATAGGCTCTTCGCCATGCACTTCACCCATGCCGTGGATCAGCCAGTTGCGCTCGACCTTGAGCGCCTGAGCCAAGTGATCGAGCTTGGCGAGGTTCGGTTTGGCGGATTTGCCGCGCATGATGTCGTAGACAAAGGTGCGGTTGACGCCGGCGATCTCGCCCGCCTGTGCGGCCGTGAGGCCGAGCTGCCTGCAGCGGGCCTTGAGGCGGTCGGCCATGGTGTGGCGCATCTGGCACTTCCTGGAAATAGTGGATTGGGTGGATAAAACAGGATTGATTCGCCCTTCATCGTATAATAGAACAAATAGTGAACACAAGGGCTTTTAGCGAAAATGTCATTGATCGACAAGGCGTATTTCACCCTGGAGGAGCTGGAGGAACGCTGGCGGATGCCCCACCGCGACCTCGTCTACCTCGCCGAAAATGGCCTGTTGCGCCTGTCGGTGCGG
>Ga0105054_10007220_pt1 | contig 15168 bp, 7 predicted proteins | sample BON02_FD_78091 | JGI IMG/M metagenome (GOLD analysis project Ga0105054, IMG submission 78091) | Freshwater microbial communities from Lake Bonney liftoff mats and glacier meltwater in Antarctica - BON-02 (megahit assembly) | ecosystem: Environmental > Aquatic > Freshwater > Ice > Glacier...
ACATGAGGTAATAAAATACTAAGAATATCAAATGCTACCGATGACCTGAGGGGATAATTGCTCGCGAACCCAATATCGAAGAGGAGAGCAACCAGACCAACAGTATCCATCATCTTCGAGACCTTTCCCGGTTGGGACTTTATTAAAACATACAACAGTTGCAAGATTTGACTGGTATACAATCCAGAATCATTCGCACCTGTTTTCACAATCCATTCGATCCAATTCACATGGTTCAAGTCGCGGCGTTCTGTAGAAATATTCAAAGGCCCGTTCTTCGTACATGAGGTTTTCTGGAATGACCGTTGTAGACCCTTGGTTAGCCACACTAGTGCAGTACCAAGGGTCCCATCATTCACATGGTGCTCCATCATCTTCTGAAACAACAACCAACTCGCTTTCGCCGCTCGAATGCCCCATGAAAGGCCGGTTGAAGCATCGACGTTTCTCACCTTGCCCACCAAGATACAAGAATGATGAAATCCAGCCGCTATGTGAATAGGACGTTGGTCTCTTAGCGATAGTGACATATCTCCTTTGCAGCAAATCTCTTTAGGGTAAGGATTATCCATTGTCGTTCCATTTCCAAGCCCCCCATCTTTATTCCTTCCCCAGGAAATCACACGTCCGTAGGAAGTCACTGCCAATGAATGCCCTGTCCCACTAGACACAGCCACAAATCGATCGTTTTCATCGCTCCACATTACCGGAACAGACACACTCATATCTTGATTGTGCCCCACTCCTAATTGACCTAGATCATTCTTACCAAACGAATGGAGTCTACCATCTGCTATCACCACAGTAAAATAGTATCCACAAGACACTGTCTCGCAAGAAAGACTGCGTAGTTTGCTAAGTCCATCAGCAACTCGCACTGGTATCGCAGATAGGGAGATAGATGGATCATCAATTCCTAATTGACCAACATCATTACGACCAAATGTATAAAGGGACCCATCCTGCATCACAATAGCACTATGCTCCACCCCACATGCCATACTCTTCACTCTTCCACTCAGATGAGTTAGTCTCTGAGGTAGTGTCCACAGATCCGCTGTTGAACCAATCCCCAATTGACCTCTTGTATTCAAACCAAAACCATACATCTCGCCATCGCTAGTCAACGCCAAAGAGTGACTATAACTATTACATACTGCAACCACACGTTTATCTTTGAGGGCTCCTTCCACTCGATTTGGGAAGAATATTTTGTCGAATTTGTGTCCCAGACCAAGCTGTCCATATTGGTTAAATCCCCACCCGAACAGCTGACCGCTTGCGGTGATAGCAAACATATGTTCACTCCCATTTCCACATGAGATATGCGTCACAAATTGAGGTATTTTCACCCTGGAAGGAGATTCCACCATCTCTTTCTTTGCATCGTCATTACTGTCTACCAGTCCACTCGCACAAGTACCTTTGGCGTTATATCCCCATGTATATACTTCCCCTTGCGTTGTAAGTACTGCGGTGACTTCATTTCCTGCGACTACCTGAATTGCAAACATTCCTTTTGTGTGCAAACATACAAGAACATCTTTATGCGGACGTTGATCTTTAAGACCAAGTTCCCCATAAGAATTCTGACCACAAACTAACAATTCGGTCTCCTCAGCTATGTTCAAGCCTAAAGGACCGGCAATGAGAAGCTTCCGTTCCTCAGCATGTTCCTGCTGTTCCGGATTCTGATTTGGTTCCACTACTTCTTCAGTATCATTCGGTAAAGAATGAGAAAACGAAGTGGATGAAACTGAATTTCTAGGAGGAAACATAGGCGGGGTGATGGATGGCGAATGCGGGGTGGTGGATAGTGAATGTACTATGCTGGATGGTTCTTCGATGAATATCCGCGTGTTTTCGCTCTGTACTACCACCTGTTTCAGAAAGGCAGTTGTCCCAGGAGTGAGCAGAACCAGCACAGGCCTCAATGGCGATAGCTTGATGTTGAATTTACGAAACATGAACAGATCATTAGGATTGAGGGCACAGCTACCCCCGTTCTTGTAACAGAGATCGTTGTGACGAAACACTTTAAAATGACCCACATCCATGTCAATAAAGAGTCCTAAATCTTGCTCTACTGAAAAAGTGCTGCATAACAATTTTGAAAACCCGTCCAGCTCTGTAAGTTTCGGATCTCCTAATCCCACTGCATATACTAAAGAAGCCATGGACGCAGGAGGGGTGACACTATTTTGAATTTGCAAGTAGAAGCGCCCCGAGTATAGTGAATGTGATAGACTGACGGCAGCTGCGGAAGAACACTGATATGCACTGCCATGATATGGAAGGTTCACACATAATCCATTCTTCGACAATTGCAGACCAGAATACTTGAATGCACGAGACCACTGAATACCACAAGTAAACGGGAAAGTGGCTTGGGCGAACGTACTGGTGAGGGAATTAGAATTATTGTAGGTATCGAGGTGACCACATGCCAACTCTTCTTCCAGAACTGCGCATTGATCAAAATCCATGGTTTGAGTGAGAAACTCCAAGGCGCCTAGGGAAACCTCGGTTTCATAGAGAAGATCGATCACTGCTGCTTTCAAAACAGGGTTGGTATTGATTGAGCTACACTGAAGCAACGTCGTAATGACATGTGATATCTCGCTCATGTCTTTGACTCGATAGTCTTTAAGCAGAGCACACAGACAAAAAATCGAATGACGGAGGCGATCCGGACTTAATGATTTTCCCACAATCAACATTTTCATAACTTGAAATGCACGTGCCTGATGATTGTCCATCTCAATTTGCTTTTTCAATTCTGCTTGGCAAACAAGTAACTCCGATTCGTCATATACTTGGACAAAAGACATGGCCGAATGAGCGCCAATCGATTCGAATTCAAGAATGAATTTGCATCGAGCTACTACTTGGGCTCCTATTTCGCTATACGACACACCTGCTGACTGTTTGACCTCATTAATCCATCGCAGAATACGCTGACAAGACTGTTCGTTATCTCCGTTCTTGTCAAATACCGTCAGAACTGCGTATACAGCTCGAAGGGCCAACCACACCTGCTCCTCTCCCGGTTTTTTCTTAAACTTCAACAGATTCATCTTTGACACTTTAGCCATAACAGAATGTCCAGAATCAACAACTACCTGTTCAAATTGCACCAGTCGTTCCTCTAGAACATTCTTGGAACAGAAGCCGCCACTCAGGAGACCACTAACCTTGCCAAGTACAATATGTTGAGGCGTGTCACCAACCTCCTTGACAAGCACAAGCATTAATATGTCCCATCGTAGCTTCTCGAGCCACATAGTGTCGTCAAATGATTCAAGGGTGTTGAGCAACTTAATCAAGCTTTCCGTGGTGTTAGGAGAAAGATTAAATTTCTCATGGGAGAGCATAATAATACTATTTTGCATCAACGTTTTCGCACTAGAATTCCATTCCTCCGGGGATTTGAAGTTCTCAACACACCATTGACACAAGGTGCACATGTAACTATTAACGAACTCTTGGTGCACTATGGGAGATAATAATACCGATCTGTGCATGGCTAGCAAAAGGCTTAGCACTTCAACGGAGTCATCGCGATTCAACTCGATGAGGCGTTCTATTAAAGTCATGGCCATATCTTGATGGTTCTGGCCCAGTAACTCGGACCAGAATTTAAGTGTGGCGAATCGCTGCAAGTAGGTCATGTTGGTAATCGTCGCTAGAAAAGCAGCTAATTCTGCAGCAGATGGTGATAGGTAGGCAAAACCGTTCCCGATCGTCCTAATAGCCTCTTCCTTCACACTATCGCAACTTGACTTGGCCAATTCGAATAAAAAATCTTTTAAACTGGACATGTCATGTTGAACCAATGATGACGAGACGAAGCAATGTCGCTGGAGTAATTTCAACGCACATATGACAAGTTGTGGTTGGTCTTTCAGTGATTTCAAAAGCGAGAGCAGCAACTCAGACACTTGGTCATTCCCGCGAACAGGAAAGATCTCAAGACATGACATTACGAGACCTACAGAAGAATCAGATTGTATTTGGAACTGATCTTCCACCTGGTCCCATTCTTCAAATGGCGTCCTTTCTATAGTCAGTATATGAATCGTTTCTGCTCCCGCTACAATTTGAGCCGCCATCCCTGGAATATCCAATATTGTTTCCCACTTCAAACTCGCTTCTTCTTCAGCGAAACCCACAGACAAAGTAAACGAACTGTCACCTTTCTCCAACACAAAGCATCGGTCTTCATAACTGGCAATAGCAACAGTACATGCGCCATGTGTCTCCATACTGATGGGTTCCGTCGTAACTCGGCCTTGAATCTTACCAAAGCCAAATACCTCCGAAGTTTCAAACAACACGGCCGAGTGACATGAACCTGCCCCCACCGCTGATATATGTTTGGATGCAAAAAATTCTACAGATGCCGGAACGTATCTATTGGTTGTTTCGATATCGCATCCCAACTGACCATGTGAGTTTGATCCAGTCGTGAATAAATTGGAACATCCATCCACGCAAAATAATGTATGGTTGCTTCCCGACGACACAAAATGAACTTGTAAATCTATCTTTACTTGTGTCAACACCTCTAATAACTTGATGTGTTGGCCAACTCCACATTGACCTTGGGAGTTATCACCCAGCGCAAAAGCTTCAAATCGGGCAGTTACTAAAACAAGATGATTCTCACTTCCAGAAATTTGAATTACGCGTTGTTGGAGAGCAGGAAATAATGCAGACATTTGAAATTGCCCAGTACATTGGATACCAGAATCGCCCAAAACGGGGGCTCTCCAAATATCAGAAACTGGTGCAGCTTTATTATTATCAACTTCCGTGAGTTCGCATTCATCATACGACACCTTAAATACTTTTGAAACCATCTTCCCTACTCTAGTTTTAGATTTACTGATATCTTTTAACGCTGCCATCTGACTTTTGGCTTTGATTGTGCTATCATAGGCAATGGTTTTTTCAGCCAATTGCTGGAGAATCTGTTTCATCGATTCACTTTCCTCTGAGCTTAATAATAAACGGACTGCAAGTTTTAGAAGGAACTGAACAGAGCCACGCCCACATCCAAGTATGCATAGAGATTCAAGTGCATCCGCTTGTCCAGTTGCGTCAAAATTACCCACCAAAAACTCCATCAACAAATCCAAACTGGGACTTTGCAAGGAGGATATTCTCATTGCGTCAAACTGTGACATCAGAACATCTTTAAGGGAATGTATCACGTTTACTGCTGCGTCTACCCTCGATAGCTCTTCTAGAGAACTCGCACATACGGCCGAAAGAATATCAATTGAGGCATCAGAGGAGGATTCAAGTAGGCCCAAGTCTGAGGATTCAGTAGGCACTGAATTGTTAGAGGCAAAGAATGCATCTTTAACATCATTCCTTCTCGAATCCAATTCATGGATAACATGATACAGCACTTGCAATCGGCGTCGATAGACCAATGCAGTGTACGTAAACGGTACCATGTTGTTTCTACGTCCGCATAAGTCAGTCACCATTGTATCAGTGTCGTCGTCATCTTCGTCAATCAGCAGGGTTTTCGATTCAATAAGTTCATCCTCCTTGTTTTGTTCGTCAACTTCCGATTCTTGATTCACAAAATCGCAATCTACTAACTCGAGAACCAATTCGTCAAGTAGAGCATCTTCCGGTGACTGCAGACGATGAATGTACTGAGCTAATGACACATTGCGCGTATAAGAGATGCCTGCACCCATGTATGATGGTGCTTATCCTCTTCAAGAAGATTTCACAAACTTGTTTGATGGTAGACCCTTTTATTATTTTGTATGCATACCAGATTTGTTCGTTGAAAGCAAGGTGTGATGTGCAATGCTGACTATGATTTCAAGAGAGAATTGGAAAGCGACCCATTCATATCAGGCACGTTATATACAGATACACAAAAAACAATTCTTTTTAATCACTCACCTACTTTCAAAATGGAGGACGGTTTAATCGGTTCAGAAACAAAGCACGACGATGTAATTCAGCAATTGCAACTTCAACTTTCAAACTCGAGACAATATTCTAAGGAAATGGAACATCTTATAAAGAATTTAAAAAGCGAAATAGTGGAGTGGAGACAATCTTTTATTAAATGTGCAGGAGAAAAGGTTCTGACGCTTCGAGCAACTGAGCATGCCAATAGTTCTCAAATCCAAAGTTCAATATCGGAGCAACGAGTTATTGCATTGCGTGAACATTGCAGCAATATGAAATTGGAGTTGAAAGCAATCGAGAAAGAAAAATTGGCTATCGATAAAGAATTGGATAAAACGACACAAGAAAGAAAGGAATTCTATATTAGTTGGAAAGAAGAAATGAAGTCCAGCGATATTTTGAAAAGTCAGGTTTCAGAATTAAAGCAAGAAATTTCCACGAAATGCAAGAAATTTCGGCGTTATAAAAAGGAAACGTTGGACTTGAAAGCGAAAATCATCGAGGAAGATCAATTCTTGCAATCAAAATTTCCTTCCATAAAGAACTGGAGAAAAAAAAATCCGAACCATGCAACCAATCTCACATGAAGACTAGTTCGGACCTCGATAATTAATTCGGGAGATCCATTCTCCGCTCCATTAAATAATTAAAAACTGTCTAGATTTCTTAATCTTCAAACCAAATTCCATTGAATTTGAAATTTGAGAATACGACTGGTAGAAAAGCCCCCCAACCTGGTATTGTATCTTCTATCCCTCCATTTGGCTGAATAGTGCATCCCCTGTTCGAACTCTTGTGACTAGTATCTCTTGAATGAGTGCTATTCCGACTAGTAATTCGCAGAGTAATATTTCGCAGAGTAGTATATCGCAAAGTAGTATTTCGCAAAGTGATGTTCCGGATGTTCTCCTAATAAAAGGTATAGTGCCTCCGGATTCATTGCGATACAACCACAGTGAATCAGACCTTCAATCCAGCGCCAAGAATGAACATTCTTCGATAGAGCGTAAATCCTCACTGCGATCCCATCTCAGCATGAACGATATTTACAAAGCAGCCGTCGAGTCCAAGGTGACCCAGAAAGACGTTGTTGTGATATTTGGGGAGATGGTGAAAAATCTCGTGAATAAAGAAGCATTAAATTCTAATTCCCCGGCGATTCTATTGCCGTTCTGCGGAACCAAAGAACCAAAAGTCTCAATTGAATGGTACTTGTGGCGAATTGTTTATTATCTGAACAAATATCCCAATGTAGAATTGACCTTCTTTGCTGAAGACGAGCAGACTATTCCGGCTGATCTAAGCTCAGGGAAAACCATCGATGTCCATAAAGAGGGCAATGCGATTAGTAGGGGATTGAGATCCTTGCTCGTTGCTTTGATATATATTGATAGAGTCACTGAAGCACACCCAAATTTTAAATTGTCCCCACTCTCTGTTCACAGAGTATTCCTAACTGCGATTCTAGTTGCAGCTAAGTTTCTCGACGACTTTCCTCTCGGGGTCAATGTTTTCGCCAAGTTGGGTGGAATTTCAACCAAGGAAATGAACAACATGGAACTGCGTTTCTGCTCGCTGATTCATTTTAATTTGGTCGTCAGAGAAATCGAATTCGAACAAAAAGGAATGAGAAATCTACGTTATGCATTTGAAATTGCTTCATTTCGAGTGAAAATGGGCAAAACGATGGGGACCGTACCGCCTCCTATGTGAAGCTTTATTTTATTTTGTCTGAGCCAACAATGGAAGGTGACGAGGAAGATGAATTGAATTTGGATGTGAACGATCGAGTCGATGGATCCTATTCACAATTGATAGACTTTTCCACTCGTGTTTTTGAAAGCCTAATTTCATTGCAATCCATTGAATCGCTTCTTGCTGACTGTAAATTGACAGTACGTGATGAATTGGACTCTAGTTTTTGGATTGGATCGCAGGATGAACCTCGATGTGGACTGGAAGCTTTGGCACAGGACATTTTTAAAATGCATACTCGCGATGTGGAACAAGTTGAAAACGGAGGTGCCGAATGGTGGGTCCAAATGAGAAGCCCAGAACGAGCAACGATTCCATTCCACTTTGACAAAGATGAAACGCTTGCTGCAATCACAGGTGATGTTTACGTATCTCCTGTCCTCTCTACTGTAACGTACTTGACATCAGGGGGGGCTCCTACTTGCATATTGGGCTACCGCTATTCGCATTCGATGGGGAAAGTCATTGACGCGGATCGCTCTTCGATCATGAGCTTTCCATCTCCTGGAAAACACGTGGTCTTTGATGGGCGGTTGCTACATGGAGCTCCTGAAGAGTTCACCAGAGATGATTCTTTATGCCCTCGACTCACCTTCCTAGTGAATGTATGGATCAACCACAGACCCTACGAAATTGATTCTTTACCTTTTGATATTTGCGGGCTGATGATGTATAAAAAACAGGCATCACTTCAAGAAGGCGAACAAGGTAAAATTTCAAAAGTATTCCTTGACAACGATGAATGCGCTTGGAAAAACTTCCATATGAAGGGTGAAAACGGAATGAATGAACTAAACATTCCTTTTGATTTGACTTCTCAGCAGTCTACCATTGCTTTACTCGGAGCAGCACCTGAACTTTCCTAGAAAATCATGATTTGAATTTCACTGGCTGTGTGGGACTATCCGCAATTTGTGTGGTAACCACACAAAGTTAGGTTGTTGTTCTTTTTGATATATAGCAAACATGAAACTCATGAGTAGCAACCGGAGCTCTCCTTTTTGAGATTGGGTACTTCATTGCCTTGTTGGTATCTCGATGTATCGCCATGCAGGTTCTACATGATCGGCACTCTCCTTGTTTGAACATACAGTTCACCATCAGGTACGTAGTTTTTTTGATCCAGGCCTCTTGTTGATGATTATACGATCCAATTATTTCAACCTACTACTATGAGGAAATTAGGATATAAAACATGCACCACCACGATGAGACATCTAGGCCATGGATTTTTTAATTGTTGTGTTTCTCATTTATCTTTTTTAGGTATCCATTACGTTTTTTGGATATAGTATAAGGGAAACCAAAGAAGTATCTTAGCTCCAGAACTCATGCATTCCGAATTTCGTCTTCAATCATTTTGCTTTCTGGCACGTATTTCCTTCTGTTCATCTGGTTTTGAAAGCTTGTTGCTTGCAATCCTTTTTAGTTAAAATTTAATTTTAGAAGCGTGGTCCTGTTTTCTGCCTTTGTTATTTACTCTCGATGTTTTGAAGTGACTCTGCGTTTTCATGTCTCGAATCTCTCAAAGTTTGATGTCAATGAAATGAAGTAATTCACGAATTCCGGTAATTTTCAAGAGAAAAGATTCAATACCCCAACGCTGCAAAAATCTAATGATGCATTCATTGTAACCTGTAATTAAAAATAAAAATTATGAAAGCGAAGAGACAGGGTTCATCACTATATGACTTCTGACTCACGAAAAAAAGGAGGTCCCCGCTGCCCAAAATATGAGACGATTCTCTTCGCTGGTTCGATGGGAGAACAATGTTGCTCATAGCGCTTGGCCAAGAATCAACTCGTCAGTTGCCAAATCCGCTAGATTCAGCGAGTTCATCATGGAGTCGTTCATGAACCAAAAGGACAAAGTCGCTATTATAGACGGCATCACTGGTGACCGTCGGACATACGGAGATCTCGTTCGTGACACTCACTCCATAGGAGGTTGTCTTCAAAAGGATCACGGCGTGTCTCAAGGCGACATAGTAGGAATTATTTCTCCTAATCACGTAGATTACTTCGCTTGCCTTCATGGAACTGCAATGTTGGGGGGGGCCATCACTCCGATGAACCCGGTATATACGAGCAGCGAGGTGGGAAAACAACTTTGCGGATCACAAGCCAAGGTGCTGATATCGCATCCTGACTGTCTGGAAGTGGCGCATAAAGCTAAGGAGATGGCGAAAGAAGAATGCAATTTGGATGTGCAGGTGCTGGACTTGCATTCCGACATTGGAAAGATGAAAGCAAGAATGCAAGGTGTTGTTTTGAACCCAACTCCTGCTTCACATGATGATACGGTTGTGTTGCCGTACTCCAGTGGAACAACTGGACTTCCTAAAGGGGTTGAATTGACTCACGAGAATATGGTTTCGAATACTCTTCAAAGTTGGGATTGTGAAAATAGGTTTGTGAGTTCGGATGATGTGATTTTGTCTCCATTGCCAATTTTTCATATATATGCTTTCCTGGCATCTTTGCATAATACTTTATATCGAGGTGCAACTTTGGTAACTATGAAGTCTTTTGACCTCGAACGGTTCTGCCAATTAGTCCAAGAACATAAATGTACACGAATGCATGTAGTACCTCCCATCTTACTTGCACTTGCTAAAAGTCCGATAGTTGATAACTTTGATTTCTCATCGATGAAGATCGCTATCTCTGCAGCTGCTCCATTAGGAGCTGAATTGGAAGTTGCCGTATCGTCGAGACTGAATATTAAAGTGAAACAGTTATGGGGAATGTCTGAACTAAGTCCATTGGGCACTGGTGTTCCTGATGATCGGCTTAAAGTAGGATCTGGTACCGTTGGACCTCCATGTGCCAGTAGCAGTGTGAAGGTCGTGAATCTTAATACTGGTGAAGCACTACCTGCAGGAGAAGAAGGGGAGCTGGTCATCAAAGGTCCTCAAGTGATGAAAGGATATTTAAACGCGCCTGACAAAACGAAGGAATGTCTTAATTTAGAAACTGGATGGTTTCAAACAGGTGACATTGCCAAGATAGATCAAGATGGGTATGTATACATTACCGATCGATTGAAGGAACTGATTAAAGTGAAGGGGTTTCAAGTTGCTCCAGCTGAGCTTGAAGCCTTGCTGTACACGCATCCAAATATTGCTGACTCCTGTGTTATCCCGGTTGACGATGAGCGCAGTGGACAAGTGCCACTAGCATACGTCGTCTTAAAATCAGGTGATACGAAAACAACGGCCGAGGAAATCTGCGAATTTGTTTCGGAACGTGCTGCCTATTATAAACGATTAGCTGGTGGTGTCAGATTTGTTTCTTATATTCCTAAGACTGCTTCGGGGAAAATTCTCAGGCGTGTGGTTATGGAGGATCATAAAGATTCACTCAAACATAGTTAAAATTAATTAACTCGTTCGAACCTGGTTTATCATGGTAGTAGTTAAATGAAGCTTTTAAGTGTTGAAACTAGATGGGGTGTTTCATCCGACTTTTATTATTTTAATAAACTCTCGAGGCTCATTGAACATAGAAAACGGTCTGGAGTTGGAAAAACACCCTTTACTTAAAATGTAAACTCAATACAAGTAAGGCACTATTCTGTATGGAACTTTTGTGGTGTATTCAATCCAAGCTTTCCCGTACTTGGCCTTGCATACTACCTCGTCATCTATTTGACGCGGAATAAACAAGAGTACATAGTACAGAGGGTATAAAAATGGAACCCAAGAACCACTCACTAAAAAACCTGGTACACTTGTAGCCAGTGCTTGAACTATTTCACCGAGGTAGTTTAAATGTCTCGAATACGCCCAAAATCCACCAACTAGTATCTTTGAATTGGGGATAGTTCGTTGTTCGATTACAAACAAAAAGTACTTTTTAGATGGCTCTGTTTTGAAATAATACTTCTGCATATTGGATCCTCGGGTCAATATCCAACCTACAAGAAACAGAACCAAACACATGACACTCTGAATTATAGAGATATCCCCACGGCGACTTTCGAGAATAGCCCATCCTCCGATGCAATAAAAGTACGGATAGAATACAAAACAACCCCAAAATAACTTCCCTCCCGTTTTTTCAGCAAAGAGATCATAAGTGTATAGATGCACTTTTTCAAAATACATGTATTCCACCACAAACCAGGATAGTTGGCAAATGTAGGTGGCCATCGCCCTCGACACACGTCCATCATTCCTGTATTGAACAGCTCCAATAGAAAGCACATTCAATAAAAGCAACACAGCTCCAGCCAAGTAGCAAAACATCTTGACATCCAACAACCCTCCTCCTGGTACGGGAACTCGCGGATTGAATTCTACACCAAAAAACAAATTCAATAAAAATCCTCGTTGATGATGGATTCTAATATCCTCTGTTGAAGCCTTGGGAGTGACCGGTCGATCGGCTGTGCTGCATCTTAAATATGTCTCTGGTTGGCTGTTTCCGCGGTTGTAAAGTAGCAGTGTACCAGCAAGCCCAAGTATATTGGAAATCATCAAACCACTCCAGAAGTTATCAGCAAATGCTGTTAAAGGAATATAATCTCGAGTCAAGTAGAAGAGACCAATGATAGTAGCAAGCACTTTGGCACCGTTAAGTTTATAAGATAGGACAGAGCCATTTTTGTCGCATGCGTAACCTTGGGTTGGAGCTACGGGAAGAACAATGTGCCAGAAAGCAGAGAGCAAGTGGACGAAAGTTACCAATAGTACTCCGAACGACATCTTACTTTTTATGGACTGCGTCTGTGGACTTTCTTCTCGGAGTAGAAACAGCGAGAAGCAGTGAAATACAGTCGAAATTATTTTTAAGGACCAATTCATTGGAATTTGAAATTCGGACTTGAATAACTTGGATTACAGTTAATGTATAGAAAGACAACATGTAACGAAGAGTTTCCATGATCTTTCTTCAAAGCAATTGCTCAATCTTACTATTATTGGTCCAATTTGGAAAATACTACTTCACACAGTGTAGGTAACCAGTCTCCTGTGATATACCAATTGGACTTGGAAAAAAGCTGTAAATTGAAAATAGGTCTAAAATAAGAAGGTCTTTTCCTTTCATTTATTTATTAAATCCGGTAGACGCAACTTCGTATATTAACCAACCTAATACGGCATATCTTATCGTAGATGCAATTGGACTTAAATGAACGATTCCAGCAAGCCGAACCACTACAAAACTGGTACAACTGACAACACTCATCAATGCGCAGCCATAGCTCCCTGCATCTTGACTATGCAAATACAAGAGAGAAGTAATAAACAGGGGGGCCCACTCTGCGTTGTTCAATTGAGTCGCACTGGCGATCTTAAACGCCTTAGAGTTAAGGATCTCGCTTGCTTTCTCTTTGCTTTCTAATGTTCTGATTCTGAAGCCCAGTGATAGATACAATCCCATTGCCATGCTCTCTCCTAGTAGAGCAACGGCTCCATACAATTGAGGACTCATCGTGAAATTTTTAGTATAATCAGATTCAGAATACAGTTGACAATGGATTCGTCGCCTCGTACGTTTGTTGCATTGAAATTGCAACAGCAGTGGAGGGGGGCTATTGAACGCAAGAGAAATGCAAGAACACTGAGGAGACTGGCAAGAGCATTGAGAATTCGGATGCAGACCAGGAAGAGCCTGAGTGAATGCGCTCAAAGCATTTTAAAATGCATCGATGACTTTGAAGCTTTAGGCAACCCTAAAGAAATAGTGAATGAAGCGTGGATGCAATGGAATGAAATATGGGACATGCTACCAGCAACGGAAGACACGTTGTTGGAGCACCGTGAAGAAATGGATATCATCGGTAAGTGAAGTATTGATCGGGCTGGACATGCATTGTAATACCTGCCCCAGATGATGATGCTAGGGAAACAGATTATTCCGCAGACTTTCAAGATGAGGAAACATCGTCTGAAATAGTTCCTTCAAGTCCAACGGCGCCCCCCGAACGTGAAAACCGCGTTTTATTCCTTTCGAAAATGGTTCTGAATTGGTTTCGTAAAATCCACGACAACAAATTATCTGATATGGTAATTGGACGACTTCGGGAGCTGATTATGTCAGATCGAATATGTTATAAATTGAGAAAGAATCTCAAAGGCACCATATTGCAAAGGATCTTCGAAGCCAAACTTGACGCCGGCTGTCGAATTCTTTATACTTTGAGATATGCTAAAGCCTTTGAAAAGGAAACAATATTGGTTTGGTATATTTGTAAGCATGATGAAGTCAATAAGCGGAAGCAAGGCATCGAGCAGTCGTTCTCTAGAGGTATTAAGGCTAACATGGTTCAATATCAGCACGACGCCAATGAAGAAGATGTTGTGTTCTTAAATCCACATGCTAATGTTCCTTTGAAAGAGTATGAAGTTCATTTGGATGAAGTGCGGATGCTCTCAGTATCCGATTGGACGCCTCCCGTAAGATTAACACGGGAGGAACGTGAAATAGTTGAACATGCAGGGACAGTAACCTTATTAGGAAGGAGTGGGACAGGTAAGACTTTCTGTGTATGTTCACGAATATCGCTTGATCATGCAAGAAATCCTGAATTTCGTCAACTGTTCATTTCGAGGACCTCACAGTTATGTCGCCACATTAACAAGGTAATGATGAAGAATACCGGAATTCGTGGGAATTTAAGTTTTCATACTGTGTCTGGTTTTGTCAAGACCCTGGAGGCATTCGTTGGTATTCGAAGCAGTGATTGGTCCAATCAATCTTTTTATAGTTTCTTAAAGTTCAAGGTAGACTTTTCAAAAATGGTGGCATCGATTTCGAAGCGAAACCGCCTGAAAAACAGCCACAGGAAAACAGAAACTTCAGTCATTGACAGTTTGACTGCTTGGTCTCAAATCAGGTCGTTTATTAAGGGATCTTTCTCTGCAGTTGACGGTGTTAAGGGAGCTCTATCGGTTCAGGAGTATTTAGGCCTAGGTCAGAAACAATGCCGATTGAATAGTCAAGAACGAGCATGCGTTTACCAAATATACGAGGAATATACTATACTTTTAAAACGCCGGAAAGAATGGGATGAAACCGACAGGATTAGAGTCCTGTATCAAAGATATAAAGAGAAGATTCCTATTGAACGGAATCCGTATGATTTGATTTATGTGGATGAAGTTCAGGATATGCTGCAAGGAGAAATAGCTCTGTTTGTGCTTGCAACTGGTAAACAGCCGGCATCGCTTTTTTTAGCTGGTGACTCAGCACAGTCTATTTCTTTTGGAGTGCACTTCCGGTTTCAAGATGCAAGAACTGTTCTTTACAATATGGTGCCTCAAGAAGTACCGGAAAAACCACTTCGATTACGTTGGAATTATCGAAGCCACTCCGGTATTTTGAATCTCGCCAAAGATGTTGTGGAATTGACCACAAGGAACTTCCCATTCTCCATGGATGCATCAACTTCTGATTGTGGGATCGTTATTGGCCCCAAACCTGAAGTATGCCAAGCATATACGGAGGAAAGGTTGATACAAG
>Ga0105054_10007223_pt1 | contig 15165 bp, 14 predicted proteins | sample BON02_FD_78091 | JGI IMG/M metagenome (GOLD analysis project Ga0105054, IMG submission 78091) | Freshwater microbial communities from Lake Bonney liftoff mats and glacier meltwater in Antarctica - BON-02 (megahit assembly) | ecosystem: Environmental > Aquatic > Freshwater > Ice > Glacier...
AACACGAACTCCGCTCCAGATACGGATCCGGTGCCAATGTTTCAGCAAGCGAGAACCCCTGCGCCTGCCCTATCGATGTAGCAGACCCCAATGTCGACCACCTTCTCATTCGCAAAATTCCCACTAATGGACAAATAGAGATGTTTCATTTCGTTGACGCACCTTGCATTGTTCCCTTTCCCCATTGTGCGCCACGGCCTGCTGCTCCCACCTGCAAAGTATCTCCCGCCTCTTTGACCACGTCAATGTCCCAGTCCGAATACGGGGTCAAGAGCAAGTTTTTGTTGTGGCTCGCCACAAAAAAACTTGGGCCTTGACCTCTCTAGCACGGGTATATCTCCCTCGTGTTTCTTGATTTTTTTTTACGGGGAATTAGTGCTCATGGTAAGAGTCCACCCCCCTCTCCTGGAGTGGACTTCATCTCCACCTCTAGCGTTGGAAAGAGCAAGCGTGGATGGGGTTGGCGTGAGTGCAGGGAGTGTGTCTGGAGGAGGGAGTGAGTCTGAGCGTGCGACGCGAGCAAGTCAGGATTTGTCGTGTGCATCTACCCAGTCGTCTGCAGCTGTCCAGCTCAGGTGTGCCTGTGTGTCCATGTCTATGTCTATGTTTATGTGTGGGTCTCTGTTTAAGTCTGTGTCTGTGTCTGTGTCTTTGTCAGTATGTATGTCTGTGTCTGTTTCTATATCTGTGTTTGCGTCTGTGTGTGTCTGTGCAGCCGTGTGCGGGTGGCGCGCAGCAGCGTCGGGGCTAAAGACCCTTGCGAGTGGGCCTCGTGCTGTTGCAGACGCTTAGGAATCAGAGCAGGACTCGGTACATGGGCCGCTGGTCTTCGGCGTATCGGCCCAATCCAACGACCACAAACAAGCCTGAGGGGAACATGAGCCGAAGAGAAAGGACAGCATCCATCCGCACTCCCCCACGTCAGATTTCGACCAGCACAAAAAGGACGTCGAGGAGAGTGGATGGCCTGCAGCACTGGGAAAAACTCGGAAAGAATTCGATCAGGCCGAAGAAGACACCCAGCATCAGTGGAGTCTAGGCGACCGTGTCTGGGCCAAGTATGATGGGCACCCGCCCATCCCCATATGCGTAAAGAGACTAATGTGTAACATGACTGATTAATGAATGTGACGTCGAAATGAGTTATTTCACACATACATCTGATGCATATGAACGACATGCCTCGTACATCCAGGCGCCTCGCAGAGATGAAGCGAGTGGAACTTGATGGAATCTTTTGCAGGCACCACAAGATTGTGTGCAGCCGGCATTTCAAACATCTTAAGGAATGCGATTGTGCACATTTCCGCTTGTATTCTGTGGCCATTCTCGCAAAGTAGGCGCTGCAATAAACGTAAGCATTACCGAGAATATTTGTGATTTTAAGGGTTTCAAGTCGGGTCTACCTGTCACGCACAGCAAGTGTGACATTCTTGTTCAGCAAGGTCTTGTTAGTGTGACCTTTCCACACTTGGATGTCCTTCTCATCAGGCAATGATTTGAGTGTCTTGAGGTCCTGTGAAAATAACCAAAGTCAAATCATGGCAAAATCATTACCCATCAAGAAGACCCACATGTTGACACGTAATCGATTTACCTGGGAACATTGCTGGGCTTTTTCGATCTCAAAAAGCGGCGTAGAGAACAGGGCGTCGGAGTTCGGCAGGCCTCGATCGCAGGAAGCAAGGACATATATCTTATGCATATGTGGGACATTCGGGTCACCTTCATTTTGCACACACAACCCCATTTGTAGCACGACAGTAGCTTCCTCGAGAGATATCAGCATGAGATTGGGGGGAATAGGCTGGTCCTGCAATGTAGAATATAGCGCTAGTTCTTGATTTGGGGTGTTGCCTTGCGGATTGCAGGCTTGCACGTTCGATGCTTCTTGTTTGCCATTCCTTTCTTCCAATTCAGAACTCACAGTGGAATTTTCCCTGATTTCGGTGTTTACTTTGTTCGCGTGACACAAGATGCGTCGCCCACTGTCAGAATTGATGAAGCCAAAGCGCTTCCCCGGCACCAGGCCCTACCAGCAAGTGTATTCACATCAGTGGGACTAATTTGTGCAAGTCTCATGCGGCCAATCAAAATTAACCATTGTTGTATTTGGCCTGGGAGTTCGTCGAAGGCGCTCTGAAAAGCGCTTCGCAGCGGCACAGGCGAGCCTTGAAGCTAAGGGTCAGACGTTTCATCTTAGCCTCGAAGAGAGGGTGCATGTGCAGAGAATTCTTTAGGAAGACGTCATTCCCATTTCTCATTCCCTGTACACAAACAGGTCGTCGAGCCTTCTTTTGAAGGCATCAGAGCATCGAAGGAGCATATATGCGTTTAAATGCTCCTGTTCTTGCGCTCTATCCTCAATGAGGGAGCGTCAGCCTTTCATGAGTCTAACTCATTACCCTCACAGCGCATCAAGCAGAAAGCCCAGAGCCTTGTGCAGTGATTGAAGCGTGTGGGCGTTGTTTACAGTCTTAAAGATGTGCCTTCTATCTTTCAATGCGTCGTGCGTGACTTTCGTTCTTTCTTTCTTGGGTGGTGAATATTAATTACTGGACTAAGTGAGTGGTGACTTTGCGTCTCATGATGAGTGAGTAAAGCAGCTTTCTGAAAATGAATTCAGCTTACCCTTGAAAAGCACAGAGCACGTGAATTAGATACATGTGTTCATCTGGGATAGTTTTCTATGGGGCTCACTATGACACGAGGTCTGTCCACGTTGTTAGCGGTATTTTGAGGAAGATACAGCCTATTGCATTTGGAGTTTCATTTCTTCAATCTCAAATCTCAATCGATGATCTGTTTCTGTAAGTCTCTTTTGCCGTGTTCTGTTGAAAAGAGACCAATGAGGTTGAGATTGGAGATTAAGATTTAAAAAAAATCCAAATGCAATAGGCTGTACTGCCAGGTGAGACTTTTAACGTAACATCACCGGCACATTTTCCGAGAAAAAGAAGGAGGCGGGAGACTTCTTTGCATGTCTTGTCACCTGCGTGCGTCTCGATGAAAGTCTAAACAACCAACAAGAAGAAAAGAGAGCTCGCAGAAACACATCATTTTACACTCAAGAATTTTGGCCTGCAGTCCAAAATCAATGCCCGCGTTGACAATGCCGTCAAAGCCCAGCAGACGCTGTGTAGACGAAAAAAATGAGGGGAGAATTTTTTTCAGTGTGATTTGAAAATGTGTCAAGAATGTGATCCAATCATGTGGCACCTTATCTGCGAGAATACTCTGTGCGCTAGCGAGAGAGTCTGTTTTTACACGAACTAGAGAATAGGTGAAATACCAAACACACTTCGAGTCGAGTGTGCTACCTAAGGTAGCAAGGAGGAGATCCGATATTTCTGGTGCAGGGAGAAATGAGAAAGACAACGTTGGGCCTCACGCCGTGGGATTGTACGGACGACTGACTTCGTAGACCAAATACGTCGTGATCGGTATTAGAACAAACAGAGGCAAGGGATGAACGCGAGTGCCCTCCCTCCCTCAGGTTTTAATGCCATTGCATAACATGGGATTGGGCGATGTGTCACCATCTGCCGACGTCCATTGTTGCCGGCAAAAACTTGAGAGTTTTGATTTTATCATAACTTAAAACCGTCCAAAAGGAAGATTGACTAGACGTATGTATGCTCAGAAAGTCTCGACAACTCTCTTCTTTGGTTGGCTTGTCTTGTTCTGCAGCTGAGATTGCGTCTCATATTTAGTGTGTGTTGACTTTTCCCGTTATGTAACACCATCTTTGTAATATTTCAACCTTCCCCAGATACATGCTGGTTAATGCTGGTGTCTCGTTCTCTCAGAATGCTGGTGAGCGTGAAATTTTTGAAAACAGGGATGCAAAAATCCTTAAAATGAATCTTGAAGATTTTTGTAATCCTAAATCGCTGCAAGTCTTCTTGCGCGCATTTCCTCATGACAAATCTAATCGCTCTGGGCAGAGTGGAAAAGGTTTGCACTGAGAGAACTTTGAATAGAGAAAAGGGCTGTGCTCACGAAGAGACAACAACTGGCAGAGGAGGGCGGGCATGGGAAGTCGAGAGAGAAAAAAGTATGAGAGAATCCTGACGAATCTGGCTATTGAACAGCCGATCCGATCTTGAGATCAGCATTGTGAGAGACATGAGTGAAACAGGCATGCTACTCACGAAACCAGCATTTACATAAATAACACCGGGGTCTCATTCATCCATTTCCATGTAATGGTTCCTGGAAATCTGAAATAGACATTGTGAAATCCCAAATTTATGTCCGGGAAGTTGCTTCAATTTGAAGCCACTTAGCCCTTGTTGGTATTTTTTCTGTGAAGTAAATGTCGGATTGGATACGCTGTAAATTTCGACTTGGTACGTCGAAAGTTGGTTGGACGCCATAGCACGGTCACGTATTGGGTTCGAAGGACATTTCGAGTTTACTGCAAAGAAACGAAAGCAGATGTTCGGAACACCGCATTTTTGAAAAGGAATGCTTAGCCACGATCGATTCAAATATTAACTTAAAATGTATCCTGTTCCGCAAAAACACACATTCTCCAGTAGGAAGAGGGGCAGGTGTAAGGACCCCTTGTTAACTAACACCCAAAGCACCGCATTAATTGACGCACTTATATCTGGGGCACAGACATGAGGGAAAATTGTAGGAGATACAGCACGAACTGAATAACGTCCCCCAGGTGCATTTTGCTTAAGTTTACTGCACCATGCCACGATAGGTATCGTCTGCAATGTCGATTTAGTTCGGAACACGTACAAACTGACTCCTTTTTAACCGCACTGTTTAAAATCGAACAGTACCCAGAATTCTGGCGTTTCCTTGGATAATGTTCAAATACCTATCATTTTTTATGTATCCCGCTAGAATTGTGTTTGTCTGTTCGAACTTAGCCAAATTTTTGGAAACATGTTTCAAAAATAAAGTGATCTGAGCAGGAAGGGGGGCATCTAAATTGGCGATGTCTTACGAATTGGCCACTTCCTTACTACACTTTTTGTACTAAGATTAACTCACTTTTGAAAAATATTTCCGACAAGTTGGCCGATTTCGAACGGACAAACGCAATTCTAGTGGAATACATCAAAAATGAATAGTATTTGAACGATTCCCAAAAAAAAAACCAGGATTAATCGTACTGCTTGATTTGCAACATGTGTGGCCACTAAAAAAGTGGCCATTTTGCAGTCGCTGTGAACAAAATCGACACTTGAGACGGTATCTATCGAGGTATGGTGTAGTAAACCCATACAAAACGCACTTGGGGGACGTTGCCCTGATCTTGCTCTATCTCCTAAAAATTTCCCATGCCTGTGCACTATAAATATAGGTGTGTCAATTAATGTGGTGCGTTGGGTGTTCGAAAGTGGCCGTTATACATGTCCCCCTTCGTACAAAAATATAGAAGGAGTCATTTTGTGCAACGGGGTCGATTTACTAGTCTGCCTCCTTCCTACCGCTGAAACAAATCCCGTTTTGTGTCTTTTCCACGATGGGTGTTCCTGCAACTTTCCGAGAGGTCGTATCAGGAACCAGGAAATAAGGACAAACATTATTACTCTTTGTTCGCTGCTTGAAACTTCTTATAGTATTGTAAATGATTTTAGTAGACGTAACGGTCGCGGAGCGAGAGCAAGTTAGAATTTGATTTAAGGGTGGGCCTGAATCTCTTGAAAAAGAATTCAACGTGATCTTAGGTTCAAAACACGAGGTCCAATTTTTTTCAATCGAGCTAAGAAGAAGCAAAAAGCCCGCGAAACAATGGTGGAAATTCAATTTTTTGATGATAGGTTCCATGGCCAAGCTTCGAGTGTGAACCATAAACAAACTGGATGGGGCCTGCACCAAGGCAGATGGTCAGATGATGCCTGTGTAACAACACAGTTGCAACTGCGCCTTGGGCTGGCTTGGATTCTGACAGTTTATTGGGCAGATCTCAAGTTGCAAAATGGGTCGCAATGATTTGCATGGCAAAGAAGTTGCTGCACCGTCGCACGGGCGTGCTTGTGCGGGTGCGTGTACATTTTTCGTATTGATTGTGGCATGTCCTAAACAGGTGTCCTGGGCCCCAGTGCATGCAGGTATGTGCGTTATACAGGTGTTTTGACATCAGCGTACATGTCTGCGACATAATCGCTGCAGGATGTGCACACGCACTCGTGTATGCGCAGTTTGTTCATTCACATGGGCGACGAGGTTGGAGAGGTTCAGCTAGTCTATGCAGAGCACTTCGCTTGGTGTGAAGGGTTGTTTTTAACACAAGGAGAGATAAGGGTATTGTTTTGTGTCTTCTCTATTTTGCACGCGGTTGGGAGTAGTACGTGTGTGTGCGTGTGCGTATACGCACACACACACACACACTGCACATGGGGTACTCGATGTGAGCCCAGGGGTCGGGACGAGACACCTGGAGGGCCCAAATAATCCAGATGAACCAAATCTCGGCATGTATGTATTTGTATGTTTGTACAAATTAAAAATGTGTGCATAAGGTGGGAGGCGGGGTGAGACCTGGACTAACTGCTTTTTGTCTCCAAAAAAACATATGTTTTCTTCCGAAAAAGCAAAGCAAAAGATGTAAACGTAAAATTGAGAACTTGCATCAAAATTGAATCCGAGCTACACAGATCCTCAATCAAGGGTACTAAACTACTCATTGTAATACAAGCAATCATCATCATCAGAGACTCGAAGGCGAAGCGATAATGCCAGCCTCTCCTTTCGTTCAGCCGGCTGGACGAGGATTCCTAAAGTTCTTGGGAACAGATGAAGGACCTACCGTGGTTGTATGGGAAAGTTTATCGGAATCGAAACAAGAGCAGTGGTCGAGAAATATGAGCAGGTCGAGGGATTGGGTGTTTTGGTGCAGGTCGAGGAAGAAAGACGAAAAGCAGCGCCCGTTTTAAGTCTATAGAAAATAAATCTTTTCAAACCGCAGCAAGCAAGCAAAGACTAACACAGGAGAGAAGACAGATAAGAAAGAAGGCAGAGGGCAGTCAGTGTGCTGGAAAGCGTGTTGGCGACAATGCAACATCAAATGTGCAGTGAGCGAAGGGTATGCCTCGTGTTGAGTTCACCAAGATTGCCACGTGGCAGACGAGCAAAAAGCAGCTATGAAGAAAACAGCCGGAGTATCAGGAGGAAATGACGAATGTCAAGTGCGATTCAGAGGGAGGGAATTGAGCGGCTGAAAATCATCATGGAACAGGCAAATGTGCTAGAACCAGGGCAGGGTAGGCAGAAGGGCAGAAGTGTATACAGTAACGTGCAAAAAATACATTTTGTCACTCATGAACCCCATAGACAAGGAAAGCGAGTCAATCGAGTCGACTTCGACTTCAGAAACGCCTTCAATGCCATGTCACAGGCAGCTCTCTGGCACGTGATGAACATGTTTCATATACCAGACGTTGACTTATTGGAGCAGATTTACGACAGCGCAACAGTACATCTGGCTCGAAATGACGCATAAAGCGCAACAACACGTTTGATACAGGTGTAGCAGTGCAAGGAAGCATCACGTTCCCGCAACTGTTCAATATCTTTGTCAACGCTCTGTTGCGAATGCTCACGGCGACTTGTCAGAATCAGGATATGAGCCATGGTTTACAGATTGGAAAGAACCAGGAAGACAGCAGTCAAGACCGACCACGGCTATTAGTTTAATAACATAGATTTCATCGACGACATCTCCATCTTTGCTTGACCCGATCAGAAATGCAAACTTTGCTAGACGTGGTGCAGGATTTCACAAAATGGTGTGGCATGGAGATCAACGTTTAAAAATATTTCTTGCTCGTAATTGACAAGGATCAGAAGCAAAGTCAAAGCATGCCGGCACTAGATCTGAGGTTAAATGGCGAACGTATGAAAACTCTAGACGTCAATGAAGAGTGCCGGTACCTAGGTTACTGGGCACGGCAATGGTGACATGAGCACCACAAGAGAGGTAGTCCTTGGAAAAGCGAGAATGGCACGCGATGTAATCATAAGCCACTTCTCACTCGTACGATCCTCATGTCAAACGACTCCTCCTCTTCTTCCCACTTACTTCGTGGGGAAGGGGAGACAGTCTGGAAACGAGAGAAGTGGAGAGAGAACAAGGATACGAGAAAAGAGAATAGATACCCTGTCCTTGGGGTCCGCGAGTCGAGACACTGCAGTAGAAGAGAGATAGTTTGACAACAAAGGTTGTTTGCGGAGGGAGAACAAGTTTCGCAGTGAGGGGACTTACGCTTAGCCAGTCAAGGGGAGAAATCAACTCATCTCGTTCTTTGCGCCCAGCTTCAGAAACTTATTAGCTCTGTGCCCGAGGTATATAATTATGTAGTCACCAATCAGACAAGCTTTCAGGAACTTCATCAATGGTGATGAGCAAGCAACCAGGAACGTATTCAGAGTAGATTCGAGAAACTTCATCAGGCACATAAGCAACTATAGGGGGGACGAGAAACTTATTGAGAGAGATAAAACTGCAACCTCGTCAATAAACTATCTGCTAGAGGCTAACGTTCCAAACCTTGACTGACACTTTGTCCCTACCGCTGGCCGTACCAAGACTGGGCGAATGGTCAAACACACCAAGGGGGGCTGGCCCGCGAAGTTTTGTGACGGGTGCCAGACCTCCCGCATCCAAATCTTGCACAGCCACCGTTTAGCCAAGGTCGTCATTATCATCAGAGGGAAGGCTGCAACCTCCCCGCTCGCAACACGAGCATAGCCCTCCAGTTCCCTTCTTTACCACCACTGTGATTAACATTTTCATGGAATCTGACAAAATATGAACAAATCCATCAAAAAAGTCCTCACACAATGCAGCTGCTACTGATGTGATATTTCATCGAAAGTAGCCTCCAAACAGCTTGATGAAATCTAGTTTCAACCCAGCATCTACTGACACACTTGCCTCTTTGGCACATCTTTAACACATCCAAGGTGTGAGCCGACTCTGCTGCGAAATTGGACCGAGAACAGATAAAGTCAGAAGCGATCGTCTTTATCCGCCACTTGTTCATCAACGCCTGGATGCATGCCTTCTTTTGTCTGTTTCCAAGCATCCTTTTTTGTCCACAACCTGCTAGTGAGAAACATGCTGTTTACTTTTTCGCTTTCACGACCTTCGGTCTCCCTCCATGCGTCATGGCATTTTGAGGCAGAGTTGAATTCCAGATACACTCGAGAGTGGAAAGGGCATTCCTCTTGGTATGCGTTGAGGGCACTTGGAAAGCGCTCGCAGCGGCAAAGGCGAGCCTTCGAGCCAGATTCAGCTCTGCGACCTGGCCTGGAAGAGAGAGGGCAGGCAGGGCGCATTGAATTCTTTTGGAAGAAGTCAATCCATCTATCTCTCAGCTCCTGCTGAACATAAACGATCCTTGGAGCCTTGTCTTAAAGGCATAAGAGCATCGAAGGAGCATATATGCGTCTCATGCAACTGTTCCAGCACTGTATCCTCATTGAGGGAGCGTCCGCATTGCACAAGGCCAACTCATTTACCGCACAGCGCATCAAGCAGAAAGATCCAGGAGTGCTGACCACTGTTTGAAGAGTGTCAGTCAGGTTTATCTTTTCAAAGATCCGCCTTCCGTCTTTTTGAGAGAGAATCAGCGACGTTCTGTCGCTTGTAGCTCTCTGTTCTTCTGTCGTTGATTGATGAGTGCACGTTCTTTGGTCGCCATATTTCCATTTGTTCATCTTGGGCATCGGTGACAAAGGTTGAACATTGATCTGGCTTAAAGAACAGCCTAGTCTCTGTATATCTTCAAGAACTAGTGAAAGAGTCTGTTACAACAATTTCTGCACTTGATTTTCAACAAGAGGGAACGAAGATGTGCTGTCGAAAAATCAGCTCGTAGCCGTGACGCATCAATTTGCTTTGTAAGTTTGTAGTCTTGCAATTGTCTGGGGTGTGTGGGAGGATGGAAAAATAGAGGCAAGGGATGAGCACGAGCGCCCTCCCTCCCTCGTTTGTATGCCATTGGAAAATATGTGCTTGGGCGATGGTTGCCGCCATCTGTGCACATCCATTCATGTGCGTTGTTTCCGACGTAGACTGCCAAGGTGTGTGCACTCTGTGCGAGGTTGACCCAAACACAGATATTGCAGCGGATCTCGGTACTGAATGTTGCATCATGTTTGTGTATAATGGCATGTTGTGTAATCTGCAGAATTGCAACGACTCCTCAGATCGAGGGGCAACTCGCGCATTGTTGCAGCATTTGTGAGAAAGGTTCTGGATCCCGCAACGCGACGCGATGGAACTGGGAAGGCATCAAAAGTGCAGGCCTCGATTGGGCAGTATGTCGTACGTGAGCATGCTGGCACGCTTGGAGGAATTCACATGAATGAAACAGTGAGCGTCACAGACAAATCATCAAGCGAATTTGCCCCTCACAGCAGTACAGAAAATAACATACAATCAGCAACGACTCGGACTGCAAACTTGAAAGGAAAAGCAGGGAGTGAAGACAACTGGTCTAAAGACAGGGCGGAAAAGCACCCGGTCTCAGAGGAAGATGGAGTAGCACGGCCCTCCGCGTCACTGCGAAAATTGCGTTCGCAAGACCGAGTAAAGTAAGTTGCCAGTCGCCCTACGATATGTTCATGATGGTGACTTGGAATAAATTTACATTTTTTTCACGAGTGGTGGGCGGCGACGTGCTGATGTTTTACTATGCCTCTTCGCATGGGCAGTCATCTAGTTTCCTGTAATCACAATCAATCAGCTTGTAAATATCATTACACCATGGTGCCTGAACGAGCTTGAACGAGGCGGAAACAGAAGGAAAGAGCAAATGAGAAACGGACAATGACGTACCTAATCCCTCATTTTATATCGCTGTCTCTTTCGTGTTTGCACTGCCTCTCTCGCGAATATATTACATCGAGAGAGAGAGAGTGCAAGAGAGAGAGAGAGCGAGAGAAAGAAAGAGAGATAGAGAAAGAGAGAGATGATGATGATTGCTTTTATTATCACCCTTGGAGAAATAATGTAGTAATTGAGTTTGGAACTCTTTCGTCTTTCCTTACCTAGCTTCACATAGTGAGTGGCGTTGTTTGCGTTGTTTGTCCTTTTGCAGGTGATGAAAAATTGAAAACGTTCATGTCGATCAGCGTTATTAGTATGAGGTCCTACCCTTCTCAGCACCCACGCTCCTCCGCCCCCCAAAACCATCCCCCTCTATCTTTCTTCTTTTTACCCCCCACCCCCCCCTTCCTCTCTTTTTCCTATCTTTTTTCCCTCCTCTTTTTCTTTTTTGTCCTTTTCTCTTTTCTTTCTTTCTTCCCTGACCCCTCCCTCTTTTTTTTCCTTTCTTTGGTTTTCCTGCTTTTCCTACTGTTTGTGTGTGTGTGTGTGTGTGTGTGTGTGTGTGCATGTGTAAATATTTTGGTATGTATGTGCGTGCGTATTTGGCAATTCCATGTGTGTTGGCCAATGCTAACGTCAAGCATATATGATCAAAATTCGATTTGTGTTTGACAAGAAAATAAATAAGATAAATCAAATTTGAAATATATGAGAGTTCATGTATATGGGTACACAGAACGGATGTTCGCTAGCAGCCTTCCTTATCGAGACAGAAAGCCAAAATACATAAGCAAATTCTAAACAAAACAGGGTGGTGATGGCAAGCGATGGTCCCTCACCCAATTTCCCTTCCTTGCGCCTTGGCCTTCCCGCCCCCCAGCCATCGAGACGCCACAACGGCGTGACCACGCCCAGTCCCTGCTGGAACCCCTGATTTCATGACCCAAGAACATATAATGTTCTTGAATCCCACCCCGAGCGAGCCGCGCCTCTCTCCCACCGCGACGATGAGCGACGACATGCTGTCGGCTCTCACTCCGCCCTTGCACTGCGCCTGTATCTTGCAGCCTGCAACCCCTTCTCAAGTTGTCGCTTTTGAGTCTTGGACCATCTCTGTTCCAATTTGTAATCGTTTCACTTGTGCTGAATCACAGAAATCTGATCTTTGAACCTGTGTGTGTAATTTTACCTTTTCCATTTCTGCCTTTGCTTTTCTGATAGCAATGAGCTTATGCTTTAAGTCCCTGTTTGCAATGGGGACTTTGGCTTTAAGTCCCTGTTTGCAACTTGGTCGTTATCACCACAGCGATTTCACTATTACTTTTACCCTAGTATAGTTCCTTAGCAGTATCAGAAATATTCAACCATTCTGATACTTGTGCTGTGCCTTCTGTGTGTAACGCCGTTATTTTGCTCATTTTACTCAAGCTTTGCCCCGTCTTCACTTTTCTTCAGCAGCTGATGACAAAAGGATAGTGAGTTATTTACACATTCGCTTGTTCTCCATGGTTCTCCATCGACGTTGTCGCATCAGCCCCAGACGACCCATGCATTTGCTGTTAGTAGGATCGCATTACTGTGTCACGCGCTTCGCATATGCGTTGCACATGCACCGCCAGAATCTTGTCCTTCTTTGCTGCTTGTACACTGAGCCTTTCGAGCTTGTCATGAAAATCGTCTTCCACTACTGCACCACGCCTTCCTGACACAAAATTAATCTGTTCAGACGTCCATTCCGGGGCAGCCGCTTTGAGCGCCTTGATGATGCTTTCAAGTTTGTGTTGCTCATTAGCCTCATCTTCTTTTACCCCCAGAAAATCCTCATTTCTGTCAGATGACCGTTTGAACTTTAGGATGTATAGTGTTGGATGATTCTTGTTAATCACTATGCCGTCCAGCCTCCGATTCCAGGAATAATTTTCGTAAAACTTTGTCGGGTCGAAATCATGGCGTTCCAAGAAACTGTCCCGGACCGTTGCCAACAACCTAAACCAGTCGAACACCTTAAAAAAAAGAATGGGGTATAGTGTGTAGCCTACTTTGGACACTGAACCGACAATGTTGGGCCTTGATGCACAAGTCTGGAATCCGTTGTGGACAGGGGAAGAGGCTAAGAAGAAAGGTTTGCCGATCTTGAAAAAGGCAGGGTTCGAAAGCGTCGAAGATATACCAAGGACAGCCGTCGGCTTTAGTTCAAACGCATATCAGGATCCGAGTCTACCACCACAGCTCAGGTCGCCTCAGTTGACCTGAGCTGTGGTGCACCGCCGCGCACGCCCCTTATAGACTCTACATCACATGCACAGTAAAATATATTCACATTGTTTAATCAATTTCAAACTATATAATTTGGTTTGATTTTTTACAGACAATCCTTTACAAGTACAATTTAAACTATACCAATTAGTCTGATTTTTTGGCAAGGTATACTCTTGAAAAATCAAACTGTACAATTTAGTCTTATGTTTTTTCAAACTATACTCAGATGCAATCAAACTATACCAATTGATTTGATTTTCAAATCAATTGGTATAGTATACTTTTTGGCATGTTTTTTTGTCAATGCAACGTCGAATATTGAGCAAAGAGTCCGAGTGCTTGTGCCGAATGTGCAAGGACTTCACCGCACCACCCGATTTCTTATGCAGGAGTACCTAAACCTAGTTGATTGGAAAGGCCTCGAGCTAACATCGACAGAGAGAACTTCTCTCTGTTGATCCTGCGACGCCGAGGCTGCAATATGACCCAGCATACAAACAACACGAGGGTGCAAATGCTGATTGCAGGAATCAGGAATGCAAATGCAGAGCAATTCCGCCAGACACCCCACTCAATCCACAGTTGGCAAGTAACGACAGCTGCACTGGATCTCGTTCGGCTTGTGACAAAACAGACAACAAACTATGAAGGACAGATGCACTTTGTTGTTGAGGCACACGCTAATGTTCCATGCTCCGCGCCGATCTGAGAGGCAGCTGAGCAGACGCTGAGCTGTCACAGTGAAACACTCTGTTTGTCCTGGGTTCTTCTCGATTTTTGACTCTCGATGAGACCTCAGCTCGAGGGTGCTCGCTCCGGTCAAATTCGATCTCAAAATCGGTGGTTTCAACATGGTTCGTGTAAACTATTACCGTCCGTGGCAACCCATGGACCCATGTTACGAACCAATGTTCCGCAATCGAGATGAACTGGAGATCCCCTAACAAAAAAAAACCACCGGAACGCAATCCATACCCTCAAAAAAAACCTGTCTCTAGACTATTCGTCAAAATTACCTTCCACCGTCACAAACTCAAACAGGCGCAAGATGCCCTCGACAAGTTATGCACAACTAAAAAACAAGATAAGCTACTCTCCACCGTCACACAAGATGCAGCCCACGATTTGGGACCCACTGACCACCAACACAACTCTATGTGGGACTACCTTAAACAAATACAAACATAACCACACTACCTCTTTTCCACCCCAGAAGACACGTTCTAACGCATCTCCAGGCAAACGAATCTGGACGAAAGGACCTGCTACCCTCAACCACCTTAACTGGCATTGCTTCCGATTTGCCCTCGGCCACCACCTTTTCCAACACCCACTCTCGCCCTATGACGAGAAAAGTGCACAAGACGTTGCTAAACTCCTTCCCAGAATGAAAGAACAAGCTTCTACCGCCACAACCACTACACATTCTTTGTTTTTGACCCCATTTCATCTGAGAAGGTGCAAAGCGATTGTCAACAAATTTAAACGCTCCCCAACAGTGTAGTGTGGGCAGAGTGGATTGAACTGAAACAAATTCTCGCAAAGTTCCCAGCTGAGAGAGGCAAGAAGATGTCAGTCAGACGACAAGAGGTCCGACGATATAACATCAAAAGCTGAACGCAAACACAAATCAGACGCAAGCCCAGAGAAGTTCTGCCACAGAAGATTGGTTGGAGGTGACGTACGGGATTTTCTTGCCAACTTGTTAAAGATTATGAAGCTACGGGGAGTAGGTGCACACGACGTAAAAGAGGTTCGGGAAATAGTGCAACACCTCTTTACAAATATCGTTAATCCTGCACGTAGTAAGCGAGAGAGCCAACAGGCAAAGACGCACGTCGACCACCTGCTGTTTAAGATAGTTGACGACATGCATTCGATGTGGAACGCGGACTCTTTCCTGGATCGAGCCCAAGAATTGGTGAAGAAAGCAATCGATGAGCATGCAAAATACACTACTGCAGAGCTTGACAGGAGTCGCCAAGTCAAAAAAGGAGCGGCGACAAGAAGACGAATCGGTGAACAGGTAGCAGTAAACACGCACACGATGGGCACAAGCTTCGTCGGAAAGGTGAGAGACGTGCGGCAGATGGCAGAGGCGCAGA
>Ga0105054_10007227_pt1 | contig 15159 bp, 6 predicted proteins | sample BON02_FD_78091 | JGI IMG/M metagenome (GOLD analysis project Ga0105054, IMG submission 78091) | Freshwater microbial communities from Lake Bonney liftoff mats and glacier meltwater in Antarctica - BON-02 (megahit assembly) | ecosystem: Environmental > Aquatic > Freshwater > Ice > Glacier...
AAAGAGCCAGTATATCTTCTACAAACGAGCCCAAGATATCCTGCAAAAGAGCGCCAATTTTTTTTAGATATGCTCGCAGACGAGACTGAAAAGGAGGACGACGAGCGCTAAATTCACTGATAGAATGAATACAGAACTGAATTCGTTTAACTAAAATGAAACATGACTTGTTGTTTATAAAATGAATATAGATCTGGAAGAATATTTCTGCATAAAATCAATATAGAACTTACTGTATAAAACGAAAATAGAAACTAGATTTACTCGATAAAATGAATCTCATAGTGGCTTGTCACTAAGTACACGTTCTCGTAGAAGAAGATGAGAAGGGAAAGATGGCGACGGCAACGGCTACGGCGGTGATGATTCCGAGGAAAAAGATTATACGATGACTATAGAACTAACTTCTGAGAATTTGTGAAAGGAGGATGAGCCCGACGACGACTAGGACGTGTCTAAATTTACAAGAGACAATGAATATGGAGCTGGCTGATGACTAAGATGACTGATTACTAATATTTGCTCACAGACGAATCTGAAGATGATGACGACGATGACGACGACGACGACGACGACGACGACGACGGTGATGATGACGACGAGTCCGAGGAAGATGAGGATGATGACGACGATGAACCTGCCGATTGCAAGCGGTGTGAGCTACATTGTTCTTTGCCTTTATGTGATCCCCTTGTGGATACTTGCCTCGCTAATGTCGTCTTTTTCTCCCTCGTTTGCTTTCTCGCTCTCTTGCTCTCTCGCTTGCTCGCTCCCTCTCTCGCTCCCTAGCTCTCTCTCTCGCTTTCTCCTTCCCGTCTCTCTCTCTCTCTGCCCCATTCCCCTTCTTTCGTCGCTTTTGAATCTCTCTTCTCCCTTCTCCCTCCCCCCCCCCTCTCCCGCTTTCGTTCTCTCTCAGATTCCTAGCGGATGTCATGGAAGAGTTGAAACGCGATGGAGTCGACACCAAGGTGCTTTGGCAGGAAATCACGCGAATAGTGCAGCTGACGCTGAATGCTATCCACCCGGACGTTGCCCTGAGCTACTCTACCGCCTTTCAAAAATCGCCTGCCAATCACGAAATGATGTTCCGCAACGCCAAACGGCCGCCCAGGAAAGCAGCCCCTAGTAGCTTGCCGACAGGTGGGGAAGGGGGGGTGGGTGAGCAAGCATCAGAATGTCTGGCGACTGGGAGTTTGGAGTGGAAAGACGCGGAGCGACTGCAAGAAAATTTGTTTAGTTCCAAGATTGATGGTGGCCGATGTTTTCAGATGATGGGCTTCGACATTTTCCTAGACAAAAAGTGCAAACCATACATTATTGAAATCAATCACAACCCGTCGTTCAAATTGCCAACGCCACTCGACGGTAGGATCGTCGAGACGCCGCTCGACGCAATTTTCAAAAGTTGCTCTCTACTAAATTTGTCTTCTCTGAAAATACTAAAACCCTGACTTTTCCGAGAAAAAAATACAGTCGAAATCAAAACCGCTGCGCTCGCCGGATGCCTGGGAATCGTCTGCAACAAATACATGTCCTACCAAGCAGATACACCTTCCAGTAGACCCTCACATAGCAGCGACGACGACATGGGATCTCCAGATCCAGCAGTCTCTAGAGATCCCGATCCCTCAGCAGCGGCCAACGAGCGAGAAAGGCGCTCATCACTCGGCTCATCGCCGCACCGCCCAAGCAATTTTGAAAAGGCAGCGGCGCTGGAGAGAGAGAGAGCTGCACTGTTCCGTACCACGGGTCTTGGCAAACGGCAACAACAACAGCAGGAGTTGTATGCGCCGTCTAGTTTCACACGGGCCAAGTCCTCGTGGGGGGGGGGCAGTGGGAAGACCGATGATGAATTCAGAAGAGTGCCGTCGGTGGAGGGAGGTATTATTCGCGAGTCGGTGACGGGAGAGCATCTGATATCGTCGCGAGAATGGTCGCTGCAGACGCTTTACGACTGTGTGGGGCTGCCCTCCACTCCGCTGCAGGTCATGGATCTAGCGCGCATGCTCTTTGAGGGGCTCTGCACAAAGGCGGTAGTGCAATCTCAAAAAGAAGCATTCAAAGGCCAAGAGTCAGGTGGCTACAGCCACACGTTTGCCAAACCGCCCAAGGCGCCAGTAGCCGGGAAAAAGAACATTGCCTTCGGATCCAGTGATGGGCAAGGATCGAGGCGCTGGGGCGAATATCTCAATTCGGGCGAACTTCGCACGCAAGACTATTCGCTGCTGCAGGAGCTTCTATCGCGCGCCAGACTTCCCCAGGGATGTGGAACATGCATCCAAATGGACAGCATACGGAAAATGTTTGTGGCAAAACGAACGGCCTCGACGCACGTGTTGCAGCTCGAGGGCTTTTGCGACGGTCTCGTGTCATTGGCCGAGTGTATCTCAGACTGTCTTCTCTCGGGCAGCTCTGAGGAGGTGGCCATGCTTTCTGCTCCTAAATTTTTGCCAGAGCTTGACATGGTGCCCTGGAGCTTCGAGCAGAAAGCCAAAGGGTTCACAGATGTAGCTTTCACTCTGCATCGGCTGCTTGGCCGATTAATTCTCATCATCACAAAGTTTGACTGAACAAGATCAGGCGCCTCACACGAACATGCGCACACACACTCTCTCTTTTTCTCTTTCTCGCTCTCTCACACACATAGCACACATTCTTCTTTATTCTTTCTTTCCTGTCGACGCTACAGGAGACGACCAAACACGATTAATCTGTAGTGGTAGTGCATTCATTTTTAAATATCACTTCTTCTTATATCGAATTTACATTTGTTTGAGTGTCTCGTGCTGCAAGACGACAGCATGCAGCGTCTGCACTTGCGTCTGCAGCATCGATGACAGCTGCTGCTCTGCCTCATACTCGCTCTTGACAGCATCAAGCTCTGTCTGCATATCGTCAAGTTGCTGCAGGCTAGTCTCTGCTGCAGTTTCCATCAAATCAATCAGTCGGTTCTTCGACTCATCCACCTGCTGCATCTCCTGGAGTTGCGACTCCACTTGCTTGTTGCGGACGTGCAATGAGGCCATTTCCTCGCGATCCAACACCAACCCATGCTTGATTTTCTCAAGCTGCATTTCCCCCTCAGTGCGGATGTCATGCATCACATGAACGCGAGCCTCTAGCGCATCTTTGTGCGTGACGAGCTCCGCATATTCTTTCTGCAGCATATGGACCTGCTGGTGCAGATGCGCAATGATTTTGCTGGCAGACACCGTTTCTGATTCGAACCCTTGCACCTTTCCTTGCCAGTCTCCCAGCAGAGTTTGAGCCAGGTGCAGTTTGTCTCGGGATTCCTGCAACTCGTCGCGGAGAGCCATGACGGCAGTATCCGACTGCAAGATAACAGCCTCGAGCTGCTCAATCTTGCTTGAGGCGAGCTGCAACATCCCCTCCAAGCTTTCGGCGTTCGCCTTATGTTTGGCGGACAATGCGATCAACGCAGCACACTCGTTTAACCTCGATTTCAACATCGAAATCTCTACAAATTGATCGCTGTTCTGTGTTTCCAATTGGGCAATCTGTGACGCCAATCTCTCGTTTTCTGTCTCACGTTGAACAATGGTTTTGTGGAGCGAATGGATTTGGTTCTCCAAGATAGGAAACAGCTTTTGATTTGACTGGTTTTCGGATTGCAAGTGCATGACCAGTGCATTTTTTGACTCTTGCTCTGTTAAACTAGTCTCGAGCTGTCGCACAGCCGTGCCCTTCTCTTCGTGCAGCTCTGCTTCAACATGGCACAAGCGCTCACGCAGGTCCACATTATCAGCCATATACTTGAGCATTTCATGCCGTACACGCCTTGAGTCTCTCAAAGCATCGTCAACACACGATTCAAGCGACACCACGCTGCTGAGAACACCGTCAGCAAGAGCTTGGTAGAGTCTGCCTTGTTCGGCAAGATCCTTTTCGAAACAATCTTGTTGGGACCTGCTGGTCTTGGCATACGAGTCTGACCTTTGCAAATTGTTTGTCAGGTCGTCCATGCCCTTGTGAAATCCATCTACCAGAAATCCAAAATGCACATCTGCCTGCTGCTGCTGCTTCAAACTGCTTTGTACATGCATGAGACTGTCAGAGAGGTACCGATCCCTGTCTTTCGAGTCCGACAGCGAGGAGTCAAGCACGTGGAGTCGAGCTTCCAAGCATTCTTTTTCTTGCTCTAGACGTTTCCACGAGGCCTGGACTGATTTCACTTGTTCTTCCAGAACAGCAATGTGTTTTTCTTTATCGGATAGGTCTTCCTGCATTGCGGACAGGTCTTTCTGCATTGCGGCTTTCTGTTGGTGATATTCATCGAGAGATTGTTTTTGGTCGTCGATTTTGATAGCCGCAATATGCAGTTCGTGTTTCAGGGCCACAGCCTGAGAAATGTCTTCATGCATTGCGGCATTTTGTCGGTGATACTCATCGAGAGAGTGTTTTTGGTCGTCGATTTTAATGGCCGCAAAATGCAGGTCGTGTTTCAGGTTCACAGCCTGAGAAAGGTCTTGCTGTAGTTTGGGAATCTGTTGGCGATACTCATCGAGAGTCTGCTTTTGCTCATCAAGTTTGATGGCCGCAATATGCAGCTCATGTTTCAGAGCAATGGCATGGAAAGCCTCCTTCTCTATTTCGATTTTTCCCGCCTCCTGATGAAGCATTTGCACGTGTAGAGACTCCACCTGCTTTTGCAAAAGACCCACCAACTGCTGTTGTCCGATCAACTCCTTCTCAAAATCTGCTGCCGACATGCGCTCATTTTTCACTTCGGACCTCAGAGCAGTATTGGTTGCCTGTTCAGCATGCAGAGTGTCAGAAAAAGCTTCTGACGTATTGCGGAGCCCAAACACGAGTGCTTCTAGTTGTCGAATTGCAGCCTCCATTTCAGCAGCTATCGCTACATGCGCACTGTTGGCCTCATCCCGGTTCATGGTGCATTCCTTCAGAGCCCATTCCAGGGATTCAATATTCTCTTGTTGCAATAGAACTGTCACGTCGCGCGTTTGGACATCTGCTTGAAGAAGTTCGAGATTATTCTCTGACGACGAGAGCTGAGCACTCACATGCACAAATTTGTCCTTAATAACTTGAATCTCAGATTTTTCTTCTTGAAGTTCTTTCTCCGTTGCCGTCTTGTTCATGTGTTGCTCGAAGATTGAGGAATGAAGCGATGTCTGCTGTTCTTCGAGATACGCAATGTACCTCTGCTTTCCCAGCATATCCGCATGCATCTCCTGCAAAGTCCCCTGCAGCTCATTAACCATATGGCGTCCATCAGCGAGAGAGATTTTGGTCGATGAGTTCTCTATTTTCTCCTGCTTCAGCCTCGATTCGACCATTGCCAGGCTATCCCTCAACCGCTGTACCTCGTGGCAAGACAACTGCAACTCTGCAACCACTCGATTCGTTTCGCTGAGCATCGCCCAATTCTGCGATTGTACCTGGTACATGCTTGGGCTCAGCTGATCCAGCTGATACTCCAGCACTCCAACAGCACTGCCCAAGGACATGCCGTTACCCTCTTCTTGCTCCAAACTTTTCACAACTATGTTTGACAGAAGATCAAGCGTTTTGTCCATGTTGGTAATAGATGATTGCATCTGCAAACTCTCGCAAAGGCGCTGTGTGTTTTCGGCCTGTAACGTGACATGCGATTTTTGAAATCGGTCCAGTTCCGTCTCCGTCTGAGCAAGTCTTGCCTGCAGCAACTGCATTGTGCCGACGCTTTCCTGAAGTTTTCCCTTTTCAGTGGCGTTGGTCATTGCCAGACACTGCAAAGTCTCTGATTGTCCCTGTAGCACTGAAACAAGCTGTTGCTTTGAGGAAAGTTCAGACGAAAGATTCTCGATCCTGACTTGATATTCGGCAGACATCTGCTTGTACTCAGCATTTATGCTCGCCGCTTCTGCAAGACTGTTTGATAGCTTCACATTCGTGTCCTGCAGCTCTCGAATTCCATTCTGCATACGCACCATTTTTGCAACAAGGTCCTTCAAAATCATTGGAGAATCGGCACCGGTTTGGGGCACAAGAGCATCCTTGCAACATTTCTGCAGTACATCGCAGTAGTTATCCGTGGAATACTTTGCTTGTGTCACCGTCGAAGAAATGCTATCCACTGTCAGCTCTGCACGCATGAGACACTCCTGAACTTGAATTGTGCAGTTGGATCGGAAATCTATCACAGTTTGCAACTCACGAAGATCATGTTCAAGGGTGCTGACAACTGGCGAAAGCTGCTGCACCTGCGTGTCCAATTTCTCAGCAGCCAACGACTTGTCTGCCAGAAGAGTTTTAAGCTCATGGATACAGGATTCCATCCGCTCCACCTCACATCCTTCATCTCGACTATATGCTCGCTCTATCGAGAGACTCTTTTCGATAGAGCGCAACAGATGTTCTAGTTCGTGCACAATTTTACGAGCACCCCTTAGCTCAGGAAGATCTTGAACCTGTTGGCAAGCAATAGTGACCATTTCAGTCACTTGAGTCAATCCACTATCAAGCAATCTGATCTTTGCCTCAACTTCTGTCGCATAAAAATCGGCCTGCTCGGACCCAAAGACCGTCTTTTTCGTAAGGAAATTTATTTCAGCATGCTGCTTGTGTACTGTATCCTTCAGCAAATCTGCCTGTTTTGAAACACTCTCGAGCTCTGCAATGGTCTCTGTCTGTGCAGATTCTAAATTTTGATGATTCTCCTGCAGGGTAGTGAGCACCTCATTGAAAACAGTCACTTTGCTTTCCTCCTGCACCAGCAAACCTTGTGTCACTAGCAATTTTTTACGGTCCCCCCTCAGCGACACAAATTCATTGCCCAGCAACGCCGAATCCTCAACCATGGCACACACTCTCAAAACATCGTGTTCCAGACCCACAATCATGTCGGTCACCACCATATTATATTCACGGTTCTCATGGAAAACTTGGCGAGCCTTTTCTAAGTTCCATCTCAGGCTTTCAAGCTCGCTCTCCTTGTGCATGAGTTGATTTTTATCCTGCAGCCAACTGACATCCATATGCTGCATGTGCTTTTCTTTCTCCTTGAGATTCACTTGGTGCGCTGTGAGAGATCCATGCAACGACGATTGCTGCTCTTCAAGGTAGGCAATCAGTCTCTGCTTTCCCATCAAGTCTTTCTGGAAATCCTGTACCGCTCCCTGCAGCTCATTTACTCGATGAGTGGCATGTGCCAAGGCCATATTTGTGCTGCTGCGTGCCTCCTGCTCTTCTCGCAGATTCTCTTGAATCATGGCATTGTGGCGTTGCATCTCAATTGCTTTATCTTCAAACTGTGCCGCCGCTCCTTGCAGCTCATTTACTCGATGTGTAGCCTCTACTAGGGCCATGTTTGTGCTGCTGCGTGCCTCCTGCTCTTCTTGCAGATTCTCTTGAATCAGGTTGTTATGGCGATGCAACTCGCTCGCTTTATCTTGAGATTGTGCCAATTCTAGGACCAATCGATCAATCCGATGAACAAGAGATCCTTGCTCTGAATGTGCCCGCCCCATCAGGGGTGAAAACGCTTCTAGAATCTGCTCAACTACCTCAAGAGCTCCACCCAAGAATGCATTGCTGTTCTCGTGACGCTGGAAGATGCTCAATAGAGTTGCAGAGACATTCGCAGTCCTTTCCTCAAGGTCACTTACCGACTGTTCAACTTGAAGGCTTTCTCGATGACGCTGTGAGATGTCGGCTTGGTTATTTTGCTGCAACACTTCAATCTTTTTTCGCAACTGCACATTCGTAGCCATCGCATTTTCCAAATTGTCCTCTGCTTTGAGCCACGCCCTGTGGCCGTCTCGCAACATCGAAATGTCAGCTGTGCGGTAAGTCACCTCGTCAATCGTTGGCTGCACAATCGCCAGCGCCAATTCCATGTGATCTGCAATTCTATTTGCATGTTGCCCGTGGTTGAGAGCTGCAGTAAAGACAGCATCGAAGAGTTCAGAAACGATTTGAATACTCGCTACAGCTAGTTCTACCGCGCTCCATATCTGATCACTGTCCTTGGCATAACCATGGCACTGCACCGTCAATTCTTGGAAATCAGCATCGCGTTGCAAAAACTCGCTTCTGATCTGCGATGACTCAAGACGAAAAGACTCGATAACGATCCGATCAGAGTCTTGTGCATTTTTGAGCTCTATAATGTCATGGGCATAATCTTTGCACTGCACTGTCAATTCTTGAGAACCAGCGTCACGTTCCAAGAGCTCGCTTCTCATCTGCGATAACTCAAGACGAAGCGAGTCAATCACAATCCGATCAGAGTCTTGTGCATTCTTGAGCTCGATAATGTCCATCCTCAGATCTTCCTCGTCCTTCTCGTGCTTGACAATACACCCATTCAGTGACTGTACCTGCTCTTCGAGCAAGACTAAATACTTTTGCATGGCCATGTTGTCAGCATTCACGTGTGCCAACTTGTCCTGGTATTCCTGATTCTTTGCCTGGCTGGATTCAACTTTCCAATGAAGTTGTTCGTTTTCTTCCTCGGACTTCAGAAGTTGGCGCTGCACTGCGAGCAATTCCTCGTTGTTACGATCCAACTGAGAGTTCGTTTCCCGGACTGACGCTTCAGATACCGCCAGCCTGCTCTTCACTGTCTGATGCTGATGCGAGACGATATTAATGCTTGAGTTCAGAATAGCATGGTCACGCTGGAGTACTGCATAGTCTTCCTCCATTTTGCAATACAAGCATAGTTTCTCTTCATACTCAACTACTGTTGACCTCAGAGCCGGCAAATGGCTGCACTGCTCCTCAAGATCTGCAATTGTTTTCTCGTTCTTGGTCACGTACTCATCAACTAGCGAAGTTTCTGCAATTTGATGCAACTTGCACTCTCGGAGCTCGTTTTGCAACTCTCGAAGCTCGTTTTGCAACTCTCGAAGCTTTTTTTGCAATTTGAGCTTGTCAGCTTCATGCCGCACCAATATTTCATGCAAAGACATACTTCTACCCTCAAGCGTATCGATGTGTGAAGAATTCTCAAACACATCGCCCTGCAATGCATCGTTCTCTACTTCCAATTTTCGGATTCGTGTCATGGATTGCTCATGCCGATCCTTGAGAGAATGCACTTCCAACGCTTTGTCTTGCAACGACGCCTTGTTGGCAGTGCAATCAAATTGCAATGCAACAAAATATGAAGATTGTTTGGCGATTGCTTCACGCAAAGCTTCCACCTTCACCTGCGTAGTCTCCAAATCATTTGAACACGCAACCAGCAGACTCGTTTGCTGTGACAAAATACTGTGGAGCTCAAAGTTATTGGTTTCTGAAGCTACGATTTTCGACTGCAATTGCTCCGAAAGCGATTCAAGCATGTCGATTTTGGTGACTGCATCCATTTCCCTCTTCAAACATAGATTAAATCTATTTGTCAAGTCTTGATATGCGCTCGTCATTCCTTCCATGTTGGACGCTCCGTCCTCTGAAGATGTCTTGAGTCGTACCACCTCTTCATCCAGTTCTGCCATGCTTAATGCCTGATGTCTGCAGCTCTCCTGCACCTTGTCTAGTGTCTCCTCAAGCTCCAAATTTTGCTGTTCGTTGCGCTCAACATCATCTCTCAAGCCCTGGATAGTTTCTTCGTCTACCTTTGTTTGATCTTCGAGCCTTGTGTTGGCATCTGCGAACTTTTTGTTTTTGACCTTCGCCGCCGAAAGCTCAGTCTCGTGCTCCTCGAGCTGCACTATGAGACCCATGTGCGCCAGTCTTGCTTCTTCGTTTTGTTCCTGTAGCTGTTTGTTCTCCTGCAATGCATACCTGCATTTGCGATCTAAACCCTCCATTTCTTCGTCCCAAGCTGCCTTCGAAATTTCGTACTTGTGACCAATGTCATCATACGCTTTGTTCGTGTCGTGGAGTTTTGACGTGAGCGTGGCTTCTGTGTGCTTTTCAGCACTTTCCAGGGCCCGATAGCTGTCAAGATGCAACTTGGCTGTGTCGACGCTCTCTGCAAGATTCGTCTCGGCCTCAAGCACTTTTTTCGTCCATAGCATCTCAGAAACCCTATACGCTTCCATCGCATCATGATAGTCTTGTTTCATACCAATCATCTCCTCCGAGATTTTGGCATCTCGCTGAACTGCGGACAGGACTTTGCTCTGTTCAGATTTCAGTTCGTGCATCATGTTTACAGCGGTCTGCTTCTGGATCTCAAGTTCTTGATTACGACTATCCAGCAAAATTTTCGTCTGTCCGTACTCAGAGCGAAGCTTAATCGTCTCAGAGTGCATTTGCCGTTGGCTCGCAGTGAGGACCTGTATCTCTTGTTCCAACGAATCTTGTCGCTGCCTTGATGCTAACAGTGCTGCTTCAGCCTCTGATTGTCGTGCATGCGATTGAGCGAGGGTGTTCGTGCTTTGAACCAGCTCGTTTTCGCGTTCCACATCCCGATCTTCGAGTACTTGTATTCTATCCTTCGCAATGCCAATTGCAGCAATGGCTCTTATCTCTTCCTTCGGATCTACAACACTTGCCGCTACACTTTTGTACAAGCTTCGTCGTTCGGGAGTAAATTGCAAGTTGTCACTCCCTGGAGACTCAAGATTTTGCGTAAACTGATTGTGCATCAAATCCTTCAAATCTAGCGCCATTCGCAACATATCGTCTTCAAACTCAATTCGGGCGTTCTCCATACCCTGATTGTAGACATCGCCGGCTCGTGTAGTTTGCGCAAGTCTATTCTGGGAGTGATGGTCAAGAGAATTGGCGAGCTTGTCCGTTTCGTTCATTAACGACTTGTACTTAGAGCTCAACGTGATGAATTCCTCCCTAAGACGTTCCCGTTGCTTGGTAACTTTCTGCAAGTCAGTCGTTGCTTGTCTGTGCTTATTCTGCTCCACATCTAGCGCTTCCTTGGTCATGTGCAGCGACCCCTCAAGCTCCTTTTGCATCTCTACAGCGCCTCCTCGTGTTTTGTCGAGCGACTCTTGAAGTGTTTGCTTTTGAAGCGCTGTCGCATGCAGCTCTTTTTTGGTGGTCTGCAATTCCTCTGCAATAGTCCGATTCGAATTAGCAAACGTGGCGACTTGCTCTGCGGTCTCTCTCGCTAGTTGTTCAGAGGCAGCTCTAGCTGCTGAGGTTTCCTGTAGTTTAACCTCAAGAGCAGAGTGCTTGCCCTGCCACATTTCATCCAGGGATAAGCAGCGGTTTCTTCCCTCTTCTCCAACCTTTGCAATTGCCTCCTTCAGGCTGTCAATTTGCTGCGCTCGCATAGCACTGATATCTTCAGCTTCTTTGCGAGCTTTTGACTCATGATCAACTTTTTGTTGTGAGATCTCCAGATCGCCCACAAACTTTTGTTGAGAGGTCTCCAGATCACCCGCCAAGCAGGACTTTTGAAATTCCACCGATTGCACTTGATCTTTCAAAACAATCACCACGGAATCTCTTGCAAAAATACTGTCCATTGCATGTGTGTTGTTAGTGACAGCTTCATGCAATTTGGCCAGCTGCTCGTCTAGCTCCGACTCCAAGCTGCGATTACGCTGACCCAAATCACTGTTAGCATGCGTCAGCGAAGCAACATCTGTTCGACTCTCCTCCAGATCTCTATGAAGCTTGTCGACGCTCTCGTCTAGAACTTGAATACGCCTCAACTGATCTGCTTCGCCTTGAGCATATACATTCTGCCTGTCATTTAAAGCCTTACTCCGATCCTCGAGGTCAGTATTTTGTCGAAGCACATCTGCAAATCGCTTGCGCAGCGAATCCAATTCAGCAACTGTTTGAAACAACTGCTGCTGAACTTCCTCGGCCTCTTTCTGCAGCTGTACTAGCTGCGTCCGCATCTCAGATGCGTGAAGAGCAGCAGCTGCATGTTGTTGTCGGGACGAGCTCAGGTCTGCTGTCAATTGGGCCAACAACTGCTCTGTTGCGGACATCTCTCTCGTTAATGAATTACGCTCGAGGCGGCTTTCGGCAAGTTCGGCGATTAGATGTGCCTCTTGCTGTTTGGAGTCACGATACTGCTGACTCAAACGAGCAACCTCCTCCGAGGCATTGCTCTTCTCGGAATACACGCTCTCATTAATAGTTTGAAGATTTTCAATCTCAGCTTCGTTTGAACGGAGCAGACGCCGCATTTCGATCAGATCCGAATGCATTTCAGCTAGCTGCTTCTTGCCTTCGGAGTGTTCGACAACAACCTTGTCATACAGCGCGCCAAGACTCTTTAGTTCACCCTGCAGGATGCCAGTAGTCTTTTCCGAGCTCACAAACTGTTCCATGGTTCGATTCATCTGTTCAGACAAGACCCTTTTGTTTTGCTCCATTTCTTGAATCCGATGAGCCAGCTCTTCCAGTTTTGCAATCCCGGTGTCCCTCTCCTTCTCAGCACCCCGAAGCTCAACATCGAGGTTTTCAACTTCTGCTTTGATCTCTTTCAGACGCCGCCCAGTTTCGTCTCTCGCCTTCACAGCCATGAGCCGAGCAGCCTCTTTGCTTTCTGCATCAGAAAAAGAAGCCATTTGCAAAGTCTTGGCCTGCGAAAGTTCTGCTTGCAGACGAAGCACCTCTTTTTTATTACTACGAAGCTCATGAGCAATTTGGTCAGTGGAGTGTTTTGCCTGTGTTTGCAGCCCCTTATACTGCCCTTCAAGTTCATTGATAGTGCGTCTGAGGAGATCTGACTCGGTTGTGGCTCGGCGATTGGCGTCTTCTGCCTTTTCTAGACTGTTTTCAAGCTTCTTGGACTTGCCGTCTGTCCCTCGGACGATTTCCTCGGCGGAAGCTCGCAGCTGATCACATCTTTCGAGAGAAGCGTGTGCCTCATCCCGGGCTCTTGTTGATATTTTGATTACCTCGGCATTCTCCTTCAGCTTCGTTTCTTGCTGTGCAGACCGGTGCTCCATATTGGCGATCTTCACAGAGTCCCGCACGCTTTGTGAATGCTTCAAACTTTGTATACGGTCCGTATCCTGCAGAGTGTCCTCCATTTCTCCGCTCAATTCGCAAAGTTCCGACACAAGACACGAAACGAGGCTTTCAACGTCTTCAATGCGATGCCTGAAAAAGTCGTTGGTCTTCACAAGGCCTACATACTTGTTGTCAAGCTCTTGGTTCGTCGACACAGCCTCGGCATACTCCTGCCGCATATTCTTGATCTGTGTAGCTGTCTCGAATATCCGTTGTGCTAACGTCGCGGCGTTTGCACCTGCTTTATCTTGCGGGTTACGCCCGTCTACCCATGGATTTCTTGCCGTCCTGTACTTCAATTCTCTCGAGTCCACACCAACTTGCGTAGAATATTCCAGTTCAGTAACTGCTCGCCGCAAATCGAGCCGCTCGTCCAGCCACTTGGTTTTTTCTTGCCTGATTGCATCGAGATCATATTGCAATTGCCCGACAACACCCTTAATTTCCTCAACTTGAGCATTCGAATGCTCAACACGCTCACTCTGCATCAGACCTTCAGCATCCCGCTGCCGAAGACTTTGCGTCAAGACAGCAATCTCCTCCTCCAGCTTGTGGGCCTGGATAGAGCAAGCTGCAGCTTGGTCGTCGGAGCGCTGCTGCCGCTGGTCAGATTCCGCACGTCGCTTCTTTTCGATCCCCAAGAGTTCCTTCAAGTGTACCATTTCGGTCTGAAGAAGAGCGCTTGCCCGCTTTTCATTTTCGAGTGCCCTGCGCGCCTCTTGTGCAAGCGACTGCGCGTCGACGAGGCTCTGCTCTGCCTCTCGCAGCGATCCTTCGTCACGCCGGGCCCTCTCCACAATTTGGGTTTTGGTTCCCTGAGTTGTCTTTAGTGAAGAGGCAAGCTCTGAATTTTCTCGCTCTATTGTGTTGCACTTCTCTTGCATGACCTGGCAAACATCGAGTGTCAGAATTGAACTCGACGCTGGTGTCGCTGGGGGGGGGGGAGGTTCCCAAAAAAATCGGCATCTCCGAATCTCGAAGTCGACAGACCACATGATGATGCAGACGAAATAAAATAAAAATTGTTCGCTCCGCAGTCTATGCTTACCTGGAGTTCTTTCGTCAAACTGACGGCCATCGCTTTGGAGCGCTGCAGTTCCTTGTCCATGGCAGCAGTTTTGGCGGTTTGCATCTTCTCTTTCGACAGCAGGTCAGAAACCTTCACCTCGAGAGCAGATTTTCCGGCAGATAGCTCCTGGTATCAGCAACCGGTTGAAGTCATAACGTCGAACAGCCTCCGATATTTAAGAAGGAAAGGAAAAATATGCGCCTGGTTAGCCGCCAAAAGAATGTGCAAATGTGCAATGCAGGAGGTCTCCGAAAAACACCTGTGGCCACCACAAGGAACAGAGTGGGGAGGGAGGTTTTTTCGGGGGGAGTCTCATGGACGGCTGCTTCTGGATGGGCTTACCTTGCATCTGGCGTGCAGCTGCTCGACCTGGGCCATGTTGAGCCCTCCGCCAACTTTTGAGATCGACGGCGCTGTTGAGTCCCTGAGAGCAGACAGTGACAATTGCGAGAAGGTATTGTCTGACGAACTGCCGCCTACGGCTGCTCTGTCCCCATCTGCAGCCCTCCGGGAGAGCGAGACCAGGAGCTTCTGGCCGCTGCGATCCAACTCGAGGGACACCCGTGCGCCAGCTCTGCCCGATATGACTCTCCGGAGCTTGGCCATGGACCACGCCCGCACGGACTCACCGTCGACGCTGACAAGGACGTCCCCGGGCTGGATCTGGCCGTCGACGTCTGCCACACTCCCCGGAAACACAAACGCCACGACCGGGCCCGAGTCCACTGTGACCCCGTCTGGGAGCGAGAAGGTAATGCCAACGCCGCTCCCCTCCTCCTGCTCCTGCACAGGAAGTGGCGTGCGCGGCGGATCCTCGCCCGGAAGCCGCAGCAGCCGCACGGGCGTGCTGTGTCCCGCGGGCATCTCTCTTTGATGGATGAAGGCCTCGGCTCGGACCGTTATTCATGAAAACCTAGAGTTTCTCCCCGGGAGAACGGCAATCAAATGAACTTGAGACTGCTACAATGCTGAGCGTGAGCACGCTTGCTTCCCCTGCTGGGCTCCTGTTCGTGGAGCATCCAGGAGAGCATTTAGTGTCCGTCCTGAATGACAGCGTTGCAGCGTCCAGTCAGGAAATCAGCGCATCGATGGCCAGGAGCGGGGAGGAGGCGCGCGACGATGGGGGAGAGAACGCCGGGGTCGACAGGATCCAGGACAAACTGCGTCATCTCGAGCTCGAT
>Ga0105054_10007228_pt1 | contig 15158 bp, 18 predicted proteins | sample BON02_FD_78091 | JGI IMG/M metagenome (GOLD analysis project Ga0105054, IMG submission 78091) | Freshwater microbial communities from Lake Bonney liftoff mats and glacier meltwater in Antarctica - BON-02 (megahit assembly) | ecosystem: Environmental > Aquatic > Freshwater > Ice > Glacier...
TACCTCATGCCCATCATCATCAAAGATACCGATATCATATAAAAAAGTGGGCTTTCCCATTGAGCCAGGTTTCATATGATTTCCCAATAAATTACAAATCAAAGCAGTTGTTTCGGTTTGCCCATAACCATCACGAATAGTAACACCCGTAGCTTTCTCCCATTTATCGATTACCTCGGGGTTCAATGGCTCTCCGGCAGCACAACATGATCTTAAACTTAATTTGTATTTACTTATATCTTCCTGAATCAGCATTCTTAATACTGTAGGCGATCCACAAAAGGTCGTAATCTTATGTGCTTCCATTGCCTGTAATTGCTCTTCGGCAAGGAAACTGTCGGTTTGGTAGGCAAATACTGTTGCACCACAATTCCAAGGTGCAAAAAAGCTACTCCATGCAAATTTTGCCCAACCAGGCGAAGAAATATTATAATGAATATCTCCTCGAATGCATCCCAACCAAGAAGATGTAGTTAAATGCCCAAAAGGATAGGTAAAATGTGTATGAACAACAATTTTCGGTAAACCTGTTGTTCCGGAAGTAAAGAAATATAAAAAGGGATCATCAGATTTAGTTCTTACAGAACTGGCTTCCGTTTCCTCATCATAAATATCTTCAAAACTTAGCCAGCCTTCTTTTTTACCCCCGACAATAATTTTTAGTTCTATTTGGCCCCCATGAATCTTTTCTGCTTCATCAATTAGATCAACTTGGTTCTTGTGAGCAATAATTATTTTAGGTAGTAGTGTATTAAATCTTTGTAAAAGGTCATGAGTTGTCAGATTCGTAGCGGTTGGCATTATTATAAAGCCTCCTTTAATAGCGCATATTAAACTTATCCAGTTTTCCGGAATCAGTGGTAAAACTGAATAAACAGTATCTCCCTTCTGACCGCCATGCTTTCTGATATAATTAACCAATTGGTTTGAAGCATTATAAATCGCTTGAAATGAAAATACCTTTTGAAGGTCTTTATATTTCCATATCAGCGCATCTGAATTCCCATGATCAAGAACATTAAGCGGATAGAAAATATCTTCGACCCAGTTGAAAAATTCTGGTTTATCGAGTTGTAAGGATGAAAGCGAATTTAATTCTCCTTGCTTGATCTTATCATTTACTTCAGAGTAATAGCTAAGTATATCCATATTATAGCAACTAAGGGTTTGCAGCGTGGTGATGTAGTGGATTTTTGGTACTAAAGATCATTAGAATTTCAAGTGTTTCATTTACTACAAATATATTTTAGAAGCACTTCGACCATCATAATACTAAACCGATGCTACATTGCCTTTTTCATTTAATAAACACCATAGATCAGTAAAATTCCGATTAAGAATGCAAAAGGGGAAATTAATTGAAAGTATTGGGGTTTTAATATATCGGCACATTTATTCGAAAAATCATGATGCAATTTTCTTGGAATAAAATAAAGTACGAAAGAAGTAAAAAGCATAAACCAACCAAATATTTTAAAAATATCTGTAAATTTTGAATGGTCTGCTACTAAAATTAATCCAATTGCTGGAATCATTCGTATAGTTATTTCAGCATAATTAATAAAATTCGTGCTACCAGCTTTTCTTAATGTTTCTCTCGCGATTTTCGGTTTGATTAACATAATTCCAGCACCCCAAATAAAAAATATTCCAAAAAGAATCACAATCCATTTTCCAATTTCAATCGACATATTTTTATTTTTACGGTTTTTGGCTGTATTAGTGATAGAGTTTGTTCATCAAAAAACCTATAATGAGTTTTAATGAATTCCTTTATATAAATATAAGCGATTCGAAAGGATTATGTTCATAATCTTAACCTTGTATGTTAGGGTTGCACACAAGGGTTGCAGCTACCCGATGGGCGGGACTTTTACCACAAAGATTTTCCCAATTCGAGTGATCGGAGATCTAAAGTAAGCGGGACTAAGAAACTCTGTCTACTCGAATATAGCCAGTGCTTCTTGTCATTTCAGTTGCGTTTTATTTGCAAGAACAAAGTTGTCAAAAGATTTTGGCGCTTGTCCCGTAATAATTTTTACCTATCGAGTTTTTCTTTGGTGTTTTTTGAAATCTTGGAAAGTAATGCAACATAATCATTACCAAAATTAGCATCGTCGGCACATTTTTTTTTCGATTGGTCAAAAAGAATTCCAATAAATTAGGCGAAATAAATTTATAGTTTTTCCAATTCCTTTACTGATTTTTTCAGCCATTTCTGTAAATGTCAACGTTTCGTTATTGGTTAATTCATAACTCTTATTGATATGATATTGCGATTCGCTTAATACTTTTGCTGTTACAGAACCAATATCTTCTGAGTCTATTATCGTGAATTTTGCTTGTCCAGCTGGCAAATAAATTCTTTTATTATTTACTAAGTCATTGCTTAAAATTTAGTGAAATTCTGCATAAAATAGGCTGGTCGTAAAAATATATAAGGAATTTTACTGTCAACAATTAATTTTTCTATTTTATGATGGGGTATAATTTTGCTGTTCTCCACACCTTGCATAGATAGGAACACAATGTGTTTTACCGAAGATTGCATTGCTATTTAAATGAGTGGAGCAAAATATTTTTTAACATGTGAGATTTGTGCTGGTCGACGCAAAAAAAGTAACTCAAAGTCTCTTAAGGCAGGCAAAAATGTCTCAATATTTGTAAATTCAAATTTGATTGTCGTGATGTTTAAATTTGATAGTTTGTCATTGCCAAATTCTGTGTCCCTGACACCTACATATATCTATAATTGATGGTCTAGTTTTTTTAAAGCAGATAATACTTCAATTCCAACATTTCCTGTCGCCCCTGTAATTAAAACTTTTGTCATATTATTATCGTCAGAATATTTTTACCTTGTTGTCTTTTAGATTCTGACTAACGGCAGTCTGTCTAAAAACCTAAATCTTTGACAAAACATTGGTCAGAGGGCTTTTGGCAAAAAGCTTGTAAAGGGTGTTGGTTAGTTATTCGACCTACTTTAGTAATTTCAATTTTATGCCAACTCTATTCTTTAAGAGTTTAACAATTGTATTAATTGAATTTGAAAGGTTTTCCTTATAGTTATCTTCAAGATTCTACTACTATTTAATCTCCACTATTTTCGTGAAGGATTTCGCATCAATTCGTAAACCAATTGAGGACTTGTTTTTGTAATACCTGTTAATAAAAAAATAACCTTACCAGCATCTGATGGATCAATTGCATAATAATAGTCTCGGTCTACACCTTCAGGTTTTGTTGTTAAACAAAGTCGATTAAAAAGCCATTTCCAACTGCCCCTTTTATAGTAAGGATGATTACGCTCAGGCGCATTGATAAGCCATTCATATTCTCTCCAATTCCTTTTCAATAACGGATTCTGATTCTCAATTTTTACAATTTTTAAACCACCATCCATTTGTTCTATTTCGTCCAATATCCACCCAGAATGATTTTCCCAGACTAAATAGGGTTTATCTGCATGGCTGTTGTTCCAATCCGATGAAGTGGTAATAATGGTTATGAATTTCCTTTTTGAGACGTCTGCTCTGGATATTGCCTCGCCTATAACCTGCACAGGTCCAGCTACAACAATAAACAGTGGGTTATCATCACTTGATTGATTGATTTGATTTTTAAGTGCTTCATAAGCAACCTCTGGGTTATCTACTGCGCAAATAAAATTTGTTTTTTTAAAGTTGAACATTTTGCCACCATGAATAGCGCTTTCCTTCATTTGCGCATAAGGCGACACACCTTCGATACCCGGATGCTCATGATTACTTCCCCAAATATGATCACTATAAATATAAATGCTCAATTTATCTTGTAATCCTTTTGCAGAGATAATTGCTAAAGACAAAGGAGTTCCTCCCCAATCATCATGATCATGTTCATTACCGTCTGAACTAACAACAATACGACCTTTGCTTTGCCACAAGGGTGTTTGAGCGAACAAAAAATTAATTTGAAAAGCTATAAGCCACAGCATTAAGTATATCTTTCGCATTTTATTTGAATTTTTATTAAGCTAATTGGAGTAAATCTATTTTAGGACTATACATCTATATAAATTCGTTGTTTCATTTATTTATTGACATTTTAAAGATAGGCAAAATGTTTTCGGTTGAAATTTATAGAGTCGTTTTTGCAGTTTGCTGGCATTACTGTTGCTGGCAGTTCGTCTTAAAACCTTTATGAGTTTTAAATATAAGCGATTAGAAGGGATAATAGAAATAGATATATTTAGGTTTGGAATTTTGTAAAAATATAAAACAAGGGTATTTTGCATTTAAAAGGCTTTTTAGCCTTCCCTCAATCTTCCCCATATAAATTGGAATACTAAATCTCGGGCAATTCTTCAAAAAACGACCCAGTGGAAATCGAGAGACTATTGCACCTTTTATAATTCGGGCTGAAACTAAACAGAAACTTTTATAAGAGCACTGCAATGGCCTAACCGATGGCCAAGCTTTTAGCGAAACCCATTTGCCTGTTCTATGACAGGAGCCGATATTAGAGCCAGGATTGAGATAAGATTTGTGGCTGCTAAAAATTATTTCAAGGCGATCCGGCTTAATGATAATGCCTTTTTAGTATCAATAACACAATTAGTAGTCATAAATACCAAATCATCAGAAATTAATGGATTATATACTTTTTTTCGAATAACATTGTTTGATAATTCACTTATATCATCAACTGATTTTTCTATTTCTAGTAGATTTAGTATTCCTTTCTGAGCATTATCTGCTGTTTTTTTTATGTCTTTTTGGATTTTGCTGATCTTTCGATAAATATCTGACTCATGATCAACTGAACGAACTATTGAATAAACACCTCCTATTTTAGATGCTAGATTTAAAATAGCGTTTACGGCTAACTGTAAATTTGATACGGACAAAGAAGTTTTGGTATTTTTTTGAATAGGATTTGAAGAATCTTCACTTGAATTTTTAGCGTCCATTTTATGTAATTTACTTAAAAAATTTATTTAAAATATATCAATACCAAGGGACCTTGACCATTTTTTTTTTAGCAATGGAAACTGTCTACAAACCGACTTGTCGATTCATAGGTATTTTGGTGTCATTTGCATGCTGAGCAAAAGCACCCTAAAAATAAATGCCAACTATTAACGGGATAAAAAATCTTCTTATTTCTCAATTATCTCCTAGTTTATTGTCAGTAAATGATATTTGACCTTTTTTTCTTATTATTTTTTCAACTTCTCCATTACTTCTTTCAGCTTCAATTCTTCAATATCTGAATCCATCTTTTCTTTTTTCATACCAACCCTAACAAAGCCAAATATACTCATGTAAATATTGGCAATCCATACAAGTGCAAAACCTCCAATAAGGTAACCACGCCAGTCAGCAAACAAAAGATGGTATCGTGTAATAATCAAAAAGGCAATGCTAACGTAATGACTGAAACAATATTCACAGGTAAACATATAATAGAATTTGCGCTGCCAAATTGATTTACAGGTTTTGGACTTTTCAATACAAAAATTTCGAGGTTCTTTAAATATTTCTTCATGAGTTACTGTCCAAGAAATGCAAGTTATTGGTAAGGCAAGTAGAAAAAGCCAAGCAACTTGTTCTGATAATTGTACTATCATATCTGTTTAGTTTTCTTTTTTTATCAGCAAATTATTTTTATCTATTGAAATAAAGTAGACAATGCAGTGATACTTTCTGTGGTGATACCCATAATCTGAATTAGTGTTTAAGTCGTTTTCAGTATTGAATTTAGAGACTGACAGTATCGATATTTCAAGAATGGTTTAAAATCTTTAATAATACTTTTTCTATCGGTAATAATTCCTTAAGTCCATCGGACGTTTCATTAACTTTTAGCTCATTCAGATACTTTTCTAATTTTCTTTCTTTATAAAATTCGACTACAACTGGATGTACATAGTAATTTTTACAAACCGTTGGGGTATTGCCCAATTGCTTTGCCGCTTTCTCAAAGGCTGAATGAATTTTTTGATTCATTTCAGTTACTGTTTCAAAACTTCCAAGTGCCTTAAATGTTTCTAGAGCAATTAGTGTTCCTGACCACGTTCTAAAATCTTTTGCGGTAAATTCACCACTGGTAATCGTGCGTATGTAGTTATTCACCATACCTGAATCAATGCTGTGAATGTTTCCATTGTTGTCATAGAATTCAAAAAGCTCTTTGCCCGGAATATCTTTACATCCTTTTACGATCCTGGATAAAGTTTTACTTTTGAGCGTTATATTGTGTTGAATTCCTTTTTTTCCTTTAAAAGAAAATTGAAGGCTTGTTCCGTTAACAAGCACTTGCTTGTTCTTTAGTGTAGTAAGGCCGAATGAACCATACAATTTTTCATAAAATGCATTGCCTACCCTTATATTTGTTCTTTCTAACAAACTTAACACTGCCGCCAGTATCTTTTCTTGCGGAAACCCCTTTAAGAGTAGGTCTTTTTCAATTCGTTTTCTGATTGCTGGAATTAATAGCCCAAATTCTTGGAGTCGATAGAATTTGCTTTGCTTTCTTATTGAACTCCACAAACCATGGTATCTGTATTGTTTTCTTTGTAGTTTATCAAAACCAGTAGCTTGTAAATGGCTATTGGCCATTTTGCAAATCCAAACGTTTTCCCATGCAGGGGGAATACTTAATTTTTTTATTCGTTCTAAAGTTATCGTATCCTTTATTTTTTCAGATCCGTCAAAAAAAGAAAACACTTTTCCTCTCTGTTTTCGTGAAAACCCTGGTTTATTATCAAGGATATAAACCAGGTCAACTGCTTTTGCGCTTTTTACCATATCATGCGCCATAGCATGCATAGTTTTTTTTCCAATTTTTATTTCATCTACCGATTCAGCCATTGCAATCTAGGTAACGGATTAATTTTCTCCTATTTGTCAAAAGCAATTATGGTTATTGAATAGCTTTAATCTTTAGGCAATAAAACTTTGTCGAAAAAATAAATTACTCTACTTACTTTCTTCTTGCTTTACGATTTTATTATAAACACCCATAATTAAAATTGGGGCTACCCATTGCCCAACAAACGTTGCGTTTTTACTTTTTCCCATACATTTTAGTGTTAAGGAAAGTGCTGCTACACCCATAGCTGTAAATAAGAAAATATCTGAGGGCATTTTTACTGTTTGTTTCTCAATAGCCTTGGTTAACATGTCTTCTTTTGTTGTTGAATTTTCCATTTTTTCTATTTTTAGATGAATTAAATTAATTATTTATTAAAGTATTATTATGGCCTTTTTGGATGCATTTGATGATTAAACTTTATTTTTTCTCCATTCTCCCCATGCTCCGGTACTCCATAACACTAATGCGATTAGAATCGGTTGAAATGGTAAACGAAGCCATAGAAGTAAATCGGAGTTTAAGCCAAAAGCATAATTATGATTGGCCAATTGGGCAATATTTCCCGGAAAAACTGCCACTAAGAACAATGCAACTATCCAGCCAACTTTAGTTCGTTGATTCGATAAAAAAAGCAATGAAGCACCTAAAAGTATCTCCACTACACCAGATAAAAGCACAACCATATCTGCGTTCATGGGTACCCAATTGGGCACTTGTGCTAAAAATGCTGTTCTCATGAAAGTAAGATGTCCGGTTCCGGCAAAAATCAAAAAGATGCCGAGTAGTATTCTTGTTATTTTTTGAGCTTTTGTTGAGGGTGCGATTTTACTTTCCATAATTTTAGGTTAGGCATCATGCTTTAAAATTTAACAATTCAGCCAATGAATCAATAAACTTTTTTATAAAAGCTATTGTTTTTTCATCAGTCAAATTTCCGCCTTCATCGAATTTAGTATCTACCTGCGTGATTACTACTTCAGGTATATTCATGGTCATTGCATTTAGGGCAACCAATATTTGCCGCAAGTGATATTGCCCCCTTACACCACCAAGCAAACTGGGGCTCGCGCTTATAATACCCACTACTTTTTTATTAAATGGTTGTAAAGGATGTTTTGAAAGAAAATCTATTGTATTTTTAAGTACTCCCGGGATAGAATAATTGTATTCCGGTGTAGCTATAATTACTGCGTCGGCAGCTTTGATAGCAGAATATAATTTTTCAACCGACTCAGGATAAACTTTTTCATGCAAATCAAAATTGTACATAGGCACATCTGCTATGGATATATGTTCGATAACAATGTTTGCAGGTGCAAGTTTTTGTGCCGACTTAATCACCATCGTGTTATATGATTTTTCTCTTAAACTTCCTGAAATGGCTACAAAGTGATACTTATCTTTCATGTTTTAATTTTATTAGTATTAGTAAATAAAAATTGAATTACACCCAACGGTTTAATTATGCCTCCACTATCATCTTCCCGGTATTCTCTCCTTTAAACAAACCCAGCAATGCTTCTGGTAATTTATCAAACCCTTGTACAATGGTTTCAGTAGATTTTAATTTACCCTCTTTTACCCATTGCCCTAATTTTACCATTCCTTCGGGAAAATGACTTTCATAATTCCCAATAATAAAGCCCTGCATCAATACGCTTCTGGTCAGTAGCATGGGTTGTAACCTTGGTCCAACAGGCACTTCAGTACTGTTGTATAATGAAATCTGTCCGCACAGTACAATTCTTGCGTTAAAATTAATGTTTGCAATAACTGCATCAGAAATTTCTCCGCCTACATTGTCAAAATACACATCAACTCCTTTTGGGCAACTTTGTGCAATAGCTTCTTTAATATTTTTTGCGGTTTTATAATTGATGACCTCGTCAAATCCAAGATCTTCTTTTAACATCTTTATTTTTTTATCGCTGCCTGCAATGCCGATTATTCGGCAGCCGTATATTTTGGCAATCTGACCTACCACCATACCAACAGCACCGGCAGCTCCCGAAATCACCACCGTTTCTCCTGCTATGGGTTTCCCAATATCTGTCAAACCAAAATAAGCAGTTAAGCCCGTCATGCCCAAAATACCCAAGTAATAACTCGCCGGTGCAACAGAGGAATCAATTTTATGCAATCCCTTCCCATTAGTTATTGTGTTTTGACGCCAAGAAAGTCTACCCATTACTAAATCGCCTGTTTTGAAGTTCCCCGATTTACTAGCTGTCACTTTAGCCACAACTCCTCCTTCTAATGGCTGGTCAATTTGAAAAGGAGCTACATATGATTTGGCATCATTCATTCTGCCACGCATATAAGGATCTACTGAATAAAATAATCCTTCCACTGCTATTTCATCATCCTGCATCTCATCCAAGACTACATTTTCAAATCGGAAATTATCAAGTTTTGGTATGCCCTTCGGCCTCGATGCCAGTACTATTTGTTGTGTAGTCATGTTCTTTTTTTCCTTTTAAAAGTTTCAATAATTTTTCTGCAGCTGCTTTTGAGGATGCAGGATTTTGGCCGGTAATTAATAAGCCATCTATAACAACATAAGAAGCCCAATCTTCTTTCTTAGAATAAATACCACCTTTGCTTTTCAATTCATCCTCTAATAGGAAGGGTACAACCTCCATTAACCCCACAGCTTCTTCTTCGGTATTTGTAAAGCCTGTTACTTTTTTACCTTTCAATAAGGGTAAATCTTCTTCATCCATCACATGCAACAAAACTGAAGGAGCATGGCAAACTGCCGCTACGGGTTTTTTGTCAGCCCAAAAATTTTCAATTAATTCAATTGAATTTTTATCATTGGTTAAATCCCATAAAGGGCCATGGCCACCGGGGTAGAACACAGCATCAAAATCATCCGCTGATACTTCTGATAGTTTTTTTGTTTTAGCCAACAAATCTTGTAAAGCTTCATCTTTATCAAAACGATGTGTAGCTTCTGTTTGATTAGCTGGTTCGGTGCTTGTAGGATCAATAGGTGGTTGTCCTCCTTTTGGTGAAGCAATAGTGATGCTAGCTCCTGCATCTTTCAATGTATAATAAGGTGATGCAAATTCTTCCACCCAAAAACCGGTTTTCTTTCCTGTTTTTCCAAGTTCACTGTGCGATGTTAAAACCATTAATATTTTCATAATTTATTTTTTATTGCTATTTATTCTTACAAATTAATTTTCCCATGTTTTCCTTCTTCATATTCTTTTCCAGTAACAATTGCTTTTAGCATATTAAAAAGGACCACCATTTTGCTTGAGCTGCTGTCCCAATAATTTACTTCCTTGGGCATTACTTTAATAAGTGTCATGTCTGGGTCGTCTAGGCCAAGTGGAAACCATGCTTTCATAATGGAATTCCATAACTCTTTAATTTTGGTTTTGTCGTTTACTAAAGTTGCTGTGCCATGGATCATTAAATAATTATTACTGCTTTCATTGGTTATGGAAATAGACACTTTTTTACTTTCTCCTATTTCTTCAACTTTATAGGATGATGCCTTAGTAAAAAACCACATAGTGCCATCGGCATCAATTTTACTTATACTCATTGGCCTGCCTGAAAGATTTTCGGTATTTTTTTCGTTCGTAATGAGCATACAGACACGCACATCTTTGACCATTTCAATAAGCTTTTCAACATTTAGATTGTGTTCCTGTTCCATAAAATTTATTTTTAATAGGTGTGTCACATGTAGTTCAAATACTATGCCTTAAAATTAATCCTCTGAACAAGGGGAATTTTATACATTTTGGGAAATGAGTTACAAAATTCACACATTTTGTTAAACGCTATCGAAGAACTGTTTTGGTACGTTTGGCAAAATACAATGTGAAGCAGATAGGATTTTAGGTTGTATTTTGGCTTTGCTTCGTTTTTTATTTTCTGGATGATGGCAAATAGCGATTGTCTGGAAATATAGTCAATAAAAGCTCCTCAGTTTCAAGTTAGAACTGCTGCCGTAGAATTTCAGCTAATGAGTTTTTGTTTAGTTAGTTTTTTGGCACGCTATAAATTAGAAATGAAAAATAAACTACAGGGAAATTGCTAGAATTTTCATACTAAGCATAGACTGAACAATGGACTATCTATTTGTTTTATTTTTGCCTTTCGTACCTAATTTAAGCAACGCTCTTAGCTTGTTATTAAATTCAACGATTTCAGAATCATCTAACCGTTCTAATAGTCCTTTTATTAAAGCCCTGTCCAGAGAGTGGCGATTTTGTTTGTCCTAAGTAAAGATTGCTTTCTACTCCGTTTGATGAGTTTGGCATAAGCACTTGGTCGGTTAGCTCTTGCATATGAAATTTTGTGGTAATGAAACAAACCACGAGATCGAAGGTAGTATCATTCAAAACGACTAACAGCCGCAATTTACTACCGCTCAAATCAGTAAATGGGAATGTAATTAGGACTATGTCGCCTTTAGCCATTATAAACTTCCTTCAGATCTGATACAGAATAAAGTTCCTCTTCTTCGTTTAGAAAATTGAAACTTTCGCTTTGGGGAATCATTTTTTTAATTCCTTGGCAGAGTTCCTGTTACTCAAAACGCTTAGATACAAAATCTGCAAAATCCGAAATCTCTTCGGCTTTATCGTCTGGAAGCTGATTAATCACTTTCAAGGTGTGCTCTATTATAACTTTGCTTGTCATATTCTAAAGTTTAAATACAAAACGAGTGATTTTTACAATAAGTAGGTGGCTATTGAAGTTATTGTAAGGATCTGTTCTTATGCATGCTTGAGCTTAAAATATAGTCCTTTCCACCCTTATTGTTTACTTTTCAGTAATCTCTAAAATGGAATGTAGCTTAAGATTGGGTATTTTAACTATTGATTTACCGTCAGAAAAAGTAAAATCCAAAAATTTTCCTTCCGGCTGAAGTAAGATCTTTGAAGGTTTAACAGCTGTTTTAATGCTAACTGTGATTTCTTTCAACTCCGGAACTTGATCGTAGGCGATGGCTGTTTGGTTGGTATGTTCGCCGGCAACATTAATCAGGTTTATCATTGTTTTATCGTTCAATTTGTTGGCTGTAACGTGTACCAAATGCGAACCTGTAACTTTAAGAATTAATTCAGGAGATAACTGATCGATAGCTTCTGCAACAAAGTCGCGAATAACAGGAGTTTTGTACTGATTATAAGCTGTACCAGCATTGAAATAAATGGCTGAAATCTTTCCTTTTCCAACCTTCCGGGTTGAAGAGGCAATATTATTTTCTAAATAGGAATAGTCGCTTGCATTGTAAAAATGAGAAAGTATCTTGCTTTCTGCACCCATTTCCATATCTAGAGATGGCGAATTTATGGTACCTAAACGATTGTCAGCCGAAATGAAAAGCATTTGTTCTTCTGTTTTCTTCGCGTCTTTTATATCCAGCTCGCGGGCAAATATTCGCGCTGTTTCCGGACCTATTATTAGCAGGTTTCCGCCATTTTCAAGGTAAGCCCTAAGCTCAGTCAGCATTGATGGTGCAATATAATCGCATTCAGGAATCACGATTAAGGGATATTGACTCATTTTACCGCTCAGGTTATGTTCCATCAGTATTTCAACCGGAAGCTGGTTGTCAAGTAAAGCATATAGCGTGCCCTGAAGTTTGTCGGTTGAACCGGAATATGGAGTAATCCAGTTGTTCTCATACGACTGAGAAGGGTAGAGGAGGGCAATTTGTGGTATTGCCATTGCTTTGTGGCAAAAGGCTTGTCGTTCGCGACAGAACGAACCAATATCGGTTAATATATTGGCCAACCAAGGTTTAAGCGATAAATCTTTGTTTTGTTGGTAGTAGAACTGAACACCACCGCCCATAGCCATGATTTGTGCGGCTTCTTGTTTAAGTTGAATGGCCGATTTAAAGCTCATGGGCATTTTACCTCCATTCCATGAAAATCCCCAAGCCATTAAATCCCATGGTTTTCCTTGAGGTGCAAGACATCTGGCTTCGAAGGCAGAGCGAAAAACGCCGTTTTGGGGAGTAACATCTCCAGATAAAAAGTCAACATTTACATCAACTTTTTCCGGCATTAATGAGGAATATGCCCAGTTGCTAGTGATTTGAAATTTCGGATCAAACTCATGAATTGCATCCACATACTTTTTCAAGTGGGCTCGAAAAAGACTTCGGGTAAATTCGATGTACTCTGAAAAGAATTGATCTTTTGGTGTTCTTGGAATTTCTGAGTGACCGGATTCTTTTTTCCAAGCGTTTATTGCAGATTCGCTATAATCTGGCTCTACTGCCCAACATTCACCATCCACCCAAGCCCCATCAACATGATATTCGCTACTCAATTCCTTCAGTTGCGGAATCATTAGTCGATCGAGGTATGGACTAAAAAACGAAATCTTCTGAGTGCTTTTTTCTCCGTTTGCTTTTACTATTGCCCAATCCGGATTTTCTTGTGTAGCTTTTGCATCCCAAACACCTGAATAATGCATGTACAAACCGACCTTGTTTTTTTCTGTAACATCGCGCCACAGACGAAGTGGGTCTTTCTCAAATCCTTTGACATGATTTCCTACCTTTGTAGGATAACTTGAAATACCGGGATGTCCTTTACAATCAATCTGAATAAAATCGGGTTTCACTTTAGTTAAAAAGGTATCAATCATTTCCGGAGTCAGCGTTTTTCCGGCATCAGTAATATCTTCACTAGCATGAAGATCGAAATGAACGCCAAAAAAAGAATCAGAACGGCGAAGTTTTTCTTTGTTCTGGGCAATTAAGTATTGATTTACAAAAAGGATCAGAAATAGAAAAAATAAAGCAATTTTATTCATGATTCAATAGTCTTAGGGTGATTTATTGGACTAAAAATAGTGAATATTCGAATAATAAATGGCTGATAACCCGAGATCCATTATTATTTTATAAGAATCTTTTCAACCTAATACACAGATTCATTATCCAGGTAATAGTTATTCCGGAATTTTGAATTTTAAATTCTATTGATGGTATTTTTGTTCGGGTATTAATAGTATTTACCCGAAAAATAAACTAATTCCCTATTGTTTAGTAATTGGCTGATTAATAGAAAAATTTACGGATTCCAATAAACACAAAGACCATAATGGTGTAAGCTAAAAAGAAAGGTAGAATAATAGCTTTTAAGCCCAATACAAGCATAACGGAAATAATGAGCAATTGGAAACCCAGACCAAAGGTAGATACACTTGTCATCAACCAGTTTGGTAATACTTCACCTTTATCTGCATTGCTATCCAAGGCATAAATGGTTTTATCAAAAGCGCCATAAAGCGTCTTGTATATAGCAAAAAGAATATTCACGTGCTTTTGCTCTTCACCTTTTAGCGCTGTTGGTGTTTTATTTTCAAAAACCCGGCTAGTCGTATCTCCATCAAATTTATTTCTTAAAATAACATAATAGTAATTGTAAAGTGTGCCTTGCAATTGCAAACCCAAGAATGCTACAAAGCATATCCAAATGGCATTATCAGTAACATACCATATAGAAATGAAAAATAAAGCATTTAATAAAATATCAGATACAGAATCTAAATAGCGACCCGTATATGATGGCTTTTGTTTTAAACGAGCCAATTCACCATCTGCAGCATCTAGAATAGATTTGAAAATCAAAAAGAACGCAGCGAGCCAATAATATCCTATAACAATAAAATAGATGGCAATGAGGCCAGATATTATGAATCCAATCGTAACGTGAATAGGCGTGAAGGAGGTATTCTTTAGGGAATTCGCAATAACTTTAGCTGCTGGTCTTCCATAATCTGAAAGATCAATAAATTTATGTTCTTCTGGTAATTTGGACATTTAAAGTCATAAAATACTGTTTTGTGGGATATACCATTTTGATGGATGCGAAGATACGATTAAATCATTGCTTTTTCATTCCAATCACTATGCTGAACCACATGAATACGCTGCGAAATATTTATTTCGGGCAAATCTAATTGAACAGCTTTTATAAGTCCTGCAGTAAAATCAGATTGACCTGCTTCTGCAATCCAAATATCACCTTGGTTTGAGAGAGTCGCTTTAATTATAACTTTAACTTTTTCAATAGCATCAAGCAAGGCTACCGATCTTTTCTATTTTATAAAGTAGGAAAGACGGAATTTCTGTTTTATGTACCAGCAGTACAAAGTCGGTAAGAAAGGAATACACGAAAATGGAAGAATTTATAACCTCTATTTTCCAAGATTAAGTTCCACTTTTTTGAGAGTCGACAATGCGGTCTCTATGGGTGTATTTATTTTAACTTCGTTTTATCTGTTTAAATACCAAATTGAAATATTTAGAA
>Ga0105054_10007229_pt1 | contig 15158 bp, 17 predicted proteins | sample BON02_FD_78091 | JGI IMG/M metagenome (GOLD analysis project Ga0105054, IMG submission 78091) | Freshwater microbial communities from Lake Bonney liftoff mats and glacier meltwater in Antarctica - BON-02 (megahit assembly) | ecosystem: Environmental > Aquatic > Freshwater > Ice > Glacier...
CGGATCGGGTTTCTGGGCACCAAGATGCCGCTGGATCACCGCGCCCGCAAACGGTTTGAGGGGTTGACCCTGACGCTGGGCCGCGCCGGGATCGAGATCGCGGATCAGGAGTTTTACTCGGGCGGGTCGGCACTGGCCAAGGGTCGCGAGATGACGGCGGCCATATTGGAGCGCACGCCCGACCTTGATTTTCTTTATTATTCCAATGACATGATCGGGGCGGGTGGTTTGCTCTATCTGTTGGAGAAAGGCTATAGCATCCCCGACCGGATCGGACTGGCCGGGTTCAATGGCGTCGAATTGTTGGACGGATTGCCCCGCCAACTGGCTACGATGGATGCCTGCCGTCGCGACGTGGGCCGCAAGGCGGCGCAAATCATAGCTGCCCGCAATGCCGATCCGGAGGCACAGGGCGGTGAGGTGGTCGAGCTGTCACCCAAGCTCGCTTATGGCGATACGCTGAGACGTTAACGAAAGATTCTACTGCGGTATTACGTCGGTATTTGAACGGTATTCCAGCGGTGGAAAATTGGGGATTTCTGCAAGACTGCATGCACGTCAGAACGCGGCGCAGACCCATCCGTTTTGGTCGGACAGTCCGGGCCCAATCCGCTCAAGGCTTTTTCTTGAACTTCGCAAGCTCGGATTTTTCGGGTTTCGGAACGGAGATCGTCAACTTGATCTGCGAGGCGCCAACGTAGGTTTCTGACGCGACTTTCTTGCCCAGCTTTTCGACACAGAGGGTCAGGATTTTCTTGTCCAATGTCTTGGACTCCGTCTTCATGTCGTCAAACGCCTTGAGGGTAAATTGCAGCCCGCCTTTTGCAGCGCTGGCCAGAATCTTTTTCGTTGCGCCGTTCACATCAATGCCGGCTTTGGCAATATCCTTGTCCAGTTGTTCGCGTTCCTTCTTGGTATCGCCGAGCTTTGTCTTGATCCAGGCTTGAAGAAACTTGTTCTCGCCAAAAGATTTTGAGAATTGTTCCGCTTTTGTGGCTTTGGATGTTTCGGCTGCGATTCTTGCGATGTGTTTGAGGACCTCGTCCGAAAGCTTCTTGTCGACGGCGGCATAGTTTTCGAGAATTTTCTGTGCGGTCCTGCCAAAGCGTTCGTCTTCCTGGGTGGTTGGCGCGCCGGGATCTTTGCCTTCTGCTTTTTTGGCGTCAGCCTTGGCTTCAGCTTCTTTTTTCGTCTCAACGGCTTTGAGCACGCTTTGAGTGGTTTCCAGAGCTTTGAGCACCGCGTCGCGATCTTTTTTGGCGAAAGCAATCAGGTCATTGATTGCATTGGCAAAATCGACATGTTTTTCCTTCATGACGATTGCCTGGTATCGCTTCAGTTCCGCCATCAGCTTCGTGTGGTTTCCGATCAGTTCGCGGACGTCATTCGCCTTGGACAGGTCTTCGGTTTTCGTGACTTCCAGCACCTTCTTCATCTTGTCCGAAAACGAAAGGGTACCACATTCCACGATCAGCGTGTCGACCGGCGACTTGGGCATGCTTTTTGGCTTATTGGCTTTCCACCACGCGGCGCTCAATGAGGTGGGTTTCTTGACGGTCATGAGGGCACCTTCATAAATCTTTGTTTCAACTGCTTTGGCGGTCCCCAAAACGGGTTGCCGCTACAGAACGCTACTTTACGCTAGGTCAGTTGGTGTCGGCAATCTAGGGGGAAAAGTGGGATGCTCAGACCACCACCTCAAGCGCCTTTTGCTCGCCCACACCAAACACCCGTTTATAGCGCGCGATCTCGTCTGCGGGCCCCATCGCCTTGTTCGGGTTGTCGCTGAGTTTGACGGTGGGCCGCCCGTTGGCCGAGACGGCCTTGCAGACCAGCGAGAAGGGCGCGAGGGCGTCGTCATTGACCAGTCCGGTGAAATCATTGGTCAGCATGGTGCCCCAGCCGAACGAAACCCGCACGCGGCCCCGGAATTGAGTCTGCAAGGCGATGATCTTGTCCACGTCGAGCCCGTCGGAGAAGATCACCAGTTTCTGACGCGGATCCTCGCCCCGGTCCTGCCACCAGCGGATCGCGATTTCGGCCCCGGTGGCCGGGTCGCCCGAATCGACCCTGATCCCGGTCCAGCCAGCAAGCCAGTCGGGTGCGCCAGCCAGAAAGCCGGCGGTGCCGTAGGTGTCGGGCAGGATGATGCGCAGGTTGCCGTCATGCTCCTCCTGCCAGTCGGCGAGCACCTCATAGGGGGCCTGCCGCAATTCGGCATCGGTGCGGGCCAGCGCGGAATAGACCATCGGCAGTTCGTGTGCGTTGGTCCCGATCGCCTCGATATCGCGCTGCATCGCGATGCGGCAGTTCGAGGTACCGGTGAAGGCGCCGCCCAGCCCCTCCATCATCGCCTGCACACACCAGTCCTGCCAGAGATAGCTGTGCCGCCGCCGTGTGCCGAAATCGGCGATGCGCAAGTCGGGCACCTCGCGCAGCCGGTCGACCTTTTCCCAGAGTTTGGTCATGGCGCGGGCATACAGCACCTGCAGTTCGAACCGCCCCATGTCGCGCAGCACCGCGCGCCCGCGCAATTCCATCAGCACGGCGAGTGCGGGGATTTCCCACATCATCACCTCGGGCCAGTTGCCCTCGAAGGTCAATTCATATTGCCCGTCGTGTTTTTCCAGATGATAGGGCGGCAGGCGCAATGCCTCGAACCATTCCATGAATTCGGGCCGGAACATCTGCCGTTTGCCGTAAAAGGTGTTGCCGCGCAGATAGGTGCTTTCGCCGCGCGTCAGCGAGAGCGAGCGGATATGGTCGAGCTGTTCGCGCAATTCGCCCTCGTCCACCAGATCGGCAAGCCGGATCCGGTGGGTCCGGTTGATCAGCGAAAAGGTGACCTGCGTGTCGGGCCGGTTGCGGTGCACCGACTGGCACATCAGCAGTTTGTAGAAATCCGTGTCGATCAGCGACCGCACGATCGGGTCGATCTTCCACTTGTGATTCCAGACGCGGGTGGCAATGTCGACCATGGGAGGCTCCTTGCTGCGGGCTGGTTAGAGCAAGGGGGCGCGCCCTTGGCAAGCGGCGTGGTTCAGATGATGTGAACGCCCGCTGTCTGCATTCCCTGCATCGCTGCCGACATTGAGCCGTTGAGGTCGATGCCCCGGCAGAGATTGGTCCGCACCGTCACGATGAACCCGAGTTTGGCGGCGTCGAGCGCTGAGTAGTTGACGCAGAAATCGGTGGCGAGGCCGACGAGGGTGAGGCTGTCGAAGCCCCGTTCGCGCAGGTAGCCGGCGAGGCCGGTGGGGGTGGTGTGGTCGTTTTCGTAGAAGGCGGAGTAGCTGTCGATCCGGGGCCGGAAGCCCTTGCGCAGGATCAGGTTGCCGTCTTGTCGCAGGGCCGGATGGAAGGCGGCGCCGCTGGTGCGCTGAATGCAGTGATCGGGCCAGAGCACCTGTGGCCCATAGGGCATTTCAGTCACGTCATAGGGGGCTTTGCCCGCATGGCTGCTGGCGAACGACCCATGCCCTGCGGGATGCCAGTCCTGCGTCAGGATCACGGCGCCGAAATCATCCATCAGCGCGTTGATCCCGGCCACGATTTCATCGCCGCCGGTGACGGCGAGCGCGCCGCCGGGGCAGAAGTCATTCTGCACGTCGATCACGATCAGGGCTTGGGTGGCGGTGGTCATGGCACTCTCCTTCTTGGCGCAGACCAAGGGTAAGGACCGGGGGCGGTGGGGTCAAGCGGCAGCCCTGCTTGACCGGGTGTCGTGCGTGGCATAGGACCGCGCGTTTGGTAAGCGGGGAGTGCGGGCATGGCCGGGTTGGGACAGTCGCGGCTCGCCATCGACTTTGGCACGTCGAATACCGCCGCGGCGGTGATGGTGGGCGGCAAGCCTTATGTCATTCCGCTGGAACCCGGCGAGCGGACGCTGCCGACGGCGGTGTTTCTGGATTTTGCAACGCGCCGGACCCTATTCGGCAATAATGCGGTGGCAGCATTGATTGCCGGGCGTGATGGCCGGTTCATGCGGGCGCTGAAGTCGATCCTTGGCACGCCGCTTGCGCGCGAGACACGCCAGATCATGAATGAGCGGATAACCCTGCTCGACCTGATCGCCCGGTTTCTGGCACAGGTAAAGGCGCAGGCTGAGGCGCATTGTGGCCAGCGGTTTGACCAAGTCCTGTCGGGTCGTCCGGTGCGGTTTCACAGCAAGGATGAGGCGCGCAATGCGCAGGCCTTGGTTGATCTGCGGGAGTGTTATCTGGCGGCGGGTTTTGCGGCGGTGGATTTTCTGCCTGAGCCGGAGGCGGCAGCGCTGGCGAGTGGCGCGTTGGATGCGGGGGATACCACCGGGTTGATCGTGGATATTGGTGGTGGCACCTCGGATTTTACCGTGTTTACGGTGGCGAAGGGCAAGGTTGGGATCGTGGCGAGCCATGGGATCCGGCTGGGCGGCACCGATTTTGACCGTGCGATCAGCCTGCAGACCGTGATGCCGCTGCTGGGACGCGGCACGCAATTGCGCAATGCGATGGGGCCGGGCACGACGACGGCGCCGGTGGCGATATTCGCGGAACTGGCGCGGTGGGAGATGATCCCGTTTCTATATACTGCCGCGACGCGCCGGGCGGTGGCGGGCATGGCCAAGGTGGCGGTGGATGCGCCCGCCTTTGGCCGGTTCGTGGCGGTGTTGGAGGATGAGCTGGGCCATGATATCGCCTTTGCCGTGGAGCGCGGCAAGATTGCGGCGAACAAGGGTGTGGGGGCGCGGATTGTGTTGGACCCGGTGGAGGCCGGGCTGAGCGTGCCGCTGGAGGCGGAAGCGGTGCAGAGCGCGCTGAGCCCCTACCGGGCGGAGTTGCGCGTGGCCACGCTGGAAACGCTGGAGCGCGCGGGGATGGGGCCGGAGGCGGTGGCCCAGGTGGTGTTTGTCGGCGGGTCGAGCCTGATGGGCATGGTGGCGGAGGTGATGCGGGAGGTGTTCCCTGCCGCCGCGTTGGAATATTCCGATGCCTTTACCGCGGTCGTCGACGGGCTGGCCATTGCGGCGGAATTGCAGGGATAGTCGGGACGGGTTTGCACCCGTCCCGTAGCCGCCTTGTGAGGGTCAGGCAGCCATGTTCAGATTGGTCACGGCCAGCGTGGTCAGTTTGGCATTCGCTGCCTTTTCCTGATCCAGAATCTGGGTCAGCAGCTCATGCGCCTCATCATGGCCAAGCTGTTTGGCCCATTCGCGCAAGGTGCCGTAGCGGGCGATCTCGTAGTGCTCGACGGCTTGGGCGGCGGCAGTCAGGGCAGCGTCAAGTGCGGTGCCGCTGGCCTCTTTGATGATGCCTTCGGTTTCCTTGATCAGGCCCTCGATGGCGTCGCAACGCTCGCCTTCGGCCTTTTTGCCGATCGATTCAAAGACCTTCTGGAGCAGTTTGACTTGCTCCTTGGTCTCGGCCAGATGGTCCTCGACGGCGGATTTCAGTTTGGCCGAGCCGGCGGCCTTGGCCACGTTCGGCAGCGCCTTTACCAGCGCGTTTTCGGCAAAATAGACGTCCTTGAGCGTGTGATGGAACGCATCAGCAAGGGTTTTCATGTGATGTCCTTTCAACGAACTGTGTCTGCGATGTGCGGATAACAGCGATGATCGTGGTTTGGTTCCAATGACGTCTGGTGACGCGCCATCTTGCAGGCAGGGCAAGGGCGCTTTATCGCCTGTGACATGCTGACCGTCGCGGCCTTTTACCATTTTGCCCGTCTAGCCGACCCTGCAGCACTGCGCGGGCCATTGCTCGATCAGTGCAGGGCGCGGGGGGTGGCAGGCACCATTCTGCTGGCCCGCGAGGGGATCAATGGCACGGTCGCCGGATCAGAGGCGGCGATTGCGGCGGTTCTGGACCATCTGCGCGCCATGCCCGGCTGTGCCGCGCTGACCGCAAAGTTCAGCAATGCCAGCGAACAGCCATTCAACCGGATGAAGGTGCGGCTGAAGCGCGAGATCGTCACCATGGGACGGCCGGATGTGGACCCGGTGGCCGCTGTGGGCCGCTATGTGCGGCCTGCAGAATGGAACGATCTGATTTCTGCGCCCGATGTCGCGGTGATCGACACGCGCAACGATTATGAGGTGGCGATAGGCTCTTTCGCCGGAGCCGTCGATCCGCAGACCCGCAGTTTTGGCGAGTTTCCCGATTGGTGGCAGGCCAACAAGGACCGGTTTCAGGGCAAGCGCATCGCCATGTTCTGTACCGGCGGCATTCGCTGCGAGAAATCGACGAATTATCTGCTGGGTCAGGGCGTGACGGATGTGTTTCACCTGCAGGGCGGCATCCTGAACTATCTGGAGCATGTGCCGCAGGAGGAGTCCTTGTGGCAGGGGGAATGCTTTGTCTTTGATGGCCGGGTGTCGGTGGGGCATGGGTTGCAGGAGGGGCCGCATGAGCTGTGCCATGCCTGCCGCCGTCCGCTGAGCCCGCAGGAACGTGATCATCCCGCCTATCAACCCGGCGTGGCGTGCCATCAATGCGCGGGTGAGACGAGCGCGCAGGACAAGGAGCGGTTTCGCGAGCGCCAGAAGCAGATGGCATTGGCGCGTGCGCGCGGTCAGCGCCATCTGGGCGGGATCTAGATGCGCAAGGTGAACTGGAACGCGGCGGGTCGCAGTATCCTCGCGCTGGCGCTGGGCGCGGTGTGCGGACTGATCGCGAATTGGGCGGGGCTGCCGCTGCCATGGATGCTGGGCCCGATGATTGGCGTCACCATTGCCGCGCTGATCGGTGCGCCGCTGCTGGGGCCGGAGCGGCTGCGCCCTTATGTGATCCCGGTGATCGGGGTGCTGCTCGGGTCCGGCTTTACCCCTGAGGCGTTCATGGCAGTGAGCAAATGGGCGGTGACCCTGATGTTGCTGGTGCCGTTTCTGATGATGGCGGCGCTCGCCTCGTACACATTCTATCGCAAGGTGGGCCGGTTCGATCCGATCACGGCGTTTTTCTGTGCCATGCCCGGCGGGCTGAATGACATGATGATCATGGGCGCACAGGCGGGCGGGGACGAGACGCGGATCGCGCTCGCCCATGCCAGCCGGGTGTTGCTGGTGGTGTTGTTCGTTGTGCTGTTCTTCGGGTTCTTCATGGGTGTCACCACCGGCGACAAGGCGAGCAACTGGGTGGAACTATCGGCACTGGCCCCGCTGGACTGGGCCGTGCTGGGCGCCTGTGCGGTGCTGGGTGTCATTCTGGGCAAATGGATCGGCCTGCCGGCGGCGCCGATCTTTGGCCCGATGATCCTGAGCGGGGCGGCGCATCTGACCGGGCTTGTTACCGTGGCGCCGCCGAGTGTGATCGTCATTACGGCGCAGATCGTGGTGGGGACGGTGATCGGCTGCCGGTTCATGGGCCGTGCGCCGCGCGATGTGGGATATGAGATTTTGCTCGGCCTGGGTGCGTCGCTGTCGATGATTACAGTGGCGGTGGGATTTGCGTTCTTGACCGCATACCTGACCGGGACCGATCTCAGTCAGGCGTTTCTGGCTTATTCCCCCGGTGGTCTGACCGAGATGAGCCTGCTCGCCCTCGCCATGGGGCAGGATGTGACCTATGTCAGCCTGTCGCATATCATCCGCATCACGCTGGTGATTGCCGCGGCGCGCCCGGCGCTGCGGCTGGTGCGTCGCTGGCTTTAGCGCCCCGGAATTGCCCCGCGTTTGACCCCGGCCTGTGGCCAGTCGGCAATGGCGGCGAGCGCCTCTTCGGCGGTTTCGACGAACCGGAAGAGGGCCAGATCCTCGGCCGAGATCGTGCCTGCCTCGGCCAGCGCCTGCCAGTTGACGATCTTTTCCCAGAAGGCCCGCCCGAAGAGCAGGAAAGGCACCTGTTCCATCCGGCCGGTCTGGATCAGTGTCAGGCTTTCGAACATTTCATCAAGCGTGCCAAAGCCGCCGGGAAAGATGCAGATGGCGCGGGCGCGCATCAGGAAATGCATCTTGCGGATCGCGAAATAGTGGAAGTTGAAGCATAAATCTGGGGTGACGTAGATATTGGGCGCCTGTTCATGCGGCAGCACGACGTTGAGCCCGATCGACCGCCCCCCGGCCTCTGCCGCACCACGGTTGCCCGCCTCCATCACGCCGGGGCCGCCGCCGGTGACGATGATGTTGTCATGCCCGCCCTCACGCAGGGACGCCTCGGTTACCATGCGGGCAAAGCGCCGCGCCTCTTCGTAATAGGCGGAGAGGCTGGCCAGCGTGGGCGTCCGCGCGGTGTCCTTATGCGCCGCCTCGGGGATGCGCGCGCCGCCGAAGAGGACGATGGTGGAATGGATCCCATGCGCGTCCATCGCGAGTTCGGTCTTGAGCAGTTCGAGTTGCAGCCGCACGGGCCGCAGATCCTCGCGCGTCATGAAATCCGCGTCGGCAAAGGCCAGCCGGTAGGAGGGCGAGCGGGTCTGGGGCGTGTCGGGCACCTGACGCGCGGTTTCGCGGTCCTGCTGGCTGTCGCGGAGCGGGTGGCGGCGGTCATCCATGAAAGCGGGGTCCTTTTGTCGGTATAACCTGTGAAATGGCACCGCTGGCCGGCAAAGTCCAACGGGTTGCGTCTTTTGTGCAGGCAGCCCGGTGACAGGGTAGTGTCTCAGTTTGAAAATCGGCGGGATTGACAGGGGTAGTGCGCCAAGCCCCTTGTTCCTATATGCTTATCGTCAAGCATACGGAGGAAGCCATGCACTGGTTCGATTTCAACATAGACTTCTTTGGGGCCACGATCACTACGGACCTGACCCGGTTATCTACGGCATCTCTCTCGCCGCAAGAAGTCGATGGGCAGGTAGCCGCCCTCAAGGCTGACCTGGACCGCGTGGCAGCGAAAATGAAAACCGCCATTGCCAAGCAGTCGAAACAGTCGCTTTTCGGAGGGGATGAGGATGAACCGATGACGACCATGCATCTAGTCGATCCCGAACTGCTGCCCCTGCTGGAGGTTTTCCCGGTGATCGACGTGTCGCCTGCCGGGCTGGACACCGCGCGCGCGGTGGCTGTGGCGATGGAGCCGGAGGAGATGGGTGCGGCGGATGGTCTGCAGGTTGCCATCGAGGAGCGGATGATCGGCGGCCCGCAAGGCCCGGATTCGCTGCGCATCCTGATCCTGCGTCCGACCGGGTTCAGTACCGTGCGGCGCGGTGCCATCCTGCATGTGCATGGCGGCGGTTATGTCATCGGACGACCGGAACTGAGCCTTGCGTTTCTGCGCGCGACGGTGGCGGTGCAGGGCTGTATCGTCGTGACGGTGGATTACCGGCTGGCACCGGAGGCGACATGGGAGGGTGCGACGGAGGATGGTTATGCCGCGCTGACATGGCTGGCCGGGAATGCCGGGTCGCTGGGTGTGGACGAGAGCCGCATCGGCATCATGGGCGAGAGTGCGGGCGGCGGTCTGGCCGCTGCGATTGCGCTGATTGCGCGTGATCGCAAGGGGCCGGTCCTCGCGTTTCAGAACCTGCTTTATCCGATGCTGGATGACCGCACCGTCACTCGCGCCGATCAGAACCCGGTGACCGGCGAGTTCATCTGGACCCGCACCCATAATCACCATGGCTGGACCGCCTATCTGGGCCATACCCCCGGCGCTGACGCGGTGTCGCATTATGCCGCACCTGCGCGTGCCACCGAACTGGCGGGCCTGCCGCCGACATGGATCGGGGTGGGCGGACTCGATCTGTTTCTGGACGAGGATACCGATTACGCCCTGCGCCTGAACGCGGCGGGGGTGCCGGTGGATTTTGTCATTTATCCGGGCGCCTATCATGCCTTTGAGCAGAGCCCGGAGGGTGCGATTTCCGCCCGTGCCAATGCCGACCGTCAGGCGGCGCTGCACCGCGCACTGGCGGTTTAGATGATCCCCACGTCTGATGATATCCGCGCTGCGATGGCGCGGGTGGCGCCGCATGTGATTTGCACGCCGGTGCTGAGGGTGACGCTGCCGGAACTGGGATATCCGGTGCAGGTCAAGCTGGAGAACATCCAGACCACCGGCAGTTTCAAGGTGCGCGGGGCGTTCAATACCCTGCTTTCCGGCCCGGTGCCGGCGGCAGGTGTGGTGGCGGCGAGCGGTGGCAATCATGGCGCGGCGGTGGGTCATGCTGCCCATGCGTTGGGCCATGCCGCGCAAATCTTTGTCCCCGAACTGGCCGGGCCGGCCAAGATCGCGCTGATCCCCAGTACCGGGGCCGCGCTGAGCGTGGTTCCCGGCACCTATGCCGAGGCGCTGGCTGCAGCGCAGGCGCATGAGGCGGCGACCGGTGCGATGCAGATCCATGCCTATGATGCGCCCCTGACCGTGGCCGGTCAGGGCACGCTGGCGATGGAATGGGATGCGCAGGGGTTGGATGCCGATACGGTCCTGATTGCCGTGGGTGGTGGCGGGTTGATCGCGGGGGCGATGGCCTGCTGGCAGGGCGCGCGCAAGGTGGTGGCGGTAGAGCCGGAATTGGCCCCGACGCTGCATCACGCGCTGCGCGATGGGCCAGACAGCGTGGTGCAGGTGGGCGGGATCGCCGCCAATGCGCTGGGCGCAGTCCGGATTGGCCGCATTTGCCATGATCTGGCCCGTGCGCAGGGAGTGCAGGCGGTGCTGGTGAGCGATGCCGCGATTGCGCAGGCACAGCGCCTGCTGTGGGACCGCTTGCGCCAATGGGTCGAGCCTGCGGGAGCGACGGCGCTGGCTGCGCTGATCTCGGGTGCCTATGTGCCCGCAGAGGGCGAGCGGGTGGCGGTGCTGGTCTGTGGTGCCAATCCGGCGCCTGGGCCGTTTGCCTGAGCCGTCCTGAGATTGCGTCAAGCCGCGTCCCGGTCTATGCACCTGCGCAGCCGAAACAGAGGAGTCTGCCATGTCCCATTCCGCCCTGGAGATCGACATCGAAGCGGCATGGGAGGCCCGTGACACTATCAGCCCCGCCACAATGGGCGAGGCGCGCGAGGCGATCGAGGCGACGCTGGCAGCGCTGGATGGCGGCACCCTGCGCGTCGCCGAGAGGCGCGGGGCGGATTGGCATGTGAACCAATGGGCGAAAAAGGCGGTGCTGCTGTCATTCCGCCTGAATGACATGGCGACGATTGGCGGTGGCAACGGGGCCGCGACATGGTGGGACAAGGTGCCGTCAAAGTTTGACGGCTGGGGCGAGAGCGAGTGGCGCGCGGCGGGGTTCCGCGCGGTGCCGGGGTCGATTGTCCGCCGGTCCGCCTATATTGCAAAGGGCGTCGTTCTGATGCCGTCGTTTGTGAATGTCGGCGCTTATGTCGGCGAAAACACGATGGTGGATGGCTGGGCCACGGTGGGAAGCTGTGCGCAGATCGGCGCCAATGTGCATCTGTCCGGCGGCGTCGGGATTGGCGGCGTGCTGGAGCCGATGCAGGCCGGCCCGACGATCATCGAGGACGATTGCTTTATCGGGGCCCGGTCCGAGGTGGTCGAAGGCTGCATCATCCGGCAGGGATCGGTGCTGGGCATGGGTGTGTTCATCGGCCAGTCCACCAAGATCGTGGACCGTGAGACGGGGGCGGTCATGTATGGCGAGGTGCCCGCAGGATCGGTCGTGGTTGCGGGGTCGATGCCGTCGAAGAACGGGATCAGCCTTTACTGTGCGGTGATCGTGAAAAAGGTCGATGCGCAGACAAGGTCCAAGACCAGCATCAACGAATTGCTGAGGGATTGACCCAGTGGGCATGGGTATTGGCATTGGTATCGGCGTAACTCATGCGCAGCATAGAGGGGTAATTGAAGCCCAAGTCGAAGTTCTGCCCTTCACCCTACTGCTTCAGCACGAGCTGACCCATCTTGTCGATAGAAACAATGAAGGTGCGATTATTCGCGCCATTAGCATTCCATGGTTAGAAATTTACTACGCGCTCAAGAAGGATCCCGACACTATTGTCCAATTCTCTGAGCATCCTGAACGGTTTGAAGAGTTCATTGCGGCATCCTATCAGCGGGAAGGATGGGAAAAGGTAATCTTGACTCCACGCAGTGGCGATGGCGGTAGAGACGTAATTGCCGAGAAGGGTGGGTTTGGAGCGATCCGGATCTTAGACCAGTGCAAGGCGTTTCGTCGGGGTCATTTGGTTGGCCAAACAGATGTCCGGGCAATGCTGGGAGTTTTGCACTCTGATGCAAATGCTTCGAAAGCTGTAATATCGACATCTTCAGATTTTGCGCCCGGCATCGCAAGCGATCAAAGCATTCAAAAATTCGTGCCAAACAGACTTGAGCTTCGAAATGGGAAGCAGTTAGTCGATTGGTTATCAACAATCGAAGACAAGAAGTAGTGATCGTGAAGAAGGTGGATGCGCAGACACGCTCCAAGACCAGCATCAACGATCTGTTGCGCGACTGAGGCCGTCGCACGCGCAGGGCTGCGGAACCGCAATCACAGGGTTAGCGTTGCTTTTCCTTTGATGTTTGGGGATAAGCGATCGACGAAACTGTTGTCCGGTTCGATTTTGTGCGCATGTTCGTCGGAGCAGAAGGCGCGGTATTCTATGCCGAAATCCTGTTTCGCAGGGGCTTTGTCTATCTTTATACGCTGGTCATGTTGCGCTGGATCGGCGGGCGCAGCGTCGCGCAACTGTCGCTGATCGAATTCCCGCCGGTGATCGCATCGGGTTCGGCGGTGGCGATGCGATGTTCTATCCCGAGGTGCCACTGTTGCATGTGATGGCGGTAATTACCGACGTGGTCGTCATCAACAAGGTGATCGACTTTGGTATCGAGCAGTCCCGGCCGGTGACTAAGATCGTTGACGGCGAACCGGATGTGTTGATGACCGATGGCCGCATCCTGCACGATGCCCCGGGTCAGCGGCATCCGGGTGTCAGCGACATCATGGCCGCGCTGCGCCTCAAGGGGATCCGCAATCCGGGCGAGGTGGAACTGGCCTATCTCGAACCCGCAGGCGATATCAGCGTTTTCAAGGCGAACCCGACGCGAGCAGGACTTGCCATTGTTCCGCCGCTCAGGATTGCGCGCGGCGAGGAGCCCGAGGATGTGCGCAACACCGAGGCGCTGTGCTGTCAGAATTGCGGCGCGGTTCATGCCGGGCCGACGCTCTCCGACGATCCGGCCTGTCCGGATTGCCGCGGGACGCAGTGGACTCTGCCCAGGATGCCGCCGACATCGTCTTCCGATTGAGGGAAGTCCCGGCCGACCCCCTATGTACTGGTTTCCGGTACACAATTACCGACTGTCGCGTGACGCCGCGTGGGAACGGATTGCGATTTGACGCGTTAGCGCCCCGACGGCATGGAGCCGAAAGAAGGGGATAGAATTATGGGACTTGGATTGATCGGTGCACTGATCGTTGGCGGCCTTGCCGGCTGGATCGCGAGCATTTTCATGAAGGCGGATACGGGCCTGCTGCTGAACATCATCCTCGGCATCGTCGGAGCGGCGGTGGCGAATTTTCTGCTGAGCGCGCTGGGCATCTATGCGGCGCCGACGGTGATTGCACAGCTGATCGTCGGCTTTATTGGCGCATGCCTGCTGATCGCCATTGCGCGGATGATAAGGCGCTAGCGACCTGTCGCGGCGGGATGAGACGGCCCCCGGATGCGGGCCGCGTCACGTGTGATCCGCTGGTTTTCAAGCTGGTTCAGCAGGCGCAGGGCAGTCGAAGGATCGCCCTGCGCCGTGTTCCATACCGTGAGCGCCGAGGTGACTGACCAAGGCAGGACCGCGCGGGCGAGCCAGCACCGCAAGGGTGCGGGCAGCCGGTCGAATTCGCCCATGGCGCTGCCGCGGCGCCGTTTGCCCCCCGCGTGGAACGCAGGTTGGCAAGTGTCATGCGGCATGCCGCGTGGAACGCAGGTTGGCTTGTGTCACGCGGCCTGCTCCTGTCGCCGCCGGACCGGGAACGGGTCGGCGAGGTCACGGGCGAGTTCTTGTGCCAGCCGGTCAGCCGGACCAATGAGGCAGGCGTCGAGTGCAGCGCTAAGTGCCGCGCGGTCCATCCCGGACCCGATGAACACCAGTTCCTGCCGCCGGTCGCCGAACGGCTCTGCCCATTGCGCGGCCAGATCGTCGCGCGCGGATTGTGCCGTGGGCCAGCGGAATTGCGGGATGGCAGCCCACCAGATGCCCAGCGGTTTGACGGTCGAAAGCGCCCCTGCCAGCGAGAATTCGGCCACCCAGTCGGGCCACGTTGCCAGCCAGAAATGCCCCTTGGCCCGGATCACTCCGGGCAGCGGCCCGTTCAGCACCGCATGCACCGCCGCCGGATCAAAGGACCGCCGCGCGCGATAGACAAAGAATGCGACCCCATATTCCGCGGTCTCGGAGACGTGGTCAGCGATGGCTGGTGCGGAACGCGCGGGCGGCTGGCTGATTTTCTCGCAGGTCCGGCAGGTGAACTTTTCCCGGACGGTCCGGATCACGTTCCATTGGCGTGGGAAGATCTCCAGCTGAAGAGGTCCAGTTGCTCCGGTGTGGTTCTGCTTGTTCCATGGAAACTGCGGGTCCCGACATGCGCGGTGTGTTTTTGAACGCGTGGCCGTGCCAGGTGCACCGAACGTGACTTGGTCCATGGATTTCATGGCCGACCGCTTGGGTGACGGCAGGGCATTCCGGTTGCTGAACGTGCCGGATGATTTCAATTGCGAAGGTCTGGGTATCGAAGTCGACTTCTCGCTGTCCGCCGAACGCGTCATCCGCAGTCTGAACCGCATCATCGAATGACGCGGCAAGCCCGGCACCACAAGGGTCGGCAATGGCCCGGAATATATCAGCGGCAAGCTGCTGGAGTGGGCTGAGAAACAAGGGGTTGCCATCCAGCATATCCCCAACCCGGCCAGCCCCAGCAGAATGCCTGTGTCGAGCGCTACAACCGCACGGTCGGGCACGAATGGCTCGATCAATACATCATCGAAAGCATCGAGGAGGCCCAGGATCAAGTCACGCAATGACTACGGACATACAACAACGACCGCCCCAACATGGGCATCGGCGGCATCACACCCGCCCATAAACTGAAAATGGCCGGCCAAGTTCTGCGAATGCACCCCGTTAAAAACGGGGGGATTACCCAGCTTCTTGTCCCCTGCCGAACCACAGGGCAATCGCTTTTGGAAATCTGAGAATCAAAAAGGTGAACATAAGAAGAACTTTTCGGCTCTCTCGTTGCGTTCGTATTCAGGTTTTGATGATTTTCGATCCCGATGCGACGCTACAAAC
>Ga0105054_10007232_pt1 | contig 15155 bp, 7 predicted proteins | sample BON02_FD_78091 | JGI IMG/M metagenome (GOLD analysis project Ga0105054, IMG submission 78091) | Freshwater microbial communities from Lake Bonney liftoff mats and glacier meltwater in Antarctica - BON-02 (megahit assembly) | ecosystem: Environmental > Aquatic > Freshwater > Ice > Glacier...
CGGGAAAGGGTGACAAAAAGGGGGGGGGGCCCCGCCGGGGGTGCTGGCGCGGGGGCGGGGGGGGGGGTGTTTTGTTTGGGGGGGGGAAATGGGGGGGCGGGGGGGGGCGGGCGCGGGTTGGGAGATTTGTGGAGTGGAGGCAGGCCGTCAGCAGAGGTGCGCGTCCGCGCGCGCCCGGGGCAAGACGTACTCGTCCTCGAGCGTGTCGGGCAGCACGACCAGGTCGCCGCTGGTGCGGGGCGCCTTGGCGGCCGCGCGCGCGGCGGCGGCGGCGGCGGCGGCGGCGGCGGCGGCGGCGGCGGCGGCGGCGGCGGCGGCGGCGGCGGCGGCGGCGGGGGCGGCCGAGGCGGCGTTCCCTCCCGCAGTCAGCGCCGACAAGCCCGCGCCGTCGTCCGCGGGGCTGCCGGACAGCACGGGGACGTCGGCGGGGCTGCCGGGCGCGCCGCCGCCAACGCCGGCGACGCGCGCGGGGGGCGAGGCCCAGCTCGGGTGCGCCAGGGGGCGCGCGTCGGCCGCGCGGCCGCCGCCGCCGCCGCCGCCGCCGGCGCGCGCGGCGTCGCGGGCGAGGCCGCCGGCGGCGGCGGCGGCGGCGGCGGGGTCCTCGCCGCCGCCGCCGCCGCCGCCGCCGCAGCCGCCGCCCGCCCCCCCGAGCCACAGCCGCGACATCTCGTCCGCCGCGCGCTGCTCCCGCGGAGCGTACGGGTCGACGTGGTGGTGGTGGTGGCGCTGCTGCTGCGGGAGGAGGAGGCGCTGCTGGTCGCCTCCGCCGCCGGCCGACGGGAGCCGCGGCGGCGGCGGCGGCGGCGGCGGTCCCAGGGCGGCGGCGGCGGCGGCGGCGGCGGCGGCGGCGGCAACGGCGGCGGCGAGCGGCGCCCCCGCGTGGGGGTGGCGCTGCTGCTGCTGCTCCTGCCCGCCGCCCGCCGGCCACGCCACGGACGAGGGCGGCAGGGCCGAGGGGGGCGGCGGCGGCGGCGGGAAGGACAGCGGGAAGGGGTAGGGGCGCGGCCGGTCGTGGGGGCCGCGCGGCGGCGGCGGCGGCGGCGGCGGCGGCGGGCTGCACGCAAGCAGCAGACGCTCAAGCGGCGGGGGAGGAGGCGGCGGCGGCGGCGGCGGCGGCAGCAGCGCCGCGGGGAAGGGCGCGCCGCCCGTCGAGGGCCGCCTGTTGCCGCGCCGCCGGCCGCCGCCGCCGGGGCCGTAGCAGCTGGCGCCCGCGCCTTGCGACGCTCCTGCGCCGCCGCCGCCGCCGCCGCCGCCGCTGCCGCCGCTGCCGCCGCCGCTGCTGCTCGCCCGGCGGACGGCGGCGGGCGTCGCGGGGCCGCCGCCGCCGCCGCCGCCGCTGACCCCCAAGCTCGGGGGCAAGAAGGGGTGGTGCTGCTGCTGGTGCAGGGAGTGGTGGTCCGCAAACGCATAGTCGCCGCCGGTCGAGACGGGGGACAGGAGGTCACCGCCGCCGCCATTGCCGCCGCCCTGCTGCTGCTGCTGCTGCGGCTGCTGGTGCGGCCGCCAGCCCGGGCCCGCGCCGCAGTCTTGGGCGATGGCGCGCGCGGCCGCGGCGGCCGCGGCCGCGGCCCAGGCCTGGACGTCGTCGCCGGGCGCGGAGACGCGCGGGCCGGGAGGGGCCAGCCGCACGCCGCCGCCCGGCAGCGAGGACGACAGCGGCGCGAGGGCGCCGCCGCCGCCGCCGCCGCCGCCGGCCAACAGATGCGTCGCCGACGGGGGCGACGCCAGCCCTCCCCCGCCGCCGCTTCCCCCGACGCCGCCGCTAAGGCCGCCGCCCCCCCCGTGCCCAAAGTGCAGCGTGTCGCCGCCGTAGCTGTGCGGCCGGAAGCCCGCCGCGGCGCCTGCGGCGTCGCCAAAGCCGCGGACCGCCTGGGCGCCCGCGAGGCCGCCGCCGAGGCCGGCGGCCGCCGCCGCCGAGGGGCCGCCGCCCAGACCGCCGGCGGAGTCAGGCGGCGTCCAGCGGCGGGCGGCCGCGGCCGCCGCCGGCTGCCGGCCCCCGCCTGGGAACAGGTCGTCGAACAAGGACATGGGCGGCGACGTCGGGGGGCCGCCCAGGGACATCCGTTCGGTTGTTGTCAGGACGGGCGGGTTGGTACTCGCTCGTTTCCTGCTGCTGCTTGACGATGATTTTGATTTTGGCTGGTTTTGGACGCCGCGCGCCTCGCGCCAACCTGGCGGCCGTTCGCTCGGCCGCCGCCGCCCGCTCTTCAGGAGCGCGGCTGCGGCGGCGAGGCGCCGAAACGCGACCGCCCGGGGCGCGGGCCGGCCCGGGCGGGGCCGGCGGGGGCGTGGATCACGGCGCTGCGCCCGCCTTCGCGGGGGGGGTTCGGGGCGCGCGGCCTTGCGGGCGCGCGCCGGCGGGGACAACCGGGCAGCGATTTGAGGAGGGGAGCCGGAGAGGAGAGGAGAGCTCAGAGACCCGCGCTTGCTCCTGGCGATCGCCTGGCGCGCCGCGCCTGACGCGCAAGGCCGCAGGGTGCGGGCCTGCCCGAGCGCTCCTGCGCGGGCGCCGGCCCGGAGTGTGTGTCGGGGGGCTGTCGGCGGGAAACGGAGGAGGAGGAGCGAAAAAGGGAGGAGGTGTCGTTTTAGGAGGCGGGAGGAGGGGGGGGCGAGACTAGGAAAGTGAAAGAGAGAGAGAGTCGCCGGAAATGTGGTGCGGACTATGTGATTGTGTGTCCTCTAGAGTTGCAAGCGAGTGCGCCTCCTTGGTGTGTGAGGCACGCAGGAGAGACGCCGGCGTCTTTTCGAACGAAATTTAAACTTTCCCCGTCGTGTCTGTTTTCCGTCACTGTGCTCCCGCCGCACGCCCATCCAAGACGCGATGCCTGGCAAGTACTTCAATCGACGACTAAAAACGACACGTGTGCGCAGGATCCAGGCCTGCATGCGCCCCCGTCCGCACAGAAACGGGCTTCCCATCGCGCGCCGTGTTTTTTCCGGGAAATGGTCCAAGGCTGCGCGACGCGCGACGTCTCCCCGAACAAGAGCCGCGGCCGTCGCCAGGCCCCTCGATACCCCATTCCTTCCTCCCTTGCTTTTGGTCCTCGCTGGCACCTTACTACAGCACCGCAAACAGACGCCGGGACATGGACACGCGCCCGCCGCCCCTGGTGGGCGCCCGCGGGTTCACCACGCTCGCGCACGTCGTCGAGGCGACCGCGCAGCGCGTGCAGCACCAGTTCTCGGAGCTGCTCGCGCACGCGCACTCGCTGCCGCCCGAGGCGCGGTGAGCTCGAATCGGGTGTCCAGGAGGGAGGAGAGGGGGCATGCGGTTGCTAGGCCGTGTCTCTCTCGTTGAAAAGAGGATCGCTGACGATCGTTCGCGTCGGCGTCGATCGTCGCTCTCGTCGGCGGCCCCCGCCTCGCTCACTTCCTCCCCCCCCGCAAAAACAAACCAAATCCAAACATGCCCAAACAGCGCCCAGAACCTCCTGCTCTTCCTCCATGGCGCGCGCCAGCAGCTCCTGCGCTGCGCCGCCCTCTCCCACGACCCGCGCAAGCTCGCCGCCGCCGAGCGCGCCGCCGCCGCGGGGGGCGCGCTCGACGCCGCCGCCGCGCACGCCTCCGCCTTGCAGTCCGCCGCCGACGAGCTGTGGCGCGCCGAGTCCGAGACGCGCGCCGGCCGCCTGGCCGCGGGCGAGGCCTCGACCGCCCTGGACGTCCTCGCTCCGGGCGCGGCGGGCGGCCTCGCGTCGCGCCTCCTGCCGTCGCGGCTGGTCGACCTCGCCGGCGGCGAGCCGCCGCGGCCGGCGGCCGGCGGCAGAGGCGCGCTCGTGCGGCGGATGGAACATCTTTTGCGCGCGCGGCTGGCGGGCGCGGCCATGGCGGCGCAGGAGCAGCAGCAGGGAGGAGCAGGAGCTGTTGCCGCCGCCGCCGGCGCGCTGCCGCCGGGGCTCGAGCTCGTGGGCGTGTCGGGCGGCACGGCGGCACTGCGCTGCGCGGGGCTGTACGCGGCGCGCGTGGCGCTGACTCAGCGGCTGCTCCCGCCCGCGGCCGTGCCGGGTGAGAGCGACGCCGAGAGCGATGACGGCGCTGCGGACGAAGAGGAGGGCCGGGAGGTCAAAGAGGAAGGCGGGAGCGGCGGAAGAATAGCAGCAGCAGGAGCAGCAGCGACGACGGCAGCGACGGCAGCGGCGGCAGCAGCGGCGACGGCGGCAGGGGGGGCCAACCGCCACCCCCCGCCCGCCAAGTGGCGGTGGGCCTGGATCCCCATCAGCCTCGAGATGTTCCCGAACGCGGCGCGCATCGCGCCCTTACGGCCCGTCCAGCGCGACCAGCTCCTGGCCGCCCTCGCGCAAAAGATGGGCGAGAGCGCCGACCTCGCGGCGTCGGCGGCGCTGGCGGCGCGGCGGCAGCGGCGGCGCGAGCGGCGCGAGGCGGAAACGGCGGCGGCGGCGGCGGCGGCGGCGACGGCAGACGCGCCAAAGCCGGACGACGGGGAGATGGCGGACGCGCAGGCGGACGCGGCAACAGCGGTTTATGCCGCCGCAGCCATCGCCGCCGCCGTCGCCCCGAACCCCCGCCCGGCCCTCGCCCTTGCCCTCCCCTTGCCGCCGCCGCCGCGCACGGCCGCCGAGGCCGCGCGCAACGCCGGCGGCGACCACGCTTTGGCGGCCGCCGCCGCCGCCGCGGACGAGGCGGCCGCGCCCCTGCGCGTGATGCACGGCGTGCTGCGGGACGTGGCCGCGGGACTGCTGCTGGACGCGGTGGTGGACGCGGCCAACGCGCTCGCGGCCTCCGGCGGCGGAGCGGGGGGAGCGAGGGACGTGACGGCCGCGGCCGCCGCCGCCGCCGCCGCCGCCGCCGCCGCCGCCGCCGCCGCCGCCGCCGCCGCCGGTGCCTCGGCTGCTGCTGGCGGCAGGGGAGCGGGCGGCGACCTGTCCGGCGTGGGGGCCGCCGCGCTCGAGCGCCCCGTGGTCCTCGTGCCCGGCGTCCGGCTGCGCTACTGGGCGCACGCCCCGCCGCCGCTCTTGGACGACGCCCTGCTTGAGGCGGCCGTCCGCGCCGGCGCCGCGGGCGGGCCGGCGGGCGCGGCCGCCGGCGCTGGCGCCGGCGCCGGCGCTGCCGCCGCCGCCGCTGCCGCTGCCGCTGCCGCTGCCGCCGCCATCCCCGCCCTCCCCGCCGTCGAGGTCGGCGTCGCCCCCGACGGCACCATCTGCGCTCTGCACTTTCCGCCGCTGGAGGCCATCCCCGCGTCGTTCCCTCTCTCCTCCTCCCCCTGTCAGTCCCCCGCCCCCGCCGCCGCCGCCGCCGCCGCCGCCGCCGCCGCCGCCGCCCGCCCGATGCTGCCGGCCCTGCCCGCCTGCCGCCTTGCGCTGGGCTCTCGAACCGTCGACCTCGGCGCCCTGCTGCTGCGGGCGGCCGCGGCCACGGCCGAGCGGCAGCTGCGCTACTTGGCCGAGGCCGTGCACGCGCGCCTGCAGGCGGACGCCGTGCTGGCCGCGCCCGAGGCGGCGTGCTCGGTCGAGCTAAGGGGCGTCGGCGGCGGCGCCGAGGGGCGGCGGCGGCAAAAAGGCGGCGGCGGCGGCGGCGGCGGCCTCGGCGGCGGCCTCGGCGGCGAGCTGGTGCTGCGCGTGGACGGCGAGGACGCCCTGCGCGCGCGCCTCGACCTCTGGACGGGACGGCTGCTCCTGCGCGCGCCCGACCGCCGCGGGGACGAGACGCAGCGGGCAGAGGCCGAGGCTGCGGCCGCGACAGCGACCGGCCCTGCCGCCGCCGCCGCCGTAGCCGCAGCCGCCGCCGACCTGCGGCTCCCTCCGCCGCTGCCGCCCGCCGCCCTGGCCGCGCACGAGGACCGCCTGGCCGCGGCGGCGCAGGCCGCCGCCGCCGCTGCCTTCGCCTCCGCCCCGGCGCCGATCGTCGCGCCGGCGGCCCCCGCGTCCATACCCTCGCCGCCGTCCCTGCAGATGCAGCGCGCCGGCGCAGGCACGCTCGCGGCGGGCGCCGCCGCGACGCCGCCGCCGCCTGAGGCGCCCTCGCCCGCCGCCAGCGCGCCGCCGCAGCCCGCGGCCGACCCGGCCGCCCCGCAGCTCGCGGCCGCGTGCCGCCGGCAGGCCGCCGCGCGCGCCGCCGTCCAGCGCCGCGCCGACGGGCTCGCGGCCCTGGCGCGCGAGGCGCTGGCCGCCCGACGGGCGGCGCGGCTCGAGCGGCGGGCGTTCCTTGCGGCCGGCCTCGCGCCGGCGCCCCGGTACCGCTGGCTCGGCGCTCCCCCGCCTCCCGCCGCGCCGGCGGGGGCGTCGGATGGGTTGGCGCAGGCCGCGCCCGGCCCGTTGCTCTTTTTCGCGCTGCCAGGGGCGCCGGCCGTCGCGGCGGCAGCGGCGGGCGGAGCGGCGGCGGGGGCGGGCGCCGCCGCCGCCGCCGCCTCGGCCGCCGGGGGCTGCCTGTCCTTCCTGTGCGTACAGCCCCCCGCGCCCGCGCCCGCCCGCCCCTCCCCGCCGCGCATGTGGCTCGCCACGGCCGCGTGCGACGCGCGCGGCCTGCCGATGCCCTGCGCGGCCGACGGACGGTCCGCGGCGCGGTTTGTGCCCGTGCCGCTGCCGGCCGCGGTTCAGGCGCTCCGCGCGGCGGCGGCGGGCGGGGAGGGCGCCGCCGCCGCCGACGACGCCGACGACGACGCCGGCGCCGACGACAACAGCCCGGGCCTAGCGCTCGAGCTGCGCGCGGCCGCGGCCTGGTGCTGCCGGCGCGCGCCCTACGAGCGCCTGCTGCTCGAGCTCGACGCCCTCGGGGCCGACTACGAGGAGCTCATGGTCCCCCTTCCGGCCGCCCCAGCCTCGTTCAATGCGGCGTCGCCGTCGCCGTCGTCCGCCTCGCTGCCGCCGGCCGCCGCCGCCCGCGCCGCCGCCGCCTCGCACTCGCCCGTCGTGCGCCTGCTGCGCCTGCCCGCGCGCAAGGCCGGCCCGGCGGGGACCTGGGCGCCCCCGCCGGATCTGCCGCGCGCCGCGCGCCGCCTCGAGGGCCTGCCCGGGCCGCCGTGCGTGGGCGTCGGGCAGGTGCTGCTGACGGCGGACGGCGGAGGAGGAGGAGGGGGAGGAGGAGAGGGAGAGGCGCGCGCGCGCGTCGGGGGCAGGACGACCGCCGCCGCCGCCGACCCTTACGCGGCTCTTTCTTTTTCTTCCGCGCCTCCCCTGCTCTGCGGCCAGAACTGGTCGCTGTGGATGCAGGGCGCGTTTTACGCCGGCACCGCGCCCGGCCAGGACGCGGGAGGCGGGTGGCTGCGCGTGCGCTGCTCGTTCGCCCGCGGCGCCGACGCCGGCGACCCAGGCCAGGAGGGCGGCGGCGGCGGCGGCGGCGGCACTGTCGCCTCTGTCCTTCTGGGCGTTGCGGCGGCGGCGGCGCGCGTGCAGCGCGCGCTGTCGTCGCTCGAGGCCCTGACGCGCGGCAATCAGTCGCTTACGGTCGTCTCGTTCGGCGGCGGGGCGCAGGAGGGAGCGGCGCCGCCGGGGGCCAACACCGGCGGCGGCGACCAGGGCAACGGCCGCAAACGCTCGGCGACCGGCGGCGGCGGCAGCGGCGGCGGCGGCGGCGCGGGCGGCCGAGACGGCGACGGCGACGGCGACGGCGTCGGCGACGAGGGCGCGCGCCGCGCGGCCAAGCGCCCGCGGTCGGACTCGCCCCCGCGCGGCGCGGCCCCCGCAGCGGCGGCCGCGCCCTCCTCGCCGCCCGCCCTGCTGCTGTGGCTGTGGCCGCGCACGGCGCTCGTGCGCCTGGTGGCAGTGTCGCCGTCGGGCCTCGCTCTCGAGGCTGGCGCTCCGCCGGCCGCCGCCGCCGCCGCCGCCGCCGCCGCCTCGTCCTCGCCGGCGCCGCCGCCGCCGTTGCTGCCGGGCCCGCGCACCCTGCGCTTCACGTTTTCCTGGGGGCACGCGGAGGCCAGCCCGGACGACGGCACGCGCCCGCGGGCGCGCGCGCACAATGTCGCCCGCGTCGAGTGCGAGCCGCGCGGCGCCGCGCCGCGCGCCGCGCTCGCAGCGCTCGCCTCCTCCGCCGCCTCGGGCGACTGGGCCGCCGCGCTCGACGCCGCGGCCGTGTGCGGCTGGCCCCTCGCGGCCCTCCGGCGCGGCGCCCTGGCGGGCCGGTGCCTGGACGCGCCGGGCCTCTTCTTGGAGGGGCCGGAGGCGCCGCTGGGCGCGCGCGTGACGGTCGTCGCCGGCGGCGTGGGCGGCGGCGACGGCGGCGGCGGCGTGGGCGGCGGCGGCGTGGGCGGCGGCGGCGGCAATGGCGGCGGAGGCGGGCGCGAGGGGCGCGCCGTCGCGATAGAGGCGCGGTTCTTCAGCTGCGGGCGCGTGCTGCTGACGCTGCGCGCCGTTCCTCCGCCCGCCGGCTCCGCGGGCCCCTCTCTGCCGGACGAGCCGGCGATGGCCGCCGCGTTTATGTGCCGCCTCGAGGACGAAAGGGCCGGAGGAGGGGCGGTGGTGGCGGCGTGGCCGGCCGGCGGCGGCGACGGCAGTGGCGATAAGGACGGCGACGCAGCTGCCGCCGCCGCCGCCGCCGCCCGCTCTTCCTCCCCCTCCTCCTCCTTTTGGGTGCACGCGGGCGCGCTGGACGCCGCCGTGTCGCGCCTGGCCGCGTTTCTGCGAGACGAGGTCCTGGACTAGGGGGTCAGAGGAAACAATGGGATGTTAACGAAACGACGACCGATCAACAGAATCAAGCGCGCGCCTTATTGCCGCCGCGCCTTTTTGCCGCCGCCGTCCTTGCGCCCGCTCCCGCCGCTCTTTTGGCCGCCGCTGCCGCCGCCGCTCTTGTTGTGCCCGCCCTTTTTCTTCTTGTACATCGTGGTCTTGGGCGTGGCCGCGCCGCCGCCGTCCTCGTCGCCGTCGTCGCTGCCGCCCGCGCGCCGCTTCTTGTTGTCCCCCGCGCTGCCAGGCGCCCGCGCCAGCGACAGCCGCGCGCCGGGCGCCGGCGCGGCGCCGCCGAGCGCCTCCGCGAGCGCCTCGTCCCCGCCCGCCGCGCGCACGGCGTACCCGCCCGCCAGCAGGGCCTCCGGGTCCAGGTGCCGCCGCCGCTCCTCGGCCGCCGCCTCCTCGAGCTCGGCGTCCATCTCGCGCCCGCCTGACGCGTCCGCCACCATCGCCGCCGCCGTCCCCAGGCCGCCCATCGCCGCCGCCGCCGCCGCCGGCAGCGGCAGCGCGCGCGCCACCGCCGCCTCCTCGGCCGCGCGCAGGTGGCCGCCCAGCTTGCGCAGGGCCTTGTTGAACAGCGCCAGGACCTGGTTGGACGGCAGGCCCAGCGCGGCGGCCACCTCGCCCAGCTCGCGCCGCTGGAGGCCCATAGAAGCCAAAATCGCGGCCTGCCCGTAGGAGAGGGTCGCCGGCAGGCGGCCGCGCAGGTAGGCGGCGGCCAGGCTGGGCAGCAGGTCGACCACGAGGTGGTAGTCGGCGAGGTTGCCGGCGTAGGCCTGCAGGCGGCGCAGGTCGTGCGGGCTGAGGGGGCCGCCGTCGCCGCGCGCGACGCGGGCGCCCGCCGCCGCCTCGGCGCCGCCGCTGGAGGCCGAGGCGGAGGCGCGCTCGACGGCGGCGGCGGCCTCGACGTCCGAAAAGGTCAGGCGCGGGTCGAGCACGGACAGGGCGAGGGCCGGGGGCATGATGCGGAAGGGCCCCGACAGCAGGGCGACGAAACGTGCGCGGAAGTCGTCGACAAAGGGGGCCAGCCAGGCCGCCTTGTCGTCCTCGCCGCCGCCCGCGCCGCCGCCGCCGCCTCCCGCGCCGCCGCCGCCGCCGCCGCCGCCGCCGGCCGCCACGCCGCGGTGCTCGAGCGGCCGCACCATCACGATCGTGTGCTCCCCCGTCACGTCCGACGCGGTCTGCCGCAGGTACAGCGGCAGGTACCCCGCGCGCGACCAGAAGTTGTACAGCTGCTGAGTCAGCCCGTACGACACCCCTAGGTAGTGCAGGCGCGGGGGCCTGGGGCCTCCGCCCTCGCCGCAGCGCACCAGTAAAGGGGGCAGGCCCGCGCGGGGCCGCAGCTCCTCGGTCATCAGCAGCGAGGCGGCGGCGGCGGGGGTAGACCCGTCGGCGGCGCCGGGCGCGGCAGCGGCACCAGCGGCGGACCCGCCACCGCCGTCGGCGTCGGCCGCGGCGGCCAGCCGGCGCGCGGCCGCCTCCTCGCCCATGGCGCCGTCCCCGCCGGCCCCCCCCTCCCCGCCCTCGCCGCCCCCCACCTCTTCCTCCTCCTCCTCGTCCAGGTCGCGCAGCTCCCCCTGGTAGTGCCGCCGCAGCAGCTCCAGCACGCGGCTGCCGTACCCCGCCCGCGCGAGCTCGGGGTGCGTCGCCAGCCGGACGACCCGCGCGCCGCTCAGCCGCGGGAAGTCGGCGTCCTGGAACTGCTGGCCGATGGTCCAGGGCAGCAGGTCGCCCTGCGGCAGCTCGCCGCGCGCGAGGGACTGGCGGGCGGAGCGCGCCGAGATGGCGCCCTCGAGCGCCACCTGGCATACGGCGAGGACGTCCGGCAAGGCGTTGCGCGCCTCGTCCACAGGGCCGAGCAGAACGAACAGGCGGTGCGCCGGCGCGTCCGCCATCAGCAAGAGGTCGTTTGGCGTGTTCTTGTAGTGCGACGCGGCCAGGAGGGCCACGCACCGCTGCAGCAGGGCCTCGGACGCTCGGTGGAAGCTGAAAAGGGTGTCGCGGTTGACGCTGTATAATTCGCAGCTCCCCGGCGGCGGCAGCGTCGGCGGCGGCGGCGGAAGGCTCGCCGCCGCGTCCAGGCACAGCGCGCCGTGCAGCCACGCCTCTACCGGGTCGCCCGGGGCGTAGCGAATGGGCTCGGACAGCTGCACCTCGCGGAACGTGCGCGCCGAGGACGCGGGGCCGCGCCCGCCGCCGCCGTTCCCGCCGCCGCCGTTCCCGCCCGCCGCCTGCTCCCGCAGCTGCGCGATCAGTTTTAGGCTGAGCGACCGGCCCGTGCCCTCGTAGCCGTTGACCGTCGAGCACAGGAACACCAGGTAAGGGCCGAGCATGGCGCGCACCATGGGCAGGGGGATGGCCGCCGCCTCGTCGATCACCAGCAGCTCGGCCTGCGCCAGCGCGCCGCCGCCGCCGCCGCCGCTCCCGCCGCGCGCCGCCGCGTCGGCCGGAGACACGTACTGCACGGTCTGGCGGTGCGACCGGTACGCGTTCACCCGCACCAGCGCCTTGGCCAGGGCCGGGTCCGTCGACTGCACCAGGTCGTAGTCGGTGTGCTCGGCCCACCCCAGGGCGTCCAGGCCGCGCACCACAAACTCGAAGAGCGTCCGTAAATTCTCGGGCGACGGCGCCGTCACGAAAATATTCGAATACCCTAAAGCCATGCATCCCGCGATCGCCAGGCCCAGCGCCGCGCTCTTGCCCCGCCCGCGCGCCGCGGTCAGGGCCACGGTCGCGCGCAGGGTCTTCTCGGAGGCGGCGTCCAAGAAAGTGACCACGCCGCGCGCCTGGTCCAAGGTGCGGCAGCGGCCGACGAGCGCGCCGGCGGGCTGCGTGTCGGACAGCGAGGCGGCCAGGTCGGCGAGCTCGCGCCGCGCGGGCGCCGCGCCGTCCAGCAGGCCCAGGCGCGCGCGCTCCGGGTCCACGGGGGCGATGGCGCGCGCGAGCGAGGACGTGGGCAGGACGTTGAGCTCGTCGTCCACCAGCAGGCACGACGGGCACGAGGCGAGGCTGAGGACGAGGCGCTCGTTGAAGCGGGGCGTGGCGTCGCCCGCGCTCTCGGTGCGCAGGCGGCTGTGCACGTCCATCGACAGCTTTTTTATGTTTTTTTGGTTGGTTTGATCGTGTGTGTAGTAGAGGGGGATTGGGGGTGTGGAAGGGGGGTTTGAGGGTGAGCGGGCGGGCGGGAGTTTCTCGATTGGGTTTGTGCATATTTCTTCTGCTTTCTGCGAAGACCCCGCGTCCGCGAATCTCTAAAAAATCGACACAAACGTTTCTTCTCCATGACTTACCGTGTAGAGCTGCTTGAGCGACGTCAGCGTGCTCACCAGCAGGATGACCAGCCCGCCGCCTTCGACCGTCTCGACCGTGCGCGCCAGCAGGTTGGGCGTGAGCGCCTCGAAATCCTGAAGGACCGCCACCGAGAACGTTTGCCCGAGCACCGACTGCGCCTCGGCGTAGTAGCAGTAGCGAATGGGCGTGGACGCGACGAACAGCGCGAAGGGGTCCTCGCGCTCGGGGTCGAGGAGGCCGCGCTGGGCCAGCTTCTTGAGCTGCATCATGCGCTTCTTGCGATGGCTGTTGGGTTTTGTTTGTTGTGTTGGTTTGTTTTTTGTTTGTTGTTTTTTGTTTGTTGTTTTTTGTTTAGTTTTTTTTGTGAGTTTTTTGACGGGGTTGTCAAAAACTCTCTTTCTTCTTGCGTTCTTTTTTAATTGGTTTTGTTTCTCACTCACCTGCTCAGGTACAGCTCCTTCTTGTAGCACCACAGCACCGACCCGCGCGTCCCCCGCGCCTTGCCCTGCATGTAATGCAGGTTGACGACCTGGTCGCGGGCCTTGTCGCCGACCACGACAAGCACGGCCCGCTGGCGCAGCAGCGCGGCGTTCTCGATGAGCGCCTTGACGCGCCCGTCGATCTTCTTGCGCATGGCGGCCGCTCTCGCTTGTTTGGAGAGGGTGCCCGACCGCGACTCTCTCGATAGGTTTTTTGCTTGGCTCTGCTTTGGCCGTGCCCAGAGGAGAAGAAGGCGAGCGCGCGTCGGCCGGGCGGCGGCCGCGCGAGGCGAGGAAGCGCCGGGCGGCGCCGGTTAAAAGAAGGGCCGAGCGGGCGCTCGCTTGCGCGTGCGTGCGCGCGCGTGCGCTGCTCGTCTATCCGCCGAGCGCTGGTCGATGGAGCGCCCTCTGCGGGAGGGAGGCTGTGCGTTCGCGGGGCGAACAAAGTGTGTCGAGGACGGCGCTGGGAAAAGTCGGCGCAAGATGCAAAGGGGAACTGCGCGGCGCTCGATTTGAGGAAACTTGATCTTGTATGATGCGACTGTTTGCTTGTATGGGTGCGCGCGCGCGTGTCTGTGACTAAAGGCGCGCGGCGAGAGGCACGAGCTGATCGGGAGGGCGCTTCGAAGCGCCGCCGTCGGTGCCGACGACGGGGGCCCAGCGGAAACGGCCTCCCGAATCCGATTTTGGGCCAAATGCCGCCCAACGACACAGGTCTCAGTCCGGACAAACCCTCGCGATCCTTGATTGCAATCCACCAATCCACCATCGACCGCTTACGCGCACCAAGACGCAGCCTTAGAAAGCTCTCGCCCCCCCCCCCCCCCCCCCCCCCCCCCCCCCCCCCCCCGCCCCCCGACGCCCGCCTTAAAAGGCCCCCCCCCCCCCCCCCCCCCTGAGCTGGCTCGCTCCGACACGTCCTCATTTGGTTTCTCTCCTCCTTCGCACGCGCCCGCTCTCCCGCCATGCTCTCAAACCTCGCCCACGGCGCGGCCGCGACCGCCACCCCTGCCGCCGCCGCTGCCCCAGCGATCGCCCCGCCCCCCGTCGCCGCCGCCGCTGTCACCCGCCGATCGGCCCTCTCGCTCGGCGCCGCCGCCGCCCTGTCGCTCGCCCGGCCGGCGCTCAAGCCCGCCACCGCCGCCGCACCGCCCCCTCCACCCGCCTACTGCGGCGTCGCGCCCTCCGTGCCCAACTGGGCCTACAGCGTCCCCTGGCACGAGTCGGCCGCCCTGGCCCAGTCCACCTGGTACCGCGATGTCAACAGCCCGGCGCCGCTGGGCGGGGCCTTGTCGTCGCCGGGCCGACCGTACGACAAGCAAAAGCTGCCCCTGATCGTGGTGCACGGGGGGCCCGGGCTTCCGTCCGACTACCTCGGCTCGCTCGAGCTGCTGGCCGGGGCCGGCAGGCGCGTGGTTTTCTACGACCAGGCGGGGTGCGGGCGCAGCGCGGGGGCCGGGAGCGACGCGTCGGCGCGAGCGCTGCTCGAAAAGGGGGGCGGCGGCAACGGAGCGGCGGGCGCCGTTGCTTTTTACGTCGACGAGCTCGAGCGCCTGATCTCGCGCGATCTCAAGGTCGAGGGGCCCGTGCACCTTTTGGGCCACGGGTGGGGCGGGATCCTGGCGCTCGAGTACGCGGCGCGGCAGCGCCCGGCGGCGGAGTCGGCGACAGCCGGCGGAAAGACGACGGGCGGAAAAAAGCCGAGCGCAAGGGTCGCGAGCGTCGTCGCGGCGTCGACCCCCGCCGCCTACGCCGATCTGATCGCGGGCCGCCGCGCCGCCGCCGTCCGCGCCCTGGGCGAGCAAGGCGCCGCGCGCCTCGAGCGGGCCGACGCGGCCCTGTCTGGCAGCGCGTCGGCCGCGGCGGCGGCCGGCGGCGCCGACGGGCTGGAGGACCTGCGCGCCCTAGCGCAGGCCTACGACGGCCGGGTGGTCTGCCGGGCTCTCCTGTCGGCAAAAGACGGCGGCGGCCCGCGCGCGTGCGTGGCCGCCGCGCGCGCCGCGCGCGCGCGCCCTTCCCTGGTCGCGGGCTCGGGCGCCGGGGCGGGCGTTTCCTCGGCCGCGCTCGCGCGCCGGCTCAACGGCGGGCGCTTTTTTGAGGCAGGCGGCGAGCTCGAGGGGTGGGCGGCGCCCGCGCTGCCCGCCGGGGTGCCCGTGCTCGCCACTCGGGGCGAGTTTGACGAGCTCTCCGTGGCCGACGCAGAAAAGCTCTTGCGGCGGGCCGTCTCGCCCTCCTCCGCGGGCGGCGACAGCGGCAGCAGCGCGGCATCCCTCGCCGCGGCGGCGAAAAGCAAGGTGGTTTCTTTCCCCGGCGCGGGCTCCTACGCCCACCTGGACAGCTGGGAGCCGTACCTGACCGAAATCGAGAGCTGGCTCTCGGCGGTGGAGGGGAGCAAAGTGTCGCTCGTCGGGTGAAAGAGGACAGAACGCAGGGCAAGCAAGGGGGCGCGCAAAAAAGCGTGGGACCGGGGCGCTTCGCGCCCCGAAAGGGGAAAGGGGGGGATGATGGGGCCGGGTTCTTCTCCTTGCCTCCCCCTCCTCCGGCGCGCTTTTTCCATTGCCGTCGACAGCGAGCAAAGAGAGAGACGCCTCTCGATCTTTTCGTGTCTTCGATCTTTTCGTGCTTTCGAAATATTGTGCTATGTTATAGTGGCCTTTCGAACCCCTTCGAAGGGCTGTTTCTAACCCGTTCGAACCTTAGGTTTGGGAAGTTTGCAAAGTCTGGGAAAAAGCGTGTGTTGGGCGCGCACGATGCCCTCGGGCGA
>Ga0105054_10007237_pt1 | contig 15149 bp, 4 predicted proteins | sample BON02_FD_78091 | JGI IMG/M metagenome (GOLD analysis project Ga0105054, IMG submission 78091) | Freshwater microbial communities from Lake Bonney liftoff mats and glacier meltwater in Antarctica - BON-02 (megahit assembly) | ecosystem: Environmental > Aquatic > Freshwater > Ice > Glacier...
TCTCAACCTAGCCCCTCTGCACCTGCCCCACAATAATTGTAGGAAGGCTTCCTACATTCACATTGCCCGTGACGACCTCCAGCGCCGTGATCTTTTCAAACCTGCACAATACCTTCGCTCCCAGGAAAGGCACCAAGCAGGCCTAGTGTCCTTCAAGCAGTGCTCGTCAAAACTGTGACTGAGATGCTTTTCGGCAATGCACCTTTGGCGACCCAGTATTTTTATTTTTAAATGGTTTTGAATTAACACAGCCAGCGCGCCAATTACAGCAGGAACTCACAAGTGGTTATACCGATCCCCTATGTGACGAATCGACTCGATTTCATCTCTTTGTTTTGGCGCGAATTGTTTATTATACTAATTCTAGTCGTCATATATTAGTATTGACAAACTCAGAACTGAATCCCGGTCTAAGGCATTAAACCATATCTCAATAAGAGTTTTGGGATGAAACTCTAGTCATGCGTCTTACTAGTAAAGCAAGTAATTTCAAAACAGCTTGTTATTTTTTTCGCGGTGAGTATCCCGGGCTCCACACTCGACAACGTACGGAACGTCGGCTTTTGAGGTCTTGGGTTCTTCGCACGTATGTCGCGGATGAAAAAGAAACGGAGCTTCGGACCATCGAGCTCACAGGTAGAGGCAGCGCGGGCAGCCCAGGAAAACTTTGGAGGGTTTTCGCCTCGGTCGGGCGAGGAGGGACTACCGCGAGAATTTGAAGGAATCGAAGGAATCGAAGCATACGACAGCGCGAGTGGCACACCCTCGCCACGGGCTCAATCCTCTAGCGACAATGGGGGACCTGCCACGCCAGCCATCGATGGCTATCAGAGGTTTCTTGCTGAGCATGCCGAACGGAAAAGGGAGGTCGCCTTGCCGCCCGAGACGGGCGAGCTCAGCCCACATCACCCTGAGGAGCCTCAGAATGATGCAGGTTGGGCTCAATTTGATAGCAGGGGCTCGTGTATGGACAGGCCCAGCGTTCCAGAAAGAAAATTGATTCAAAGGGGGGTTGAGGTGGATGCACAGGCGTACGCAGACAATGCCGAAGTTAAATTGGTGCAGGCCGAAGCGAAGAAAGTGGCCAGCGAAACACATCTCGAAGTGTCCAGCAAGCCAGACATGCACACCCACACGCCAATAATGCCAGATGCAGACTTTGACAATCTTCGTGACGAGCTAGACAAGCTACGTGCTCAAGTGTCTGACGTCCTGTATAAAGGAAAGAGCAGCCCACCTACTCCTGATATATATTTGGAGTCTGCCGCGTTGAAAACAGAGCAATCACCTGCATTTTCAATGCCTCCATGGACCCCACACAAAAGCGCAGGTGTCAATCCAGAGTCGATCGCGACCGCACAGAAGAATCCGATGAAGATTGCCGACAGCGAAAAAATCCGACACGAGCTCAAAAGTTTGCAAGAACAAATATTATGCACCGTTGGCAAATGCACAAACATTGGTTCAGGAGAATCAGGTTCACTTTTGGACCTCGAAAAAATGAAGCAAGATCTGGCTCTGGAAAACTGCGAACTCGAAGCTGCAATTCGAACTCGCAGTTTTGCAGAGCCAGATCTTGAGCGCCAGGCTGTCGTGACGCCAAAAAAATCTTCTGATCCCTTTTTTGTCCAGCTTGATCACAAGCTAGCTGAGGTCCTGCGAGAAAGACAGGTCAAGAGTAAAACAGATACGTCAGATCGGACACCTCGATCGGAATCGTCAGTGATGCTGCGCAAAACAGCCACGCTGGGAGACAAGCAGGTGTCTCGAAAACGAAACCTTGCGGAAGACGTGAACGACAAAATAGCCCCAGCGATCCTCCGCCGAACCTGGTCTGAGCATTCAGCAACGTCCTGCGGATCGCAGGAGTCAGAGGCATTTGAGCAGGACTTGCGCGTGCGAGGTTTGAGAAAGGACCACGAAAACTTGGACCAGGCCATTGCCTCTAAGTTGGCGTCTTTGTCGCCTGCTCCGGACAGCTCAGTTCAAGAGCAGCTGCTGATTGACCTGGGTCAAAAGAATGAGCTTCAACGCAAAATTGAATTCTTTTTCCGACAGGCCCCGGACTCCGATACTGAGTTCACGCACGAAGCACAGAAAAAACTTGCTCAGATTAAACATGAAATAGAAGAAAGTAAGGCGCAATTAGCAGTCTTTTTTGACAGTAATGATTTAGCGCAACTGCCATCTTCAACGAATTCTACACTGCAAAGACAATCGAAGGTCTTAGCTGCCGATGGTATTGAGTCGGACTCGTGCACTGCCAATAGAGATTCTCTACTTGATATACAGCCCGAAGCAGCAAAGTCTCTAATCGATGCCTATGACCATTTGCAGGTTTCAGTGACACGTTTTTTCTTTGCGGGAAGGCTCTACATTTTTTTCGCAGTTTTGGTCTTGCTGTCGGGTGTCGTCGCCCCATTCACTCTACCTGCGGTGCCTGGGCTTTTCTTTTTACTGCTCGGCATCTACCAAATACGATACGCGTCCAGCTTACCCAAGCAGTCAGAGTTGAAGAGGGAAGACATGGTGGAAAAGGACGAGGAGCGAGATGGACGGGTGGACGACGTGAAGATGCCAGATGCGCCCTTTTTGATATGGCCAGCAAGCTGTGTGCTTATACTTGCGCTCCTAATTGCGTGCCTTTCATTTGGCTACAGCTTCTACACACTACTAGATCTGATGGGCACCCCGGCATGTGCTGCAAACACTCGATATTCACCCCTCTGCCAGGATCCGCTACGTGATGACAGCAAGAGAGCAACAATACCCAATAGCAGTCCAACTGGTTTGAGATACACGAGCTTGCCCGTCAAAACTGTGCAAAGTGTGACAACACAAGAAGAATCTGACGACATGTCCGTCAACGACTCGCCTCCACCTCCTCCCAATACCAATTCCATGGGATCGCAAGTTACCGAAGGACAAGACATCCCGGGAACTCGTGAGTCGCCACCACCATCACAAGTCTCGTCACCGACAACACCAAATTCAAAATCAGCGTCGAACCCGATGATACAACCGAGTGGAGGTGACTTTTTGAATTACGTAACATTCACGGTGCATTCGGAAGATGGCTTCTTAGCCCTCACAACCGATGAATCCCAACCAATTTGTGACCAGCAGTCTGTGAAGTTGAATTTAGTCTTGGGATACCTTCAGCAGTCAAAAGTGGTGAGATTTCGATCATGCAGCGCTGGGGCCTCAAATTCAGAAATAGTCGTTGAAACCTTCAATATCATTCCTGGACCCGTGGTTAACGTAAAAGTCAATCTTGCTGATACAGTATCAGCTGAGAATGTGGACCTCGATACTTTTAAGAAGGATTTCAAAAAGCTGGAGGGTCTGGAGGGGCTCGAGCTGTGGCAAATGACGACGCCCACATTGAGCACTGTGTCAATGCGTCGCCAAGAGTCGCTTTCCATCAACATAGGTATCCTGGCTGACAGTGCCTCGTTAGCAACTGAGCGGGCAACCGCGATCGAGGCGGCCGATCCCTCGGGTCTTTTTGTAGGAGGCAAACCAGTCTTGCGTTTCAAAGCATTTGTCTTTGACCCCGCGCTTGTCATTCAGCTGGATGTGCAGAATGCTTCCACCGCGAATGAGCCTGGCGTGTATACGCCAGGCACGAATGAGACTGTGACAGCGATGGATGGCAGCGATGTGTGTCTCAATGTTTTGACGTCATCCGAGTTTGCAGATCTGCTGCGCGGTTGTAATGGGGCGAACATCTGTATTGACGACATGGTCAAGACTTTGGGCTGGCTACCTTGTCGTGGCTACCTCATGCTCAGCGCCGTGTGTGGATGTTTCATGCTACTTCTTGCTTTCTTTGTCGGCATCTATTCCAAGTTTGGTTTGGCAGTTCTGGAAAGGTGAGTCTGTGTCATGTCCGCGTTGAGCAGTCAACTGCTCAACTGGGTCCTGATCATCTCCTTGTTTTTCATCTGGCTTCATTTCAATGTTCTCTTTTTCTTTTTTTACATCGGGCTGCAGACGAAGAATTGTATGTCTCTTTTTTTTATGATCTGGCTTCATTTCTTTTTTTGTATGGTTTTGGGTGCATTTTTGTGGCTAACTTTACACGGGTGTGTTTTGCGGACATTGCGGCCCTCTGTGCGTGTTTATTGCAGGCGGATCGCTGAGTACGTACAGGTCTCAATAGATGTACAGACAACTGGCTCAAGCAATCTAGAGCCGCAATCTCTCCAATTTTCATCGTTCGTGTGTCAGTGTTGCAGTTTTCCGGGAAATGCAGATCAATGAGCTTCATTCAAGTGCATATTCTAATGACGGCAGTACCATCGTCTACGTCTAAGTTTATTCGTTCCATTTATAACTTGGCACCAATAATACCAGAGGTACGGCTGCAACCACTTTCACAAGTATTTTCCCCCGTTTCACGATGTTTCGGCCACAGTTACAGCCAACTAAAATTTAAAATCGAAAAGGCACCCTAACCCCCTTCTCCCCTCTCTGAAAAAAGACAAAAGTCTTGCTGTATCTCGCTTTTTTTTCACGCGGCTCTCTCTCTCTCTTGCTCCCTCGCTCCTTTGCTACATTTAACTTCCTGACAGACACACAGACGCGATACGTATATTCCATTGTTATGGATATGCACGTACACACATACTCATGCACATCCCTTCTCTAGCCTTGCACCCGACTAGAGGACGATCGGTTCGCCCTGTGGACTCTACAGACAAGACTCTACAGACATAAAAAACGACCAAAAAAGATCGACACGATAGTTTCACACTTCCTCGGGGGCGGGGTATTCTGAAGATTGTAGCATAAACAGACACACACACATGTTGCAGAAGTAGCCGTCACGTGATTCAAAAATACCCCGTTCCTTTTTTAATTATCCTCATACATATGTCTGTTCGACTCTCAAATACGTCGAGTTTTATGTACTAATTTTTGGGCAAATTTCCGTCACATTTTCCAACAATTTTTTCCAAAAAAAAGAAAACGACTCTCAAAACATGAACGGACGTTGGAGAGCGTCCGTTCCTGTTGTTGAGAATCGAAAAATGTCATGAAAAAGAAATGGTCAGAAAAGGACAAGCAACTCACAAAAGCTCTTCAATGATCATTTGTAAGGACTTGAACATTTTCGAGATTCAACATAGAGCTTCCGTGCCAATTTTGAGAATCACATATATGTCAGGAAAAATGAAAATGAATGTAACAAGGTGGGGACTAGAAACATACAATATTGGAGATTCGGAAAACAACACGACAAATCTCTTGTAGGAAAAAGACATTTTGGAGATTCCTCGAATGACGACACAACAGATGAATAGGGACTGGGCATTTTTGAGATTCGCCACTCTTTTTAGCCCATGGGATTACGAAAGACACACTCTCATTTTTCAAGCTTCAAGCCCAGGCGAAGAGGATACGTACACCCTGCACCATGGCCAATTGAGACGTGCAGCTTTAGGAAACTAAGCGTGGCCAAAATAAACTAGCCGCTTGTTTAAAGTTAAGACATGATTTTTAAAATTCAAAAAACATGGCTCGTTCGAGCCAACATATTATAAAAAGGTGAGTAGTGTTGGGGCTATTTCTGGCACTCATAACAGGTCTGGCCCTTAGAATTGCGGAGAGTGTCGTCGGCGCCTTTGGATTTTAAATATTCCCCCAGCTCAATGTACTTGAATTTGAAACAGTAGTGCATCGCAGTGTCACCCTTGTCGTTTTGTGCATTCATACTGGCGAAGTTACGCAGCAGGAGCTTGGCTATGCGCTTTTGCCCGTTCTGTGCACATTGTAGCAACATTGTGTTATTGTCGGGGCCCCACCGTGCCTCGACAGATACACCCTCCTCGAGTGCCTTCTCCACGTCACGATACTTGCCCAGGCGGCAGTGACTGAAGGCAGCCTCTATTTTAGGGTCAGTACTAGAAGCCGGCTTGGGCGGTGGTGACGCTGCCTTGGACGGCTGCTTGGGCGGTGGAGTCACTGAGCGCTCTTTCCTTTTTTCCTTGTCCTTGCTTTTGCTCCTTTTCTTTCGCTGCTCGTCACTGGGCGGATCCGAGCTGATTTCATCCTTATTGTATAAGGCGCGTGGCGGTGCCTGTATTGATATGGCTGGCTGCAGATTGGGTTCAGGCACTGCTGCTGCGATGGGCGCATGTGTTGATCGCGATGCAACTTCGTCGTCCGAGTTCCTCTCGCTATCACTGCCTCTGGCACGTGGGCGCTGGTTGCGAGGCTTAGGTTTCTTGAGAGAGCTTGCGCTTTCTGCGCTGCTGTCGCCGCCGGCTGCTTTGGCCTGCCGCACTTTTTGGAAGCGAGGCGGCACGCGACCCTTGGTCGTCATGGCTGGCATGGCTGACTTCGGTCGTGCCACCACATCAGCCAAAGGTGGAGGGCGCGACATGGCAGACGCCGGGCGTGCAACCATCTTCTCCGGCACATGATTGACATGAGGAGGTGTAGAAGCTTTGAAAGGAGGCTTGCTAGTAGGAGACTTCTTCGAGCTTTTGCCTTTGCCATGCTCGCGCTTTTGCAAACCAGAGAAGAAGGCCTTGATCTTTGGATTCGATTGAAATTTCTGCACTGCTTGCTTTTCTCGCACGTGCCATGGCAGCAGGGATGGCTGGCGGTGGAGCAAGCTGGGCTCTGAAACCTCGCACCTGAACTGTTTTGCCCTTGGCAGTTTCAGAGGACGTCTAAGGTCTTGGCCAGGTGGTACCACGTAGCGCTCGGGACGCAACTTGTGTGGCGACACGTATAATGGTTGTTTCTCCAGAACTTCCCTTCTCTTGCGAACCTTGCGGCGAGCCTGAAATCCCCGGCCGAGCGCCGTGATGAGCACTGCAGCACGCAAACGCTTGCGCATCCTACTACGAGCGTTAAAGCATCGTGCATTGCACTGCAAGATATCAGCACAATAAGAACGATAGAAGTCAAGCTCCCCACGTTCATCTGTTGCCGTCAAATAGGCTTGCCTAGCCAGATGCTGCCTGTAGCCTGTCTGAATTTTAATGGCCATCTGGTTCTTGATCTCTGCCTCCCACACAATCTCCTCCCGCCGCAGTTCGGCTTTTGCCCTGCCAAACATTCCCCTTGCACGCGCCTGGATCTTGACAGCACTGTGTTCCATAATGCGCAGATCACGAAGATATCGCGCACGACTGCGTCCTTTCATGCCGCGAGCCCCCGCCTGAATGATTGTGGCAGCAGCAATCATAAAATTTAGATCTCGAATGTCATCTGCCCTAGCCTTGCCGAGGAAGCCGCGGAACCAGGCCTGTAGAACGACGGCGCAGTCTGTCCGCTTGATTTCGATAATGCGTTTGTTCCTCAGCACCCTGCCGTTGTGGCCACGCAGAATACGTTGAAGCAGACAAGTAGCTCTTGTTTGAAGCTTGAGCTTTGTAAGAAGTTTGCGGCGGTGACGCGCTAGAGCGCCTCGCCAATAGCGCTGCAAAATTGTGGCCCACTTGCTGCGGTGGAGCTCCAGCAGATGCTGGTTGTAGGCATCAGAAGCGAGCGCACGTCGACAGCGAATCTGCAATTGATGACAAGCCTCAATCCTTCCTTCCAGTTCTTGGATGGCACCAACGGCAAGCCGCGCTAAGTGGCCGCGCTCTGTGGCCTGAATCTTGACGATACACGATAGCAAATGACGGTGTTGTCTAAGCTCGTCCCCATACGCGCGTATCCATTCTCGATCCATGTGGCCACGCACCACAGACTGCACGCGGACACAAGCGTGATGCTTGCGGTACTCCTGCCGAGCAACACAGCGTTTTGCAGCTGTGGCGAGGTGTTGCCCAGCAGTACCCTCTGCTTGGCCACGGCGGCGTGCGAAAAAAGTGGCAGCAGTGGCTGATATAGTGTCTGCGGCCAGTTTGCTGGCATAGCTCTGACGAATGAGTGCGGAAAGCGCAGCGGCAGTGAGATTGCGGGCGGCCAGCTTGCGGCGACATTTGTTGCGCATAAAGACACGACGGACAGTAGCCACTAGAGTATCGCTGGCAAGATACACTTGGAGCTTTAGCCTGCAGGCTTGACGCCGCATGGCTGCCTGTAGTGTTGAAGCTCCTAAATGCTTGCTGTATGCAGCGCGCGCCACTGAGCGCCGCATCGTGCACATCATGACTTCACTTGCGCGGTCTCTCAAGATGAGGCGAGACACGTGCATGAAATAGGCGTGTTGAATCAGAGCAGCGGAAGCCTGCTGGTTCTGAGCAAGGGACAGGATCGAGGCAAGCCTGTTGTGCTCCATAGTGCGCCTGCACAGCAGACGAGCAAGGTGAAGACGGTAGGCGCTCTTGATTTTCATGGTAGCCTCCAGCACACGCTCATACATCCGTCGCTGAGCCAGAAGCCGCCCAATGTGGCCACGATAGACACGACTGAGAAGGCGGGCACAAGACATCTGACGATTGGCTCGCTCGGGTCTTAACACCAACTCGCGCGCTAGGCACGAACGGATGGCTCCCTGAAGTATCCGACTGCCGTGGATCTTGCGCATCATTTCTGCTTGTTGTCTCAGCCTGTATGTCTCCAAATGCAACATGCCAACGCGCTGAAGGGCCACGCGCGCCCACTTGGCCCGCATGGCTGTCTGAAGGCACAAGGCGGCAGCATGCTGATAATCTCGCGCTACCACACGCAAACGCTGGCAAGCAACAACTCGCGCACGGTGTGCCCTGAAGATACGCTGCAACGTAGTGGCATATTCAACTTGCTGGTTCTCAAAACGGAGGTCTTGCATATCCAAGCGTACAAGATGCGCCTTATACACAGCAGCAAGGACGGTGGCAGATGTCTCGCGTCGCTCGCGCCAAAACCTGCCAGCACTCTCACAAAAATCAGGGCACGGCAGGCCAACGAAAGAGAACACAGGCAGGTGGCTCGACGCAACAAAGACGCACCTGGCGAGAGGACGACGGCGGGCAGGGGCGCTAGAGAAACCAAAAGCCTGTACCGTTAGAACAGCAGAAATCTTGCGACGCTGCACCTCCTCGAAGATATGAATCTGGAATTCGTTGCGCGCAAGCCAGACGCGCGCGGCACACTGGATGGCGGTGCACGCAAGCTGCGACTTGGTCTCCCAGTATCTATCCGTGAGCTCTCGGCGCGCCCAGAAGCAGCGCATTCCTAGCTGCAGCCGCAGTGCCAGGGTGTGATGGCGCTCCTGGTTGTAGCGCTGAAGCTCAACAAGATTGATTCTGTTGCGCACCAGATTGCGCGACGCATGCCCGCACCACACGCGCTGGATGTCTGTAGCTGCCGCACCTAACACCTTAAACAACTCATTCCTATGAAGCTTTCTGAGGCGTGAGCGCGACCACTTGCCCAGCATGGCCCTCTGTATGATGGAAGCCGCCTGCTCTACCTGCTGTCGATTCCGCTCCATGTCATGGTGCCGTATTGCACTGATAGCACGGTGGCATGCTTCCTTATGTCGCCAGGCAGATTGGATACGAGTTGCCTCGACAGCACGTGTGGCGCTAAGCACATCACTGGCTTCCTGCAACCAAGCCTTATGCTCCAGGCATGATAGAATGCGTTGCTGCAAGCTCACGACAGCCCACCCCTGCTGGCGAAGCGCAACATGCAACTGGGGCCGACTCAGCATAGCCTCAGCTCCTTGCCACAGGCACTTGGTTCCAGGCTGTTTTCGCAAAAGTTGGTAATCGGTCCGTGCCTGCTTCATTCGTCGACGCGCAAGGCAGCAACGATAGCTGCGTTGGATAGTGCCCCGACTCGAGTCTTGCATAAGGTGACATTCCCACAAGATTCTATCGACTTTGTGAGCTTTTTTGTCCTCTGTGATCGTCCTGTTTCCAAGAGCAAATACAATAAAATGGTCATTTGGAACACACGTTGCTCGTCACTCCTCAACATAGCAGCCGGCAGCAAAAAAAATGGGAAAAGCAGCAAGCCCAAAACCACATGGCATTATAAGGTCTTACCGAGCCACGTAGAAGCGGAAGGTGCGCTGGAGGCATGAGGCTGCATCCGATGGCCCATTAAAGCGCCTGGCTTTAAGACGCGAGCCCACCACTTGCCAGAACCAGGCTTGAATAACAAAAGAAGCCCGATTGCGTCGACTACGCCAGCGGTCCTCAGCCGACATGATGCGGCGACTTGCGTACTTGGCGACGCGCCGTTTGCTCAGCATGCAGCGCATGTTGCTCTGCAGCAGCGTTGCAAAGGCATTTATTTGCTTAGCCATCATAGCCTTGAGGTGCCGTGGATTGCGTTGCAAATGAATCGCCACGAGACGCGCCATATGGCATCTGAAGGCCAACTGGAGCACGAGCGCCACCTTGTTGTAGCGGAGGTGTGCTTCGCGCGTGCGCTGCAAATGACTTCGATACGTGCGATCCAGTGACTTAGCTGGACGTGCTGCTGCTGGATCAACATTGCCCGCGCGAAAAGCCCACCCACCGCTGCCACGTTCACTGGCGCGGCCACGGATCTCTTCACGAGCACGCTGTGAGACCATGTCCTCGACTGTCTGCTCCACATTTTCGCGACGCCAGCCCCCAGGCAGAGATTTAAGACGCACAAAAGGGCCATCGTCTGGTGCTGCTGATTCTGCACCTCCCATGTACTCGTGCTCAACTTGCGTGTAACTCTCACAGACTTCTTTCTTCTTGATGAGAGACTGGGCAAGCGAACGGCCATAGTCAAAGAGGCCCTTGGTGTTGCCATCCTGCGCTACATACCTCGACGCAACATTCACCACACCCCCTTCCGGCACGCCGCGAATCAAAGAAAAAATATCGTGAGCTTGTGCGAGACCCAGCACCTCGTCATGTTCGTCGAATGATACTAGATCATCTCCTCCACTGCCTCGTGTGTCCAGATTTTTGCGTTGAAAGACATTGCGCGGAAGCGTTGCGCGCATCTCAGAATCATGTGTGGCTTTGACTAGGCCTGTCTGTATTTGTGTGTTGGTAAAACTCACACGTGGCTGTTTGCTCAATTCGTCCCCAGCTCTACCGTCGCGTGCAGAACGCCGCGCAGAGGTAGCAAAGTTGCCGCGGTGCACCGCGTGCAAACTGTGCAACCCCTGCGGTGTGAGCTGGCTGCGCCCTGATCGTGGTGTGCGCATTGATTCCATACTGCTTGTGCTGCGATGCGACGGCGTGTCTGCACTTCCTGGCTGCTGCGCTGGCCGTTCACGCTCACCTGTATCTCTGTCTACTGATGCATAATGCGGGTAGGTTTGCTGGGCAGAAGTGTGGACTGTAGGTTGGAGCATGGAAAGCCGAAGAGGAGTTACACCAGGCGGAGCTCCAACCCGTCCCGCTTCATCTCTGTTCGCACCTCCAGCTCGCCTATGCGCCTTTTTAATCATTGCCCGCAACGAATCGCCCGGAGGAAGAAAGTTGTCCGCAAGATGCATGGCCGATTCAAAAGCCTGCAAGCTCTCGCTGTGTTTGGTGAGTGTGCGCAGCTCAGCCCCACGATTATAGTGAGCAATGGCCAGCATGCGCACATCCTTGCTGTCCTGCTCCGAAGACAGGCTCTCGCCAGGCTCTAATCCCTGCGCCATGCCCAGACGCTCAGACAGCAGTGCTACGGCAGTCTCCACATGATGGAGTGCAGAATCATGGCGATTCAGAGCCGACTGTGCACTCGACATGTTCATGTGCACGTCAGCAAGGTCGACATCGCACTCTACTAACGGCTCGCCCCCTTGCTTCCGTAGCGCCAGCACGTCAAGCGATCTGTGCAGGTAGTCCACCGCTTCATTCAGTCGGCCCATGCGGCGGTACATACAGCCGAGCAGATTGTAGGTGACAGCTGAAACTTCGGTATTTTCCATATCACCCTGCTGTACCAGCTCAAGGGCCTGCATCAGATTCTCATCAGCGATGCGCAAGTTGCCCTGTGCAAGGCCCAGACGTGCGAGACGATTGTACTCGCACAGGAAGCTCTGCGATGCCCACAGGAAGTCTTGCGTTCCCTGAGCCATTGCTATTTTGTTTGTTTGAAAAACTGCGGTTTGCTTGGAAAACTGCGGCGACGGAGCGCGGTTCGCTGGAGAAACCGATCGGTGCACGTTTCGGTGTGAGGCCAATTCAGCCGGCGCAAGAGGGATGGTTCGTGGCCCAGGCCAGGGCTGGGCTGAAGCAGCAACGCACATGTCTGCCGAATTCTCTGTAAATGCGCGTCTTGCTGAAATGTGATGCAGTCCAGATTGCCCAGAGACATCCCCCTCACTCCCCGACTCGCGGAGCGGCTGCAAGAGGGCATGTGCGTCATTCCTGCTGGACTGCTGCTGCTCTGTCCATGCGCTCCTGGGCAAGGGAGCATACAGCGCGCGGGCGTTTTCGCTACGGGACGACTCCAGATCCGAGCCGCCGTACAGCGTGCGTGCCATGCTCGACTGTCCGCGCTGGCCGCGCGCCGGCGGCAGCTGCTGCGAGGCTGCCATTTGCCGCTGGACACAGTCGTCGGTGTCGGCATCAGCCAGCGAACCTAGTTCTTGCCATGCCATGTTGACATGACCGACATGGCCTCCTCGTTGGCCTCGGACCGGGAGAGATCGCGCCGACGACAGAGAAAACGGCACATGCTGCCCCTCTCCGTCTCCACCCAGACCGCGCCCGCGGGCGATGCCCTTCATCATCGGCGAGGGCCTCCCACTGGAGCCTACTACCGTACAGAAAAGCCCATCACAGATGTATATTTGTATCGCCCATGTCGTCGGCCCAGAAACTCGGCCGTTTGAAAATTCCCAGGCCAAAAATAAGCAGGGGAATTCCCTACAGATTTTTCTTGGGAGACCCGCATTCATCGAGAGCAGGACAAGCCACAGAGAGGCAAGTAATTAATTCTCAAGCTGAGAGGGCAGCTGCGCTACGGGCGTGTGAGAAAATGCAGCTATTGAGGATCAAGGACTAGCCCGCTGTGGCCTCGTCCGCGCCGTTGAAAAATGCGGGATCCCCTGACAAAAAATTTGGGAACCAAATCGGTTGGGAGCCGAACCGGTTGGGTTGCGAATCGACGGTTGCGAGTCGCATGCGGACGGCGGCAGGAGGATTAAGCCAGGCTGTTCAATGGACCCCCTCAAGGATTATGGCCTAACAACGCCCTTTCTACAGTGCACATCGGACGTAGACTGCATGGAGCACGGCCCGACCATGCTTCCTGCGTGGTCGTTTTCCAGACTCCCTTCGGTCGTGACGTGGATCGTTCGTATACTCGAGCCCCAAGCCTGCACCAAGACGGATGGTCTCGTGGTGGTGAGCAGGCACGAGCTCGTGGACGCTCTTAACATTGCGCCTATGCGCGGCTCCTCCCCCGAGACAGTTGGCGTACCAACTGTCTCGGCTGACAGTGCTCATACCAACTGTCTCGGCCGACAGTGCATTGGCGCACGACCGTCGGCAAACCAGTCGTACAAATCAAGACCTGCGACCGCTTCCACTGAAAGCGAGGAGCTTGAGGAGGTCATCGGTGATCCATGGAGAACGACCAGCGTGATTCACCAGCGCCAGAGACTGCCCGCTGCCGTGCCGCCACCATTAGGAGCGGTGGTCCCACCAGCGGTGCACAGAGGCAGTTTAGATCATGGACAGGAGGAGGGTCTGGAGGGATACGCCGGCGATGTGAGCTTGGATATTGACAGAGCATCGTTGCTGCATGACTCCTTGGTCCTCGTTTCTTCTTTCTGCGGATGCAGGGAGGCTGCAATTGCAACGAACCATTGTGCATCGTGCGTGGAAAATTTATGCAGCGTGTGTGCTGCTGCCCACAGTAGCACAGGCGCTTTCGCAGGCCACACTCTTCGCGTTCTGGATGTTGGTAGCGCATCCAAGAAGGAGATGGGCATCTCATTTGGCTCGTCAACAATGTCTATTGCGGAATGGCAAAGCAAGAGCTCCTTCACGGAGGAAGGCTCGGACGTGCGGACCGTATCACGCGGAAGGTCGCCTGTGAGAATATCAAGACCATCAACAAATAATGCATCGCCGCGGCGATCATCCGTCGACGATTGCACGTTGACAATCCAGTCGCACAAGTCAAGACCCGCGACCACTTTCATTGAAGAGGAACTCGAAGAGGTGCTCGCGGCGCGCAACACTCGCACCAAGTACAACACGCCCTCGCGTCCAAGTACAAACTACATAGACGAAGAGGTACGCGAGATTCTGGCAGCACGTAGCAGCAGCAATCGTCGAATCTCAAAAAATAATAAGAACAGTAGCGTGCTGCAACCGCCACCTGTGCGCGACCAAAAGACTATGAAATGCAAAGTGCCGAACAGGGCCAAAACAGGCCGTTACGTTCAGAGGCCTGACGACTGCCACAAGCTGGAACGTGACGCTAGAATTCTTCGCAAGGAACTTCAGTCGTTAGACAGCAAAATAATGCAGCGTGTACATGTGTTGAAAGTACGACGTGAAGCTCCTATTGAAAGAGGCGTCGCTTTTCAATCTGAGAACTTTCAGTTACCTTCATCCACGATGAATTCGTCGGACAGTTTGAACAGACTGAACAGAGATACGAAATTGCTGCCTCAAATTATTCCGGAAGGAGATGGACAAAAGACGAACGAGTCTTCAGAATGCTCCAGTCCTGAGGACTTCACTATTCTGAATAGTGATGTCGATTTGGTAGGTAGCACTGGTGGTGCAGATAGCAAGGAGGCGTCGTCGATTGCACTGGGCAGCAGTAAAAAGAGTTGCATCGAGAAGAGTTGTACTCTGCTACAAAATACGACTTTGAGTGTGATTAATAAGTACTGGTACAAGACGCGCAACGACGATCTACTATATCTGCTCTTGCACGATGAGCAGGAAATGATCGAAAGGGCTATTCTGTTGTCGGGTCACAAAATCTCTCGCAAGAAGCTCGAACAGGAACGCAAAGCGGCGCAGCAGGCCGACGACCACCACCAACAGGCACTCAAGACGATCAGGAATCCTCAGAAGGCAGAGCATTTTCACGCGGTGGCATATTTGCAAGCTGCCCTTCAGCGAGAGATGATGGAATTGGCAAAGATGGAAGCAGAAAAATCGCAGAAGTATTACCACGCCTATCACGAGGTGACCAAGTGGAAAGATAGCTTGACGCCAGAGGAAGACACAGAATTGTCAGCACGAAAATACGCCCTCAAAATAGCAGACCAAACATCTACCGACACACAGGTGGAGTATGAA
>Ga0105054_10007242_pt1 | contig 15143 bp, 9 predicted proteins | sample BON02_FD_78091 | JGI IMG/M metagenome (GOLD analysis project Ga0105054, IMG submission 78091) | Freshwater microbial communities from Lake Bonney liftoff mats and glacier meltwater in Antarctica - BON-02 (megahit assembly) | ecosystem: Environmental > Aquatic > Freshwater > Ice > Glacier...
GTCTACATGTCGAAATTTGCGGGCAAATGGATCAGCCCCATGCACCCGGAAATCGTCAAGGATGAGCCTGGCCAGTGTGATGTTTGCGGCATGGATCTCGTTCCGGCTGAACAATTGGGCTTCGTCGATTCAATGTCGACGGAACCGCCTTTGATTGTCCCCACATCGGCGGTCTTACGCACCGGAAAACGCGCCGTGGTTTATGTGGAGAATCCGGAGTCCGACCGTCCCAGTTTCGAGGGTCGCGAGATCGTTCTCGGATTACGCGCCGGGGATAATTTCATCGTTAAATCCGGACTTGAGGCCGGCGAGCGGGTGGTGTCTCACGGTGCCTTTAAGATTGATAGTTCTCTCCAAATTCTGGCCAAGCCGAGCATGATGAATCCGAGTGGGGGCGGGCCCGTCCCCGGTCACAATCACGGTGGCGCCAACCCTCCGGACGCAGCGGCTGATCCGCACGCCGGTCACAATCATCCGGGAGAGATCGAGATTTCGCGCGATGAATTACCCACCTTCATCCAATCCTATCTCGAGATGCAGGCCGCGCTGGCCAGCGACGATCTCGATGCAGCCAAAACCGCGGCAAAGTCGATGATGAGCTACACCGGACATGACGGTGCGCTGCCCGACCTCCTGCACGCCATGCTGGGAGATGATTCGTTGGCCAATTTCCGGGCGTCTCATTTTGGCAAGTTATCCCAAGCCTTCGTTGCCGCGGCCCAAGCGATGCCGGGCGCCCTGGATCACGATATGTTGGTGATGCATTGCCCCATGGCTCAGGACGGAGCGGGCGCCGATTGGCTCCAGGCTCAAGAGCCCCTGCGCAATCCCTATTTTGGCGCAATGATGCTCACGTGTGGAGAAGTGACCGAGAGTATCCCCAGCACCGCAGCGGAAACCCCCAACCATGCCCACTGACAAACCCACTAACCCGATCAATCGGGTCATCCGTTTCTGCCTCGAAAACAAGCTCGTGGTCGTTCTGTTCACCGGGTTGTTGATCCTGTGGGGCGTCATGGTCGCGCCCTTCGACTGGGAAATCGATTCGTTGCCGCGGGACCCCGTGCCGGTCGACGCCATTCCCGACATTGGTGAAAATCAACAAATCGTCTTCACCCCATGGATGGGACGCTCGCCCCAGGACATTGAGGACCAGATCAGCTATCCACTCACCACCGCGCTGCTCGGACTCCCGCAGGTAAAAACAATCCGCAGCTACTCGATGTTCGGGTTTTCCTCGATCTACATCATCTTCAAGGAGGAAGCGGAGTTCTATTGGACGCGCAGTCGTATTCTCGAAAAACTCAATAGCTTGCCTTCCGGCACCCTGCCCGATGGGGCCGTCCCGCAGCTCGGTCCCGACGCCACCGCTCTCGGACAAATTTTCTGGTATACGCTGGAGGGCATGGGACCTGACGGCTCGCCTTCGGGCGGTTGGGATCCCCAGGAGCTTCGCAGCGCGCAGGACTGGTATGTGCGCTACGCGCTACAGGGCGTGGATGGAGTGGCCGAGGTCGCGTCCATCGGCGGTTACGTCAAGGAATACCAAATCGATGTCGATCCCGATGCCTTGCGCACCTACGGCATTCCCCTTCACGAAGTCTTTGACGCGGTGCGCGGTAGCAATCTCGACGTCGGCGCCCGCACTATCGAGATCAACGCGGTCGAATATGTCATCCGGGGACTTGGCTTTATTGAAAGCCTCGATGACCTGCGCAAGACTGTCATCACCTCCCGCGACAACGTGCCCATTACCCTAGGGCAAATCGCCGAAATCGAGTTTGGGCCCGCGCTGCGTCGCGGTGCCCTCGACAAGGCTGGAGCGGAGGCCGTGGGGGGAGTTGTCGTCGCGCGTTACGGAGAAAATCCGCTGGCCGTCATCAAAGGGATCAAAGCAAAGATTGCCGAAATCTCGCCGGGCTTACCCAAGAAAACCCTCGCCGATGGCACCGTCAGCCAAGTGGAAATCGTGCCTTTCTATGATCGCGCTAAGTTGATCAACGAAACGCTCGGCACCCTCGAAGATGCGGTGCGGCAACAGATCCTAGTGACCATTATTGTGGTGGTGCTCATGCTGCTTCATCTGCGCAGTGCCGCCCTCATTTCCGGGGTGCTGCCCCTTGCGGTTCTCTTCGCGTTCATTGGCATGAAACTGTTCAAGGTCGACGCCAATGTTGTGGCGCTTTCGGGCATCGCCATCGCCATCGGCACGATCGTGGACATGGGGGTGGTGTTGATTGAAAACATTCTCCGACACCTCGACGACGCTCCTCCCCATGAAAACCGCTTGGAGGTCGTTTACCGGGCGTGTTCCGAGGTCTCCGGCGCCGTCGTCACCGCCGTGCTCACGACCGTCATCAGTTTTCTTCCGGTCTTCACCATGGAAGCGGCCGAAGGGAAACTTTTCCGTCCGCTCGCCTACACCAAAACGTTTGCTTTGATCGGCTCCATTGTCGTCGCCCTCACGGTGATACCACCGCTGGCGCACTGGTTGATTGCCGGAAAATTTCGCGCCAAGTGGTCACAGGTTGGCCTGTGGGCGGGCATCGCCGCCGTAGGGTGGGTCAGTCCGTTTCTGATCAGTTGGTTTCCTTGGTGGTTGGGAGCCCTCCTCGTCAGTGCCGCCACCTTTCACTTGCTGGGCGACCGGCTGCCTTCTCTCGTAAGGCGAAGCATTTTGGTGAGCTTCAACTTTGGGGTAGCGATCTTGGTCGCTTTCTGGCTCGCCGCGGATTGGAAACCGCTCGGGCCGGAACTCCCCCTGCATAACATCATTTTTGTTTTTGTCTCGGTGGGCGGTTTACTCGGATTTTTCTGGTTGGTCATAAAATTCTACGCCCAACTCCTCGCGTTTTTTCTGCGGATCAAACTCCTCTTTCTCGCGGGCAGTGCCTTGATTGTAATCGCTGGATTCACCTCGTGGCTGGGTTGGGATAAAATGTTCAGCTGGACGCCGGACTTTGTGCAGAAATCCGATTCCTACGTGACGATGGCTCACGCCATGCCGGGCCTCGGCAAGGAGTTCATGCCGTCGCTCGATGAGGGTTCCTTCCTGTTGATGCCGACCACCATGCCTCATGCCTCCATCGGCGAGGTCATGGACGTATTGCGCAAGCAGGGCATGGCCATCAACGCGATTCCTGAGGTCGAGTTGGCCGTCGGTAAACTCGGTCGGGCGGAGAGCCCGCTGGACCCGGCCCCGATTTCGATGATCGAGACCATCATCAACTATAAGTCGGAGTTCATTACCGACGAGGGCGGGCACATTCTCACCTTTGCTTACGATAACGAGGCCGGCGATTTCCGCCGGGACGCCGCCGGTGAGCTAGTCGCAGAAGACGACGGCCGTCCCTTCCGCCAGTGGCGCGACAAGATCAAAAGCCCCGACGATATTTGGAACGAAATCATCGCCGCCGCCAGTATCCCCGGCACCACCTCCGCACCCAAATTACAACCTATCGCGGCGCGCATCGTCATGCTGCAAAGCGGCATGCGCGCGCCCATGGGGCTGAAGGTCTACGGACCCGATTTAGAGACTCTCGAAAAAGTTGCCCTCGATATCGAAGCCCTGCTCAAACAGGTCCCGTCGGTGAAAGCCGAAGCGGTGCTGGCCGACCGCATTGTCGGTAAACCCTACCTTGAAATCGATATCAACCGCGACGCCATTGCGCGCTACGGCGTGAAGATCAAAATGGTGCAGGATGTGATCGAGGTCGCTATCGGCGGCAAAACGATCACGCAAACCGTCGAAGGCCGCGAACGCTACCCGGTGCGGGTGCGCTACCAGCGCGAATTGCGCGACACCATCGAGTCGATCGAAGACATTCTCGTCTCCACTCCCGACGGCGCCCAGATCCCCCTGCGTGAACTCGCCACGATCAATTATGTGCGAGGGCCGCAGGTCATCAAAAGTGAAGACACTTTTCTCGTGGGTTACGTCATCTTCGACAAACGCGACGGTTACGCGGAGGTTGAAGTCGTCGAGCAAGCCCAGGCTTTGCTCCTCGATAAAATCGCGTCCGGTGAACTCGATATTCCGGCCGGAGTGAGCTACAAATTTACCGGCAGTTACGAGAACCAAGTGCGGGCCGAGAAGCGCTTGAGCATCGTGCTCCCCATCGCGCTCTTTGCGATTTGGTTGATCCTCTATTTTCAATTCAAACGCGTCGCCACGACGTTGCTGGTTTTCTCCGGCATCCTCTTCGCGTGGTCCGGCGGCTTTATCCTTATTTGGCTCTACGGGCAATCGTGGTTCCTCGATTTCAGCCTGTTCGATCACAACCTGCGCTCTCTCTTTCAAATGGGCACGATCAACTTAAGTGTGGCGGTCTGGGTAGGCTTCCTCGCCCTCTTCGGTATCGCCACCGACAACGGCGTGATCGTCTGCACCTACCTGCAACAGATCTTTGGCGAGCGGAAGCCGCAAACCATCGCCGCAATCCGCGCTGCCACCATTGAAGCAGGTAACCGCCGCGTGCGTCCGGCCGTGATGACCAGTGCGACGACCATCCTGGCGCTGCTGCCCGTGCTAACGTCGGTCGGTCGCGGTTCCGATATCATGGTGCCCATGGCGATTCCCTCCTTTGGCGGCATGCTCCTCGCCATCATTACCATCTTCGTGGTGCCCGTGCTCTACTGCTCGATCGAGGAGCAGAAGCTACGCTGGACCACTTTATTAAACCCAAAATCCTAAAATTATTATGAAATCAAAATTAATATCCTCGTTCCTTTTGGGCCTCGGCCTCGTTGCCTCGGCTCTCTCCGCTGCCGCGCATGGCGCAGAGTTCAAGCCGGAGTTTGTTGATAGTCTCGTTCCCGATTATCTCGCCCTGCAAACGGCATTGGCCGGTGACGACCTTGCTGCCGCCCAAAAGGCCGCCAGCAACCTCTTCACCACCGCTCAACACGGTCCGGAATTCACCGCCTTCACCACGCCTGCCTCCCTCCTCGTCCAAGCCAAAGATATCAAGGCGGCGCGAGCTCAGTTCCTGACCGTATCCATGGAAATGCAGGATCTGGTCGATCATGTGGGCACGACGGGAAAAGTGAAACTGTATGAAGCCCACTGCCCCATGGCGTTCGCAGGCAAGGGCGGTGATTGGCTGCAGGCCGACCAAAAAATCGCCAACCCCTACTACGGTGCGATGATGCTCCGCTGCGGCAGCATCAAGGGCCAAGTCGCTGGTGAAAAATCCGCGATGCCTGCAGCCGGGGCCAAGCACGACCATAGGAATCATTGATTCGGAATGCGTAAGCCGACAACAGACCCATCCGGCCGAAATCAACCGAAGGCGCACCCCCACCCTGATTTCGTTTAAGTCGGCTTCCCGCTCCGCGTTACCCGCCACGCGGAGAGGAAAGTCGGACCTTTGATCCTCAGTTTCCCCCCCCGTAGTAAAGATACCCTGTAGGAATTTCGCCATGAACTCGAATGACAAGCTGCTGCCGGTTGCTCTCGTCGACGCGCTCAGCGCGCAACGCACTGCATTCAAGGCGTTCATCACCTCTCGCGTGGGTTCAGCTTCCGACGCCGAAGACATCCTCCAAAATAGTCTCGCGAAGGCCGTTCGGTCAGCCGACACGCTGCAGGACCCCGGCAAAGCACGGGCGTGGTTTTATCAACTGCTACGCAACGCGATTATCGACCACCACCGCTCGCGTTGTGCAATGTCTCGGCGCGACGACTCTCTCGGCGAACTCATGATCGCGTTGCAAGAAACCGCCACGCCGCCCGCCGCGTGGGAGCCTCAACTCTGCGTCTGCCTCGATAGGGTGATCGACACCTTAAATTCGCTGCACGCCGAATTACTCCGACGGGTCGATCTCAACGGGGAGTCCGTGCAAGTCGCCGCCGGGGCCTTGGATCTCACCCCCAATCATGCGAGTGTGATACTCCACCGGGCCCGCAAAAGCCTACGGACCCGCCTTGAAACATTTTGTGGTAACTGCGCCGACTCCGCCTGCCTCGACTGCGATTGCGCAAATTCCGAGACAGAGGTGTAAGATCTACGCAGGGCGCCCGTCTCCTGAGTGAAAGACCCATTATGAAACACGAGCACGATCCCCAAAACCACGACCATGGCAGACACGAGTCTGCCCCTGGAGCGCACTGCCGCCACCATGATCACGAGATATCGGACCATGATGTAACAGCCTCCGCCGCCGCAAAATATTACTGCCCCATGTGCGAGGGAGTCGAATCCGACCAGCCGGGCGACTGCCCCAAATGGGGCATGCGGCTCGAACGCAACCCCGCCTATAAAGCGTCCTCGGCCCCCCGCACGTGGACCTGCCCCATGCACCCGGAAGTGCAACAAGATCACCCTGGGGCCTGCCCAAAATGCGGCATGGATCTGGAGCCACTGACCCCGGCGGCAGACGACGATGATGACGACGCCGAGGCCCGGGATCTCGGGCGCAAAGCCCTGATTGCCGGTATTCTGACAATCCCCATTCTGGCGCTGGCCTTCGACAGCATGATTCCCGGCATGTCGTTTGACAGTCTCCTGTCTCCTCGCCTCCAAGCTTGGCTGGAGTTGTCGTTTGCGACCCCTGTCATTCTGTGGGCGGGCGGCCTCTTTTTCGTCCGTGGCTGGCGCTCCCTCATCAACCGCAGCCTGAACATGTTTACCCTCATCATGCTCGGGGTGGGCGCAGCTTATGGCTATAGCGTGGTCGCAGTCCTATTCCCCCATCTCTTTCCGGACTCCTTTCGTCAAGGTGGAGGGGTTCAGCTCTACTTCGAGGCGGGTGCGGTCATCACCACCCTGATTCTTTTTGGCCAATGGATGGAGTCCCGGGCCCGTCGCCAAACCGGCCAGGCCATCAAGGGGCTGCTCGATTTGGCCGCTAAGACCGCTCACCGATTGGACGACCAAGGGAAAGAGCACGATGTGCCGGTCGACGATTTAAAAAGTGGCGATCTGCTGAGGGTGCGGCCCGGGGAAAAAATTCCCATCGACGGCCTGATTGAAGAAGGGAAAAGCACCATCGACGAGTCCATGATCACCGGAGAACCTGCCGCCGTCAAAAAGACGGTCGGAGACACGGTAATCGGCGCAACGGTCAACCAAACCGGCAGCTTCGTAATGAAGGCTGACGCGGTCGGCGAAGATACAATGTTGTCACAGATCGTGAGAATGGTCGCCGATGCGCAGCGTAGCCGGGCTCCCATCCAAAAGTTGGCCGACCAAGTGGCCGGATATTTTGTTCCCGCGGTCGTAGTGGTAGCGGCCATCACGTTCGTCGTTTGGATGATCTGGGGTCCGGCACCCGCGATGTCCTACGCCATCGTCAATGCTCTGGCCGTGCTCATCATCGCGTGTCCATGCGCTCTGGGTCTCGCCACTCCCATGTCCATCATGGTGGGCGTGGGCAAAGGGGCGCAAAACGGTATCCTGATACGGAACGCGGAATCGATTGAACGGGCCGAAAAAATCACCCATCTTATTACCGACAAAACCGGCACACTCACCGCCGGAAAACCACAGGTGGTCGCAATCCAAACAGCGGACGGCTCGGATGAGGCCGACCTGTTGCGTCTGACCGCTGCGGTCGAACACCAGTCCGAACACCCGCTGGCCCGAGCCGTGGTCAACCGCGCTCAGGATGACGGGATTGAGTTACCTTCCGTCGAAGATTTTGAGAGCACCACCGGCGGCGGCGTGCAAGCGAAGATCGAAGGGATAGTCGTTCGCGTCGGTAAGCGGAAATTCATCGAAGATGCCGGAGTCGAAATCGAGCCCGCCCTAGCTGAGATGGCGGAGAAATTGCAAGGCGAAGCCAAGACTGTGATCTGGGCGGCAAAAGGCGAAACCCTGCTCGGGTTGATCGCCATTGCCGATCCCATCAAAGAAACATCCCGCGAAGCCATCGATGCCCTGCATGCGCTCGGCATCAAGGTAGTAATGTGCACGGGTGACAACTCCCGCACCGCCGAGGCCGTCGCGCGCGAATTGAGCATTGATGAGGTGCACGCCGAGGTTTCGCCGGAGGACAAACAACGCATCGTCAACGAGCTCAAATCAAAGGGACATGTTGTGGCCATGGCCGGCGATGGCATCAACGACGCACCAGCGCTTGCGGCGGCCGATGTCGGTATCGCGATGGGGACCGGCACGGATGTCGCGATCGAAAGTGCGGGCATCACCTTAGTGAAAGGCGATCTGCGAGGCATTGTCGGTGGGCTTCGGATCAGCCGCGCGGTGATGCGCAATATTCGGCAGAATCTCTTCTTTGCCTTTATCTACAATGCGGCCGGAGTTCCGATCGCAGCGGGGATTCTTTTCCCGTTCTTCGGCATTCTACTCAGTCCCATGATTGCCGGCGCAGCTATGAGTCTGAGCTCCGTCAGCGTCGTGCTCAATGCCCTCCGGCTACGTCGCTTGAATCTATCTTAGCACACCTCGACATCCCCTATCGAAGGGGGAACGGTCGCACGCCCCAGCACGGTGGGTGGGGTGAGCCAGCTCGCGAACCGAGCTCCGGATGTCTCTTCGTCTTGGTTGATTGCACTGGGTATGCTCTTCGTCGGACCGGGTGCATAAATTCTTTTCTGGAGCCAGAGGGCCTTTTGCTGGACAGGAGGCAGCGCGGTGATCTACACGGGTTAAAGGTTCGATTAAATGGGCAAGTTCTTCAAATTCGTCGCGATAGTCCTACTGGCAACTTGGTTGCCGGTGACGCAGCATGCAGCCTTGGAGATGATGGGAGTTTTACCCGACCACTCTGAGCAGGTGTCACATCATCACGATGACGGGCATGAAGAAAGTCCGGACCCTCATAGTTCTCATGACGCCACCCATGACTGGCATTTCGTGGAGAAAACCATCGCGAAGTCAGTAACCGGATTACTCAAGAGCCCGGTGTTCAGCGCCCTGTTCACGGTCACTCTGCTGTGCGGTTTATTTGCTGCGGTGCTCAAGCTCCGAGCAGAGGTCTTCACGCGGATCGAGCGGCAGATTTTTCAACGACCTCTGAATTGGGTGCCCGACCGGCACTTTGCGAGACGCGCCGTGGCTAGCCCACGGGCACCTGCATTTATCGCCTGACCTGTCCCTGCGCGGACTCGTCTCGTTTCCCGATACCTTGGCTGTGCCTGCGCGCGCGGCCGGACGGTATTGGCTCCACTGCATTCATCAATTTTCCCCTGTCTTATTATGTCCAAAGATATTTTGTGTCCGCGATTACGCGGATACAAGTCCCTCGCCCTCCTGCTGTTCTGCGCGGGGGGCCTGACGGCGGCTCCCTCTTCCGGCGAGCCCCTTTCACTACCGGAGGCGCTGGCTATGGCGCTTGTCCAAAACCCGTCACTTAAAGTCTATGCTTTCGAATCGCGTGTCGCCGAGGCTCGCATTCTTCAGGCGAGTATAAAACCCAATCCTGAACTTTCAGTTGGGGTGGAGGACTTCCTCGGCACCGGCGCGCTTTCCGGCGTCAAGGGTCTCGAAACCACCCTGCAACTCAGTCAAGTCATCGACTTGCGCGGCAGTGTCGCCCGACGCGTTGAGACCGCCGAGAGTGAGCGCGCGCTCACTGATGCCGACTACGAAACCAAACGCATCGATGTGTTGGCCGAAGTTGCCCGACGATTTACCGAGGTCGCTGCCGATGGCGAACGCCTCGCCGCAGCGACGCGTGCGCGCAAATTAGGCGAGCAGACGGTGGCTACGGTAAGTCGGCAGGTTGACGCCGCCGTTGTTTCTCAGATGGAGTTAAACAAGGCGCGGACGGCCCTCTCCCTACTCCGTATTGAAGAGGAACATGCCGAACACGAACTAGCCGCCTGTCGTTATTCATTGGCTGCTGTGCTGGGGAAATCTGAACCCACGTTTGGCCCGGTGCAGGCAGACCTGACGACCTTGCCGGAAGTGGATAAATTCCCCACCTTGGTGGCTCGTCTCGAACAGAGTCCGGTGTTGGCCCGGTTCGCCATCGAGTCACGTTGGCGGGAGGCGCAGGGCCGACTCGCTCAGAGCCTGCAACGCAGCGGGGCGAGGGTGAGCGGTGGCCTGCGCCGGACAGAGGCGACCGACGATTGGGGCTTTGTCGCCGGGTTCTCCATTCCGCTTCCCGTGCGGAATCAACAGTTGGGCGCAATTCGTGAATCCCGCGAGCGCCGGGCCCAGCTCGCCAGCGCCGTCGAAGCCGAACGCTTGGAAATGGGCGCGGTGCTTTTTGAGGTCTATCAGGAGATGCAGCATGCGAGATCCACCCTCGATCTATTGCAGGGCGAAGTCATCCCCATGGCTGAAGAGACTATGAAGCTGGCTGAACAGGGCTATCAATCCGGCCGTTTTTCCCTCCTGGAGTTATTGGATGCGCAAAAAAGCGTTATCGCCCTTCGTCGTCAGGTGGTGGCCAACGCCACCGCTTTTCACCTCCACGTGATTGAAATCGAGCGCCTCTTGGGCGCACCCATCCAAGCGCCCACCGCCGGCGAGTGAACCACCAATCTTAAAATTAAATGAAACTTAGACTTCCTGTTACAATTCTCACGATCCTAGCCGCCAGCAGCGTGGGCTTTTACTTCATCTCTCAATCGAATTCGACGCCCGCGGCGACGGATTCGAGCGAACACCTCACCGCGGAAGCGCCGCCTGAGGTGATCAAAGGGCCGCACAACGGTCGCATGTTAACCAACGGTGATTTCACCTTAGAATTAGCCATCTTTGAGGATGATGTGCCGCCTGAATTCCGGGCTTGGTTTAGCAAAAATGGCAAGACCCTGCCTCCCTCGGAAGTAGATTTAACCGTGAATCTGACGCGCCCCGGCAACAAGGTGGACGTCTTTGCTTTTGCGCCGGTCGATGACTTTTCACGAGGTGATTTGGAGGTGGGTGAACCGCACTCGTTCAGCTACGAAATCATCGCGAAACATGCCGGCAGCACCCATCGTTGGGCCTTCGATGCCCCGGAGATGCAGACGGTCATTAACGCCGACGCTGCCCTGGACGCAGGCGTGAAGATTGCGCAGGCGGGTCCGGCGACCTTGAGTGAATCACTCACGGTTTACGGACGAGTGGAACTGAACGCCGACAAGATTGCCCGAGCCATGCCCCGGTTCGGGGGCATCATTCGCGAAGTCCGCAAGTCACTGGGAGAGGCGGTCAAAGCCGGGGAAGTCCTCGCCTTGGTTGAGACCAATCAAACGCTTGCTACAATTGAAGTCACGGCCCCGATCAGCGGAATCGTAATGGCGCGTAATGCGACTGCCGGCGAAACGGTGGGGGATGGTGCGTCACTCTACACCATAACAGACCTTTCCGAGGTTTGGGTCGAACTGAATGTCCCCAAGCGGGAGCAGACCCGAGTCCACGCGGGACAAAGCGTGGTGATTCATCCCGACGACGGAGGTAATGCCGCAACGGGGCGCATTGACTGGATATCTCCCGTGGGTCGGGTGGAGGCGCAGACGATATCCGCGCGCGTTGTGCTGAAGAACCCGGATGGTCGTTGGTGGCCCGGCTTGTTTGTGAAAGCTGAAATTGCTTTGGCAGAAAAACCGGTGGCGGTCGCGGTCAAGGAATCGGGCATTCAAACCGTTTTTGACTTCACGGTAGTGTTTTCCCAGCACGGCGAGATCTATCAAGCGCGGCCTTTGGAACTGGGACTGCGCAGTGGCGGCTGGGTCGAGGTGCTCAAAGGACTGGAGTCCGGCGAGCGCTACGTAGTCGACAACAGTTTTCTAGTAAAAGCCGACATCGGTAAATCCGGTGCGTCACACGATCATTGAGAACGGAAATCGCCATGCTTGAAAAAATTATCAAATTCTCGATCCACCACCGTTGGTTGGTGTTGATTCTCGCCCTCGGAATGGGGGCGGTCGGAGTCTTTAACTACCAGCAACTGCCCATCGATGCGGTGCCGGACATCACCAATGTGCAGGTGCAGATTAACACGGAGGCACCCGGTTATTCCCCGTTGGAAGCCGAACAACGCGTCACCTATATCGTGGAAACGGCCATGGCGGGCCTTCCCCGGCTTGACTTCACGCGTTCCGTTTCACGCTACGGACTGTCGCAAGTAACGGTAGCCTTCAAGGATGGGACCGACATCTACTTTGCTCGACAGCTCGTGAATGAGCGTATCCAAGAAGTGAAGTCGCAATTGCCTCCTGAACTCGAGCCCGCCATGGGGCCGATCTCAACGGGCCTCGGGGAAATTTTCATGTTCACGGTCGAGTCCGAGGAAGGAGCGACCAAGCCGGATGGTTCCGCGTGGACATCAGCTGATTTTCGTGAGCTTCAGGATTGGGTGGTGCGGCCTCAACTCCGGAATCTAAAGGGAGTCTCCGAGATCAATACGATCGGAGGATACGTGAAGCAATTTCTCGTGACACCCAACCCCGACCGCATGTTGTCCCATGGATTAACTTTATCCGATCTCATGGCGGCGCTGGCAAAGAACAACGACAACGTCGGCGCGGGTTACATCGAACGTTTCGGCGAACAATACCTCATCCGCGTGCCCGGACAGGTGAAAACGCTGGAAGACATCGGACGGGTCTTGGTGACGCGAAGGGGCGGCCATCCCATTCGCGTGAGAGACGTAGCCGAAGTCAGTCTGGGGTCGGAGCTGCGCACCGGAGCGGCGACGGAAAATGGTCGGGAAGTCGTGCTCGGCACCGTCTTTATGCTGATCGGGGAAAACTCCCGCGAGGTGTCGCAGCGGGTGGCGGCCAAACTTGTGGAAGTGAATCGCACCCTGCCGGAAGGCATCGTGGCTGAGACGGTCTATGACCGCACTTCGCTCGTGGATCGCACCATCGAGACGGTGAAGACGAACCTGTTCGAAGGAGCTCTGCTCGTTGTGGTGGTCTTGTTCCTGCTGCTGGGCAATATTCGAGCCGCGTTGATCACGGCAGCAGTCATTCCGTTGGCGATGTTGTTCACGATCACCGGCATGGTGACCAACCAAGTCTCGGGTAATTTGATGAGCCTGGGCGCACTCGATTTCGGTCTCATCGTCGACGGAGCGGTCATCATCATCGAGAATTGCCTACGGCGATTTGGACAAGAACAACATCGACTCGGTCGTTTACTCACGAAACCCGAACGGTTCTCACTGGCTTCTTCGGCCACCACCGAGGTGATCAAGCCGTCGATTTTCGGGGTATTCATCATCACCGTGGTTTATGTGCCGATCTTTGCCCTCACCGGCATTGAGGGGAAAATGTTTCACCCCATGGCCTTCACGGTCGTGACCGCATTGCTGGGAGCGATGATTCTCTCGATCACGTTCGTGCCAGCGGCCGTGGCAATTTTCGCGAGTGGCAAGGTCTCCGAAAAAGACAACATCGCGATTCGTGGAGCCAAGTCGCTCTACCGACCGACGCTACGATTCGTGATGTCGGTCAGACCGGCGGCCGTCGTGTTTGCCCTCGTGCTGATCGGATTAGCGGCGTTCACGACCACGCGCATGGGCACGGAGTTCATTCCCAACCTGGACGAGGGCGACATTGCTCTGCATGCCCTGCGTATTCCCGGCACGAGTCTGTCTCAGGCGGTAAAGATGCAGACCGAACTGGAGGCGAAACTACGGGAGTTTCCCGAGGTGGACAAGGTGTTCGCCAAGATCGGCACGGCGGAGGTCGCCACCGATCCCATGCCCCCCAGTGTGGCTGATACCTTCATCATGCTAAAACCCCGCGAGGAGTGGCCGGATCCGAGGAAATCACGGGAACAACTCTTCGAGGAAATGGAAGCCGTGGTAATCCAGATTCCTGGCAACAACTACGAGTTTCTTCAACCCATCCAGATGCGCTTCAATGAGCTGATCGCAGGCGTGCGGTCGGAAGTCGCGGTCAAGCTTTACGGTGACGATCTCGACGCCTTGATGTCCTCGGGCAAGGAGATCGAAGACATCGTGAAATCCGTGGCCGGCTCGGCCGATGTGAAGCTGGAGCAGATCACGGGCTTGCCCTTGCTGACAGTGCAGATCGATCACGATGCATTGGTCCGTTACGGGCTCTCCGTCGAGGAGGTCCAAACGGTGGTATCCACCGCGTTCGGCGGAGCCACTGTCGGAGAAGTGTTCGAAGGGGATCGACGATTCGATCTTGTCGTCCGCTGGCCCGAGGCGTTGCGCAGCGATATCGAAGCCATGGGCGCGCTACCTATTCCTCTGCCAAGGTTAGCCTCGGTCGCCCCCGTGTTGCCTGCGGCAACGGGTCAAGGACCGGCGAGAGCCGATGGTGATGCGATGAACTTCGTGCCGCTCAGCGAGGTCGCGAAGATTGAAATTGCGCCGGGACCTAATCAAATCACCCGTGAAAATGGAAAACGTCGAGTGGTCATTACCTCCAACGTCCGAGGGCGCGATCTCGGCTCGTTTGTCGCCGAAGTGCAGGAGCGGCTCGCCACCGTCGAGTTTCCGACCGGCTATTGGTTGGAATATGGCGGCACCTTTGAGCAACTCGAATCAGCCTCCCGCCGGTTGCAGATCGTGGTGCCCATTGCGCTGCTACTGATCTTCGGCTTGCTCTTCATGAGCTTCGGCGACGCGCGCGACGCCTTCCTCGTGTTCACCGGGGTTCCGCTCGCCCTCACCGGTGGCGTCTTCGCGCTTTGGTTTCGGGATATCCCACTCTCAATCTCGGCGGGCATCGGCTTCATTGCACTGTCGGGTGTAGCCGTGCTCAACGGACTGGTCATGATCTCCTACATCCGCACCCTGCGTCAGGAAGGCCGGCCCATGGACGAAGCGATCGAGGAGGGGTGCCTCACGAGACTTCGCCCCGTGCTCATGACTGCGCTGGTGGCGAGTCTCGGCTTCGTGCCGATGGCCATTGCAACGGGTGCCGGAGCCGAGGTGCAGAGGCCGTTGGCCACGGTGGTCATCGGCGGTATTATTAGTTCAACCCTGCTCACCCTCATCGTATTGCCTGCGCTCTACCGCATGGCCCATCGCCGCGGGGATACTAATGAAACCGGCGACTGACCGCTCTACCATGAGAATATGCGCCTTCGTTATCATGATGTTAGCCATCCCGTTTTTGGCGGGCAGTGCCACTCCGTTTAAGGCTCAGACATCCTGACGTGCGGGGAAAGAGGATGATCTCAATGTGACGTATTCCAGCCGTAGGGAGGTGCCCGGATAATGGGTTTGCGTGGCGTTGAGTTCGGAGCAAAGGAGGAAGGCGA
>Ga0105054_10007247_pt1 | contig 15134 bp, 13 predicted proteins | sample BON02_FD_78091 | JGI IMG/M metagenome (GOLD analysis project Ga0105054, IMG submission 78091) | Freshwater microbial communities from Lake Bonney liftoff mats and glacier meltwater in Antarctica - BON-02 (megahit assembly) | ecosystem: Environmental > Aquatic > Freshwater > Ice > Glacier...
CACTCAAGAATGAGCGAGCGCCAGAAAAGACTGGCTGTTGGTGCATGGGCTTCCACATTGGACGGGATTCGATATTCCGATCCTCTAAAGCTAACCGAACTCGCGAAGGTGCATCGGGATATCGATCAAGGTCAAATGTCACAACAGATAACCAGGCATTCGATCGTCCCCACAGCGGATCTTTTTGAACAGAAACACCAGTCGCGCTGGAAAGCCTCGTTCGGTAGAGATCTCGGACTTCACGGCGCCGAGCAACGGTGTGATCAATTCGCTCCAATTGCGACCTGCCAAGGGCAGCCAAGATGTTGCTCAGCCGGTAGTTGTAACCAATTTCCTCGTGCTCGTACCAAGGGAAATCTTCCCGTGATTGGGTGGCCCAGAACCGAATCTTGGCGGCAAACTCGCCGTCATTGGTTACCAACATTCCACCACCGGAAGTGGTCAGAATCTTGTTTCCGTTAAAGGAAAGTGCAGCGCCCAATCCGCGGCTCCCTAATTTTTGATCACCATAAGCACCGCCGAGTCCTTCGGCGGCATCCTCAAAAACTGGAACATCAAACTCGGAAAACAAGGGAAGAAGATCACCGTAATTGCATGGTGAACCGTACAGATCCACGGGAAGCGCTGCTCCAATCCGCCGACCTTCACGAGTTAGAGACTCCATGGCCAGGCGAGTCTGTTTTGGATCCATGTTCCACGAGTCGTCCGCGTCGACAAAAACTGGTTCGGCGCCCAAATAGGTCACAGCAAAAGCTGTCGCCCCAAATGTCAGAGTAGGAACGAGTACAACATCACCCGGCAGAACCCCCAAGTACTTCAAACCCAAATGGATTGCGGCAGTTCCTGAACTCAACCCAACAGTGTGACCAACTCCCAGATAGGACGCCATTTGTTCCTCAAATGCCGCTAGATCCGGGCCTAATGGCGCGATCCACCCTGACACCATGGCAGCCTGGACCGCCCGCATATCTCCTTGAGTGGCTTCGGGGGCAGACAAATAGCGCCGGGCTTGGAGTGAAGTCACTGGCACAGCATATTGACTCGCCGCGACCGGAGACGGAAGTAACTAGACTCGCCTTGTGGTGCGCATACTGTTCGGGGTTACCGTCCCCATGACCGCACAAGCCTTTCTCAAGCCACAGTTATCCGCGCTAACGTCCGGCAATTGGGATGTTCACCTTGCTTGTAGCCCAGATCCAGGTTTCCAAGAACTCGCGGAACTCCCTGGAATCACTCTTCATTCCATTCCCATGCGGCGCAATCCAAGCCCTTTGAAAGATCTAGTGAGTATGTACCGCTGGAACAAACTCGTCCACAAGGTTAAACCAGACATTATTGTTGGCAGCACACCCAAAGCTGCCCTTTTCTCGATGCTCTCGGGGAAATTGAACAGGACCCCCGCCCGCGTGTATCACATTCGAGGATTCCGAGCCGAAGGCTTGGAAGGGATCAAAGGGAAAATCGCAGTCCTGGCTGAGCGCCGCACAATTAAGGCCGCCACGAGGGTTCTTTGCGATAGTCAAAGCCTGCGCAACGCCCTCGTCGCTGCAGGTTGCCTGAACTCAAACGCCGGAATAGTCCTAGGCGCGGGCAGTTGCTGCGGGGTTGATACGAGTCACTTTCGGCCGCCTTCCCCAGAGGAGAGAAATGACGCCCGCGCTAGTCTCGAAATTCCTGACACCGACTTTGTGGTTGGATTCGTTGGTCGCGTCACCAAAGATAAAGGCGTTAGTGAGTTAGTTCAAGCAGTCATCGACGTGAATAAAACTCACCATCAGGTGAAACTGATATTAGTTGGGCCGGACGAAGGCGGTCTGGACCTCTTAGTGAATCTGCCAGCAGACAGTCCGGTTAAGTACTTGGGGTCTACCTCAGATGTTCGCTCGGCCTATTGGGCATGTGATGTCTTCGCTCTTCCTAGCTACCGTGAAGGTTTTCCCATTGCTCCACTGGAAGCACAATCATGCGGCCTTCCGTTGATCACCACAACGGCCACCGGCTGTATTGATAGCCAACCACCAGCAAATTCTCAACTCACAGTGCCCCCAAAGGACCCCGATGCAATCGCTAAAGCCATTACTTTCCTAGTAACTGAACCGGTAAGCCGGACTACCATGGGCGGTCAGGCTCGGGATTGGGTTGCAACAAACTTTAAAGGCTCGGACGTAGTTCAACGTCAGGTTGAGTTTCTGAAAGGGCAGGTGGCGAAATGAATGAACCGCTGTACATCATCGGCGCAGGTGGCCACGCCACAAGCGTTGCTGAAATTGCATTTGCCGCAGACCTCAACCTGAAGGCGTTCATCTCACTTGATTCTTCGGCGACCGAACTCCTCGGGCTCCCCATCCTGAGAACAATCCCACAACAGGATGAAATGAGGTCAGTCAAAATCGCAATTGCGATCGGTGACAACCATCAGCGCGAATTGGTCTTCAATGACCTTAAGAATCGTTTTCCGATGGAGTCTTTCCCCGCTCTGATTCACCCGTCCGCGTCAGTGGCACTATTTGCAACCATCGGATTTGGCACCACGATTCACCAGAACGCTGCAATTGGTAGTCGCTCGGCGATTGGTAATTTCTGTACCCTCAATTCCGGGTCCAACACAGATCACGACTGCCAACTCTCAGATTTTTCTTCCCTAGGTCCAGGCGCCATCCTCGGTGGCAACGTAGGTCTAGGAACCAGAAGCGCGATAGCAATTGGTGCGACGGTTCGCCATGGCATCAGCATCGGTCCCGATTCAATCCTTGGAGCCGCCTCTTATGCCCACTCAGACATTGCAGGGAATACGGTCGCATTTGGATCCCCTGCCCGAGTCGTTCGGTTAAGAAACATTGGTGAAAAGTATTTATAAACTTCATACGCACTCATGAAATCGAAGGGAAACAAATTGAATTCGCACTACTGGGATCAAAGGCGCCTGCTTCAGGCGGCGTGGGACGGTTTCTCATGGGTAATTGCGGTGCCAATTGGGTTGCTGTTGCGTTACGACTTCTCAGTTTCTATTCGACTAACCCTTGTTGCGATGATAGCTGGGATCGCCGCAGCATCACTTCACCTCGCTGCCGGTTCGGTATTCCACCTCTATCAGGGACGTTACATAGTCGGTTCTTTCGACGAAGTCCTGGGTGTAGCAATCACCACAATTTTTGTCGGTGGTGTCGGAACCGTCGCACTCTTGTTCATCCCCGAAAGCACCTTCCCACGATCCACATTCATTATTGCTGCCGGTATTGCTGCCGCAAGCATGCTTGGCGCCCGGTTTGTGTGGCGTGGAGCTAGGCAGAAAAAGGCGCTGCACCGAGAAGGTAAACGGACCCTGATTTACGGTGCTGGAGATGCCGGGTCGCAAATTGTCCAACTCATGTTGAACGACCGGTACCACGCCTACCAACCCATTGGTTTCATTGACGATGATCCAAAGAAACATCACCTCAGGCGCACTGGGATCAGAGTGCTTGGTGACCAGAGCCAAATCGAAGATCTCTGTAATCAGTATTCTGTGGACACTGTATTGATCGCCATTGCAGGTATCACCGCGGCTCAACTCTTGGAACTTGACCAACGGTTACAGCCCCTTGGTATCCAAGTCACAATCATCCCAACTGCTTCGGAAATAGTTGGCGGCGCCGTTCGACTCGGCGACATCTCAGACGTCACCGAGGAAGACCTCATGGGTCGCCGACCGATAGATACTGATGAAAATGAAATTACGAAATTCATACAAGGTAAGCGAGTTCTTATTACAGGTGCCGGTGGATCTATTGGCTCTGAACTAGCCCGACAGGTGAATCGCTACCGTCCCGCGGAGCTCTTCCTCCTCGACCGTGACGAGTCGGCCTTGCACAGTGTCCAATTGACACTGGATGGATCAGGGGACCTCATGTCACCGAACCTGATACTGGCTGACATTCGGGACGTAGAATCTGTGAATGCTGCACTAGCAAAATCTAGCCCAGACATCGTTTTTCATGCGGCTGCTCTCAAACACCTTCCACTTTTGGAGCGGTACCCTGATGAGGCACTCAAAACGAATGTCTACGGGACAAGGAATGTGATTGACGCCGTCTCGATCCAAGGGTGCGACACCTTCATAAATATCTCCACGGACAAAGCTGCAGACCCGGTCAGCATTCTCGGAAAAAGCAAACTCCTTACAGAGCAAATAACGGCTTACGCGTCAACCACTAATCCAGGTAAATATGTTTCCGTTCGTTTCGGCAATGTACTTGGATCAAGAGGATCCGTCATCGAAACTTTTCGCTTTCAAATCCAGCACGGAGGCCCAGTAACAATCACGGACGAGAATGTCACTCGATATTTCATGACCGTCAAAGAAGCTGTCCACCTCGTCTTGCAAGCAACTGTCTTGGGAGAATCCGGTACAACGCTTGTGTTAGACATGGGTACCCCGGTTCGCATCACAGATTTAGCGCGGCACATGATCACGCGGTCAGGCCGCGACCTCCAAATTCAGTTCACAGGACTTCGATCCGGTGAGAAAATGGAAGAAAGGCTTCAGGGACAAAACGAAGACATCAAACCAACATCTCACAAATTGATTTCATCCACAAGGGTTCAACCGACATGGGATCTGCCTGTCGCCTTCTAAGTGCGTCAAGAAACCCACTGAGGCAATTCATTAAACCAATTTTTTCCTGAAAGAAAAGTGTCCCGAGTCCCGTGAAACTTTGGGGGTCGTTGACGCAAAGGAACCCTTGCCGACCTCGACCCATTCCGGCTCTGCACCAGCGCATCGCCATCTCCCCGTCGCGCCAATGTGGGTGGAATCCAGATCCGCTGCGCAGTGAGGTGCTCCGGAACGGTCAACCCGTGGCCGACCGGCGCATCGCTTATTGATTCTGATATTAGTTGTTCACGGGGACCCTTCACTCGTTTAGTCTCGTCGTGGGCGCCCAACATCAACCTCAAGTCAGGAGCTACTCAGGGGACCGCCACCTCAATTTCTTCGAGTCCCCGGACAACCTCCTTGGCGCTCGAAGTCGCGCTCCTAGCAGTAATCGCTTGCAACGACCGTAAGCACAGTTGAACCAACGCTGAGAGTCGTGGACGGTATTTCTCCTCGTTCGAACATAATCCTTCCAGCAAGTTCAGCCAAGAGACGCTGAGGTCCGGCCGCAAAGCCGCCGTCGCCGCATCAGGATACAGTTCCCGACTCCAATACCCATTTCCACACTGTTTCGACGATCTCGACAAGTGGCCCAGAAGGCGCTGCCAGCGCGCAGAAAAGACCGATTGTGCCGTCGATCTATTCGTCCAACTGCCACAAAATTTTGGCGCCCCTTTGGCGTTCGGGTGCGCTGAATGGGCTAAGGGCGGTCCTCAATTATTCTGAGCATCCAACGGAAGCGCATCACGGATCACGCGTAAACTTTATTGAGCAATCACGTGATCGAAATAACGAGCTGGTGCGGGCCAATTGCCACAAACTTGAAGGAGTCGGGAGCAAAAACCTCGTTGAATGCCCGGAACTCGTGTTCTCGCCAGCCATGGTAGCCGTGAAACTCATCAAACATTACGATCGAACCCGGCGTAAACCTCTCGTGGATTCGTTCTAGCGCGTACCGAGTCGGGGGATAGACGTCCATGTCAAAGTGAGCAAACGCCATTCGGCCCGGGTGATCTCGCAACCAGGGCTCCAAGGTGTCCTCGACCCAGCCAACAATGAGCTCTACACCTTCGGGAGCCGTCGGGGGCTTCCCTGCCAAATCGAAGGAACCGATGAAAGCATTCCGCTGATTCCATTCGTCCCTCAATCCAAAGAACGAATCGAACGCATAATATGTATTGTTCTGTGTACGACCGCTGAGAGCCGGGGCTAGCAACGACGCACTTCCACCCAAGTAATAGCCGAACTCAAGAAAATACCCACTTTCGGTATCCCTCAGCACCGAGCTTGCTAACCATTTATGCAAGTCTTGTGCCTTGCTGAAAATGGCCATTGAAGCGACATGTTCTTTGAAGTATTCGAAGGAGTCTTGAATTGCATACTCGTCGATAAGTGACACAGTAGAACGTGGTGGGGAAACCAGCGGAGCAAAGCCGGAGCCTATATGGAATCCCAAAGCTGCGGTCTTAATTTTGCCCCAGTCCTTGAGTTTGGAAGTCGATCGCACATCATCTCCTGAACATTTTGGTGGTGGGCTTGTATTCGTTCATCCCGCCGCAAGCATACCGGCAACCTCATTCCACTGAAAGTGGCTTGAGGGTCTTATGTAAACGCCAAACCGGATGCGTACAGCCTATGCTGATCACAACATAGTACGCATCTTTACTCCTCGAATGGCACGCGAGCCGGATCCACGGTGCCTCACCTCTAGGACCCCTGCTGTGTCACTGCGCCGTTAGGCCTCAATTGCCGAGCGCAATTTTCTAGCCAGGCATCAGGGCCACAAGGAACGGGCAGCATTTAAGGGCTATCACGAACTGGACTTCGCAGATGCATCGGCGCTCCTTGAGGACCGCTTCAGCACTTGGTCAAAGTCGCCACACCACAATCGCCCTAGATTTCAGGCTGCATTGCTTGCACTTCAGACAATTGGGATGACATGAAAGTGCAGCATCGCTGAATTGTGCTCACGTTTGCCAGCAGCGCCTGTCCCGTGGCTCATCCGTGGGGCACACAATTGCTCGATCAGGAGGTTCCAAGGCTCTGCATGATGGCTCGGAATCTGTTCTGAAATTTGAAAAATTGACAATTGGAACCGGATTTTGTCCCTCATGGAGACCACAATAATTTAGGGCGTTCCTGCGCCACATGGAACTCTACCTTAGGACGAAGCTTAAAATCGTGCCGACAGATTTCCTAAGATTCGGTGCGCGGAGTGATCTCTTGAGGGAGCGAGGACCACACGCAGTGCTGGGCCTCCCCAAATAATGGTTCAATCTCAAGCCTCATGGATCTCGCCCACTTCTCCAGTGAAATCACCTATCCAATACTGCTCAGGTGACCTAGTTTGGGATTGCCGTTTTTGGCCTGATTTTCGGTGATCGTTTACAGTCCTCATCTGTGAATGAGTCACTCCCTTCTATCGAGACCGACTTTGGAGGACCCTTTTGGGATGTTCAATCATTCGCGCAGGCAGGAACCGGTTGGTTGATCTGACGGGAAATCCAGAGCCCCGACAGGATACTTTCCCCACAGGACAATGGTGTCTTGTCTCCTAACCTAGCCTCCATATCAGGTGAGACGGTGTTGGGCCACAAAATTTAAAGGTGTACTCATGAGGCGCAAGTAAGTACCCGTCGATTTGGTTCGCTCTAAAAAATCAAGCTTATTTGGACGAAGCCAATTCAAATTACAATCCAAGAAGGTAGGAAGAGGTCCTTCTCAACGCAAGGCTTAGTATTGAACCATCGTTTTGGCACAACGACCGTGCGATCTGGCCCGTGCCCCAACCAAGCTGCCCACCAACTAAACGAACTGTTTGCTGTAACAATTGCATTAGCTTTCGACAAAAGAAGGACGTTTTCTAATGGTGAGGAATCCAGAGAGGGCTGGATGAACTGCATTGGCCGATCAAAATTTTCAAGTAGCTTTCGAGCACTATCAACATCATCTGAGAAAACCTTGATTTCCATATCTCCGTGAATTGCATCAACGATTCGCAATGCTTGTTGGTAGTAATCAGATCCAACAATTCCATGGACTTCACGTGTTTCAGGGTGCAAATAGTCGCCGCGACGAACGTGCAGCCCCACCCAATTTTTACCATGCGAAATTAATTCTGACTGTTCCCGGTACCAGGCTGACGGATTCCTCAGGGAATTCATTTGGCTCCTGATCAATGAAGCCGAGTCTTCAAAATATCTCCACGATTGAAAGTATCCCCTGAGCCGTGTCCCTATCGGGAGCAAACGCACCCTAGGATCAAACTCAAATCCGCTTTCGACAAAAGTGTGTCCGGTGGGCCGAGGAGTATTACGCAAAATTCCGTACCTCGTTGCGCGCACAGCGCTTTCTTGAAAGCGGATGACAAGTTGTCTTCCCAGCGGGTTTGACTGAATCTCAATGAATGTGCTCTCAAAGGCGTCTAGAGAGAATGATCGATCTAGATTTTTGATGTACCAAGTCGAATCCAAGTAGAGCGGGCATTGAAGTTCTCGCGAAAGTTCGAAAGCTGTTGCATAAATGAATAATTGATTTCCAAATCCGCCAAGAACCTCTGCTGTCAATCCATTCGCTGAGTTCTTTCGCCGTGAGGACAAGTGAGTCATTGGCAAGTCACCCTCAAGTCGCATGGCCTAAACCTTACGCCACGTTAAACTTAGCTCCCCCTCTCACACTTCCACGGCCCACTAGGTGTGTCAGTCAGAGGCAATTCCAAGTGGGGGTTAGGGCGGCCAAGCTCGTAATCGGTTCCCTCCGCGGTGCCGGTGCAGCTAACGACAGACCTTGGATTGCGTGGAATCAATGTCCATCGAACCACCCCCATGAACGAATAACAACTACCTTAGAGCTGGCATGCGACTCGGGCTACGTAATATCTTTGAGGGCGGGGCGCTTGCACTAATTAGATCCGCTGGGCAAAAAAGTTAGTTGTCGTAAATACCTCATCAATTTCGCGGTATCGATCAATCGGTTCTAGGCCTTTGGGCCCAAGTCGGAGAATGCGAAATCCGGCTTCGCGAAAGAAGTAGAAGTAATCCTGGAAAAAGGTCCGGGAGTCAATGTTGCATCCACCAAACTCGAATTGAACCACGCAAACGGACTTTAATGTCTCACTCGCGCCGCGCAACACTGCCAATTCGTGCCCTTCGACATCTAACTTCAGCAGACTTGGGTCAACTTGATTACTCAGTCGCCACGAGTCGAGGGTCTGCAACGGTACTTCTTCAAAGTGGGTGAAGTTAATTCCAAAGTGATCCATTCGCCGGTTGTAAAGACTACCTAAGCCACTGCCAGGAGCATCCGCCCATAATCGAGCCGAACCAATGTGTTGGCCAAGTGCAGCGTGAACCTGATGGGCGCGATCATCACCCACAAAGCGCCCTTCAAGTTTCGCGAATGCCGCCGCGCTTGGCTCAAATTGGTAGACCTGAGCACTTGGGGTAGCTAAGAGAAGAGCCGCGCTCCAGGCGCCTACGTTGGCTCCGACGTCTAACACGATCGGAAACTCGATCATTTGGCTAGGAAGTAAACTCAGTGCTGCTTGCACCTCTTCATCGACGGTTGAGCCTCCCCATCCCTTCCCCTGAGCGGTTTGAATTGCAGCCTCTGCTCGCCCAAGAACACCAATAGGTAAAAGTTGAAGACCGCGCGTTAATTTCTTCGAAACTGAGTTCTTCACCTTGGACACAAACTCCCCCTCAATCGGTGTCCAAATCCTAACAGGCAGGGCCGTGAGTGGCGCTAGCGAATAGGGTGCGGGGAAACTCCAGACCACGTTAGTTTCTGGATCACTTACCCGTACAGATCGGTTTGATCCTCGAAATTGACATTGCTCTCATCTGATACCGTTTATTCGTCTCCCGAGTACGTTTCGTATTGCTGCGTTCATTATTTACACCGCTCTATTTTCCATGTGTCAAACGCCCTGGTGGCCAACCAAACTTGCTCTCGGACGGACTTGGCAACAGCAACTGACATTTCAATCTTTGTCCGGTACGCAATGTGCTGCTGGTTCAGGAGCATCCATTCTTTAAAGTCCTTGAATGTAGTTCGAAGATTACCCATATGCCCCCCGTATTTGGACTTGAAGGACCCTGACAAATGATCCGTGTAGTCCAATAGCATCTCTTCATCAAGAAGAAAGGGTTCGCGCGACGCGACACGCAACCAAAGTGCTAAGTCTTCATAGATGGAAGGCCCACCGTTGGGAAACGGTAGACACGCTAATAGCAGTTGCCTTTCAACGACTACGGAACTTGTTATCAAAGAGTTCCTTCGAATTAGTTCGTTCGGACCAACTTGTCTGGCCATTGAGTGGAAATAGGGTCCCCTCGGTTTTCCCAGGGTAACGATGCGTGCATTCGACGCGCAAGCTAGCCCTTTCCGATGGTTCAGAAGGTTCAACTGTTTTTCTAGTTTATCGTCGTACCAAACGTCATCTGAATCCAAGAATGCAATCCATTTTCCTTCGGCGAGACAAGCCGCCCTATTTCTCGCCGATGCCGGCGAACCTGAATTCGCTTCCTCTCTGAAGACTCTCAATCTCTCATCATAAGTGGGCAGGTCATTGAAAGAATTATCATTCGACCCGTCGTCGCAAACAAGGATTTCTAGATTGATGTGTGTCTGTGCTAAAACTGATTTAACGGCTCGCTTTAATAGCGGTCCAGAGTTATAGTTTGGGATCACTACCGAAACAATGTCATCAGAAATTTGATTCACACGCGGCATTATTTCACTGGGCGCCTGTCTTTATATTGTAAGGACCCGATTTCTTGGATCACGCACACAAAGTCACAGGGTTCTCGTCGCAGAGAATCAGAGTGAAGACCTGCCTCTTACCTCCTTAGAGTATGGTGAGTCGACCAGGGCGTCGGTTGGATTGAAGGAATCACATGGACTTTCGAATTAGGGCCACAGACAGGTTCTATGACTACTTCCAGCGTGAAGATCGAAGCCCAAAAAAATTGGTGGCTCTCCCGTTATGGCTTATCGGGCCATTCATCAGCGCAGAACGTCTTCAGGGAATAAGACTCCGAATTGAGACACTTTCATTCGATACAGATTGGGATGTTCCTGAAAACCTTCCACCTATTGAACTACTTATGGTTGTCGCCGAAAAAGACTTCCCCATCTTACCCCATGCAGTTGAGTCTGCTTTGAAAAATTCCCTGAACGAAATTGCCAAAGTTGTGATTGTGACTCAAAACCAAGTCTTAGAGGAAGTTCGGGAGATCGTATCCGCCATAGTTCAAAATCGTGAACTTCTGATCATTGACGAAGACGATTTATTAGATGCCGACATTCGAAAGCAACTCAAAGTGTCGCTGCGTAATCGTTACGGATGGGCACTGCAGCAGTTCCTTTGCCTCGCCTACACCCAGCAAAGTCAAGCCGAGGGAGTTTTAATACTTGACGCTGACACGCTACTTGTACGCCCACGCGCCTTTATAGGTGATGGTAAACAAATCCTGATGCCGACCTTAGAGCACCATCACCCTTACTATGAATTCTTGCACCAATTGGACCCCCTGTATGAAAATACGAGTCACACATTCGTGTCACACCACATGCTTTGGCAGCCCCTGTTTCTAAGACAAATATTAGACAGAATATGCAACCAGGACCTGCACCTGCTGGCATTAGCGGCTATTTCAAATTCAATTCTGTCTGATGAGTCACCATTCTGTGTAAAATACGAGCTCTATGGCCAAGCACTCTGGAAACTGAATCCAGAAGCCGTCCAGCTTTGCAAGTGGTCAAATCTCGGTATCCAACGACCGGCGAAATTGCCCGAAACTTTCTTACGTGACATCACCAAGACATACAGGGCATATGCTTCCATCAGTCTCCATGACTACATTTGAGTTACAGTGAGGTGCTAAGGACAATGACTCTCCATTGGGTTCAGGTTTTATAGGATGATTATTGGGGAACAAAATGAATCCAGTCGGAACGTCCCAGCGGAGGGTCTCAAGCAACGCAAATATCGTTCAGTCGTCAGTCGTGCTCCGCTACGAGTAAGTTTCGCGGGCGGAGGGTCTGACAACGACTTGTTCATGCGGAACGGTACCGGTGCAGTTCTTAGTGGAGCACTAAATACTTTCGCTCATGCTCGAGTATCAGGAGGCTTGACTGAAGAGGCCTCGTACGGCACTGACGACAACTTATTAGACTCCTCTGGCCTCACGAACAGCGGAACACTGCTCCACGAATGCGCTTGGGCTTGGTTCAGAGATGAATACAAGATATTGACAAAAACGGGTATTCGGATTTCGACAGCGAGCGACGTGCCTAGAGGATCTGGATTGGGAGCTTCATCGGCACTTACGGTTGCCATCCTTGGAGCGCTCTACCGGTACTTTTCAATCCCGATCACTCGGGGGAAACTCGCTAAAAACGCATACTTTGTGGAGCGATCTGTCGCAGGAGTAGCCGGGGGTTACCAGGACCACTATGCGGCTTCATTTGGTGGCCTCAATTACCTTCAATTTCATTCACCCACGAACATAACCGTCGAACCACTTTCGTTGAGCTGTGAACTGCAGGCAGCTCTCGAGTCCAGAATCACGCTGATCTTCAGCGGGAGCACACGTAACTCAGAAGATATCATCAATTGGCAGAACTCGAACCTCGTCAATGAGGACCCCAACAATTACAGGGTCTTGCGCGAGATGGCAGAACTTGCAAGTAAGTGTCGTGACTCTTTAATTATTGGTGATTTCGGTGCATTTTCGGATCAGATAGCAGCCGCGGCTGCTGCAAAACGTGATTCCAGTCCGGTGTCTTACAATGATGATTTGGATGCCCTCTGCAAACGCGCCGTGGATGCAGGTGCGGATGTTTGCAAAGTTTCAGGGGCAGGGGGAGGTGGATTCGTTATGGCAATTTCGAAACCACATCTGAAGTCTGCCGTTGATCGTGCGCTCGAGGAGTCCGGCGTGCAGCCTCAAAACGTTACCTTTGACAACTCGGGCCTCATCACTTGGCACGAATAAGGTGACAACGAGTTGTAGGTACACCTGCAGTCTAAATAACGCACTAGACCCGCAAAAAGGAACTGGTGCGGTAAATTCGGAAAGAAAAGCGCTCATATTTGACCGAGACAACACCCTCGTCCGCGACAATGGATATTTACACAAAGTCGCCGACCTTGAGTGGCTGCCGGGGGTCATCGAAACACTGCGCCTTGGACAGGAATCGGGTTACCTACTTTTTGTCGTGAGTAATCAAGGCGGGATAGGGCGAGGAAAGTTTTCTCTTAATAGCGCCAGGAAATTCAACTTAGAGTTATTGAAGCGGCTTTTCGCTGAGGGCATCGCAATTACTGAAATACGATTTTGCCCGCACCATCCGGCTGGAAGTGTACCTAAATATTCGGGCGAATGCCCGCAGCGAAAACCTAATCCTGGTATGATCAATTCTCTCGTATATGAATGGACCCTAGATCGTGCTCAATGTGCCCTCTTCGGCGATGACAAGACCGATATTGCCGCCGCTCGATCTGCCGGGATCTCTGGCCACCGCGTTAATTCTGGTGAAATATACGGAATCGTCAAGGATTTTATTGAATCTGCTAGCTCAGTTTTCAATTCGAAAATAAACGACAACTAAGGGGCCCTATGAGACATTCTGAGAAATTTGAGTCGTGGTCAACCTATCGAGATGACCATTTAGCAGTAATTTCTTCTTTGGAATTTCTAAAAATCGGTGAACAGATTGAAAATGCTGCCCTTCAAGTAGTGGAGGTACTTCAGGGTGGGGGGCGCTTACTCGTCGCGGGTAATGGTGGATCTGCAAGTGATGCAAACCACATAGTAGGAGAACTTGTTGGTACATTCTTGAGCCACCGTAAAGGGCTTGACGTCATATCGCTCGCCGCAAATTCAACTGTCCTTACGGCTTGGGGAAATGACTTTGAATTCGACACAGTATTTGCGCGGCAAGTTGAAGCCCACCTGAAGCCAGGAGATGTTCTGCTTCTCTTAAGTACCAGTGGCGAATCCAAAAATATCTTGGCTGCTGCACAGACCGCAGTAGATATGGGAGGGGTCATTATCGCCCTCACAGGCCAAGGGCCAAATTCTCTCAGCGAATGCGCCAACACTGCTATTTGCATACCCTCAACAACTACTTCAATCATTCAAGAGGCGCACATGGTGTGTTACCACTACATGTGTTCTGTGATTGAGAAAAAGACAAACGTACACAGTCTGCTCACTTAGGAAACTGTCCTCTACGTGGGATTGCAGCAGACTAAGGCAAGACTTCCGGAGATAGAATCAAGAAGTCGGCGTCTGAAGCTTGAAGCTAGTTTTCAAGTTCCAGAACAACGTTGTATCCACCCCACAGGATCTTAAACGGCAGACCTTGCTCGCTAATTTGGCGAAGAATGAGCGCTCCCTTGCCGGGGAGGAACCCATTCACGTCCCGGTAACGAACAGCCAATTCGCGCTTATCCTCAGGAACCCAAGAAAGATTGATCGGCGTATCGTCTACTAAGACTCGGGCCCCTTTACCAAGAATTGGTAAGACCGCTTCCCATTCCGCGAGACCATGAATGGCTGCGGGTGTGGGATCCTTCCAGTCTAGGTCCCAACTATCAAGGTAACAGATGTCTAGATTCGATAAGCCGTATTTATGCGAAGACTCTCGAATAAAAGTCACGCTGTCAGCGACTATCAAATGGCTGCGGCTCCCGGTTTGATTTGCGAGTCGCTTGCTGGGTTTTGCAGACAAGTCGACCGACCAAAATTCGCCACCGAATGTACTCACATAAGAATCCCAAAGCCGTGTGGAATCCGTTCCCCACGCCGAAGTTCCTGTCTCAAGTATTCGAAGTGGTTCATCCTTGCAACCCAACAACGCCGCTTCAAAGCCCGGCCTATTTACGTGGACGGGATCCGACCATGTTTGAAAATGCAGATCTACTAATTCTTGGGATCCAGAAAAAGCTCTCTGCCGATATTTCCGATATGTTTGATACTCCTTGAAGTGCTGATGGCGTTCCCTAGTTGCATGCTTCAGCTTTGATGCACGTGACCTCAGACTCAAGACGATACCCAACTTCCGATTTCCTAGATTATAGATACGAGATACAGGTAACATTCGTTGAACTTTTCTGCGATAACGATCTAAGATCTCACTTTGACACTCACGCTAAACTTCAATTCGCGCGTTTCTTGCGACCATTCGCTGTAATGCCAAACCAATAACCGATCGTGATGTCGCAAGCACTACGACACTCGAAATCCCAATTTATTTTGACACCCTTAGTCTATGGACTTTCATGGTCTCACCTGGTGCGATCCACACCTTTCTCGACAGCAATTATGCGCGGCTGAAGGTCAGCTAAATTGGGAGATCCTTCGACGTAACAGTAATCACTGTCAAGTATGGAGCAGTCCCTCTCAGCTGCCCACCAGTTTAGGTGACTCTCGTCATGCCAAACGGCTACTACGCCCCGACGCCAGTCATGTTCCGTGCGACGTGCCAAAAC
>Ga0105054_10007251_pt1 | contig 15133 bp, 12 predicted proteins | sample BON02_FD_78091 | JGI IMG/M metagenome (GOLD analysis project Ga0105054, IMG submission 78091) | Freshwater microbial communities from Lake Bonney liftoff mats and glacier meltwater in Antarctica - BON-02 (megahit assembly) | ecosystem: Environmental > Aquatic > Freshwater > Ice > Glacier...
GATATCGCCCGATGTTGGGTCTATGTACGCGACGACCGCCCGTTCGCGGGACCGGCCCCGCCGGCGGCGGTGTTCTACTACTCGCGCGATCGCCGCGGCGAGCATCCCACGGCCCATCTTCAAGGCTGGGCGGGCGTGATGCAGGCCGACGCCTATAGCGGCTACGGTGAGCTCTACGCCGCCACACGTCAGCCGGCCCCGGTCCTGGAGGCGGCCTGCTGGGCGCACGCCAGGCGCAAATTCTTCGTGCTCGCCGACATCGCCGCCAGCGCCCGGCGCAAGGCCTGGAGCTCGACGCCGGCGGTGATCTCGCCCATGGCGCTGGAGGCCGCGACACGACCAGCAGGAGCGTCATGTTCGCCGGAGAGACCTGAAGGCTGCGTTAAAATGATGCTTCGGTAGTTTGGGCTGACAAGACCGACAGAACCCTTGCCGGACATAACCTGACAGAACCCCGCTGACCTCGACCGACCGCCCTCGGGAGCACCCCTCCCGAAGTCGGTGGAGACGGTCCGCCTAGTCCTGGAAATCCGCTCCGACGGTCGCGATCGCTTCGGCGATCCTGCCGCGCGAGGCAGCCGTGACCTCGGTGGCCGCAGCGAAGGTCGGCCAGTCGGAAACGGCGGCGCGAACCTCGTCGATCATCGGAGCGACGATCCTCTCGGCGAGCCCGTGTCGGGCCGCCAAGGCCAAAACGTGGCCGCGCGTCGGCCGGCGGCCTTCGCCCTCGATGTCCATATAGTGCTCGCCTCCCGGACCTGGCGAATGCGTCAGGTCGTAGGCCGGGGCTAGGGTCCAGGTCCCGGCGGCGTCCATGAGATAGGCATGCTGGCGGGTATGGTCGTCTCGATTGGACGCCAGGACGTTGAAGATCATCCGGCGAAAGGCCTCGACGACGTCTTCAGCCCGGCGCGTGATGGCCCGGGTGGCCCTCAGATAGGTGTCGTAGCCGGCCGACGGCCGGTCGGCGGGGGCTTCGATGGCCCCGGCCAGGGAGACCATGTGGAGGCGTCCGCCCCCGTCGGGCCGATCGAACCGCCGCGTTGCGAAATAGGGATGGCCGCTGCGCGCCGGGATCAGTCTGTGCGGGCTCATGGCGACGCCCGCCGCCGCCGCCATCTCCGCATAGGCGGCTTCGATCGGGCCAATGTCCTCAGGGTCTTCCGGCGCCCGAAACTTGACGAGCCACGGGTCGAAGCCGGGCGGCGTCTCGCCGGAGCCGACCGAGACGGCTCCATCAGCGTTGAAGCCGACATGGACCTTCGGCCGCGCCCCGCCTGATCCGCCGCCCAGGTTGGCCAAGGTGTCGGCGAGGGCGGGCGCTCCTCCCGCCAAGAGGGTGAGGGCGGCTTCGGCGAGCAGATCGAGGTCCAGGGTCTCAACCGTGTCCGCCGGGGCGGTCGAAGGTGCGAACACCAGCGCGCCTCGGCCCTGATCGCCGACGAGCGCCAAGCGTTCCAGCGGCGTCAGGGCGGCGATGTCGACGCCCGCCTTGGCGAGTCGGCGTCGCATGAGAAGATAGCCCCAGCCGTCGGGGAGACTGTCGGCGAGGAACCCGTGAAGGCCCCCGAACATCTGGCCCCGCGCCGAGTGAAGGCCTGGGGTCGTCGGATAGTAGTCCAAGGCGGCCACCCGTAGGCCGGCTCCGAGGACTTCCCGGGACCATTCGAGTTGGGCCAGTCCATCCGCCATCGCCAGCCGTGCGGCCGGCAGGGGCGCGGAGGACTGCCAAGCGAGAGCCGCCGAAATGGCGATACCGCGCGGCAGCTTCATGGCCTGAGCATCCGTGGCGCGCGTTGACGGTGGGCCGGGGCGACTTGGGCCTGCTGTTTGAGGAGGTCGTCGAGGCTCGACGCGGCAGGCAGGGGGAAGAGACCTTCCAAGGTCTGCTCGCATCTCAGGACGACAGCGACATTCGCCAGGGTTGCGGTCGTGGCGTGGCCGTCGCGCTCAAGCCGCCGCCATGTGCGCAATCCAAGGCCGGCGCGCGTCGCCGCCTGTTCTTGGCTCAGGCCTTGGGCGAGACGTCGATTGCGGATCGCCGTGCCAAGGTCTGTTAGAATTTCCGGAACGGTTTTTAGCATGGGCCATAATGGCCGCTTAACGCCCAAAAATCAAGTTAAGAGGCCATTTTTGGCCCATTTTTGATGCGGTGCCTCGGGTCAATGAATTTGGGACTTATGCACATTTCGGTGAATGCCTGCACTGGTGCTGTCAGTCTAACGCTAAAAGGTCTCCGGCATAGTCGGCATAAGCCACTGGCGGAGAAGACCTTTCGTGAAGCCGATTTCGTTCAAACGTCACCGATTCCCGGCGGATATTATCCGCCATGCGGTCTGGCTCTACTTCCGTTTCAACCTCAGTTTTCGTGACGTCGAGGAGCTCCTGGCGCAGCGCGGGATTGAGGTCAGCTATGAGACGGTCCGGTGCTGGACGATCAAGTTCGGGCCCTTGATCGCCCGGCGATTGAGGAAGCGGCGATGGGCACCGTCGCCGCGTTGGCATCTGGATGAGATGGTCTGCCGCATCGGCGGAAAGCGAATGTACCTGTGGCGCGCGGTTGATGACGAAGGGGAGGTCCTGGACGTCGTGGTCCAGCGCCAGCGGGACACAGAGGCCGCGATGAAGCTGCTCAAGCGCCTGCTGCACAACCAGCCCGTCGAGCCCGAGAGCATCACAACGGACGGGTTGGCCTCCTACGGCGCGGCGCTCGATCTCCTCAAGCTGAGGCACATCCACCGTCCGGGCCGGCTCCGCGAGAACAATCGGATTGAGAACTCCCACCTGCCGATCCGGCGACGAGAGCGACAGCAGCAGCTGTTCAAATCCCAAGCCTCAGCCCAGAAATTCCTCACCACCCACGCGGCGATCTACAACACCTTCAACATCCAGCGCCATCTAATCAGCAGACCCACACTTCGGCGTTTTCGCGCCGACGCGGCGACTGCTTGGGCGGCCGCCGTTGACTAAAAAGGGACGGGCAGGGCCCCTTTCAGCTTGCCGGTCTTAACCTGACAGCACCTCGGCGATAACACGCGGCGGTGCCGCTGGAGCGCAAGTGCGGACAATGGCGGACGGATTGCTGACCTTCACCCGCGAAGGCGAAGCTATCGTCGTCACCGCTGAAGACGGCGCGACAGCCAGGCTGACTGGCGGCGAGACCGTTGCAGCCAACGGCGTGGTCCAGCCGGTCGACGGGGTGCTGGTAAAGGCGACGTAGGGCATAGAGCCTTGGGGACTTTAAATGCCGATGCGCGAGGATCGCCAGAACCCGTTCTGGCCAGCCGTCCCGAAGGCTCGCCGTGGCGCTCGGTGGCCTCGGGCGATGGTCGCGGGGTGTACTCTCGCTGCTGCTGCCCATGGAGCCTTCATTTACCTGACCTGACGACCTCAGCCAGCATGGCAGGGCAGACAGCGCGACCGATGCGTCGGGCCTGATAAACCTACCGCCACACGGCGTTTGAACCCGGAACACGTCAGCGGGAGTGGACGCCCTCGCGAGTTGCAACTCAAACCTACAGACGACCCTCCCTCAGTTCGCGACCGACGATGTCGATGCGGTCGCCACGATCTCTATGGCGGTGATCAGTTCGGTTTCGGTGACGCCGAAGCCGCGAGACCAGTGAACTACGGCGAGAGGGTCTGTTCGCAAATCAGCTTGGCTACGCCTGAAGGATACGGGCCTCTTCAACTTGGCAAACTTACCCTGACAGCGCCCTTCGCAGTCCGAAGCGTGACCCTGCCAGCTTTGGACAAGTAACTGATCCAGCTCGATTTTCGAGCGCGAGTTATCGTATAATCGGCACCGCTTGGGACCCCACTCGAGACGGTCTTTCTTCAATCCCGCCAGTAGCTTACCGGCATGATAATGGGGGTCCCGCCTTGGACGCCGATTCGCAGGTGCGGGATTGGCAGAAATAGATAATTGGTGTTGTTGGAGGAATGGCCGCGTCTGACGAGCGATTTGTGATCTTCGAAGTTGGGGGGGCTGTTGCCGCCTTGCCGGGCGTTGTTGTCGCCGAAATCCTGCCCATAACCCATTTCGAAAGGCCGCCCGGTGCGCCAAACGTGTTTGCGGGGTTCATGAACCTCGGTGGTCGGCCCTTGGCGGTGATCGCCGGCGCATCATTGTTCGGCGCAGAACGGTTAAACGCGAGCCTCTATGCCCATGTCCTTCGTGTGATCCTCCCGGCCGGGCGCGCAAGCCTTGGGCTGCTGGTAGATCGGGTCATCGATGTCGCGGTGCAAGCGGGGGGCTCCGCGGGCCTCGACGAGACGCAGACAGCGAATGGATTGTTCGTAAAGAACCTGCTGGTTGACGGCAGGGTCATCCCGCTGCTGAACCTCGACAAACTGCTGCTCAAAGAAGAAACTCTGCGGATCGAGACCTTGACCCAAGCCGCCCAGACCCGCCTAGCCGGCTGGTCCGAAGAGCCCGCTTGAGACCCCGCCCTCAGCGGCCGTCGCCTACGGCGATGCTCAAGGCGGACGATCCATTCTGGACGATCAAACGGCGCATAATCGAAGAGACAGGCCAGTTCTACTACGCCGACAAGGACGACCTCCTGATGGAGCGCGTAAGTCGCCGGCAGGCGGCAACCCGGGATGCCGACCTGTCGGCCTATCTGGATCGGCTGTCGGATTTGACCCAGGGACCGGACGAGTGGCGGGCGCTTGAAGCGGAAATCCTGATCGCGGAGACCTTCTTCTTCCGCTACGCCGACCACTTCGAGGCGCTCCGCACCGAAATCCTGCCTGACCTTCTCGAGCGCAATGCCGAGAGCCGCCAGTTGCGCATCTGGAGCGCGGGCTGCTCGACCGGGGCAGAAGCCTATTCGATCGCTATCCTGCTGACCGAGATGCTCGGCGAGCGGATGGCGGACTGGCATATCTCGATCCTCGGCACCGACCTGAACGACGACGTTCTGCAGGTGGCGCGTCAAGGCGTCTATACGGCTTGGGCCTTGCGTAGCCTGTCAGCCGATCAGAAGGCAGACTGGTTCACCAAAGTCGGCGATCGCTGGACGCTGAAGGCGCGCTTCCGGGGGTCGGTACGGTTCGCCCGGAGCAACTTGCTCCAACTTCTAGGGCCCGCGCCGCCTCTGGAGTTGACGAACTACGACCTGATCTTGTGTCGTAACGTTCTGATATATTTCCATCCTGACAAGGTAATCGACGTCGCCTTGGCGCTGGTGGAGCGACTCAATCCAGACGGATGGCTGCTGGTGGGTCACGCGGAAGCGACCCCGGGTTTCGACCAATTCGCCAAGGCGACGCTGCTGCGGGAGGTCGTTGCTTACAGACCTCTGGCTGCGGACGATATTCCGAAACCCACGACAGCATCCGCGCCGTCTTGCGCGCCGGAGCCGATTGGGCCGGCGGCTATCGCGCCGCCTATGTCGGCGCGGCGTTCGGTCTCGCCCGCGGCTGCGGTCCATGCACCACTGGTCCCGGCGCCGATCGACCGGATCCGCGCCTTGGCCGATGCCGGCAACCTGCCTGCGGCTGGCGAACTCTGCCGACAGGCCCTGGTCCAAGGTCCCCAAGAGCCGGCGCTGCACTACTATGACGGCCTAATCTACCATGAGCTCGGGCGACTTTCACCGGCAGAGGATGCCTTCCGTCGCGCCGCCTATCTCGATCCGGACTTCATCATGGCGCACTACCATCTGGGGCTCGCCAGGCTGGGCCAGGGCAAGGCGGCGGCCGGGCGACGGGAGATCCGGACGGCGGCCCTGCTCGCTGGAACCAAAACATCCGATCGGCGTTTGCCGCACGGGGCTGGCCTCACCGCAGAAGACCTGCAGGGCTTGGTGCGCCTGCATCTCGAGGGGCGTCCGCCGGGGGGGGCACATGGCTCGCAAGAACAAGTCTGTCCGGCACGATCCGGCCAACGAAGGTTTGGCTATCCTGGACGAGCGCTCGCGCCGGATGGCAGCTCGCGGGCTGACGGATGACGCCCCGCAGGCGCTTCGCAAGATCATCCTTTGCGAGGTCGCGGGCAATCTCTACGCGCTCCCGATCGAGGACATTGAGCGCATCGACGTGTTTGTCCGCTACGGTGCCGCGCCAGGAAGCCACCCCGCGTTTGTTGGGCTGGCGTCGATCGCGGGCCGGGTGCGACCGGTGCTTGACCTTGGCACCCTGGTCGGCTCGGCGCAGCCAGGAACCGGCGGCTATCTGGTCGCGTTCAGGGGCGGCGCGGGCGCGACCCTGCGGGTGTCGGAGCGCCCGACGGTGGCGGATATCGAGACGCTGCAAGTCGAGGGGGACCGCGCTGCGGTCCGCTCACACGACGAGTATGACGGTCGAATCGTAAGCGTCACTGGCATCCACGACCTGATCGCATCATCCCTTTCATCCCCGCCCGTCGGAGTGTGATCCTGTGACCATCGCCAACCGTATTCTCTTCGGCTTCGCCTCCATGACCCTTTTGCTTCTCGGACTCGGCCTCTTCGGGCTCAACCAGATCGGGGTCGTGCGAACCATCACGGAGACCGTCGTTTCGCGCGACATCGCTTACCTCAAACAGATCGACGCGATCCGTAACGCGAAGGACCGCATGCAGGCGGCCGCCGAGGAAGCGTTCGTCGATGTCGCGCTGAACGGCGGCGAAGCCTCTGTGGCAGACGACCGGCAGACCTGGTCGGCCAGCGCCGACGCCAGCGCCCAGGAAATCGACAAGGCGATAACATTGGCCGCCGAATACGAGCGCAACGCCGCCTCGCAAGATCGCGAGGAGGTCTGGCGCCAGATGGGCCAGACGATGGGCCATGCCAAGCTGATCCTGCTGGACATCCGGGGCCGGAACCAGGCGGCGTTCTCCGCCTTGGAGGCTGGCAACCTTTCGGCTGCGGAAGGTCAGCGGACGAGCCTGATTGGCACGCGTGAGACGTTCGCCGCCAACATGAGTTCGGCTGGCCGGATTATGGATCAAGCCATAGGTAATGGGCAGGCGCGGGTGAAAGACGTCTACGAGATGAGCCGCATCTTGACCGTCATTGCGCTTCTTGTGTCGGTGATCATCGCTATTGCCATGGCCTATTTTATCCGGCGCTCGATTATCGGCCCCCTAAGCGCCTTCATGACCTTCGTCGAGCAGGTCGGCCAAGGCGACCTGACCCGCCAGACGGCGGCGGGAAGCCGAGACGAGATCGGCCACCTGGGCGGTGCCATGAATACGATGGTCGACGGGCTCAGGGATCTGGCGCGGCAAAGCCGGGAGGCGACCGAGAATCTCAACGCCGCCACGGCTGAAATCCGCGCATCCACCCAGGAGCAGGCGGCCAGCGTCGAGGAACAGCTCGCCGCATTGCAGGAAACTGCTGCGACCGTCGATGAGATCACCCATTCCGGCGCGCAGATCGGCAAGCGCGCCCAGGAGGTGATCGCCTCGGCGCAGGCCACGGCGCAAACCAGCAGCGAGGGCCTGCACGCCGTGGACGAGACCGCGAAAGCCATGGACGCTATCCGGGACCAGGCCGAGGCGGTAGCGGAAAACATTGTCGCGCTCAGCGAGAAGACCCAAGCCATCGGCGACATCATCAACACGGTCAACGATCTGTCGGAACGCTCGCATCTGCTGGCGCTCAACGCCGCGATCGAGGCGGCAGCTGCGGGTGAGAACGGCAAGAGCTTCGCCGTCGTCGCGTCGGAAATGAAACTGCTGGCGGACCAGGCGAAGTCTGCGACCGGCCAGGTGCGCTCGATCCTCGGGGACATCCAGCGTGGCATTAACTCTTCGGTCCTGCTGACGGAGGAGGCGGTGAAACGTGTGGCGGCGGGCAAGGACCGTATCGACACGACCCAGCGGACAATCACCGAGATGACCGGTCGCGTGCAGGAGGGTGTCCAGACCTTCCAGCAGATCGTCGCCTCTACCAACCAGCAACAGCTTGGCATCGAACAGGTGATGGGAGCCTTGCAGAACATCCGCCAAGCCAGCCAACAGACGGCGGCTGGGACGCGGCAACTCGACGAAGCGGCCGCCAACTTATCGGAGCTGTCGCAGCAGTTGCTTGGCCTCGCCGATCGCTATCGGGTCTGATCGGACGCCCGTGGAAGACATCCGCGCCCAGCTGCTGGCCGCTTTCGAGGTCGAGCACCGTGACCACCTCGAAGCCATCCGCCGCTCGCTCGCCGCGCCGGCCAAGGCCGATCTGCGCGAAATCTTCCGCCGTGCGCATAGCCTGAAAGGCGCGGCGCGGGCCGTCGACATGCCGGAGGTTGAGACACTGGCGCACGAGCTGGAGAGCCTGTTCGCCAACGCGATGGAGGGGAAAGCGAGGCTGGCGGGTGCGACTCTCAACCAGATCCGGCGGCTGCTCGACGCCATTGAGGTGACAGCGGCCGGGCCGGGCGCGACAACCGCCGGCAAGGATGCCGCTGAGCCTGCGGCCAAGCCCGGCGACCTGATCCGGATCGACGCCGAAGCCGTCGATCGCCTGATGCTGGCGACGCGAGAACTGTCCGGCGCAGTCCAGGGCCAGATGGCCGCGCCCGACCAGCTGATCCGGCTGGCCGACGACCTACGCAAGCTGGAAGGCCAATGGCTTGGCTTGCACGCCGGGGAAGGGGTGAGGGAACGCGACTTTGGCTATGGCCTGAAGACGTTATCCCAGGCTGTCGGGGCCTTGGTCCGGCAGCAGACCCGCGCCGGATGGGCCCTCGATCAGGCAACGGCCAGATTGCGCGGAGAGGTGGAGACTATTTCTCTGACGCCGGCCGAAACCGTGCTGGGGGACTTGGGCCGGATGGTGCGAGGCCTCGCCAACGAGGCCGGCGTCGAGGTTAACGTTCGGATCGACGGCCTCGAAACGGGTGCCGAGCGGCGGATTATCCAGGCTTTGCGCGACCCGCTCATCCACCTGCTGCGCAATGCGCTCAGCCACGGCGCGGAAACGCCCGCCCAGCGCAAAGCGGCGGGCAAGCCGCAAGCCCTGCTGGTCGGTCTTGGGCTGGCCAGCCGCGGCGGCCGGCTGCAGATCCGGGTCTATGACGACGGGCGCGGCCCGGACATCGCAAGGATCACGGCGGCGGCCCGCGCACGCGGCGCGCTCACCGACGATCAGCAGGAGGGGCCGATCTCGTCCGAGGAGATCCTGGCGCTTGCCTTCGAGCCAGGCGTCTCCGCCGCAAAAACCGTTGATCACCTCTCTGGCCGGGGCATGGGGCTATCGGTCGTGGCCGAGACCGTGCGCGCGCTGGGCGGATCGGTCACCCTTGCGGCGCGACGGCCAACTGGTGCCGAGGTGCAGCTTTCCGTGCCGATCTCCACCGCGCGGCAGCCGCTTGTTCTGGTCGAGGCTTCGGGCGACGTCCTGGCCATTCCAGCCTACGCCGTGCGCCGCACTCTGCGTATCGCAGCGGCCTCCATCGAGAGCGTCGAGGACACGCCGACAATACGGATACAGGTCGACGGGTTAGACGTCGTGGCTCCGATGACGACCCTCGACAGTTTGCTCGGCCGACCGGTGCCCGCCGTCCCGACGGATTTTGTCCATGTCTTGCTGTTGTCGCGCGGCGACCGTCATTTGGGCGTCACGGTGGACGCCGTGCACGACGTTCGCGAACTCATCCTTGAGGCCGTCGACTTAGCTGGCGTCGACGCTTCGCTGGTGGTCGGAGCCGTACGGCTGGAGGACGAAACACCCGCGGCCGTCCTCAATCCGGACGCTCTGTTCGACTACTGGCTCCGCAATTCTCGCCGGCTCGTCGCGACCGGCATCGGCCTGGGCGTCAGCCCTGGCAGCCCTGACGTACGGTCGAAGACAGTGCTGGTGGTAGACGACTCCATCACCACACGGACACTGGAGAAGAGCATCCTGGAAGCTCAGGGCTACCGCGTCCTGCTTGCTGTCGATGGGGTGGACGCGCTTCAAACCTTGCGGTCCGGCGACGCCCTGGCCGACCTGGTGGTGGCTGATATCGAGATGCCGCGGATGGACGGCTTCTCGCTCCTCCAGGCGATCAAGGCCGACGCCGGCCTGGCGCACCTGCCGGTCATCCTCATGACCTCGCGCGACGACCCACAGGACATCCGGCGGGGGATGGACCTGGGCGCCGAGGCCTACATCACCAAGCAGAAGTTCGATCAGCGTGAGCTTTTGGGCGTGATCGGACGTCTGCTTTGACCGGGATCAAGCCTTCCGTCCGCGTGATGATCATCGAAGACTCGCTGGTGGTCCGCACGCTGCTAGCCCACATCGTGGGCCGCGACGCCCGGCTTGAAGTGGCCGCTGTGGTCGCGTCGGCCGAAGAGGCGCTTGCCGAGATCGCTCGGGTGAAGCCCGACGTCATCTCGATGGATATCCGCTTGCCGGGCATGGATGGGCTGGAGGCCACCCGCCGTATCATGGCGGAGCACCCGACGCCGATCGTCGTCATCGCCGACGCCGTCGAGGACGCCGCCTTGGGCATCTCGATGAACGCCTTGCGCGCCGGAGCCCTTAGTGTGGTGGAAAAGCCCGTGGGCCTCACGACGCAGAGCTACGACCGGATCGCCCAGACGATCTGCACCCAGCTCTTCATTATGAGCAGCGTGCCAGTGATCCGTCGCCGGTCGACAGGGACCGGTCTTTCTGGTGCCAAGCCCCTCGCCAGGTCTGGCGCGCCGAGCCACGATTTCGATGGCTTGCGCTACCTGGCGCTCGCGGCTTCGACGGGAGGCCCACCCGCGCTCGCCAAGGTTTTGGACGCCCTGCCGGGCGACTTTCCGGCGCCGGTGTTCATCGTCCAGCATATGGGTCCCGCTTTTATGGAAGGCTTCGCCCAATGGCTCGACGGCTTTTCGAAGCTCGACGTCCGGCTGGCCACGCACGGCGAGATCGCCCAGCCCGGCCATGCCTATGTCGCTCCGGGCGACAGTCACCTGATCGTCCGGGCCGGGGGCGTCATGTTCCTGACCCAGGCCGACCCGGTCAGCAGCCAGCGACCGTCGGCGACCATGTTGTTCGGCTCGCTCGCCGGGGTCGCTGGCCCCCAGACGGCGGCCGCCTTATTGACCGGTATGGGCGAAGACGGGGCCGCAGGGCTGGCGGAACTGCAAGCGGCCGGCGGCTATACAATAGCCGAGCACGCCAGCACGGCCGTGGTGAATGGCATGCCCGGCGCCGCAGTGCGCCTGGGTGCGGCCCGCGAGGTGCTGCCGCTCGACCTCATCGGACCGCGTCTGGTGCAACTCGCGGACAGGGCGGCGAAGTTGTGATCAAGACTCCCACCATCCTCGTCGTCGAGGACTCCGAAACCCAAGCGCTCGCCCTGCGTCAGGTGCTGGAGGGCCATGGATATGACGTCGAGGTTTCCACGAGCGCAGAGGCGGCGTTGGAGCGGCTGAACGGCAGGCTGCCGGACATGGTGGTGGCCGACTTCCATCTGCCTGGCATGGACGGTGGAGAACTGTCGCGTCAGATCCGCTTGAACAGCCGCACACGGGCTCTCCCTCTTTTGATGCTGACTAGCGCCCGCGAGCACGACCTTGAGCGTCAGGGTCTGGAGAGCGGCGTCGACGCCTATGTCTCGAAATCGGCGGACACTGAGCTGCTGCTGGTCAGGCTGCAGGGCCTCCTGCGGCGCTCCTCTGCGGTCGGCCCGGTCGACCCGAGCAGCGGCTTCCGGCGTGCCCGCATCCTGCTGACCAATCCGAGCACGACCGCCCGCCTCCGTCTGCGCAACTTGCTCGAACATGAGGGCTACGAAGTCGTCGAGCTGACTGATGACGAAGATGTCCTGCGTCAGGCGGGCCACGACACGGATTGCGTGATACTGTCCCTGGTCGGTGCGGACCTTGAGGGGCTCGAACTCTGCAATCGCCTGCGGGCGCGCCGGGAAAGCCTGCCGGCGGATTTCCAGATCGTCGCCATCGGTCCGGGCGCCGACCGGCCAGACCGGCTTGCGCGCGCCTTCGCCGCTGGCGCTGACGAGGTGGCGGGGGGCGACGACAGCGACGACGTGGTGAGGGTGCGCATTCGCGCCCTGATGCGTCGAAAGATCATCATCGAAGACAGCCGGCGGGCGCTGGAGGCCGAAGCGCGCGCCGCCGCCGCCGCCGAACTGGCCGCCGCCAATCTCCAGTTGCGCGAAGCCCAGGCGCAGCTAGTCCAGTCTGCCAAGATGGCGTCGCTGGGCGAGCTGGTGGCCGGAATAGCCCACGAGATCAACAATCCGCTGGCCTTCATCCTGGGCCATCAGGACACCGTCGAACGCCTGATGCGTCAGGTTCAGGCCGAGCTGCCGGCCGACGGCCCTGCATCGCTGGTGCTGGCCAAGGCGGAGGACCGGCTGGGTGCCATGCATCTGGGCCTGCAGCGCATTCAGAGCCTGGTGCTAAACCTGCGCAAGTTTTCTCGCCTGGACGACGCAGACAAGCAGCAGCTGGACGTCGCCGACGCCATTGAAACTGTACTGGTCCTCCTGGCACCCAAGCTCTGCGGCATCGAGGTGCGCCGACAGTTCGGCGCGAGGGGCAAACTGGAAGGCTCGTCTGCCCTCTTGAATCAAGTGGTCATGAACATCGTCGCCAACGCCGCCGACGCCATGGGCGGAAGCGGCGTCATCGCGGTCTCAACATCGGACGTAGACGGGATCTACCATATCGACATTGCCGATTCCGGCCCGGGCGTACCCGAGGATTTGCGCGACCGTATCTTCGAGCCGTTCTTTACCACCAAGGCGGTCGGCCACGGCACCGGCCTTGGTCTCGCTATCGCCTATGGCGTTGTAAAGGCGCATGGCGGCGAGATCAACGTCGGCGTCAGCCCGGATCTGGGCGGCGCGCTCTTCACCTTGACCCTGCCTCAAGGAGGCGTCTGATGATTGAGCTCCCCTTGATCCTTCTGGTCGACGATGAACCTGACATTCTCGTCGCGCTGAAGGATTTGTTCGAAGGGCAATACCGAGTGCTGACTGCGGGGTCAGGGCGCGAGGGGCTGCAGACCCTGGCGGTCAATTCCGGTGTCGCGGTGATCGTGTCCGACCAGCGGATGCCGGAAATGACCGGCGACGTTTTCTTGAGCCAAGCCCGTACGATGTCCGACGCCGCCGCGGTCCTGCTCACCGGTTACGCTGACCTGCGCGCCGTCGTGGCGGCCCTGAACGAGGGTGGGATCGTCGGCTATGCGCCCAAGCCCTGGGAGCCGGAAGGCCTGCGCGCCATGGTAGCCATGGTCGCCGGGGCCGCAGACCTGCGCCGCGCGCTTGCCCGCGAACAGGCGCTGCTGCTTGGCCTGATGGATCGTATCCCGGCTGAGATCTCCTTCAAGGACCGGGACGGTCAAACTATCCAGGTCAACAACCGAAAGGCCGAGGCGATGCGCTCGCAAGGCGACGGTGCCACCGGTCTTTCCGCCGAGGAAGTCGGCGTGATGCGGTCCGGTCAGCCGCTCGTGACGATCGGCGAGGAGGCGACGGTCGCTGGTGTGAGATGGTTCGAAACCGAGATCGTGCCGATCGCCGGCGAGGGCGGTGAAGTCGTGCATCTTGCGGTCATTTCCCGCGACGTCACCGCCCAGAAGACCGCGCAGATGCAGTTGCGCCAGTCCGACAAGCTGCGTGCGCTTGGGACCCTGGCCGGCGGTGTGGCGCATGACTTCAATAACCTCTTGACGGTCATCCTCGGAAGTCTCGGCATCGCCGGCCGCAAGCTTGGCGACGACGCTGCGGTGGGGAAATATCTTGATAGTGCCACCGAGGCAGCCCAGCGCTGTGCCTCGCTGGTTCAGCGGCTTCTAAGCTTCAGCCGTCCGACCGACAACCGCGCCAGCTTGGTGGATCTTCCGGCTATTTTGGCCAACGCTCATGACCTGGTGACCCAGGCCTTGGGCTCGGGTTGCGAGGTGGTCTGGAACATCGCCGACGATCTGTGGCCCGCCTTCCTCGAGTCGAATGAGCTGGAACTCGCGCTGCTCAATCTTGCGGTCAATGCGCGTGACGCCATGGCCGCGAACGGCGAGATTGCGATCGGCGCGCACAACACCACCTTGGCGGCTCCCGACAGTCGGCTTGGTCTCACGGCCGGCGACTACGTCGTCCTGACCGTAAAGGACACCGGCGAGGGCATGTTGCCCGAAACCTTGAGCCGCGTGACCGAGCCCTTCTTCACCACCAAGCCGCCTGGTCAAGGTACTGGGCTAGGCCTGTCCATCGTCCACGGCTTCGTCCAGCGTTCGGGCGGGGCGCTGGACATCACCAGCCAGATCGGGGACGGGACGCAGGTCGTCATCTACCTGCCGCGCGGCGACACCGCAGTCGGCGCGGCATCGGTCACCGCACCGTTGGCTGTGGTGCCGGACGATCGCAGGCTCTGCGTCCTGGTGGTGGATGATGAGGCCCTCGTCCGCGACGTCACCGCGGAATTTCTGCGCGAACTTGGCCACGAGGTGCTGGAGGCCGCCAATGGCCAAGCGGCGCTTGAGTTACTTAACGCCAACCATGACCGGATCGACCTGGCCATCGTCGATTTCGCCATGCCCGGCATGAACGGCGTCGATCTGGCTATTGCGGCCAGGACCCAAAGACCCAAGCTGCCGGTCATACTTCTGAGCGGCTACTACGATCTCGACGCCGTGCCAACCGACCTCTCGATCGTGCACAAGCCATTCACCGACGCCGGCTTGCTCGAAGCCATTTCGGCGGCGGTCCAAGTCCGGGACCAGGACAAAGTGCCGTAAATGCGATTTCCAAATCGGTTGAATACTGATTCACTGCCTCTCCGTTTAAGGAGGAGGCTGAGACCGCGCGGTGGTGCACCCAGTCATCCGACAAATAGTCTCCGGAATCTTCCGCTAAGTATCTGCAAAAACAGTCTTTTGTGACTGGACATTTCTGATATTTTGGCCGCTGGCGGCGTGACCGCCTCTGCCTTTTCAGGAGGGTACGATGACGGCTACCGACGAGGGTGACGAGGCGCTTTTGATCAGCCTGGAAACGATGCCTCTCGTATCGCTTCGGGAAGAATGGCGACGACGCTGGGGGCCGCCGCCAACTCTGCGATCAGCGCGGATTCTCCGGCATCTCTGTCAATCGGCGTCTAAAAGGGACCCCCTATCGGCGTGCAAAAGGGACCCCCTTATGGGGTTCAGGATTGCAGTGACGAGCGCACCGTTTGCGGGGGTTGGGGCGTAGGGAGGGCGTAGCC
>Ga0105054_10007255_pt1 | contig 15131 bp, 17 predicted proteins | sample BON02_FD_78091 | JGI IMG/M metagenome (GOLD analysis project Ga0105054, IMG submission 78091) | Freshwater microbial communities from Lake Bonney liftoff mats and glacier meltwater in Antarctica - BON-02 (megahit assembly) | ecosystem: Environmental > Aquatic > Freshwater > Ice > Glacier...
CCTGCCCTACCTCGCGGCCTCGGGCGAGTTGAAAACCAAACCGACGCAACACTCGGTCAAGGAACTGCGCTCCATCGGCATCGCCCCCGATATCCTCGTGTGCCGCTCCGAACATCCGATCCCGGACCGCGAGCGCGAAAAGATCGGGCTTTTCTGCAACGTGCGCAAAGAGGCGGTGATCGCCGCCTATGACCTGAAAACCATCTATGACGCGCCGCTGGCCTATCATGCGCAGGGGCTCGATCAGGCCGTGCTCGACGCATTCATGATCTCCCCCGCGCCCAAACCCGATCTGGCGGTCTGGCGCGACGTCTCCGACCGGATTCACAACCCCGAGGGCGAGGTCAAGGTCGCCATCGTCGGCAAATACACCCAGCTTGAGGACGCCTATAAATCCATCGCCGAGGCGCTCACCCATGGCGGCATGGCCAACCGGGTCAAAGTGAAAATCGAATGGGTCGATGCCGAGCTTTTCGAGCGCGAGGATCCCGCCCCCCACCTCGAAGGCTTCCACGCCATACTCGTCCCCGGCGGCTTTGGCGAACGCGGCACAGAGGGCAAGATCAAGGCCGCCGAATTCGCCCGCACGCGCAAAATCCCCTATCTGGGCATCTGTCTGGGCATGCAGATGGCGGTGATCGAGGCCGCGCGCAACATGGCCGGCCTCACCCGCGCCGGGTCAGAGGAGTTCGACCACGAGGCCGGGGCCAAACGCTTCGAACCGGTGGTCTATCACCTCAAGGAATGGGTGCAGGGCAACCACGCCGTCACCCGCAAGATCGGCGACGACAAGGGCGGCACCATGCGGCTCGGGGCCTATTCCGCCAGCCTCACCCCCGGCTCCCGCGCGGCAGGCGTCTACGGCACCACCGAGATCGAGGAACGGCACCGGCACCGCTACGAGGTCGACATCAAATACCGCGACCGGCTAGAAGCCTGCGGGCTCAACTTCTCCGGCATGTCCCCCGACGGCCGCCTGCCCGAGATCGTCGAATGGGCCGATCACCCCTGGTTCATCGGCGTACAGTTCCACCCCGAACTGAAATCCAAACCCTTCGCCCCCCACCCCCTCTTCGCGGATTTTGTCAGGGCAGCGGTAGAGACGAGCCGGTTGGTGTAGGGTGGGTGAAACCCACGCTCTGGCCGGTTTTAAGTAGGGAAATGCTATCGTACCAAAGAGTAAAACAAGAAGGCCACCACTAGGTGGGCCGCTACAAAGGAGTGATCAATGGAATTTTGGTTCGGTTTGTCTGGGGTAGTTGTGGGCGGTTTAGTGAGTTGGGTTGGCATTTGGTTTAAGCACAAACTTGATACTAACCGAGAGCAAAAACTCGACAACCTTCGCAAATCGGATTTGCGACAGTTGTTGGAGAACCCACCCGATGGAAAAGAGTGGCGAAAACTTGAAACGCTATCTCGGGTAATTGGTGCGGACTTCGAAACAACAACCAGACTTCTTATCGAGATCGGTGCACGCGGGTCTCAATCCGAAAGTGGCGTCTGGGCTCTCAAGTCAAAACAGCCTTTGCTCTGATTGTAACAACATAGTTCATGCGATTGCTGCAGAATGCACAGCTACTTTGTCCGCATAGCAGCACTTCGGCTGCACATATTTCTGATTATTGGCCATCTGCTCTTCGTAGTAGAACCCGACGTCATTACCGATCCACGCCCCACTTTGCCCGGAATCAAGGCGCGTCAGCGCCGCCGGGCAGCGCCCGACCGCCCCCTCGGACGGGCGCTCTTGCGACGTTGCGCGGGGAAAGCCGTCAGAATACGCATCACCATAAACCGCCCGGCTTTCATCGTCACTGCGCCCACCCGGCGGTCAGGCGCTGCCCTCGTCCAACCCACCAAAAGTCAGCCGCATCCCTATCGCAGACACCCGGCCTCCCCTGACGCATCCCCCCCCACCGCACGCTCCCTTAACCCCACCAAACCCCAAAATCGCACCGTTCAGATACCGACGTGATACCGCCCAAAAACCGCAGCAGCATTTTTCATTAATTTCAGCACTTTAACCCATTTCCACAGGGTGATTCGCACGGGCTACGATACCGACGCTCCCGGCAGCGTAAGGTGGGTTTCAACCCACCCCCTTTCTCAGGTTTCCGCCAGCACCGGCATCGGGGCGTGATAGGGGCAGGCCACGCCATGCCCATGTCCCAATTCGATCATCGCGGGACGTTCGACAGCGCAATCCGGCTGCGCCTTGGGACAGCGGGTGCGGAACACACAGCCCGAGGGCGGGGACAAAGGCGATGGCAACTCCCCCTCCAGCACCGGCCTGCGCCGCGCCTTTTCGCGCACCGGATCGGGGATCGGCACCGAGGAAATCAGCGCCTGACTATAGGGATGCTCTGGCGCGGTGGTAAGCGTCCTGCTTGCCGCGCGCTCCATCACCCGGCCCAGATACATGACCACGATCCGGTCCGAAATGTGCTTCACCACGCTCAGATCATGCGCGATGAATATCATCGACAGACCCATATCGCGCTGCAATTCGCGCAAAAGATTCACCACCTGCGCCTGAACCGACACATCGAGCGCCGAGACAGGCTCGTCACAGATCACCAGTTTCGGCCTGAGAATCAACGCTCTGGCGATTCCGATCCGCTGGCACTGGCCCCCCGAAAACTCATGCGGATAACGATTCACCAGATTGGGCAGCAGGCCGACCCGCTCCATCAGTTCCCCCACCCGCGTCTTGACCTCGGCACGCGGGGTTTCGGGGTGATGGGTGATCAGCGGCTCTGCGATGATATCGCCAATCGGCATCCGCGGGTTCAGCGCGGCAAGCGGATCCTGAAAGATCATCTGCACATCCTTGCGATGTACCCGCCGCGTCGACACATCCATCGCCGCCAGATCGCGGCCCTCGAAGATGATCTTGCCATGCGATGACGGAACCGTGCCGACAATCGCCCGGGCCAGTGTCGATTTGCCCGATCCGCTCTCGCCCACAACCCCCAGACACTCTCCCGCAGCAAGGTCGAATGACACATCGCCGACGGCATGCAGTTTCAGTGGTGCGGTCCAAGGCCAAGCCCCGCGCGGACGCACGTCAAAGGTAACACCAAGGCTTTGAACCGACAGAATATTCTGCATCATGCCACCTCGGCAACAGGCCGGTGACAGGCGCGGCGACGGTCACCTGCAAAATCGGTCAACGGCGGTTTGACACCCGCGCAATGCGGCATCACGACCGCACAACGCGGCGAAAAAGGGCAGCCTTTCGGCAGGTTTGACATATCGGGCGGCTCTCCCGAAATCGTGGCAAGCACGTCATCATCCCGGTCGATGCGCGGCACAGCCGACAGCAGGCCCACGGTATAAGGATGGCTCGGACGCGCAAAGACGTCCTCCGTCGTCCCCTCCTCCATGATCTGGCCACCATACATGACCAGCGTGCGGTCACAGAACCCCGCCACCACGCCCAGATCATGGGTGATCAGGATCACGGCGGTACCAAAATCACGCCGGATATCGCGCAGCAGATTCATTATCTGCGCCTGCACTGTCACATCGAGCGCGGTCGTCGGCTCATCCGCGATCAGCAGGCGCGGCCGACACAAAAGCGCCATGGCGATCATGATCCGTTGGCGCATCCCGCCGGAAAATTCGTGCGGATACATGGTGATACGCGCGCGGGCATCGGGGATACGCACCGCATCGAGCATCTGCACAGCCTCAGTCACCGCTTGTTTCTTGCTCATGCCCTTGTGCAGCATCAGCACCTCGGCCATCTGTTCCGAAATCCGCATATAGGGGTTGAGCGAGGTCATCGGATCCTGAAAGATCATCGCAATCTCGGTCGAGCGGACCTTGTTCAACTCGCGCTGCGGCAGGTGCAGCAGGTCGCGCCCGTCAAAGCGGACCATCCCCGTCGCGGCCCCGTTGCGTGCCAGCAGGCCCATCGCCGCAAAGGCGGTCTGGGATTTGCCCGACCCGCTCTCGCCCACAATTGCCAGCGTCTCGCCCGCGTCGATCCGCAGCGATACGCCATTGACCGCATGCACCGGCTCATCGCCGGTCTGAAACGTCACGGTCAGGTCCTCGATTTCCAACAGGCTCATGTCAGCGGTCCTTGGGCCAGAATTGCATCACCGATCCTTGGGATCGAGTGCATCGCGCAGCCCGTCGCCCACAAAGAAAAAAGCGAAAAGCGTGATGATGAAAAAGAAGAGTGGAAAGGCCAGCTGCCAGATCACCCCATATTGCATCTGGCTCGCCCCGCGCGAAATCAGCGCGCCGAGCGAGGTGTTGGGTTCCTGCACCCCAAGTCCCAGAAAACTGATGAAACTCTCGGTGATGATCATCCCCGGGATCAGCAGCGTCGAATAGACGACGACGATCCCAGCCAGATTCGGCACGATATGGCGCAGGATAATCCGCATCGGACGCACGCCAATGGCGATGGCAGCCTCCACGAACTCCTTGTTCTTGATGGTCAATGTCTGGCCCCGCGCGATCCGCGCCATGTCGAGCCACGAGATCAGGCCGATGCCGACAAAGAGCATCAGGATGGATTTGCCAAAGATCACCAGCATCAGGATCAATACGAACATGTAGGGCACCGACATCAGAATATCGACGGTGCGCATCATCAGCCCGTCCGTGCGCCCGCCGAAATAGCCCGAAACCGCACCGTAAAGCGTGCCCACAACCACCGCGATCAGCGCGCCGACGATGCCCACCAGCAGTGAAATCCGCGTGCCCTGCACGGTGCGGGCAAACAGATCGCGGCCATCCGCATCGGTGCCGAAATAATGCCCGGTGGCAAAAGACGGCACGCCCTTGTAGGCATTCGGTCCGCTCAGGGTAAAATCGATCGCGTCGCGTTCATACTGCGCGAGATACCCGCCGAAAAACGCAAAGATACAGATGGCGATCAGACAAAAAAGCGCCACAACCGCCGCCTTGTTGCGGAAAAACCGGATGCGCGCATCCTTCCACAATGAGCGGCCCTGCACCTCTGCCAGATGCGCTGCATCGACCAGCCCATCGGCCACAGCCCTTTCAGGAAACATGTGCCGGCCCCTCTAATAGCGAATCTTGGGGTCGATCCATGCATATAGCACGTCGACCACAAGATTGAACAGGATGGTCAGCACGCCCACCAGAATGGTGATCCCCATGATGACCGAATAATCCCGGCTGAAGGCCGAGTTGACGAAAAATTGCCCGATGCCGCCGGTCGAGAAATAGACGTCGATGATCACCGATCCGGTAATCATGCTGACAAACGCAGGGCCCAGATAGGACAGCACCGGCAAAAGCGCGGGCTTGAGTGCGTGGCGCAGGATGATCCGGTGGATCGGCAGCCCCTTGGCCCGCGCCGTGCGGATAAACCCGGCGTTCATCACTTCAAGCATGGAGGACCGCATGATCCGCGCGATCGAGGCCATGTAGGATGTCGACAGTGCGACAACCGGCAGGATCACATATTCCCATTGTCCACCGTTCCAGCCCCCGCCCGGCAGCCAACCCAGCCAGAGCGTGAACACCAGCACGAGGATTGGCGCCATGACGAAATTGGGCAGAACCTGCGCCCCGATGGAGATGCCTACCGCGAGGTAATCGAGCCATGAATTGTGCCGTATCGCTGCCATGATCCCCAACGCGAGGCCGAAGACCACCGCCACCACGAAGGACCATGACCCATAGGTCAGTGTGACGGGAAACCCTTGGGAAATCACGTCGTTGACGGTGCGGTCGCGATACTGAAACGAAGGACCGAAATCGAACCGGGTCACGACATTGACCGTGTAGTTCCACATCTGCTTCCAATAGGGCTGATCGAGGCCATAGCGCGCTTCGATATTGGCCATCACCGTCGGTGACAGGGGCCGGTCCGAATTGAACGGGCCGCCGGGGGCCGCGAACATCAGCATGAAGGACAGCACGATCAGGATCAGGATCGTCGGGACCGCCACCGCGAGCCGCCGAAAGACAAAACTATACATGTGAACTCACCCCGCCCACCACAATGCAACGAAGCCGCGCCCCCCGATTAGGGGGCACGGCGAACTTGCGAAAGGTCAGGATTATTCCGCGATCTTGTAGATGTCGCGGGAGTACCAGTTCTGCTGCACGTTGTTCACGGGCCAGTTCTGGATCGCGTCGTTCAGCATGTAGACCGACGCATAGTGATAAACCGGCAGGATCGGCAGCTCGGTTGCAACGATCTGCTCGGCCTCGGTATAGAGCGGAAGCGGATCTTCGGAAGTCTTGGCTTCGGCCATCAGCGCGTCAAGCTCTGCGTTCGAGAACTTGGAGTCGTTGTAGCCAGAGCTGGTGGTCACGATATCGAGGAAGGTCGAGGCCTCGTTGTAGTCGCCACACCAGCCTGCGCGGGCCAGTTCGTAGTTCTGGTTGCCGCGAGCCTCAAGGAAGGTCTGCCATTCCTGATTGGCCAGCGTGCTGTCCACTCCAAGGGTCTGCTTCCACATCTGGCCGATTGCGACCGCGACCGACTGATGCGCCTCTGACGTATTGTAAAGAATTTCAACCGACAGCGGCATGCCGTCGGCGCCATAGCCCGCTTCGGCAAGCAGGGCGACGGCGGCGGCGTTACGCTCTTCCTGCGTCATGGTTGCGGCAGCAACCTCAGGCACTTCAAACCCGGCGGTCGCCCAATGGGTCAGCGTGTAGGCGGGCACCTGACCACCGGCGAGGACGTTGTTCACGATGATGTCGCGGTCGATGGCAAGCGACAGCGCTTGCCGTACGCGCACATCCTGCAGCGCCTCGGGTCCGGTATCGGTCAGGTTGATGTTGTAATAATACGAGCAAAGCAGCGGAAAGCTGAGTGCCTCATCGGGATATTCCTCGGCCAGACGCGGATATTGGCCGGCTGGTACTTCGGTCCGATCCAACTCGCCGGCAAGGTAGCGGGTCAGCGCCTGATTTTCGTCATTGATGACCAGCGCCACGACCGTTTCGATGATCGTGTTCTCGTTGTCCCAATACATCGGGTTGCGCGTGCGCACCGAACGCTCTGCCGGGATATGCTCAGTCAGCATATATGCCCCGTTCGAGACGATATTCTCGGGCCGGGTCCACTGATCGCCAAACTCCTCGATCGTGGCCTGATGGGTCGGGAAGGTGGTGTAATGCGTGGTCATCTGGGCGTAATAAGGCAGCGGCTGGGTGATCGTGGCCTCAAAGGTCAGGTCATCCACCGCGCGCACGCCCAGCATATCGGGGGCCATTTCGCCGGCGAGGATTTCAGAGGCGTTCTGGATCGACATCAGCTCCATGAACCATGCGTATTCCGATGCAGTCGCAGGATCGGCGGCACGGCGCCAGGCATAGACAAAATCGTTGGCGGTGACCGGATCGCCATTCGACCATTTCGCGGTATCGCGCAGGGTGAATGTATAGACCAGCTTGTCATCGCTTACGGTATAGCCGGTGGCGACACCGGGCTCGAGGTTGCCATCGGCATCCTGATTCATCAGACCTTCCCAAAGGTCACGGATAATCTCGCCGCCCGAAACATCCTCGGCCAGTTGCGGGTCAAAAGAGGGGAATTCGTCAAGGATCCGGTAGGTAAAGGTCTGATCGGCTGCCAGAGCCTCACCGGTGACCGGATGGGTCGCTTGCGCATATACTGCGCCCGAAAGACCAATCAGCACCGCAGCGCCGGAGGCCAGAAGTGTTGCCTTGATGGACATTATTCTCTCCCTTGATGTTTTGTGGCGGGTGACGCTGCAAACGTCAGCCCGCGATGGTCGATATCGTCCCGCGACAGGCGCGGGCATATGCTGATCCTTTGACGGTTAGTCGGAAATGGCAAGAGCCAGAAACACTGACCCTACGGTAGATCGCAGCATGTCGCGGACAACCGGCTGAGCGCAACAATGTTTCACTCAGCTTTGCCGCTGCGCAAGACTAACCTGCACAGCCCTGGAAGGATTTTTCGGCCGGGACCGGTCTGGTACAAATCACCGCTCAGCGGGCAGTAAGTGCGAGCACAAAATCATAAGCAACCTCGTAGTAGGGTCGGGTATATCCTGCGGTCGCCATCCGGGCAGGGTCACTCACATGCTCGAACTTGGCCATCAGGCTCGCCTTGACTGCAAAAACCGCGTCCGAATGGACATAGGGATCATCCGGATCACAGATATGCGTGGTAAGTGCGTCATGGCCCTCGGCCTCGATGATGTAATACCAACGGCCCTCACTAATGACTGGTCTTGGCATAGTCGCGTGTTACGATTGACCGGATTGTGCCGGGATCTCTGGCCAAAAAGTTCCAAGCTTCGCAACAGGCGTCAACGATCTGATCGTAGGTCTCGAAGACCGAGATAGCGAGCTTGTTGGCACGCAGATACGCCCGGATATTCTCGACGGGACTGAGCTCCGGGGCATAGGGTGGGAGCATAGGGTGGCAATGACAAGAGAGAGATGTTGTCGGATACTCCAAGGCGTTCGATCCGTGCCAGCCGGCCCCGTCGAGGACGATGATGGCATGGGCTCCGGGTGCTACGGTTCTTGAGATTTCCAGGAGATGCGCGTTCATCGCTTCGGTGTTGGCGTGTGGCATGACCAGCGCGGCGGTCTTGGCGCGCGCGGGGGAGACAGCGCCAAAGATGCAGGCGGAGACACGTAACGGGTGTCGCGTGGGGCCCTTGGCCGGGTCCCGCGTTCGGCCCAAACGCGGGTGAGCGTGCCTTGCTGGCCCACCCGAGCGTTCACCGGGAAAACGGTCCCCCGGATCGTTTTCTGACCTTGCTCACTCTTGGTACCAAACCTCCGGCGGCTTGCCGCGGGCATAATCCGGCAGCGCTTCTTCCACATTTGCGGCGAAGTTTTTTTAAATGTCTCCTGCGCATCCGGGTCGGATTTAGGGTGCTGCGGGCGCACTGAAAGACGCCTGACCCTCCATCCCCAGCTTGCCGATGACGGTGCCGCCGATGACCGCCACCATCAGCCCCACGCCAACATAGGTCAGCGCGATGGACCAGTTGAAGATCGAGGCCACGAGGATGACATAGGCCAAATCGACGAGGGGCGAGGAGATCAAAAACGAAAATGTCACTCCCGGCGGCAGCCCCGCGGCAGTAAAACCGATGAAAAGCGGGATCGACGAACAGGAACAGAACGGCGTGATTGTGCCAGGCAAAGCGCCAAGGATATTCGCACCGATGCCCGATCTGCCACCCAGAATCCGCCTTGTGCGTTCTGGCGGAAAATAACTTTGGACCCACGAGATCACAAAGATCAGTCGCGTCCACCATCGATGCGCGCGCCTATATCAATACCTTTGGCGTACCGGCCGTCTGCTATGGTGCGACCGGCCACGATCGGCACGGTGTCGACGAGTCGATGGAGATTGACAGCATTGCGGCAGCCGCACGCACCCTCGCGCGATTCATCCTGATGCGGTTCGATCCGCCCGAGGCGCCCGCATGACAGCCGATGGCACCACATCCCCCGAGACGCCAACGCTCGCGGGCCCGATCGTCAGCCGACATGTGGCCGATGAAGTCGTTGACCGGCTGGTGACGGCGGTGGAACTTGGTCTTTATGTCACGGGCCAGCAACTTCCGACAGAGCGGGAGCTTGCGGTCATGTTGAGCGTGTCACGTTCTTCCATCCGTGAGGCGCTCAAACAGCTCACGAGGGCTATCTTGACGTGCGGCGCGGTCGCAACGGCGGCTATTTCGTTCGCTCCGCATGGGGCGCGGCCTTGGCGGGGCATGTGCAACGCCAGATCGTCGCCAACTGGGAGGCGTTTGAACAGATCTTTGACGCCCGCACCCTGATCGAACCGCTCATCGCCCGCACTGTCGCCTTGCGGCGGACAGAAGGCGACATGGTTCCGATCCGTGCCGCCCTGTCCGACTACCTCGGCGCGGCGGATCATGACGCCTCTCGCCGTGCGGATTCTGCGCTGCATCTGGCGATCGCGCAGGCCACGCACAACACGTTTCTGGTGCAGACCTCGATGGATCTGCGCAGGCGCATCAGCCTCAACCTCGGGGCAGAGCCTTATACTGACGCGGTGCGCCGCATCGCCATCCGTCAACATCAGGACCTTGTCGCGGCCATTGAAAACGGGCGCGCCGACGAGGCTGCCGAGATTGCTGCGGTGCATTTCACCCTGTCCGAAACCCTGATCCGGGAGCTTGCCGATCGCGCCCGCGCGACGGCGTCCGATCAAAGGGATCCAGCATGAACAACGCCATCGCCTTTGTCCTGCGACGCCTGCTGATCACGATACCGGTGCTGATTGCGATGAGTGTGGTGGTTTTTCTGATCATCCGGCGGGTTCCCGGCGACCCGGTGCGCACGATGCCGGGATTTCGCGCGACCGATGCGAATGTGGCAGAGTTGCGCAGTCAGCTAGGCCTCGACCGGGGGTTGCTCGAACAGTATGTCTCCCGGGCGGCGTGCTGCGCGGCGATCTGGGTGCAGACATCATCAGCGGCGCACCATTGAGCGAGCTTTTGTGGCAGCCTGCCGGTCACGCTCGAGCTGACAGGGCTCTCGATGCTGCTGGCGATCGTGGTCGGTGCGCCGCTTGGAGTCTGGAGCGCTACGGGCAGGCCGCTGATGCGGCGGCTGAGCGAAGGATTTGTCGTGCTGGGTATTTCGATCCGGATTTCTGGCTCGGGATCATGCTTGTCCTTATGTTCTCGTCGGTCCTGTTGGTGCTGACACCGTCGGGCTGGGTGCCTTTTTTCGAGGGTCTGGCCGGCAATATGCGTCACATGATCCTGCCGGTCGTGACGCTCGCCGTTGGCGAGGCGGCGTATTTTCTGCGCACGACGCGAAGTGCCGTGACCACGGTCATGGCGCGGCCCTTTGTGACCTTTCTGCGGGCCAAGGGCGTCAGCACGCATAACATCGTCTTTCGCCATGCGCTGGGCAATGCGGGCCCGTTGATCGTGACCGTCATTGGCATTCAGGTCGGTGTGCTGCTGGGCAGGGCGATTATCGTCGAAACCCTGTTCGCGCTATCTATCTGCCGATTCTGGCCCGCGTCATGCGGACCTGCACGCTTGTCGTGGCGCGCAACGACTATGTTTCAGGCGCACGCGCGCGTGGCGCTGGCCATTTGCGGACCATCACCGGACATGTGGCACCAAATGCCCTCGGCCCCGTGATCGTGCAGGCCTCTGTCCTCAGCGCAGGGCCAGATTCTGAACCTGTTCCTGGACCTGCAGGCAGACCTCGGCGTCGCCTTTGTGTTCATCACCCATGATCTTGGCGTGGTCGAGCATGTGAGTGACGCCGTCGCCGTCATGCACAAGGGCCGCCTGATCGAGACCGGACCGACCGAGGCGATCATGCATGCGCCGACACAGGACTAAACCCGCAAACTCCTCGCCGCGATTCCGCGACCCCGCCATCTTGCCTGACAAAAGGAAACCGCCAAAGCCAATGATGACACTCAACGGAACCAACTTTCACTACCGGATCGACAACGAAAGTGGCAGCGACACCATCGTCCTGATCAACGGGCTTGCGTCCTGATCAACGGGCTTGCCGACGATCTGGAATCCTGGGGCTATCAGGTGCCGGATTTTGTCGCTGCCGGATACCGCGTCCTCAGCTTTGACAATCGCGGCATCGGCAAATCCGACAGACCGGCAGGCCCCTACACATCGCGGATGATGGCTGACGACACCAAGGCGCTGGTCGACAGCCTTGGGATCAGCGGCTTCCACCTGATGGGCGTGTCGATGGGCGGCATGATCGCCCAGGAATACGCACTGGCCTATCCGGACGACGTCAAATCCGCGACCTTTGCCTGCACCTATGGTGTGGCAGATGCCTTTTGTCAGACGATGTTTGCGATGTGGGCCGACATCGCGCGCAAAATTTCGGTGCCTTTGGTGATGCGCGACGTGGCGCTCTGGGCCTTTACCGGTCCGTTCTTTGAGGAACGGCCCGATGATGCGGCCGAATTTGCCGCAGCGATGGCCGGCCTTGACCAGTCGCTTGATGCCTATCTCGGGCAGGGCGACCATATCATGGTCACTCGTATCGACAATTATTACGAGGAGGGCCGTCCCTACCTCGACTCGATCACCTTCCGGTTCCTGCCGGTCGATCAAAGCCGCGTTGCCGCCCTCGCTGCGGGTGAACTGGACCGGGTCGATGCGATCCCGCTATAACTGGTGCCCAGCCTGAGCCAGGACGCGCGGTTCACCTATGTCACCAGCCCCGTCGCCGGCATCCCGGACTATTTGGCCATGAACACCGCAGTCGCGTCCTTTGACGATTTGCGCGTTCGTCAGGCTGCCCTCGTTCTGCGCTCGAGCGCGCCGGTGAACACGACGAGCGATGTCAATCCAGAACTCGACGCGCTGATCGACACGGCGGCAGCCGGCACCGACATGGCCGAGCGGATGGACCTCTATCGCCAGATCCGCGAGATGGCGTTGACTGACGCGCCCCTCGTCTTCACGCATTTCGAGACGCTGAATTATCTGATGTCGAACACGGTTGCGGGGTCAACCATCACCCCGACATTGAGCCTGCATATGGAAGACGTCGGTTTCACCCGGTAACACCCAGGTGGCCGAAACGCTTCGACGACACCCTGCCCTTGTGGTAGGGTGTTTGGTTTCCGAGAGTCGGCATCCGATCCGGTTGTCGGGCGGCGGGGTGCAGGCTAACCGGATCACAGCCGCGTCGCGCATCTGATTGCGGTCGCAGCGCCGTTCACAGCGGGCGCTGTTCAGCGCGCGCCCCAGGTGTCGCTCAGGCGATACCCTTCGGGCCAGGGATCGGCAGGGTCGAGCATGTGCTGATGCGTGCCGGTGATCCAGGCGCGGCCCGAAAGCTCGGGCAGGATGGCCGGAATATCGCCAAGCGTCGTGGTCCCAAGGATCCTGCCCCCGAAGGTGGAGCCGATCAGCGACACCGTGGTCAACCTGTCCTCTATCCCCATCTGCCCGCGCGCGTGCAACACGGCCATGCGCGCACAAATCGCGGTACCTGTGGGCGAGCGGTCCACCTTGCCGGGCTGGATCGCCACCGCGGCACCCGCGCGCAAGCCTTGTGCGTCGCGGGTGAGCGGACCCGCGAAAAGACAGAACGAGAAATGCCGCCAGTCCGGATTGGTCGGGTGATGAAAGCCAAGCTGTTGCGTCGCGGCACGGCTGATGCGTGCCCCAAGCCGGGCGATGTCATGCGCCTCGTCCGCAGTCAGGGCAAAGCCCAATGCGGCGGCGTCCACGATGACGAAACTGTCGCCGCCAAAGGCCGTGTCCACCGTCAGCGTGCCGATCCCCTCGACCTCGACCGTGACGCCAAGCGGGCCTGCGAAACTCGGCAGGTTCTGCACGAATATGCGCTCGGCCTTGCCGTCCCGGCATTCGGCACGGACCCGGACGACGCCGCCGGGGGCTTCGAGCGTGAACTCCGTCACGGGCTCCTCCATCGGGATGATGCCGCTGTCGAGCAGGACCGTTGCCACGCAGATCGCATTGGACCCTGACATCGGCGGGGTGTCCTCGGGCTCCATGATGATAAAGGCGGCGACGGCCTCGGGGTGTTTGGGCGGCACCAGCAGATTGACATGACGGAACACGCCGCCACGCGGCTCGTTCAACACTAAATTGCGCAAGCTCTGGTCGCGGGCGATCCAGCGGCTCTGCTCCCAGATCGTGTCGCCGGGCGGCGGGGCGACCCCGCCGACGATGACATCGCCGACCTCGCCCTCGGCATGGGCCGAAATCACATGAATGGTCTTGCTGCTGCGCATCGCTTGCTCCCGTTAACCCAGCCATCGCGGCAAACGCGCCGGAACCTGCCCCTGCAACGCCGCCTCGACGCAATCGGCCAGACTGCCCAGGCGCACGGAGCGCCCGCTCAGACCCGGTCCGTAATGGGCATATTTGCCCGAGTTGGTCATCAGCGCGCGGGTCTGTGGCGGAAATACCGGCTCCGAGATCGAGCACCAGCACAGGTCCGGCACCACCTGCACGCCGCTGGCCTCCAGCCGCGCGAGCGTGCCTTTGGCGCGCGCCTGCGCGATCACATCATGGCCAGCGGTCACGATCACCTGTGTGTCGGGGTGGCGCGGGCGGCCGTCCAGCGCAGCCGCCAGCGCGTCACATTCCGTGACCGAGAAATGCGGACTGCCAAAAGCCACAAGCTCGACCGCCTCCGGCCCCGCGTTAAGATCTGTCCAAGCGGCGCGCATGTCGGCACGGGTGATGCGGGCATGATCGGCGCGTGGCATTGCCGCACCTGCAGCCTCTGGCGTCACCCCCTCGATATGCAGCATCGGCGCGGCAGAGGTGGTGCCAAAGGCGGCACAGAGCGCCTTGAGCGCATCACGGTCCGGCGCGGCGGCGGCCAGCCCGCGCAAGAGCGGGATGCGGTCCGGCGCAGCCTTGCCCGCAAGGTAGCCGATCAGCGGCCAGAAGCCATCGTCGATGCCTTCGGGCAGGTCCACATCGATGATCCGGCGCGCCTTGCGCGGGGCATCGAGATAGACCCCCGCCAAAGGCGCCCGCCCGGTGAGCGCGATGCAAAGATCAAGGAAATCCGGGTGTTTCGCGGTGCGCGCACCCAGAACGGTATTGGCGTAGATCACGGCATTGGATTCCGCCCAGGCGATGTTTTCGCCTGCCTGCGGCGCGGTATCGAGCAGATAGGGCGCGCAGGTAAAACTAGGGCGGCACCCCATGCGCACATAGGCATCCGCAAGACGCGCCGCCGGCACGCCAAAGGACGGCGGCACGCCTTGCGTCTGCCAGTTGCTGCGGTCCACCGAAATGGCGTTCATCGTGGTCGGCACACAGACCCGCGCGCCCAAGTCGGCCATCTTTTGCGCAAAGGTGAGGTTGGCGGGGCTGGCGTAGATGCAGCCGTCGATATGGCCCTGCGTCACGCTGGTCAGACTGGCAGCACCCTGATTGGCGGCCATCGAGCAGATGATCCGCATCGCCTGCGCCACCGCCTCGCCCTGCGCGCCATCGAGCATGGCGCGGTCGGCGGGGGTCAGGTCAAGCGCGGCAGTAGCAGGTGGGCTGACCGGGATCGTCACACCAACAGCCGTGATCCGCCCGGCCGTGATCTGTGCTGCGGGCGCTGCGGCGAGCTTGGCAAAGGCCTCAGAACTCAGCCGCAGCACAGGCAGCGGGTGGCCGAACATTTCGGCC
>Ga0105054_10007258_pt1 | contig 15129 bp, 9 predicted proteins | sample BON02_FD_78091 | JGI IMG/M metagenome (GOLD analysis project Ga0105054, IMG submission 78091) | Freshwater microbial communities from Lake Bonney liftoff mats and glacier meltwater in Antarctica - BON-02 (megahit assembly) | ecosystem: Environmental > Aquatic > Freshwater > Ice > Glacier...
GCAAAGCAGAGAGAATTCACCAACCGTGTACAAGTAATGTTACAAATATACTCCTCTCTCGATATACAGCGTCTCCAGCACGAGACAAACATTCAATCAGTGCGCGATTTTCAGTTTACTTCTCCACGGAAAATATTGTTATTGTCACATAATGCGACTGGCACCAAGTCAACGACCCTACAGTTTAATGCTCCAGCGCTTGGGGAAGAATTCCATCTCTGGACAGAAATATCTTTTCGCGGCACCATGTTAACTGCATCGATGTGCAAAAGTCAAAGTTTCAATCAAGATTGCGTCCATATGTTTGTTGCCGGCAGCAATGTTCTACATTTCAATCATACACACCGATTTCTACGTTTCATTGATCTCTCAATCGTCTTTCTGGAAGACATTCATTTTTCGGTGTTGGCCGCAAACGGAGCAAATTCGCTCAAGTTCCATATGTCGAATGCGATTTCCGAGTATGTCCGTCCTGATACCACTCCTGATGTCATGTTTGCCATATTGGATTGGCGACAACAGGCTGCCGTGTATCGCGCATGTGAACAAGACGAAAGTATCAGTAAACATGCCACAATAACCGACCCATGGGTATTTACACGTATCAGGACCGCGTTTCACAGCAAAATGTGCAGTAGTCTGGATTACGCCAAAGTGTAAAGTGTGTGTTTCTCGAACATATATATGAAACACTAGCATACACAATTACAGTTCTGTCACGGTTTTATAGACTTTGTACGCTTCAATTACAGGTGCACGAGGCGTGGCTTTGAACATGGGGTTTCATAACCATCTGCACGCAAAAACTACCGAGAAACACGAAATCGCACCACATGTGTATCCCTTCATAGCAGTGCTAGGTCTGGTAGGAATGATTTTCACCATTATTGGCAATATTATGCAGACCAAGGAGATGTATCCGTCGTATCTACAATCTAACGAAGGGGCCGTATTTCACGTTCCTGTTTCATTTTTTTTCTCCATTTTCAGTGATTTATGCCTGGTACTGTATGGAATATTGAGTCAGGATATCATCATTATTCTGTATGGGGTTCTGAACAGTGCTATTATCCTGTTGACCATGGTTTACATTCGCCGAAAACACATTCAAAACGAATCGATTTTTGCGGCCGCCCAGACAGGAAAACAAGCTGTCTCCTTGAGCATGCCACCAAACAAGGAAGTATTCAGAACGGTCAGATTTTGATGTGTGATGGTGTGTATTGAACACTGCTTGTCTTCCTGTATGAAATGCATATCAAAATATACATTGGTATATAAATGTAAGAGGTCCTTCGAACACGCTTGGCGTTAGAGGAAACACATGCCGTCACAGGGACCGAATCCAGCGGTAACAGCCAAACGTCAAATCGGCAAAGTACCATTGCCTTTCAATTTGGCGCGACCGCGACTACCACGCGATCTCTACAAGCGAAATATCGGGAAAAGTGCCGTGTCAAGAAAAGGTCCCGGGCCCTGAGGATTTGCGAAGTACATCATGTTTTCAGTAAGGAAAGAGGCACGTGGGGTAAGAGTTTATTTAATCAATAAATATTTCAACAATGTGCTATGAATTGGGTCAATTTGAACAAATAGCAATGAAAACTACTTTCGCTTGCGTACGACGCAGGATACTGGTGGTGTGGTAGACTTGGTCGGCGGCAAAACAAGAACGGGTGAAATAATCCAGTCGTCACTGCTATCGGGACTCTCCATACACGTACATATTTTTGTACTGGTAAAATTACAATTTGCAGCAATATTATGGGCAAGTCGTGCACTGTGTGTGGTGTGATGCTTCCTGTCGGCATTAACAGCAGACAGTGTCTGAAGAGTGCAAGTATTTTCTTCACCATTGTAACAATGTAGAGTGTTTTCTTTGGTGGTTTTTATGCTCATTTTAATTATGTTTTCGCCGTCCGTGACAATTTTGGGTTGAATCCCAAAGCATTTTGACAGCACCAGCTCGAGTGGAAGAATCTGTTTGAGACCGGAAATTTTGGGCATGTAAACATGACCGTCGTAGCTGATTCCGTCACTTGAAATGTACACGAGAGAAATCACCAAATTCTTCATTTTTTCGTTTTGTTCGTTAAAAATAAATTGCCGGGGCAGCTGAATGGAGCTGAGCAAAGACACAATGATGCGCTGTAATTTCAGAAAGTGTCTTGGCGGGGGTATGTCGGCATCATCAACAGGACGGCGATACGAAGCAACACTGAACATGCACGCCTCCATTCCACTCACAATGTTGCACTGAGCAAACGAGTTTTTAGAACGCGAAACGTGTGCGGTGAAGACACTGGCAATCTTCCGATTGAAGCGAATTTTCTCGGTATCCCGGGCGCAGCGTGCCTGTTTTGAAAAAAAAAGCAGGTGGATGACATTTGTTGTAATGTTGTCGAGCACTTCGATTTTATGCTGAAGTGATGGATTTTTGTGTTTGTGTGCATGCGTGTCCATCTGCATTGTGAAGTATCCCGCATTATAATCGGCAATGGAGGTTTCGGGGTCGAAAAAGGATGTATTAGTGGCAACTATCCCAGTGTAAGTACACACGAGACTTGTGTCATCCTGTTGTTCCATGGCACATGGCACAATGTTATTAGATGAGCTGCACAGATGCACCACGCCGCATGCGATGCACCCCACACATTCACTATTAATGCTTTTCCAAACATGTACATGTCCACTGTACATGGGTGGAAACAGGAAAGTAAGGTGCCATCGCATCCACCAATCATCGATCTGACGCCGCGTAACAGCACCCACCACATTTTTTACAAGCATTTTTTTGTACGGCAAAGCAATGGAACAGAGTGTACACACCCGTCTTCACGCTGCCACCGCGTGTGTGCTGTGATGTCTTTTATCTTTTTTCCATTTTTCGGTTTCCCGGTTCCTTTATGCTGCATGTCGGGGTCGTCCTTACGGAGACAGAAAATTGCAAAAATAAAATACCAAAAATAGTACATGTGCGCCAATTCGTGGTGAAATAGTGAGGGACTCGGGGTATATCAACAATGTAACCTGGGCGACACGTGTACATGCGGTTGTAATGCAAACCGAGAGCCCGCAGAAGATGGCGTCCCAAAGTGATGCCACTCGTACAATCAGTCTGACGACACCACATCAAATCACTTGGGATAATATATATGTTACATGTCTGGCCAACACGGAAATTAGAAACATGCTATTGCGCATGTTCCGTGATGTGTATGTGCATGATGACAGTCAAGAAAATTCCACTCCTTGTATCATTGATATAATGAGTCAGGTTCGGCTCAAAACCAGTCTGAAGATAGTCAAAATTGAGTTATGTCAGCGGGTGCGCTCGGAAGAGTACAACTTTCTGTTCGGCATACGCCATGAGCACGAGGACGAACTTATGGACTATATATCTGACAGAAATCAGCATGAACACGAATGCAAAATAACTGGCAATACTGATGCAGTGCTTACACTGTACACCGATAAGTTTAGCATGGAGATGGCGAACAATACATGCCAGCTTTCGTCACCACAGGTATTGAAAGCTTTTTCCCACATTGTTGATGCCATGGCCGCCGCACCAAATCCGGGCATCTGCAATACATTTGCCATGGTTGCTCTGGAAGTAAGTACGCAGGATGTAAGAGAGTGTCAAACCGCCAACAGTGCCCAATATGCACGAAACCGCCAAGAATTCCACATTGTGAATTTTGACAGCATAATGCCCAGGCTATCTCTCGAGATTCAGCAGCGTGGTCCGGTGAACACAATGGCGATGTACATGTATGGACCGTTCCCGAGTACTGAAACTGAAAAAAGTAGTGAAACTGAAAAAGTTTGTCACCAATAAAGTTTTTTTTCTGCGAAAATGAACCTGTACCTGTTTTTTCCGGTCCGACGTGTCGAAAATCGAAATCTAGAGGGTTTTCGTACGTTTGCAAGTCATTTTCATGATAAAGAGCATGACAGATATTCTTGTTAGTACAAACGTATTTGAGATTTTTCTCCAACATACAAGTACCATCGAAATATCTGCCAACATCTAAATATCTCGGATGCTTCTATGAATAAATTTTGTTCACCTCGAGACTTTATTTGATCACCTCGAAACCTCACGAGCAATACCCCGAATCAGCACGAGCATGGATTCAACTTATGTCTCCTGCTTGCTGAACAATGGACATTCACCCATTTTCGATGCGCAGCACAGCTATCAGCTCAACAAGCATATCATGTTGGCCGCGGAATTGGAGACACTTCACATGCAGATCGAAGATGTGGCCGATCAGCGTCGTTTTGACAAAAGGCTCGTCGAGCTTGGCTTTCCGGCGGTCACTGCTACGACTGCACATGCCAACGTTTACATCCCACAAAATCTGTGCGTTCCTGTGCTGAAATATTCTTCAAGGAAAATGGCATTCCAAGAAGATCTCTTCTGGCTGGCGCCACCCGATTCGTCCTCCACGGTGGGTTGTTTATGCTAGGCATTAATTTTGTGCAGACAAGCGATTGAGAAAGCAAAGCCATCCGAGTGCAGGCCGCAAAAAAACTGCATCCGTGCTTTTCGTTTCTTTATTGCAGAGTATTTTGCAAGCGTGTGTGTGGCAAACAAGTATATGATTCTGTACCCTAACACTAACTCGTGCTGGTTTGTGCAGACAAATGCGGCGGGCGCAGGCAAAACGACTGTTATTTCACCCGAAGAAGATGCGGTCATAGCCTTCTTGACCACAGAGTTGTTAGCACACGGGGTTGGTTCTTCCATGAAGAAAAAGACAACGACTTCGCGGCTTCAGACTACCACCTGCAGTGTTATCACAACAAGTTTTTCGGCGGCTGACAAACTCTTTCAAGCACAGAAAAAATCCGGGCAGATCGACGAGCATGGTGTGAATGATAGTGGTCGTTTTCAACACGCCAATATGAAGTTGACGACCGAGCAGGTTGTCCACATCTATGAGCACAAACGTGAGAGTCGTGGAATGGCTGCGCGCCTGGCTAGCGAGTATGGCGTGCGCCCGAAAACAATTCGTGACATTTGGACGCATCGCACCCACGGGAGTGTCACCTCGGCAATTGGTTGCATTCCTTGATCATATGGTGTGTTGCTTGATGATAGGGTGGTGGTGGGTTGTGTGAAGATGGTAGACACACGGCGAAAGCCAGCAACACAATACAAAAAGCAACTCACAGCATGGATGGTCTGAGTATTCCGACTGGAGTCAGGAAATGGTCAGGCAAAGAGAGATTTTCATTTATTAAAATCATTGTCATGTTTTAAAATATCAGAATATGTCCACGCATGCTGCTCAGTGGTATTTTTCGCATAATCGTCTGAAATTTTCTCTATTCTTCTCCACTTGGTGTGATGTGTAGGAGGAGTCCACGCCCATTTTTATGTGCCGAAGAAGTATGGCTTCGTGCTCCATGAAAAGCCGACTGCGAACAAATGCACCTTCACATTTTCATTAGTTTTAAACGCGGCTGGTCGTTTTTCAGCCCGGTTCTAATTCGTACATCGATTTTCGTAAAGTGAATCAAATCAGCAACCAGCATGCAAATGGTATATATGTAGAGAAGACTCGAGTTGTTGCAGCCCCAATATGGTGACACCTGATGGAACAGAGACACTTCTCTGTACAGTCTGTGCGATATATGTGGTGTTCTATCTCTTATCAGGATTTGTGAACCTGTTGACACTCACGTTAACAATGCCGGTGTATATATTCTTTAATAAGAACAAGTGCAAAGCAACAGATGCGCCAAATAACCCCATTGTGGCGTTTGTGGTAGACGTTGTGGTGCGTGTTATGGAATCATTGTCCGGCTACATCATCACCCTCGTCGTGATGGTAGTGCGGTCAACATATGTCTTGCTACCAGTTCTTGTGTTTATCGTTCTCATGAGTATTCTCAATGCCAATCTGGACACGGCAATGCCAATTCTGGTGATGGCATACAATCGTTTTGTGGTTCAGACCAACGGCATTGCTATGTTGCGGCGAATGGCTTGGATTTTGAAAATCACTTTTGAAATTTTCACTCCTCTGTATAACTGGAGCGTAGAGACCATTGCAAATAGCTACAGAGACATTTTGACACTGCTCATTGATAACGATCGCAACCGCAGTCAAATTATGACCATTGTGCAGGAAATAGGCGGTTTGCTTATCACCCTTACGCGCTCGGTGGTATCCTGGATGTTTATCAATTTTAATGAGTGTAAACAGGAAAGTATTTTGCAAGATCTCCTTGAGATGCAACGAAATCCCTCGCTAACAAGTGGTCTCGAGCACCGTTGTTTCGACTTGGATTATCTCGATTTGGACCTGGCACCCGCCGTGATGATTAGTCAGAAAATTGCCACGACTACTCACTCGTTGTCCTTGTCACTGTGCCCGTCCTTGGCATCCATAAGTGCGCTTCTTCTCTATCCGCTCTACGACCGACATATGAGCCGCATTGTGCAGAATTCACTCAATCTGGTCCTCGGCGTATACTACACAGCACAGGTCACGCAAGTTCGATGTCGGTGTGCCTTTGCCCTGTCACTGTCTACGACTCTGTGTGCACCCGACCTCTATCCAATGTTTCGTTATATGGAGCGAATTGTCGAGAGTTTGGGACTCTTGATAGACAATTGGCTGAACATCGGACACATGATGCTTCTGTCTTTTTTCCTGGACCGCGACGCCGACGTGGTAGACCGATGTAGTGTGCAAGCTCATAGCGTGAGTTCGCTCATGCAGGACGACGTCTTTGATAGCATGCCAACACGCCTTGTATCTTGCACGGCATCTCTCATGGCGGTTACGGACGGTAAAAATGTCATCTACATGAGCAAGAATGAAAAGAAGGAACCTATTCGCATGCTCGACGCCTTTCGTGATACCATAGATGTTGGGAACGGCGTTGCTGCCATTGACTTTGCCTCGTCGCTCTTGGAGACTGACCAGAATGGAGACACAAGAACCGGAATCTTAGGATGTAAATGTGTAGATGGCGAAAAGGGGGGGGCCGGAGTGTCGTTGACCTGCAATGTTGCTCTATTTCCTGCCTTTTTCGACCCTGCACAACAGCTGCAAACATCGGAGACGCAAATCCCATTAGTATTCGAACGGGGCACAAGCGGTCGTCTTCTCACATGCCGCTATCTACGAATATCTGTGCAATCAGTGCGCTTTCCCGCCCAGGTTTTCGACGTCTCCAAGCAGAGTAGCACTGGTGCAGCATCCTACAATCACGATACGTACAGCGAATGCATGGCAGACCCACGCAAGTGCAACTCAGTGGACGCTGTCGTGTATGTAATGCCACTTTGTCCCATGTATTCCGCCCTGGAGAGTGCTGATGCTGCTGCTGAACCCACAGAGTGCATACGCGACTCGAAGTACCAAACATGTTTCCCATATTGTGTTGCGCTGCATCGAAAGGGGGCAGGTAACACTCCAATGATGTTGCACAATAAGCGGTCTCTCACAGACGGCATATATATGGCCAAAACTCGGGTTCCAATGCCAGCTGGCACGCCTGTCGCAACTGGCGCACCGGATTTCGGTAATACTCTTGGAGCACCTCGTACCGAGCCTGTCACACAAACTTGTCTGATCTCGTCGGAATTTCAGCGTGTCACAGATTTGACGTCGACATACTGCATTACGCAGTCTTCTAGTACTGCTGGCATGCCGTCTTTTTCCAACACAGAAAGTTCAATGCAGCTGCCTGTTGCCACGTGCACTGACACACATTCGGTGTGCTCAGACGACGCCTCGAGTGGAACTGCGCTGACTTTTTTGCAGCGGGCGACGGTGCTACACGCTTCACAGCCCTTTATTTTCGCAGGAGACATGATTCTTGTACAACATTGTGTACTCGACGAAACTGTTTGTCTCATGAGCACTTCGCTCTTCCGAATCACCTCCGACATCCACGCACAATACAGCATCATTAATAAAATGGCGAAGATTCCCTCCATCCGCAGCAGCGACGCCAGTAAGCCATCGCAGCACGGTGGCATCATTATCCCGGGCGAAACCAATGACGTTGTTATGAAAAGAAATCCAGCCGCACAGACTCGCACCGGTATTGTTTATGGTGTCAATCCAAATCCGCTCCCTTTCCGATGTCTGCTACGGGGATGTGTTCTGTGGACCAGAATCACCGGATGCACGGAAGTTGCCTGTACGAATTGTTACATCAAACCACAGGTCTTTTTCACCCAGCCCATGTACAAGTGCCGGGGTGACAAAAGCAACACGGTGCGTGACGTGAATTCACAGAACGTTCGCGCATGCGAGTTTGACACCACCACGGAAATCAAATTCGATAATAACGACCGCTTCTGGTCCGTAGAAGACGACTGTCAACAGACCAACAGCGGTGCCGCCGTCAATCTGTACATTGAGGACATTGTTTATATGGATGACTTGAACGTTGTCATTTCTGTGCGCCGAGGTCCAGTCGAGGAGTTTCTCTGGTTAGTGGGACTCAACAGCTCAGCTTGGCCAGAGGATCGACCCAAGAAGTCTCGCACTATTCACTATTTCCTCAACATGGAGACACTACAAATCCGCATCAACACACAATGGACACATAGCTCCTCTGATATTTCGAATGGCCAGTACAGCATCATGTGTCACACCGATAACATGGTCCCAGCCGTGGGCACTTTTGTCGCATCTAGCTTTACTGGTGCGTGTTTGTACGTGTGATCTTGTGTTTGCATGTGTACGTGTGTGACGAGACTCTGACAACAGATGCTCTGTGTGTGGCTGTGTGTGGCAAACAGTTGGATTGAAATTGACATCGATTTTTCTGAATTCGTATGTCATGAACCTGTACGGCATTTTGGAGGGCATGATTTCAAATACACCCTTGTGTGAAGGGCGGGGGCTGAATCATTATGCCTTGGATAATTGCAATGCTCATCCTTTATCGATGCGCCCGGTGTACGAACAACTTGTCAAAGTGCACCGACAGTTGGACCAAGTGATAGCCAAATCGGTGGCGTACATGGGAATTGTGTTTGGATTGGATCAGAGCACCCAGCAGTTGACATATAATTCGCTCTTGGCGTTTGCATTGGGTCCCTTTGCCCAAAGCAGTGCTTACCTCAATACTCTTAAGATTGGCGGAGATGCTGAATACATCCAAAAGATTGCGGAATCTTTCCAAAGTCTGGCCGAAGAAGGTGTGACAGGCGCAGGTGCTTTTGTTGGAGGATCGGTACAGGCCGTGTTTGCCAGCATGCATGGAATGTTCTTTTTGTATGACGAAATCTTTTTGAAATACGTGACCACTCTGATCAGAAACAAGCATTATCAGGACAAGTACAACATGGATGCGGCTTTTTTTGCGTTCAGTAATCGCATTTTCGATTCCATTGCACTTGGCTCTATGAAGAACATTCTAGTGGCACCCCAGTACCGGGTCTGTCAGACGTTTTCACAACTCTCAACAGATACACAGTCCGCGTTGGGCAAAACTGTCTTCCATACGTGTGTCGCAGTGACGGAAGTGTTTTACGCCGCAATGCAGATTGTTTCTTCAACCATTACACTCTCCGCTGTCTCCGACTGCATCTGCAATATCAATCAACTCGATCGGAACTTTGTCGACAAGTACGAGGAAAGGTGTCGCTACAAGATGCCAGACTCCTTGCATCCTCAGCTCGTGGAGTACATGTTGACTCGGAAGCAGCGTAAGAGCGTGAGTGTGTGCGCCACGCTCGTCAACAATTTTAAGAACGTCCTTTTGAAAATTCCATCCGAAGCAAAGACACATATCAATCTGGCGCTTGTGCACGCAGTCGATGTTCCGGTGCAATTGATGAACTTTATGAAAATCGATGGCTTGCAAGCAGATTCGTGCACACAGTATGCGGCAAATCTCGACGTGATGACAATCATTCCACGACCCGTCAGTGCCTTTAAAAAATGCGCTTTTGTTCCGAGCTGCCGTTCGAAGTGTCAGGAAGAAATCGACTGGTTCTACGCGAAAAAATTCGACATCGCAACTCCGAACGTGAATCCTATTAATTCAGCCCTGATGGCATTCGTGCCTGCATGGGTGTCGACAATTGAAAATCTCGACGAGCAATTCGTGCCCATTGCCGTCCAGGATTATGGGCATCGAGAGGCCTGTGACCATTATATTGTCGTGATTGGACGTCCTGTCAATCACGAATCGGTTCTTGACGCCCCGTGGACCATGTATATTTTCTGCTATCTACACCAAACCTCTTCACTCGCAATCATGTCCAAGATATTGCTGCCACCTACGCAACACTTTGTACTGGGCCGGACCGAGCTTGCCGACAAACAGATGTCCGACACTGGCAACGCTCGTTTCAAGCTAGTCTCTGAGCTTATTTTACCTCCGCTTGACGATATCAACGATCGAGGTACCATCCTGATGGTGCTGTGGGACGAAACGCGCGCCGAAGCTGGAACAGATGCGCGTTCCGATACGGATAGCAACCATAATGCGATTTTCGAAGTGCATGTGGACTCCACTGATACAGTGCGCGCATCTTGGGTGCTTCGCAGTCGACTCGTGGACAATGACGGTGCATGTGCGAATCTTCATGCTTCTGTGATGGCCAGCTGTGGAGGTCGCATCAGCGATATCTCCTTGTACAACTTTGTCAACACTGGCTTGGATTCAGCAACGCTGAAAAAGATTGTCGTGCTTCCAAAAAGCCAGCCGGCTCTTGACAGTTTTGCCACCGACCGGCGACCCGTGGTATACACAGTTCTTGGACTTTTGCAAGTCTTTGTTGAATACACAGTCCTCGGCGAAGAGGGTCCCGCTACCATGTGCACCGTGGATCTCGAGTTGACGCTCTCACGGTATCGCAGCATTGCCAACAGACAAAGAGGCATGGTTGAACGATCCTCGAGCTGCGTGGTGCACCATCCAGTGCGTGATGCTGTGCAGGAAAAAAACCTGACGGTGTATTCGCTGCTCCAGGATCGCATTTTGCAGAAGAAAGAATTGCTCTTCAGTTCCACCACCAAGAACACGGTCTTGCTCCTATCAACCAGCAACCGTAAAATCCAACAACTACATGCCTTAATAGATTCCAGTATGGGAACGCCGAGGTTGATCTTCACCGTCGGGCGCGAGGATAACATTATGTTGGATCCTCTTTTCATCGGCAACAACAAACAGAGATATACCGAATATAGCCGCTTTGACTACAACACCATTGGCGCCTTCATTGGTACACAGTTCCACGATGCCGCATATACGCTTCAAAATCGTGATCTCCCTGAGAATCGTATGATCTACACGGTTAAGGAAAGTACCATGGGAATGACGTCGCAAATCGATGGCTTTATCCGTGAATACACCATCTCGCTGCCGTCTGCAGCTGACATGGCGACCTTCAAAAACAGTCTTGCGACCAACGTCCCAATGTTGAATCTTGCTGTGTCGAGTGACGTCGCATCATTGCGTTTTCAGATGGATGCGGGTTCTGGCATTGCACAGACTCTCAAGATTTCCGTTGCGGAAGTGTGCGACTACATGAATTGCAAAGCATGTCGCACACGCCGATTGAAAGCAGCGTGTGAGGCAGCTCAGCGTTGTGCAATCGTCAACTGTGTGGGCACAGTACTGAATCCCAACAATGTATTGTGTGTAGCGGGAAGTCTCGTCAAGGAAGTGCTTGAGGTATACACTTCAAATGTAGATGCCATGTGGTTTGGTATGGTCGAAATCGCCATGTCCATTTTGAAGCTCGCCAAAGTCAGTGGAAGCAAAGACGTAATTCTGCTGGAGAGTGTTTCGAATGTGTTTACGATTGCAGTCTGTGAGACTAAGGACATTTACGCTACACTTTCGGCTGTTGTTCCCTCGTTCGTATTCTCCGTCTATGTGGCCATTGCAGGCAAAAAACAACAGAATTCAATCCTCGACATCCAAAATCCAGGAGGCGGTGAAGTGCGACAGATTTTTTCTCCTGGCACACAGTTACGAAATGTGGCCACGGTCTCTTCTATCACCCAGACTGTGTACCAATTTGCGCTCATATTTTTACATCTAGGCGACGCTACTTCCAAACTGATGCTGTGCACGATGGACAAATTTGCCGAATTCTCTGGAGGCTACATCGACGTGCTGGATCACGACGCCGAGTTGGGCAAGCCGGGAGGTTCGATTGATTATTGCATGGCACGATTGGGGGCACCTTCAGGAGTGCGTGCATTCTCCGACGCACAGATGATCAACGATCGTGTTGCTATTGGCGCCGTCGACAACAACATTGTTCAAGTGTCTGTTGCTGGACGCAAAATACGTTCGAGTGTTTTTACCATTGACACTACAAGGGCCATTGTGTGGGTCAAAAATTTCAGATATATCACATGGTTGATTTACGTGAATGCTGCATTCGACTCCATGCTGGGCATACTCTATGGGCTTTCGCGACTCACCAGTTTACAAGAGCCTGAAAACTGTCAGGCCAGACCGGTCGAATTCAGTTCTATTCTCAAGTGTGTTTGTGGTGACATTCCATATGTGATTCACAGCTCGCATCGTCAGGAGCTCACCGTGAATGGCGCGCTTTGGTGCACGGGGCTTTTGAAAATGGTAAATTCCGATGGTGACATAGTGTATGTCGATAATCCGTTTTCGCTGGGCGAATTGTCTGCCGATCTGCACCAAGCAACTCAGGAATACATCGATTGCATTGCCATCAAGAGTGAGGGAACGTGTGTTGAAGAAAGAGGTCGCGTTTTTCTGGTGAAATACACTTCACTCTTCGAAAGGCACAGGGTGTCGCCCATGGCCGTACTCGGGCGCTGCCGTGAAAATTATAATGCAAAAACATGGGACGAGGGCGTCTTTGGTCTGTTCAATGCCGAGTTGCAGTTTGAAATCCTTCGCACCGACATGCTTTCTCTCTCCAGAATACAAGAAATGCGCACACAGGTCGACGTCTATTTGCAGGAAGATACAGATGGTATTATTCAGACTTGTCTGGCGGCAGGTCCATTGAAAAACCGCATTCAAGCCTGTATGCAGCTCACATTTGCTCACCACAACCGTTTGCAGCAACTGCGATTTTCCAAAGGGGGGTCAGATTTGCTACTCTTACAGGATTTTTCGACGGCCGGCTACTTTACCTACGATATGGCTGCGCCCGAAGAGAATCCCGACGCCTGTGAGTATCTCTCGTCGCCTTCGTTCTTGAGTAATCTTGATGTGCAGAAGTGCCGGAATGAAGACCCCTCTTTGGACAATGTGCAGGCAAACGCATGCGGATTCAGTATGATTCATCCAGAGGACACCTGTCGGATCGGCATGTCTACATTAGCGTACGAACAATCAATACAAACCAACATTATCGATGAATTCCGCGTGAGCAACGAAGAGAGGTACAATGCTGCCAAGATTGCGCAAGTGGAAGAAGCAGTCCAAAATAGGTATCTTGCACTTTCTACGTGCACCGATACGTACGCAAGCGACGTGGAAAAGCAGATTTTGCCCAACATCCGGCGCATTGTGGACGCACTGGATCTGAGCCTCGTCACCAGTGAGGGCGATTTGATCCATCAGTTCGTTGATTGTGTCATGATGGGTGCGCAAGACAAAGCCGTTCTGGCACCAGCCGATAACGAGGGTGTGTTGGAGAATTTCATGTACTCTCGAAGCGCAAACGGCTCAAGTCGTGAATTTGAATTGCCATGTGCTGGCACATATGTCGCAAATCAAGATGCCGGGTCGGACGGTAGTCCATTTCGCCAAAAGACATGTGGAAGCGATACGCGTATTTCTGTGATGGCCTATGTAACAAGGGAAATCCTAGATAAAGATAACGGGGGTTTACATGCTCTGGTTGCACAGCTCATCACCGACAAGGTGAGATCCATAACAAATGCATTCGCAAATGTCAACGATTACGGGTGTCGGGAACAAGCAACCGGTCTGATCTGGTACAATGCTGGAGCACAAGCGCCAAGCGTAGGCCGAGAATTAACACACACCGATCTACCTAACATGCTGGCGGTTAGCGCGAGTCAGATTATACATATCACGCCAATACAATGGGTGAATTTCGCTATACGAGACCTGGGTCAAGACGACTTCATTAAAGCAGGTAATATTTACTTTCGACAAAAACTGGATGTTTCATGGAAGCATTGTTGCGCGATCCCTGGAAAATGTGCACCAGGAGAGTCAAATTTTGAAGCTAATTTGCCCGATCTTGATACGACGGTTTCGGTAGCGTCCATCATTGCTGCAATTACGACAAGTCTCAAGAGTATCGAAATCGATACAATCACTAAACGATCGGTGCGTTTTTTGCTTTAATTTTCGCATCATGCCGTGTTCTTTATTAATGCACATCCTCATTTTGTATTTGCCCATTTGCATGCTTTACGAGCGTGCGCGTGTTTTGGATTGGAAATTTTGTGTTTTCGGAGAGAGCTCATCACAAAGCGCACAAAAAATTGCATGTTCATATGGCTTCCCACATCCCTCCAGTTGATTCATAATCTCAAGTCGACTTGTTTTGTGCAACGTTGGATTTCGTGCAGCCAGCTCCACATAAATGGCATCCAACAAATTTGTCATATTCGTCAACAACACGCTATCCACTCCAGAGTGCTGGTCAAGTGGTATCACCGTGGGAGGGCAAATGCTGCCCGCGTAGATCTGCGTGTGCATACACTGTGCAGCGTTCTTTCGTTGTGCAGTGAGTCTTAGATGTTTGTGGCGCACTAAATTCAACATAGATGACATTGTAAATAATCGTCAACAATACTTGCACACAGTTTTGAGAAGCTGTTGCAATCATACCATTCACACGTCCTTATATATTTTACTCTGATACCGGCGGCAATTCCCAGCATTGTTATCGGCTTCTGTTGTAATCATCTATGACTCAGACCTTGAATGCAAGATCTTGAAGTCTTCAACCGCCATAGATTCACATGGGACACCTTCCCACCGAAAACTTAATATTCTTGTGTGTGTACATGCGGAATGAGAAATAATTCCCACGGTTGTAATGTGATGTGTGAGCAGGTGCTCACGAAATTTGCTACCAACAAGACTCTGCAATCCATAATAGATTATAACACCATGAGTTTCGTCGCCCGGCACCAAGATGTCTCCTACGCCGTCGAC
>Ga0105054_10007262_pt1 | contig 15125 bp, 15 predicted proteins | sample BON02_FD_78091 | JGI IMG/M metagenome (GOLD analysis project Ga0105054, IMG submission 78091) | Freshwater microbial communities from Lake Bonney liftoff mats and glacier meltwater in Antarctica - BON-02 (megahit assembly) | ecosystem: Environmental > Aquatic > Freshwater > Ice > Glacier...
AAGCCGATCGAGGAAACCCTGCGCTCGCTGGGCGATCCGGCCCCGACGCTGCAATATACCTCGCCCCAGGAATACCTGTTCACGCTGTTCCGCATTTCCATGGTGTTCGGCTTTGCCCTGGCGTTTCCGGTCATCGCGCACCAGCTGTGGCGCTTCGTGGCGCCGGGCCTTTACAAATCCGAAAAGGGCGCCTTCCTGCCGTTCCTCATCGCCTCGCCGGTGATGTTCCTGCTGGGTGCGTCCTTCGCGCAGTTCGTGGTCACGCCGCTGGCGATGCAGTTCTTCCTGGGCTTTGCCGACATCACCTCGATCTTTGCCGGGCTGATGCGCACCGTGGCGGGCGACATTCCCACCGACACGGTTCTGATCCCCTCGACCGAGCAGGGCGTGACGATCACCTTCTTCGGCAAGGTGAACGAATCCCTTGATATCACGCTGAAATTCATCATGGCCTTTGGTCTCTGCTTTCAGTTGCCCGTGCTGTTGACCCTCATGGGCAAGGCGGGTCTCGTGTCGTCGCAGGGGCTCGCCGACGTGCGCAAATACGCCGTCGTCGCCATCCTGCTGCTGGCAGCACTTGTCACGCCCCCCGATGTGGTGACGCAGTTGATCCTGTTCGTCGTGGTCTATGGCCTCTACGAAGTGTCGATCCAGCTGGTCAAACAGGTCGAGAAAAAGCGCAACAGGCGCCTGCGCGAAGAGGGGCTGCTGGACGACGAAGAACTCGACGATCTTGAGGACAACAAGTGACCGACCCGCTGGAACGTATCGCCGCCGCCCTTGAACGCCTGTCACCCCGGCCGCTCTGCGCGCCCGATTTCGCCGCCGCAGATGCCTTCGTGTGGCACGTCACCCCCGACCGCCTGTCGCCCGTGGCGCGGGTCAACCGGGTGGATCTGTCGCTGCTGATCGGGGTGAACCGGTCGCGCGACACGCTGCTGGAAAACACGCTTCGGTTTGCCCGGGGCCTGCCGGCCAACAACGCCTTGTTGTGGGGCGCGCGCGGAATGGGAAAATCCAGCCTGGTCAAGGCGATACATACCGAAGCTCTGACCCGCGGCCACACCCTGAAAATCGTCGAGGTCCAGCGCGAGGATCTGCCCAGCATCGCCCGCCTGCTGAACCTTTTGCGCGACAGCACCCAGCGGTTCATCCTGTTCTGTGACGACCTGTCGTTCTCCCACGACGATCAGCACTACAAATCCCTCAAGGCGGTGCTGGATGGCGGCATCGAGGGGCGCCCCGACAACGTGGTGTTCTATGCCACATCGAACCGCCGCCACCTGATGCCCCGCGACATGATCGAGAACGAACGTTCGTCGGCCATCTCCCCCTCCGAAGCGGTCGAGGAGAAGGTCTCGCTGTCCGACCGTTTCGGCCTCTGGCTCGGGTTCCACCCCTGCACCCAGGACGAATACCTTGCGATGATCGCAGGCTATTGCGCTGCCCACGGGGTCGACATCGCGCCTGAAACCCTGCGCGCCGAGGCCATCGAATGGCAGGCCACGCGCGGCGGTCGTTCGGGGCGTGTGGCCTGGCAATACTTCACCGATCTGGCCGGGCGCAGGGGCGTCAGCCTCGCCTGACCCCCATTCTTTCTTGCTTCAAATATCCCCGCCGGAGGCGCACATCCGCCCCGCGCGATGGCGTCAACGGGGAATTTCGAACCCCGGCGCCGCCAGTTCAAAGCCGTCGAAGGTGAATCCGGGCGAAACGGTGCAACTCACCAGCGCCCAGCCCGTGGTCGCCCGCGCGGCCTGCCAGTGGCGCCTGGGCACGATGATCTGGGGCAGGGCGCCCGTTGCCAGATCGACGCCCAGCACATGGTCCTGCGCCGGGCCCGCGTCGGTTTGCGACAGGCTCAGGATCAGGGGTGCCCCGGCATGGAAGTGCCAGATCTCGGTGGCATCCACCCGGTGCCAATGGCTGGCCTCGCCCTGTTTCAGCAGGAACCAGATGCAGGTGCCCGATGGGCGCGGCACCTCGTCGCCCGCCCAGGTCTGGCGATACCAGCCCCCTTCGGGGTGGGGCGCCAAGGCCAGGTGGGCGATGATCTCGTCCGCCGTCACCCGGGCAGTTCCGCCTGGATTGCCCGGGTGATCCGGCGCCCTGTGACCTGTTCGGTCGCTCCGTATGTGCCCTTGATCCGCCCATCCGCGCCGATCAGCACCTTGTTGAAGTTCCAGCGCGGCACGAACCCTGTCTCGCCAGCCACCCAGGCATAGAACGGATGCGCCTGTGCGCCCAGCACCGGGGTGATGTCGGTCATCGGCAGGGTCAGGCCGAAATTGATGTCGCAGAATTCCTTCACCGCCGCCGCACTGTCCAGTTCCTGCGCGAAATCGTCCGAGGGCACGGCCAGAATCACCAGACCCCGGTCGCGGTATCGCTCCCACAGCGCCTGCAATGCGTCGTATTGCGGGGTAAACGCGCATTGCGACGCCGTGTTGACCACCAGCACGGGGCGCCCGGCCCAGTCGGCCAGCGACAGGGTGCCGCCGTCGATGTTCACGAAGGGCGCATCGCGCGATGGCGGCGCCGCCTGGGCGGGGGCAACAAGAGGCGCGGCAGCAAGGGCGATGCACAAGAACAGGGTCCGCAACATGGGGTCGCTCCTTTGGGGCTGCGCGAACGCGCAATGTCGGGAAAGAGAGGCCTGTTCGGCGCCGCGTCAAGGGGCCGGGGCGAGATGCCCGGTTCTCGCCGCCTCAGCGCAGGACCGAACGCCCGGCATAAACCGCCGTCTCGCCCAGCATTTCCTCGATGCGGATCAACTGGTTGTACTTGGCCAGCCGGTCCGAGCGCGCCAGCGACCCGGTCTTGATCTGGCCGCAGTTGGTGGCGACGGCCAGATCGGCAATCGTTGCATCCTCGGTCTCGCCCGAGCGGTGGGACATCACGTTGGTGTACCGCGCACGGTGCGCCATATCCACGGCGCGCAGTGTTTCGGACAACGTGCCGATCTGGTTGACCTTGACCAGCATCGAATTGGCACAGCCCCGCGCGATGCCCTCGGCCAGACGCACCGGGTTGGTGACGAACAGATCGTCGCCCACCAGTTGCACCTTGCCGCCCAATGCGTCGGTCAGCATCTTCCAGCCGTCCCAATCGTCCTCGCTCATCCCGTCCTCGATCGACAGGATCGGGTAATCGGCCACCAGTCTTGCCAGGTAGGCGACGTTCTCCTCGGACGACAGCGAAACGCCTTCGCCCTTCATTTCATACTTGCCACCCCGGTAATATTCGGTCGCCGCACAATCCATCGCCAGCATGATGTCATCGCCCGGAACATATCCGGCCTTCTCGATGGATTTCAGAATGAAATCAAGCGCGTCCCGGGTGGAGCTGATGTCGGGTGCGAACCCGCCCTCGTCGCCGATGCCGGTGGACAGGCCCGCCGCCGTCAGCTCCTTCTTCAGCGTGTGGAACACCTCGCTGCCCATGCGCACCGCCTCGCGGATGTTGGCCGCACTGACCGGCATGATCATGAATTCCTGGATGTCGATGGGGTTGTCGGCATGTTCGCCGCCGTTGATGATGTTCATCATCGGCACCGGCAGGGTGCGCGCGCTGGTGCCGCCGACATAGCGGAACAGCGGCTGGGTGCAATAATCCGCCGCCGCCTTTGCCACGGCCAGCGACACGCCCAGGATCGCGTTGGCGCCCAGGCGGGCCTTGTTGGGGGTGCCGTCGATCTCGATCATGGCGCCGTCGATGGCCTCCTGCTCGGTCGCGTCAAAGCCGATCAGCGCCTCGGCCAATTCGCCGTTCACCGCCGCCACGGCGCCCAGAACGCCCTTGCCCATATAGCGCGCCTTGTCGCCATCGCGCCGCTCCACCGCCTCGTGGGCGCCGGTGCTGGCGCCCGAGGGCACGGCAGCGCGCCCCATGGTGCCGTCTTCCAGGATCACGTCGACCTCGACGGTGGGGTTGCCCCGGCTGTCGAGGATTTCGCGGCCGATGATGTCAAGGATCGTGCTCATGCAAAGGGCTCCAGGCTGTGGTGGGTTTGCGCGGGGTATAGCAGGGCACCCCGCGAAGGCAAACAGGATGGCGCCCCTCGCCACCTTTGGCGATGTCCGGTTCCATGCCGCCGCCACCCGCCGGTTTGCCCTGTCGCGCGACGGCTGGCAGGTTCAGGACGGCTGCCTGTCGGCCAGGTCGCGCCGCACCTGCCGGCGCAGGCGGTTCTCGCGGTAGAAGGTGTAAAGTCCCGCCGCCGCAACGAGAAGGGCGCCCAGCAGGATCGGCGTGGTGATCGCGTCGCCAAAGACGACAACCCCCAATGCGAAGGCAAAGATCAGCCGGGTATAGCGGAATGGCGCCACCGCCGCGAGATTGCCCAGGCGCAGCGACAGGGTCAGCGCAAAATAGGACAGTGTGGCAAAGACGATCATCCCCGCCAGCGCCCCCGCCGTTGCCGCGTCGGGCACCCGCGCGCCGCCCGAGAACGCCAGCAAAAGCAGCCCCGTCGGGATCAGCGACACGAACCCATAGGTCGCCAGCACGAGGTTGGGCACATGGGGTGGCACGAACCGCGTCACCAGATCGCGGCAGGACAGGCCCGCCACAGCCACCAGCGCCACCAGCGCGCCCAGGTTCAATCCGGTCTCGTCGGGTTGCAGCATGATCAGAACCCCGGCAAAGCCCACCAGCACGGCGGCCCAGCGCCGCCAGCCCACGGATTCGCCCAGGATCAGCCCGGCGCCCAGGGTCACGGCCAGGGGCGCCGCCTGCAGCACCGCCGACACCGCCGACAGGCTGGTCAGCGCCAGCGCGACGACGAATCCGACAGTGCCCGCCGCCTCGCCCGTCATGCGCACCAGAATCGCCCAGTGCCACAGGTCGGGTCCAAACAGCCGCAACCTCCGCCTGAGGGACAGGCTGGCGAAGACGACCGTCCCGCCCAGCCCCAGCACGGCGATGATCTGCCCCGAGGGCAGAAACTCGGTGGCGAACTTGATGAAGGCGTCGGTCACGGCAAACCCCGCCATGGCGCCGATCATCAGCACGATGGCGCGCAGGGACGTGGTGGCGGGGGCTTGCGGTTGCATGGCCGCTGGATAGGGCAGGCGCCGGTCCTGCGCCAGCGCGCAAGCCGCCTATGGCATCAGCCGCCCCTCCATCATCCGCACCGCCCGCCCCGAGATGTGGACGGCGCGCGCCAGCCCGCCGTCGACCTCGGCCTCGGCGTGGATCGTGCTGGGCCGCCCCATATCCTCGCCCTGGGTCACGATCAGGCGCAGGGATTGGCCCTCGCGTTGCGCCAGCCACGCGACCAGCGCCGCCACGGCGCTGCCGGTGGCCGGGTCTTCGGGGATGTTGTCCAGCGGTGCGAACATCCGCGCGGCCACTGCCGCACCGTCGCGTGCATAGGCCAGCACGGCGAAATCCAGCGACGATGGATAAGCGGCGGCCCCGGCGCGAAAGGCGTCGGCGACGGGCCGGCAACTGGCCAGCGCCGCGCGGTCCGTCAGTTCGGCCAGCACGAACTCCAACCCGACGCCCGCCTGAACCGGCAGATGCCGGTCGGTTCGGATCAGACCCGGCGCCAGCCCCAGACAGGCGGCGACATCGCCCACCTGCGGATATGCCAGCACCTCAAGCGGCCGGCGGGTGGTGAACCGCGCCAGCCCGGCGCGCACGCTGCAGGCAATCGGCCCGACCCCAAGTTCCAGCATCAGATCATCGCCGCGCCCCAGATCGTGCAGCGCGAGGGCCGTGCCGATCAGCGGATGCCCGGCAAAGGGCACCTCGGTCGTCGGGGTGAAAATCCGCACCTTTGCGGTATGGGCAGGATCGTCGGGGGGATAGACGAAGGTGGTTTCCGAAAAGTTGAACTCGCGCGCGATCTGCTGCAACCGTGCCTCGGGCAGGGCGGTGGCATCGGGGATGATCGCCAGGGGGTTGCCGCCAAAGGGCGTGTCGGTGAACACGTCGTACACCAGAAAACCTGTCATCCCCTGGCCCGCCCCTTGCCCCGCGTCGCCGCGCCCTGGTTTCTTCTTTGCACAAATACTCAAAAAAACCTGAGATGCAGGCTGTGTCTTTGACGCCAACAGCGTCAGGCCAAAGGCATCACATAACCCGGACGGGTGTCAATCGTCTCGCCCCGCAGCATCCGCGCGCCACAACCCATGGCGCCGGTCGCAATTCGGCATATCAGAGCGTGTAGAGCGGCGCCTTGCCCTGGGCCTCGTGCACCTCGTTCACCGTCGCCTTGGCGAGGCCCAGACGCTCGGCCAGGGCGTGCAGATACTGCGCCTCGTCGCGGTTGTCGGGGGTGATGGCCATCAGGCTGGCGGTGTAGATTTCCAGTTCCATGCCTGCGGGCACATCACGCGCCAATGCCTCGACATCGACGGGCGCGCTCAGCGCGGCTTCGACGAAGGCCTGATCCGCCGGGTCGCTGTCGCCCAGCACCTCCCACAGGGTTGCACGCTCGTCGGCGTCGATCACGCCATCGGCCTTGGCCGCCATCACCATGGCGCGGATCACCAGGCCCGCCTCGGTTTCCTCGGGCACCCTGGGGTCTGCGGTCGAGTCGAGCAGACCGCGCATCTTTTCGGCGCCCTGCGGGTTGCCGCCCGATGACCCGGCCAGCCCGCCCAAGAGCGCGCCGATACCACCCGCACCCGCGCCCCCGGCCAGCAGACCGCCAAGGCCCGAGGATCCGGCGCCGCCACTGCCGCCCAGACCCAGTTGGCCCAGCATCGAACCAATGCCGCCCGCGCCGCCGCCACCCGCCAGAAGGCCGCCGATGCCGCCGCCCTGACCCGACTGCTTCTGCGCGGCCAGCTTGCGCTTGATTCCGTCCATGCCGCCCGCCTGAACATACATCTGGCCGCCCTTGGCGGCGACAACGGCGATGGCAAGTTTGGTCATCATCTTTTTCAGCGACATCGGGCAACTCCTCCAGGGGTTTTCAGGCAGATAGGGGGGCCAGCCCCGAATTTCTAGAGCAGGTCGGGTTCGCGGCTGACGCGGCGGGCCAGCCCCGCCACCGTCAGGCCCTGGACGATGATCGAAAAGATCACGACCACATAGGTGCAGGTCAGGATCAGCGGCTTCCACTCGCCCTCGGGCAGCGACAGCGCCAGCGCGACCGAGATGCCACCCTTCAGGCCGCCCCATGTCATGATCGGGATCACGCCCGTGGTGAAGCTGTGGAACGGGCGCAGCACCATCACGGGCACCGCCACCGCCACCAGACGCGCCAGCAGGGCCAGCGCGATCGACAGGGTGGCCGTGATCAGGGCATCCATGCCAAAGGCCACCGCGAACACCTCGAACCCGATCATCAGGAACAGCACCGCATTCAGGATTTCGTCGATCAGTTTCCAGAAGCCATCGACATAGCGGCGGGTTTCCTCGCTCATCCCGTATTTCGTGCCCACGTCGCCGATCAACAGCCCGGCGCAGACCGCCATGATCGGCGCGCTGACATGCAGGTACACGGCCAGTTCATAGCCGCCAAAGGCAAGACCCAGGGTCAGCAGCACCTCAAGGGAATAATCGTCGATCCGCCGCATGACGCGGAACGTCAGCCAACCCAGGACCAGCCCCAGCAAGGCACCGCCAACCGCCTCCTGCAAGAACAGCGTGGCGACACCGGCCAGGCCACCGTCGTGATCCTCGCCGCCGGGAAAGGCCAGGCCGATCAGCACCAGAAACACCACATAGCCGACGCCATCGTTGAACAGCGATTCCCCGGCGATCTTGGTTTCCAGCGTCCTTGGCAGATCGGCGGCGCGCAGCACCCCCAGCACCGCCACGGGGTCAGTGGGCGAAATCAGCGCCCCGAACACCAGCGCCACCAGTAGCGGCATGCCGGTCAGCCAACTGAACCCGACGCCAACCACCACCGTCGACAGACCCACGCCGATGGTGGCCATCAACAGCACCGGCAGCCATTGCGTCCTGAGATCCCCCAGTTTCACATGCAAGGCCCCCGCGAACAGCAGCAGGCCCAGCATTCCCTCCAGCAGGGCATCGGAAAAGTCGATGCCGGTGACGATGCCGCGCACGGTGTCGGCCATGCCGAGATGGGGCAGCATAAGATCGGCGCCGAGGATCGTGAAGGACGCCAGCAGCGATACCACCAGGATGCCGATGGACGAGGGCAGTTTCAGGAACAGATAGTTGACGGCGCCAAAGGCCCCGGCCAGCACGATCATCAGCGAAGTGATTTGCAGAAATGTCATTGCCGCCCCGGTGTTCCCGCGCTGCTCCGTGCTATCAGCGACAGGCGTGCAGTCAAGGGGCGGGAGGCGAGACGCCAAGCCCCGGATCGCAGGCGACCGGTTCAAACGTGTGGCCCTCGGGGTCGGTGACGAACACACCGCGCCAGCCGATCCAGCCGAAGGTTTCTGCGCGCCAGGCGACGCCCCGTTCATCGAACCAGGCGGTGGCGGCGTCCTGTTCGGCGCGGCCGAGCGACAGGGCAAGGATGGTGCAGTGACGTGCCCGCGCCGCTGGCAACCGGCCCCTCCTGAAACAGGGCTGGAGCGTGTTGCTCTCATTTGGGTTACAGCGTTTTGCGTTTTACATGAGGCACATCTGGTCGAAAGGCGCGTTCGAGCCAAAGGCGAGAGGCAGCGCCTTTCGATTCAGATCAAACGCAAGACGCTTTGGCACGACGGTATGTCCGGCCACGTCCGGCGCGATGCGATGAAAGCAGATGCCACCGCGGTGCGCGCCATTCAGCCGCGCACGGCCCGGAATATCGCCACGAAGCACTTTGCGCTTGATTCGAATCGAAAGTAGCTGCCTCTTGCCTGCGGCCCGAACGCTTCTTTCGATCCTCTGCTTCAAATAAAACGCATGGTGCGTCGGAACGCCGGCATCGCCGCCAGGTCGGTGCGGCGGATGGCGATTTCGCCCGATCCGGCAATCTTGAAATCGCGATCCATGGGGGCAACTTGGGGAGTGAACGAAACAGCGCGGCAGGGTCGAACGCGCAACAATAGATGGAGCGGGTGAAGGGAATCGAACCCTCGTCACTTGCTTGGGAAGCAAAAGCTCTACCATTGAGCTACACCCGCCTGACATTGACGATAGTGGCTTGGCGTGGGCGCCGCAAGGCGAAAGGCGGGGGAATGGGCGGGGGAATGGTGGGTTGCACCCACCCTGCGAAGGCTCGTTGTTACCGCCAGTGGCCGCCGCCGTCCATGTCGATCACCGTGCCCGACAGATTGGTGACGCGCGGCGAGGCCAGCATCGTGGCCAGCGCCGCCACCTCATCGGCATGCTTGGGCCGACCGAACGGAAAGGCGTCGGGGCGGATCAGATCGCGCCATTTGTCGGCGTCGCCCAGTTCTTCGGCGGCGCGCACCCGGAACTGCCGCTCCATCCTGTCGGTCAGGGTGGCCGAGGGGTTGATCCCGAACACCCGCACCCCCGATTCGGGCGTCTCCGCCCCCAGCGCCTGGGTGAACCCGATCAGCGCGGCATTGCCCGCCGCCCCCATGATATAGGTGGGCCGCGTCGCCCGCCCGCCCATGCCGATGATGTTGATGATCGTTCCGCTGCCCCGCGCCACCATCGCGGCACTGTACAGCTTGCACAGGTGGATATAGCCGAACACCTTGAGCGCCCAGCCTTCGTGGAAATCCTCCATCGTCACATCGGCCAGCCGCCCTGCCTTGATCGCACCAGCATTGTTCACCAGGATATCGGCACGGCCGTGGGCCTTGAACAGCGCCGCGCGCCCGGTGTCGGTGGACAGGTCGGCGACGAAGGCATCTGCGCCGACCAACCCGGCCGTCGCCGCCTCCAGCGTCCCGCCGCTGCGCGCCACAAGGGTCACGCGGGCGCCTTCCTCGGCAAGGCATTGGGCGGTGGCAAGGCCAATGCCCTTGGACGCGCCCGTGACGACGACATTCAGCCCGGCAAGGTTCAGGTTCATATGTCGCCCCTCAATAGGTCGCGCGCCCGCCCGACAGATCGAACGCCGCGCCGGTGGTAAAACTGTTCTCGGCCGAGCACAGCCAGACGATCATCGCCGCCGCCTCGTTCAGTTCCAGAAACCGGCCCCGGGGGATCTTGCCCAGCATATAGTCGATGTGTTCCTGCGCCATCTGGTCGAAAATCCGGGTGCGCGCGGCGGCGGGGGTGACGCAGTTCACGGCAATGTCATGTCCCGCCAGTTCCTTGCCCAGCGACTTGGTAAACCCGATCACCCCGGCCTTGGAGGCGGAATAAGCGGACGCGTTGGGGTTGCCCTCCTTGCCCGCAACCGAGGCGATGTTGACAATGCGGCCATAGTTTTGCGCCGTCATCTGCGGCACCACCACCTTGTTCACCAGAAACGTGCCGTTCAGGTTGATGTCGATGATCCGGGCGAACTCGGCCACGTCATAGTCGGCCACCGGCGCGTTCGACCCGGCGATTCCCGCCGAGTTCACCAGGATATCGACGCGCCCGAAGGCGGCCATCGTCGCCTCGAACGCCGCCTGCACGCCGCCCCAGTCCGACACGTCGCAGCGCGCGGCGATGGCGCCATGGCCCAGCCGCGTGGCGGTGTCCTGGGCCAGCGCCTCGTCCATGTCCCACAGCGCCACGCGGGCGCCCGCCCTGGTCAGGCGTTCGGCCACGGCCCCGCCGATGCCCTGGGCGCCGCCCGTAACGATGGCGGTGCGATTGGTGAAATCCGTGCTCATTGTTGCCCCTCCCGGCTTGGTCTGCCGGGATCAAGCCGATTTTGGGTGGGGCTGTCCAGAGCCAAGGCGCGGCGCGGGCCGCAAAACCCGGCCCCGCGTGAGTGTCTCAGCCGAGGCGACGCAACAGGTCCAGCGACGGCTCGCCGGTGACAGGCAGGCCATTGCGCGTCTGATAGGCGGTAATCGCGGCGCGGGTGTTGCCGCCGATGACGCCGTCGGCACCCTGGGTGTCGAACCCCGCCGCCGTCAGACGGCGTTGCAATGCGATGCGGTCGTCCTTGCGCATCCCGAAACGGTCGGGCGGGAAGGGGCCTTCGATCGGTCCGCCCCCCAGGATGCGGTCGGACAGGTGGCCGACGCCGATGGCATAGCTGTCGGAGTTGTTGTAACGCTTGATCGCATCGAAATTGCGCCCCACGGTGAACACCGGACCGCCCGGTTCGGGCTGCAACTGCCGCCCCGCGACGCGGGCGCCCGGTGAGCCCTGCACACCGCCCCAGGGCTGGCCGCGCTGCCAGCCGGACTTGGCAAGGTAGGCGGCGGTGCTGGCCAGGCTGTCGGTCGGGTCATCCGACCAGATGTCGCGCCGCCCGTCGCCGGTGAAATCGACGGCGAACAGCTCATAGGACGTGGGGATGAACTGGGTATGACCCATGGCGCCCGCCCAACTGCCAATCAGGTTCGGCGCGGTGGTATCGCCGTTTTGCAGGATTTTCAGCGCCGCGATCAGCTGTTTTTCAAAGAACACGCCACGCCGCCCTTCATAGGCCAGGGTCGAAACCGCCGAGACAACCGGGATATTGCCCCGCCGCTCGCCATAAAAACTCTCAAGGCCCCAGATCGCGGCCACCACATGGCCCTCGACGCCGTAACGATCCTCGATCCGGGCCAGGGTGGCGCGCTGGGCGGCAAAGTTGGCGCGTCCCTTGGCCACCCGTTCATCCGAGGCGGCGATGGACAGGTATTCCTCAAGGCTGCGTTTGAATTCGGTCTGGTTCTGGTCACGCTCGATCACGCCGGGGATGAAACCGGCGCCGCGAAACGCCTGTTCGATCACACCGCTGGAAATGCCCTGCGATGCCGCCCGCCCTTTGAAGGATGCGACCCAGGCCTCCCAGCCCGCGTTGGGCGCGCTGGGCAAGCCCGGATCGCGCCGCTGGACTGTCGTGGCGGGTGCGCTGAACCGCGCCGCGCCGCCGCCACAGGCCGACAACAGCGCCGCACCGGCGCCAAGGGTGAAGTTTCGTCTGGTTGCCTGCATGCTGCTCACCTGCGTTTTCTGGCTGATTTGCGGTACCCTAGCGGATTTTGCGCCCCGGGCAAAGGGGCGGCGGGCCCAAGGCGTTTCGCCAACACCTTGAATCGGCAATACCCTCCCGCGCTTCGCGCTCTCGCGACATTGGCGATCAACCATGTACCTGGTCATTGCCGAAACGCTTCAGGTGGCGGGATCGTGCAGCCGGCGCACCCCTGCCGTGGCATCGATGGTGCGGGCAAGAACCCGGGCCAATGCGGCGGCGGGGCGCGACAGCGGCAGGTCGGGATGGCCCAGCAGGTGCAGATCGAACGGAATCGCGGGTGCGAAGGGCAGGGTGGTGACGGCGCTGGCGGGGAACAGGCGCGGCGTGAACGGATCGACGATGGCCGCACCCAGCCCCTCGGCCACCAGGGCGCAGGCCGAATAGGACGGCTGGCTTTCCACCGCGATGGTCTGCGCCACCCCGGCGGTGGCAAAGCGTTCGGTGACATAGCCCGCCGTCACCGTCTGGAACGACAGCGCCACCATGGGCACCCCGGCCAGATCGCGGGGGGTCAGGTGCGAGCGGGTGGCAAGGGGATGACCCGTGGGCAGGGCCACCACGCAATCGGTGCGCCACGAATAGATGTAGTGCACATCGCTGCGCCCCGGGGCGGTCTGCGCGATGCCGAGGTCAGCCTGTCCCGCCGCCACGAGATCGACCACCCGGGGCGAATTGTGCACGTTGTGGGTGACGCGCAGGCCGCTGTTTTCGCTCAGGAACGCCGACAGCGCCCGGGGCAGGATCTGAAAGCTGACCATGGGCAGGGTGGCCACCGTCAGGCTGCCGCGCTGCAAGCCCTTCATCTCCTGGGCGAAGCGTTCGAGCCGGGCCAGCCCATAGAACATCCGCTCGACCTCGGACGCGAGACTGCGCGCCTCGGGGGTTGGAAACAGCTTGCCCGCGCGCCGGTCGAACAGGGCAAAGCCCAGATCGGTCTCAAGATCGGCGATCAGACGGCTGACCGCAGGCTGGCTGACCGCCAGCGCCCGGGCGGCGGCGGTGACGGACCCAAGGCGCATCACCTGGCGAAAGGCATTGATCTGGCGGTCGTTCATCGGGGTTGCCCATAACCTCTGCGCATAAGGTGGCACGGTAATTCTATTTGATTTTATCGCAAGGGGGGTGCGTTATATACCCACAACGACAAATTCACGGGGAGATGCGAGATGACGATCAACCGCCGGGCCACTCTGGCCCTTGCCTTTGCGACAATTCTGGCCGGAACCACCGGCGCCATGGCCGCCGATTTCAACCTGCGCATCCACACGCTGGTGAAATCGCCTCATCCCTACAACGACATGGCGGACCATCTCAAGAAAGCACTCGAAGAAGGCAGCGACGGCAAGATCGCCGTCACCATCTTTGACTCGGGTCAGTTGGGTCAGGATCCGGCAGTAATTGGCGAAGTGGCGCTGGGCACCATCGACCTGATCGTGTCCTCGGCCAGCAACATCGCGGGCGAGGTGCCGGAATTTTCCATCTTCACCATGCCCTATCTGTTTGCGGGCATGGACCAGGTCGTGGAAAAGGTCGGCCCCGGCACTGCCGGTCACGATCATTTCTCTGCCGCCTTCGATGACCGTCTGCCCGGCGTAAAGCTGCTGGCCATCGGTGCGTCGGGGGCGCGCAACATGTCTGCCGTCAGCACCGCGATCAATTCGCCCGACGATCTTCCGGGGTTGCGCATGCGCACGACGCAATCGCCGATGGACGCCAACACCTGGTCGGCGCTGGGCATGCTGCCCGTGACGGTCGCCTGGGGCGAGCTTTACGCCGCCATGCAGACCGGCGTGGCCGATGCGATGGAATCCTCCCTGCCGGGCTATTCCGGCAGCAAGCTCTATGAGGTGGCGCCAAACCTCGCGCTGACCCAGCACCAGATCCAGATCAACCATATCTCGATCGCCCAGCGCACCTGGGACAGGATGGACGCCGATCTGCAGGCCCTGGTCCAGAAAGTCGCGACCGAGGCGAACCTGCTGGGGGTCGAGAAGGCCAAGGAATACGATGGCGCCCTGGTCGAGACCCTGAAGACCGAGCATGGGGTCATGGTGACGATGCCTGACCAGTCGGCCTTCGTCGCAAAGCTGGAGCCGATCCAGGCGGAACTGGCCAAATCCCTTGATCTGCAAGCGGAATACGCTTTGCTGAAAGGCAAGTGACGGGGCGCGCCCGGGGGCGGATCCCGGGCGCATCCGTCGCGGCACTCCCATGTATGAACGCTTCTGCCATGCGGTGATGCGCAGCGCCCAGATTGCCACAGGCGCGCTGTTTTTCGCGATGATCTGCGCCGTGGCATTGCAGGTGATCGCGCGCAACATCCTGGCGATCCCGATCCTGTGGACCAGCGACGTGGCGCAATTGATGTTTTCGTGGCTGATCTTTGTCGGCGCCGCCATCGGGCTGCGGCAGGGCGAGCATTACTATGTCGATCTCTGGCCCGAGGGCGACAGCGCCGCGCGCCGGGCGGTCACATGGTTCGGCCTTGTCGTCAGCGTCGTGGTGGTGTTCATCCTCGTCGTCAACGGTTGGGCCCTGTCCATGGCCCGGGCGCGGGGCGAGATTCAAAGCCTCGGGATTTCGCGCATGTGGCTGTACCTGTCCATCCCGGTCAGCGGCGTGATGATGGCGCTGTTCCTGGTTGAACTGGCAATGAAACACTGGCGGGGGGAAGCGGTTTGAACCCCCTCGTCGTGCTGCTGGGCAGTTTCTTCGTGCTGATCGCGCTGCGCGTGAACATCGGTTTTGCGCTGATTCTGTCGTCGGTCCTCGTGATGCTGATCGAGGACCTGCCGATGACCTCGGTGGTCAATCAGATGTATGCGGGCATCGACAGCTTCACGTTGCTGGCGGTGCCGTTCTTCATGCTGCTGGGGCGGATCCTGAACGCAGGCTCGATCACCACCCGCCTGCTGGCCGTGGCCGATGCCACGGTGGGGCACGTTCGCGGCGGGCTTGGCCATGTGAACGTGTTCGTGTCGATGATCTTTGCCTCGCTGTCCGGTTCGGCGGCGGCGGACACGGCCAGCGTCGGGTCGATCCTGATTCCGGCGATGAAGCAGGCGGGCTATCCTCCCGCCTTTGCGGTGGCACTGACGGCGGCCAGTTCAACCCTCGGCGTGATCATCCCGCCCAGCATCATCCTGATCGTCTATGGCGCCTT
>Ga0105054_10007277_pt1 | contig 15098 bp, 10 predicted proteins | sample BON02_FD_78091 | JGI IMG/M metagenome (GOLD analysis project Ga0105054, IMG submission 78091) | Freshwater microbial communities from Lake Bonney liftoff mats and glacier meltwater in Antarctica - BON-02 (megahit assembly) | ecosystem: Environmental > Aquatic > Freshwater > Ice > Glacier...
AGAAGACTGGCAGGGAAAACTACCTGAAAACAGTGCTCCTTACCAATCCACGCTGGCGTTTTTGGTTCGCAAGGGAAATCCCAAGGGAATCAAAAACTGGGATGATCTCATCAAACCGGGTGTCGAAGTAATCACTCCCAATCCGAAGACATCCGGCGTTGCACGTTGGAACTTCCTTGCGGCCTTCGGATGGGCACTCAAAGAGTTTGGCGGCGACGAAAACAAAGCCAAGGAATACATCACGGCATTGTATAAAAATGTCCCGGTTTTGGACAGCGGTGCCCGAGGCGCAAGCACGACGTTTCAAGAACGTGGAATCGGCGATGTTTTGATCAATTGGGAAAACGAGCTCCTGCTCGCGCTCAAGGAGCACGGCGACGAATACGAGATCGTGGTCCCGTCCTTAAGCATCCTCGCTGAGCCAACGGTCGCAATCGTTGACAAGAACGTAGATAAGAAGAAGACCAGGGAAGTGGCACAAGCCTACCTCGACTACCTTTATTCCGACGAAGGCCAGAACATTACTGGAAAGCATTTCTACCGTCCGAGCAACCCAACCGTTCTCGCGAAATACAGAGATCAATATCCTGATCTCACTCTCTTCACGATCAACGACGTATTCGCCGGCTGGACCGCCGCCACGGATAAGTTTTTTGTCGATGGAGCAATCTTCGATCAGATCTACACAAAATAGCTGACATTCGTTGCCTGCCTGCCCGGCCCGTTTGGAGTCGGGCAGGTACCGGCTCAAGACCACTACCACCACGACTGGCATCATTCTTGACCATTTCCTATCCATGACTTCTGCCGTCATCGCACCAACCATCCCGCCGTCATCTCGTCGCAAAGAAAAGATAAACCGTCGAGTAATTCCCGGGTTTGGGCTCTCCCTTGGATTTTCACTCAGCTATCTGAGCCTCATTGTTCTCATTCCGATTTCTGCCGTCTTTATCCGCACCTCGGGCCTGGGCTGGGAGGGGTTTTGGAATACCATCACCTCGCGCCAAGTTGTAGCGAGCTATCAGGTCACATTCGGCGTTTCTCTTGCCGCGGCTCTTGTCAATGCCGTCTTCGGGTTGGTGATTGCATGGGTGCTCGTCCGATATCGGTTTCCAGGTCGGAAGCTCATTGATGGTTTGGTTGACCTGCCCTTTGCGCTTCCCACAGCTGTTGCGGGAATCGCACTCACCGCGCTGTACGCAAAAAATGGTTGGCTAGGACAAATTTTTTATTCGCTTGGCATCGAGACTGCGTATTCGAAGGTCGGTATTTTCATCGCGCTCACGTTCATCGGACTGCCATTTGTGGTGCGAACGATACAACCGGTGCTGGAGGATCTCGATTCCGAAGTCGAAGAGGCGGCCGCATCGCTCGGAGCCAGCCGGCTAAGGACTTGGATCAAGATCATCCTCCCGGCGCTCACTCCGGCATTGCTCACAGGCTTTGCATTGGCTTTTGCCCGCGCCATCGGGGAATACGGCTCCGTCATTTTTATCTCCGGGAACATGCCGATGCGCACCGAGATCACGCCGCTCATCATCGTCAAATTTCTTGAGCAATACCAATACGCGCAAGCAACAGCGGTTGCCTGCTTTATGCTCATCGTCTCGTTCGCGCTGCTTCTCGTTATTAATGTTTTGCAGCGCTGGACTGAATCAATCGGCGAGGCTCGACGCTAATTTAGCGCTTTCAAATTATGGCTTCCATCGTTTCCCGAATCCGTCATTCGCCACCGCCGAAAACTCAAAGCGCAATCACCGAATCTCCGTGGTGCCGCAGGCTTCTCATCGGCATCGCTGTTGCGTTTTTGATAATGTTTTTATTCTTTCCGCTGATCGCGGTTTTCTACGAATCGCTCAAGCAAGGCATCGCGCTTTACTTGTCAACATTCACGGATCCAGACGCGATTGCCGCAATCCAGCTCACGCTGATTGTTGCTGCTATTGTTGTGCCGCTGAATACGATCTTCGGCATTGCGGTAGCGTGGGCGATCACCAAGTTTTCTTTCCGTGGAAAAAGCCTGCTTGCCACGGTCCTGGACCTCCCGTTTGCGGTATCGCCAGTTATTGCCGGCCTGATTTTCATCCTCGTTTTCAGCACCACGCATGGCTGGTTTGCGCCTGTGCTTAATGAGACCGGGATAAAGGTGATCTTTGCGCTGCCTGGGATTGCCTTGGCGACTCTTTTCATCACGTTGCCATTCGTTGCACGCGAGTTGATTCCCATCATGCAGGCGCAGGGGAAAGATGAGGAATATGCGGCACTCACGCTCGGTGCCGGTGGGTTCCGGACCTTTTGGAGAGTGACGCTTCCTAACGTCAAGTGGGGGTTGTTTTACGGGATCATCCTTTGCAATGCGCGGGCCATGGGTGAGTTCGGAGCGGTAGCTGTGGTGTCGGGCAATATCAAAGGCCTCACCAGTACAATGCCGCTCTATATTGAAACGCTCTACATGGAATACAAGACGGTGCCCGCGTTCGCACTGGCATCGATCCTCACAGCACTCGCACTTGTTACCCTGATTGGTAAAAATTTCATCGAATGGCGGGCAGCCCGGGATTCCGCATCATGACCTTGAGCGATTGCTCCACTCAAACCTCAGCGACCACGTTTCACCTTCTGCCATGAGTATCCAAGCCCACAATATCACCAAAACGTTCGGGAAATTCACCGCGCTTGACAACGTGAGCCTTCACGTTCCCAGCGGACGGCTTGTCTCGTTACTAGGCCCCTCGGGGTCTGGAAAAACCACATTGCTCCGCATCCTCGCAGGCTTGGAGTTTGCTGATCCGAGCAGCAATTCGCAGATCCTGTTTCACGACCAGGACGTCACCGCTACATCTGCCGGCAAACGTGGCGTCGGGTTTGTCTTTCAGCACTACGCGTTGTTCAAGCACATGACGATTGAGGCGAATATCGCATTCGGTCTTCGCTCACTTGCCCGCGCCGGGAGACCCGATGACGCCACCATTAATCGCCGCGTAAATGAACTTCTCGGTCTTGTTCAACTGGACGGACTGCAAAAACGCTACCCGAGTGAACTCTCCGGCGGACAACGTCAGCGCATTGCTTTGGCCCGCGCGCTGGCGGTGCAACCGAAGGTTCTCCTGCTCGACGAACCCTTTGGAGCGCTGGATGCCAAGGTCCGCAAAGATCTTCGCCGATGGCTTCGCACGTTTCAGGAGGAAATCAAAATCACCACCGTCTTTGTGACCCATGACCAGGAAGAAGCCTTGGAACTGGCTGACGAAGTGGTTGTGATGAACAACGCACGCGTCGAGCAAGTGGGTTCGCCCCAACAAGTGTACGATGATCCTGCTTCTCCATTCGTTATCGAGTTCCTCGGCAACGTAAACCGTTTCAGTGCGATCACCGCGGGAGCCGTCGATTCGGGCAGCGCAGCAGATGTCATCTATGTGCGCCCGCACGACGTGGACATCCAACCAGCCAGCAGCAAGGAACACCAGTATGCCATCGAAGCACGCGTTCAACACGTCTTCTCCGCTGGCAACTACGGACGCGTCGCGCTGGAGCGCATCCTCAATCGCGAGCCGTTCGAAGCCGAGATCTCACGCGCCCGATTGCGCGAACTCGACCTGAAACCTGGCGATCTGGTTTCGGTTGTCTTCCGCCACGTTCGATTGTTCCCGAAAGGCGTATACACCGAATCCGACGTTGAAGGAGAGCAACTCGTTGCCACAGCCACTGCTGCGCAATAGAGCAACGTCGCAACACCCCGGCCAAGAGCGACGATAACCATCAGTCCGTAGCGCTTCAAACATGTCGAGTTCAGGCATTGGCTTGCGTTAAAAGAAATGATACGGTGGAGACGTGACTGAAACCCAACGCGAATCCATTCGACTCTCAGTTGAAGCGTGGCAACGTGCTTCGCCTGTGCTGGAGAGGGTGCGGCGTGAAAACATACAAGCGGCGAACACCATGGCGTCGATTGTAGCTTTCCGCGGACTTGCTTTGGCAAAAGTAAAGACCCATCCGCCCGCTCCGACATCTGGATTGATCGAGCAACAACGTCTTTTCCGTTTGGTCGCATCACGATAATGACAGAACTTTTCAGCCTTGCACTGGAGCTTCACGAAGTCTGCCGGAAGCATGATTGGTCATTTTGTGTGATCGGCGGACTCGCGGTTCAACATTGGGGAGAACCGCGGTTCACCAAGCATGTTGATTTGACTTTGCTCACAGGGTTTGGCGGCGAGGAGAAGGTTGTGGATGGCCTGCTTGCCCTCTACCCGGCGCGAATTGATGGAGCCCGTGATTTTGCTCTTCAGAACCGGGTGCTTCTGCTCCAATCCGAGGATGGTATCGGAATCGACATCGCGCTAGGTGCCCTTGACTTCGAGCGTTCGGCAGTCGATCGGGCAAGGGACGTCGAGGTGATCGAAGGCAAATTTCTTCGCCTTTGTAGCTCAGAAGATCTGGTTGTGATGAAGGCGTTCGCCGACCGTGCGTTGGATTGGCACGACATCGAGGGGATCATCACCCGGCAGGGCGCTGCCACGTTGGACTGGAACTACATATTTCTTCACCTCGAACCGCTCTGCGAGGTCAAGGAAGCCCCTGATATCCTTCCGAGGCTTCGACACTTGCAGCGTGGGTAGGCGCACTGCAGCTCTGCGCCCGCAGAAAGAATTTTCACTCGAGCGGCTGAGAGGGGCTCAGTAATTGTCTCATTGCTCTGAGAATTCCCGCAGAATAAAGCGGAAGTGGTGGGATTCGTAGCTTGGTCAAGCGAGCGTGATGTCGAGCTTTCCTAGATGGAAGAGGATGCTGGTTCGGTAGTTTTTGAAGGAACTTTGGAGGACGCTCCCGTGCTTTCGCCCCGTGCTCGTGAGCGGAGCGAAGAAGACAATGCCTGCTTGGTCAGCATGGCGAGCGATCGCCCAAACCTTGAGAGAGAATTTCACGGCTATTGGCAACGAAGAAATGTTCGACGCCTACGGGGGCAGGAGGGGCGGGTGCCGAGGCTGTTCGCGCGAGTCTTTCTGTCCTAGCAAGTCGCGTAGCACGGGATTCGGGAAACGGGTGCTCCGAGTGATTGCGTAGAAGCTCTCGCGGATACTCGTAACACGGTGACGTTCGACCAACGTGCCATTGTCAAGTTCGCCGCGCACTACGACGGGTGGCACGAGCGCCAGCCCCGCGCCTTCGAGGGCCAGGAGGCGCAACATCGCCATATCGTCCACTTCGGCGGCGATGATGGGGCGGATGCCAAGCTGTTCCAGCACGAGGTCGAACGCCACGCGAATGTTACTGTTAAGACTCGGCAGCAGTAGGGGCGAAGAGAGAAGATCTTCCGGAAATCGGAATTTTGCCCGTTTGCGAGTGCGCAGACCGACAAGACTCATGGGCTGCTCATCAAGCAGGTGGCTGTGCCACTTTGTGTCGGCATCGGGACGCACCGGGGGATTTGAAAGCACGACGTCGAGCGTGTGCGCGTGGAGTTGAGCGAGCACGTCTCGCAGGTTGCCGGACCGAATGTGCAATTCAACGCCGCTTTGACCAATGCGCGGGCGTAGGAGCGAAAGCTGGAAGTTTCGTGAGAGTGTCGATACCGCGCCGACACGCAGAATGTGGTGGCGCCCCGGAGCTTTATTTTTGAAGACGGCCATCAGCTCCTCTCCCGAGCGGAAGATACACTGCGAGTAGTCGAGTGCGATGCGACTAGCTTTGCTAGGCACCAGACACTTGTTTTGGTGTTAAAACAATGGCTGGCCTAGGCCTTCTTTCAAACTGTGGAATTGGGCGCTCAATGCGGAGTGCGATATATTCAACCTTTCAGCAGCACGCGTTAGGTTGCCTTCGTTTGCGATGGCTCTGAAGTAGCGGATGTGATTGTAGCTGAAAAGTACTACTTAATACTTCTACAAAAACGAACGATTATGAGAAAAAGATATATTGGAAAGAAGAGTGCGAGTGCAGATAGTATACGGCAGATTTATGAATTCACCGCTTTTCAATTCCACCGTCACGCTCCTCGATCTTTTGCCTGTTGGGCTCGGCCCGTTGTGGCTACTCGCGTTCAGCCTCATTCCGAATGGGTTTGCCAATCGTCACGGACGGCTTCTTGCTGAGATCGCTGCTTGGTCTGGATTGGGGATTCTCGGTTTGGCGGTGCTAGCAATGGTCGGGCGTTTTACGAGCGATACGCTTGCGGTTACTTTAGCAGCCGTCGGCCCGGTGGGACTCGATATTTACTTCGACATGCTCTCCGCAATCATGCTGCTTCTGGTTTCGTTCCTGGGTGCGGTTGTATTGAGATATTCGGTCAATTACCTAGCAGGCGATCCTGAGCAGGGTCGGTTTACCAAATGGCTATGTGTGACAATTGGCTCCGTGCTCACGCTCATCGTGTCAGGAAATCTACTCATGTTCACTCTCGCATGGGTGGCGACGAGCATGAGCCTGCACAAACTGCTTATGTTCTATCCGGACCGCCCCGCAGCGAGGCTGGCCGCACGGAAGAAATTCCTCGTCAGCAGGCTTGGTGATGCGTGCCTCATCGGAGCGCTTGTGATGACGTGGCAGTGTTTTGGGACTTGGAAATTCGCTGATATGTTTACTGCGGCGGATGCGGTTCGGCTTCAAGGCGGTTCTCATGCGGCGTGCCTCAGCTGGGCAAGCGTATTACTGGTGGCAGGAGCGTTGTTGAAATCCGCCCAGTTTCCTTTTCATAGCTGGCTGCCGGACACCATGGAGACTCCAACACCTGTTTCCGCGCTGATGCACGCAGGTATCATAAACGCCGGTGGTTTTTTGGTTGTGCGGCTCAGCCCCCTAGTCGTTGGATCGCCAACGGCGCTGAATGTGCTCGCTTTGGTTGGGGCATTCACAGCGCTCTTTGCTTCTGTGGTAATGCTCACGCAGACGAGTGTGAAGCGCTCGCTTGCCTACTCGACCATCGCGCAGATGGGCTTCATGATGTTGCAATGTGGCCTTGGCGTTTTTGGGTTGGCCGTGCTCCATATTGTCGCGCACTCGCTCTACAAGGCACATGCGTTTCTCTCCTCGGGCAGTATCGTGAGCATCAGCCGGGCGGCTTGGGTGCCGTCGGAGCGGCCGGCATCTCATCCTTTCATACTCATCGGCACATTCGGGGCGGCGGTAATTCTCACCGTTTGCATTGGCATGGCCTTTGGACTCAGTCTTGAGAGCGGTGCAGGCGTAATATTGCTTGGTATCGTTTTCACGATGGCGCTTGCCTATCTTCTGTGGAACCTCTGGGCGTCATCGCGCCGGTCAGTGCTTGTCGGCTGGGGCCTGCTCGTGGGCGCAGGTGCGACAACCTCGTATTTCGCACTCCACACGGTCTTTGAACGTTTGCTCTCGTCGTCGGTCGCTGCTTATGCGCCGGTCCGAACACCGCTCGAATTCGGAGTCATGGCGATTGTGGTCCTACTTTTTATGGGTGTCTTGGTTCTGCAATCGCAATTGCCAAGCTGGTCTGGAACGCGGATTGGCCGCTCATTCTACGTCCATGCATCTCAGGGATTTTACCTCGGCTCTATCGCTAATCGTTTGACTCTCGCCATCTCCGGCAAGGTCGCAGCCAAAATTTGATACCTCTAAACTTTTAAACAACGCATGAATACTACTGAAGCTCCTTATGCCAACACGGTCACCGCAACCAACCAGCCTTCGATGATTATAGCTGCCCGCGCCGCCTGTCAGCGGATTGCTCCGCTCTGGCCGTTACAGAATTTCGTCGCGGTCAATCCGTTTCTTGGAATCACCGACCGGCCATTTGTCGATGCTTGCGACCTCATCCGTCGGATCGTTCCGGGGGGTATGCAGATGCCGCTGAGCTTTTACCAGCAAAAGTTTGCATCGGGTGAAATCACAAAGGACGACTTGGAAGCAGCGATCAACCATGGTGAGAAGGTGCTACAGGGTTCATGGGGTGAGGCTGTTGGTGCCATCGACGTGGAAACGCTGAAGCAATCTCTATCCGGGTCGGCAACATCAAAGGAAGAAAACGAAATACTTACCGTTGCAGAGGCGGTGGATAGCATGCACGGAACGTCGTGGGCGGTCGCAGTTACAGAAACTCTGGCGCAGTTTTGTTCTGAATACTTCGACGATGGGCAATCTGCCTGGCACCTGCCTTGGCGATCTTTGCCGCTTTTTACGGCTTGGCGTGAGAAGGCTCTCATCAATGTGAATGCCGAGGTTCTTGGCTTGTGCCACTTTCGGAAGTGGGTGAGGGGGCTTCCGGAGGATTCAGAGGAGTCCATTGCGTATTCGATGCACAGACTTGGTGTTGACGGCGATGCTGCGGTGGACTTTTTGCACCGGCAGCTGATGAGTATCCGCGGCTGGGCGGGCTACGTGCAGTATCGGGTCAGAGAAAACGGTATGTGCGGACGGGAAGACGACACTCTGCTCCAACTTCTCGCTGCCCGGCTTGCCTATGACGCTGCTCTGCTTGCGCAATTCGACGATCCGGCATTTCGCGAATTCTGGCCAGCAGCAGCCCCATCACTGCCCATTCATTCTCCGGAGGTTCTTCATTCCTTCCTTTGGCAGAGCGCCCACGAGCACGCTTGGCAGCGGAACCTTCTCACTAAGCTGAAATCAAAAGGATCCGCAGTAAACCTTGAGCGGCCCGCGGTGCAGGCAGTTTTTTGCATCGATGTGCGTTCGGAAATCCTGCGTCGGGCGCTCGAAGCGGTGACACAAAAAATCGAAACGATTGGCTTCGCGGGATTCTTTGGCCTGCCCATCGAATACATCCCATTCGGTAAACACGAAGGTGCCGCGCAGTGCCCCGTATTACTCACGCCGAAGTTCCGGGTGCGCGAGATGCCTAGAAAGGCCACACCGGAGGCGGTGGACATAGCGCGGAAACGGCTGCGGGTTGGCAAGCGGCTCACGCATTCGTGGAACTCCTTCAAGACATCCGCCATTTCCTGCTTTTCATTCGTTGAAACAGTCGGATTAGCATTCGGGCTGAAACTCGCACGAGACGCCTTCATTCCGGTGGCAAAATCTCACACGCATAAACACGCGTGCGGCCCTCAGCTTTCAGTAGCCGACGAGGGCGCGACAGGTATTGCCGAAGACGATCGCCTCACACTCGCCCTCGGTGCACTGCGGCATATGGGCCTAACAAAGAATTTTGCGCGCCTTGTCGTGATCGTTGGCCATGGCAGCGAAACCACGAACAACCCGTATGCGTCTGGTCTCGATTGCGGGGCTTGTGGGGGACATGCAGGCGATTCCAATGCGCGTGTCGGTGCGGCGATCTTCAATGAGCCTGCGGTCCGCACGGGGCTCGCCGGACACGGAATCCATATTCCAAGCGACACGTCTTTTCTCGCTGGACTGCACAACACGACGACCGATGACGTCACGCTTTTCGACATCGACGAATTGCCCGGCACGCATCGCCTGGACATTGAGGATCTGCAAGCCGCGCTTTGCGCTGCTGCTAAATCTGCCCGACGTGAGCGCGCCGCTTCGCTCGGGCTCCACGGCACGGCTCCGAATCTCGACAAACAAGTGCTCGCCCGGAGTCGGGACTGGGCGCAGGTCCGACCCGAGTGGGGCCTTGCGGGCAATGCCGCCTTCATCGCTGCACCCCGTCGCCGGACTAAGACTGTGGAACTCCAAGGACGCGTCTTTTTGCACAACTATGATCACGACGCCGATGTCGACGATAGCACGCTCGAACTCATCATGGTTGCACCCATGGTTGTGGCGAACTGGATCAATCTTCAATATTACGCTTCGACCGTGAACAACGGCATGTTCGGTAGTGGAAACAAGGTTACCCACAACGTCGTCGGCACGCTGGGTGTCTGCCAAGGGAACTCGGGTGACCTACAGGTCGGTCTGCCATTTCAATCGGTCCATGATGGTAAAAAGTGGATGCACGAACCACTCCGGCTACACGTCTTCATCGAAGCACCCCGCGCGCGCATCGCGGCGGTTCTGGCAAAGCACGAGAACGTGCGGCAGCTCGTGGACAATGGCTGGCTGCTGCTGTTTGCCATTGAGGAAGAAGGCGGAAGTTATTCGCGTTGCCTGCCCGGTGCGCGCTGGGAGAAAATCGAAAGCGCATAGCCGATTTCGATTGATTCCAGCGGTGCATTGGATCAACATTTAAGAATGCTCCCCCGGCGCACTTTTGACGTTGGCCTAATTGATCGGATTAATCGCTCTCGGTTTTTCTCCATTTCCCTTGGATTTCATCTTTTATTGGTTCTGCTACTCGGCGGAACGGTTCTTTATAAAGCGATCCAAGAACCTTCAGATTTTGAGTCCGATGGCACTGAGTTTGTTAAGACCACCGTGCAAGCACCGAGGCCTCAGAATATCCCGGCACCGCAGCCAAGTTTTATCCCTCAGGTGGCACCGCCACAGCCGGGCACCCCAATTAATCCGATTATTATAATTGCGCTAGATCCGCTGGAGTTTTATCCCCAGCCACCGGCGCGCCCAGCGATGGATAGAATATTACACGGACGCGGGAATCCAATCCCATCTCTTGTCTCATCTAAGGAGGTGCCCCAGGCTCCGGGGATGACTCGCGCTGACTTGGCGGCACTTACTGAGTTTACTGACTGGAAACCGGGCAATGGAACCTCTGCTGATCGCGGACTGCGCGAGCAGGAATTTGAGTTTGTTGCATTTCTCGGCAAGTATCAGGGCGGAAACTGGAATTCCACCGTCCAAGTGCGAAATAATGAAGTCATCCGGGGCAGCCTGCCTAACTTGCTCTATTACATGAGCAAGACGTCTGCGAACAAGATCAAGACAAATGAACGCGCGGTGCGAGTGATCAGCCTTGACAGCGATGAACTGATTGCCGCCCGCCCGCCATTCGTTTTTATCACTGGAACGCGGGATTTCACGTTGACGGCGAAGGAAGTTGAAAACCTTCGGAAATATGTCCGGTTGGGCGGAGCGATCTGGGGCGATAGCTCAGTGCCGGGGAAACGTTCGCGCTTTGACATCGCGTTCCGACGTGAGATGAAACGCGTGATTCCAGATGTGGATAAAGATTTCGAGCCCCTGCCTTCGAATCATCCGATCTATGCGCGGGGGTATTATCCGAACATCAAACAGGCTCCAGCCGGGATGAATTATTACAGTGAGCCGGTGTATGCGCTGAAAATCTTCGGCGAGGTGGCTATCCTGTATACTGCCAACGATTATGGGGACATGATGCAGGTCGGGCTCTCCCCCGATGGAGAAGTGGACTTGGGACGCGACCAGAGCGGCAGTTATGTCGCAACCAACGCGAGTATCTGGGATAACCGGGATATCTACATGAATAATGTGACGGAATCTTCCGTGAAACAGAGTTACGAATTTGGAACAAATATCGTGATTCATCTCCTAACGCGCTGGGAAAAAATCAAGTCAGCGACGCGTCTGTAATAGATCAAGTGCTCAGGTGGGGATTGCGGCAGCGGCTCAGATTTTGTGATGCTGACATAAATCCGGGTGACTTTTTGCTATTGGTTGCAGCGCGTGCTAGCCTATCAGCGATGAATAAATCATGGTTAGCGCCCCTCCTTATCGCCTGTTTTTTCGGAGGAGTAGCGCGGCCGCTTGCAGCACAGGTATTGGACGGCAAGACGCTGGTCGAGGCGGAGTTGGTCGCAAATACCGAAGGCATCGTCCCCGGCCAGACCTTTTATGTTGGGCTGCGGTTGCGGATGGCGCCGGGATGGCACACGTATTGGCAGTATTCCGGGGACGCTGGAATCCCGACGACCATCGCTTGGGAGTTACCCGAGGGGTTTGGAGCGGGGCCCATCGAATGGCCCATGCCCACCGCAAAATTGGAACCGGGTGACATCGAGGTCTATGGATATTCCGGTGAGGTGCTCCTCCTCGTGGCCATACAACCGCCACCAGATCTGGTTGTTGGCTCCGAAGTAACTATTCGGGGGAACGCATCGTGGTTGGTTTGTGAAGCAATATGTATTCCAGGGAATGCCGAACTCTCGATCACGCTCCCGGTGATAAGCACTGCACCCAAATCGCAAAACGCGGAGTTCGATTTTTGGCAACGTCGTGTTCCTTCTGCTGACCCGCCGCCGTTCTCGATCCAATGGGAACAATCTGCGAAAGGGCTATCCGGCAGGGTGTTGTCCGACGCGACACTCAACAGCGTGCGATTTTTTCCTCTGCCAGTGGAAAATCAACCCGTCGGACATCCCTCGGTAACCGAGGAAGGTGGTGAGTCGATCATCCGTGTGGATGCCGTCGCCCCATTGCGGGGAGTGGTCGCCGCTGAAGTCGGCGGAGAAGAACGTGCGTGGTTGGTGGTCGCCGACGCCGACGACGCGATGGCAGCATCGTCGCAGGGATTTCCTCCGCTCTGGCAGGCGTTGCTTTACGGATTCCTAGGGGGCATTATCCTAAACCTGATGCCGTGCGTTCTGCCGGTCATCTCGCTGAAAGTTTTCGGATTTATTCGGCAGGCAGGGGCAGACCCACGACGAATTTTTCTGCATGGTGCGGCATTTTCTGGCGGGATCTTCTTGTGGTTCCTTGGGCTCGGTGCAGTGATCGTTGCTCTGAAGGCCAGTGGAAGTGAGGTCACGTGGGCGTTTCAATTTCAGAATCCGGCGTTCATTCTCACGATTGCTGCTATCGTATTCGTGTTCGCCCTCAATTTGTGCGGAGTTTTTGAGATGACGTTGCCTGGTAAGGCGGTGGGGACCATGAGTGATTTGAGCGGACAGGAGGGCTACAGTGGTTCTTTTTTTCAGGGAGTATTTGCAACTTTGCTGGCGACTCCTTGCACCGGGCCATTTCTCGGAACGGCGTTGGGATTTGCATTTAGTCAACCGAGTGCCGTGGTGATGGCCATGTTTGGATCTATTGCGCTCGGCATGGCATCCCCTTATCTATTGCTTTCTGCGCGCTCCGAGTGGATGAAGTTCCTCCCCAAGCCGGGGGCGTGGATGGAAAAACTGAAGCAGTTTATGGCGTTTCCTTTGTTCGCGACGCTTCTGTGGTTGTTATCGATTCTAGGTGGACAGAAAGGCATTGATGGAATCCTTTGGGCGTCGGCATTTTTCTTGTGCCTCGGATTGTCGGTTTGGATCTACGGTGCCTTTTGCACCCCTGTGAGTAGCGTCCGCACAAGGGCTATCGCGATTGTATTGGCTCTCCTCATTGCTGTTGGCGGCGGCTGGTTTTTCATCGGAGGAGGGTTTGCCAATGCGGCGTCACCCTCCGCCTCCACGAACACGAAATCGGGAATTCAGTGGGAATCCTTTAGCCAGGCCCGCCTCGACGAGTTGCTTGCTGCGGGAACTCCGGTCTTTGTCGATTTTACGGCAGACTGGTGCATCACCTGTAAATTCAACGAGCGCACGGCAATCAACGTGCCAGCCGTGAGGGCGCTCATTAATGAAATGGGAATTGTTCCGATCAAAGCGGATTGGACGAATAGCAATCCGGAAATTACCGCGACGCTGAAGCGCTTCGGCCGGGTTGGAGTTCCGTTTTACGTCATATATCCGGCGGGTAGGGCAGATGATCCCATAACGCTCCCGGAGATATTGACGGAATCCATGGTTTTGGATGCGCTGAAAAAGGCCCGGTAGGTGCCGGGTGCTAGTTGCATCATCGAAAACTGAGTGTATTTTCTAACCTCAACTCCAACCCAAAAACAACCTCACATCCTATGAAACTTTACCATCTAGCCATCGCCCTGCTTGCTACTGCTACTCTTGCGATCGCCGCCCCCGAAGTCGGCAAACCGGCTCCCGCGTTTACGCTGACAGATTCCAACGGAAAATCTCATTCCCTATCGGATTTTGAAGGCAAGTTTGTAGTTCTTGAATGGGTCAATTTCGGATGCCCCTTCGTGAAAAAGTTCTACGATTCCGGTGAGATGCAGAAGCTCCAGGAAAAACACACGGGAAGTGACGTGGTCTGGCTTTCGATATGTTCATCTGCCGAAGGAAAACAGGGTTTTCACACCCCTGAAGAACTTCAAGCGAAATTGGAAAGAGTTGGTTACAATGGCAGCGGATACCTTTTGGATTCAGACGGAGCGGTTGGTAAGGCATATGAAGCGCGCACCACGCCTGAGATGTTCGTCATCGATCCCAAAGGCGTGCTGGTTTACAAGGGTGCCATTGACGATAAGCCGACACCTAATGCGGAGGATATCGCTGATGCAAAAAATTATGTAGACGCAGCGATTACCGAGGCAAAAGCCGGAAGTCCTGTGACCAAAGCCGAGACAAAATCCTACGGCTGTTCAGTAAAATATTAACCATTGATTGCAGTCAGGACTGCTCTGGCTTGGCTTTCGATGCGCCCGTGTGAGGAATCTCCTCACCGGGCGCATTTTTATTCCCCAATTGAGCAACGAATCCTTGCTGCGATCCAGCAATTGCGTCACAACGGCGGCACTCTCCCATGCTAAAAGTAAAACTCGACGATTTAGATCAATCCGTTTCCCTCGAAGCGGACGAATATAAAGAGAAGCTTAAAAAGTATCAGCTCAAGTTGCTGAACATGCAATTGGTTCTCAGAGATACCAAACATTCGCTGATCGTCGTCATGGAGGGACCCGACGCTGCCGGCAAAGGGGGCGCGATCCGACGGCTGACGGAGCGCCTTGATCCGCGCCTGATCCGAGTTTACTCGGTTGTGAAGCCCTCGCCCGAGGAATATAAACACCAATACCTTTGGCGTTTTTGGAATAAGATTCCCGCTTATGGCGACACGGCCATTTTTGACCGCTCATGGTATGGACGGGTATTGGTGGAGCGGGTCGAGCAATTCGCGACTGTGGACGAATGGCAGCGCGCATATAGCGAAATCAATGATATGGAAAAACAATGGACTGATGACCGCGCGATCATCGTCAAATTGTTCATGCACGTATCCAAGGAAGAGCAGCTTACCCGTTTCAAACAGCGCGAAGCCGATCCCTACAAGCACTGGAAAATCAACGACGAAGATTGGCGGAATCGGAAGAAATGGGACGAACATAACGCCGCTGCTGAGGACATGTTCGCCAAGACCTCGACCGATTATGCTCCGTGGACGGTGATTCCCGGCAATTTCAAATGGGCTGCCCGGGTGAAGACGGTTAAAAC
>Ga0105054_10007281_pt1 | contig 15094 bp, 12 predicted proteins | sample BON02_FD_78091 | JGI IMG/M metagenome (GOLD analysis project Ga0105054, IMG submission 78091) | Freshwater microbial communities from Lake Bonney liftoff mats and glacier meltwater in Antarctica - BON-02 (megahit assembly) | ecosystem: Environmental > Aquatic > Freshwater > Ice > Glacier...
GGTGCAGACGAGCGAGCTTGTCGGCCTGGGTGGCGGGATGGTCGACCTCGTAGAAGGTGACGCCGGGGGAGCGGAACCGCAGGCCCCTCCCGTCGTAGCCCGCGCCGAGGATGACGATCTGGTGGGTGCCGGCGGTGATGGCACGGAGCGCGGCGGTGTCGAAGAAGGCGGTGCGTTCGGCCATGAACCGGACGATGCCCCGGCGGGTGGCTTCGACGTCGCTGCCGGCGGTCGTGGGGTTGGCGCCGTCGCCGAGCAGCGAGCGGGTGAGGGCGTCATCGGCGACAGGGTCACCGGTCGGGGTGGAGGGGCGGTCGAGGGTGGCGCGGATGAGGGCCACCCCGACGGCGGTGGCGGAGGGCTCGTCGGCACGCATCGCTCGAGTCCATCACGTGCGGGCGGATCGGGGACGCCCGGGTGGGAGCGGGTTGGCGGTCGTGGGGTGGGGCCGGTACATTCACCGTCACGCCGCGGGGTGGAGCAGTCTGGTAGCTCGTCGGGCTCATAACCCGAAGGTCGCAGGTTCAAATCCTGCCCCCGCCACCATCGAAGTACCTGGTCAGGGCCCATCCGAGAGGATGGGCCTTCGCCGTTCCCGGGCCGACTTCTAACGGATCTTCTAACGTGTGAACAGCGAGGCGGCGCGCTTCCCCACAAACGTGGCGCGGGCGAGAAGATCACGGCGACCCACGCCTCGCTAGAGGCGCACGACCGGGGGGCGATGAGCGAGCCAAGACTGGAAGAGGCGAGTGTGCAGGAGGCTTTCGGCGCGCCCGCCGAGTTCCTCGGGCGCGGTTCGTTCGGGGACACCTGGTGCATCGACGGCCGGGCCGAGAAGATCTTGTGCGGCGACCCGGTTGATGACGAGCGGTTCGGTCGAGAAGTGGAAGCGATTGGTCGGTTGGATCACCCGCGCGTCGTGAAGCTTCACGAGATTCGTACGGTCAGGATCGCTGGCACCGACTATCGCTCGATGAGTTTTGAGTACGTGGCCGGGGGCGATGCGGCCAACGCTCTCGACCAGGGCCGAGTCGTCCCCATCGACGAGGCTGAGGCGTTGCTTGCCGGACTTCTTGATGCCGTCGAGGCGATGCACTCCGTTCGCGTCCTGCACCGCGACATCAAGCCGGCGAACGTGATCTTGCGGGCGGGTAGTTGGACGGACCCGGTCCTGTGCGACTTGGGGTTAGCTCGGCTCGCTGACATTTCTTCGATCACTCGGTATCCCGCCCAGGTCGGCACAGTGCCCTACATGGCTCCCGAACAGTTGGCCGGACGTCGAGCTACGAAGGGTGGTGACCTGTGGTCTGTCGGCGTGGTAGTCCGCCAGGCGATCGCCGGCCGTCACCCGTTCTTTGAACCGGGCGACTTGATCAGCCCGGCGCGCTTCGACGCTGGCCCGGCCGCTCTGCCCGCTGGTCTCGATCAGAGCGTGCGCTCGGTACTGGACGACCTGACCTCGGTGCAACGTCATCAGCGAGGGACAGCACGCTCGAACCTACGACGCCTGGCCAGAGAAGGGTGATGCGATGACTGCCGACGACTATGTCGAGCTCGAACTCGAGGACGAGATCGACGAGGAGGAGGACGTTCCGGATGAGCCGCCTGCTTTCGCCAATCTGCCGGACGGCCGTGCGCTCGTGCTCCGTGGTTCGGAGGCCGGGAGGGTGCTTCCCGAGGCAGTCGAGGCTGCCCGTGCCGTCGAGGGGGTCCGGTCTCGTGAAGATGCGCTGGCCGGACGAGTGCCGCTCTTCCTCAATCAGAGCAGCCACAAGTACTTCGGTCGTGAACCCGAGGTGCTCGCGGCGCTACACGCGGACTATGGGGAGAACCTGGCGCTCGGCCGCATCGTGCGGCTCAATAGGTATTCGGCTGCGATCGCACGCGAGCGCCTCGATGTTCCGATCGTGTCGATCCGCATCGCTGACCCCATGGGCTACACAGCGTTCGGCGACCGGCTCGTCATCGAGGCTGCGCTTCCCAAGCCGAGGCATCTCGAGCGGTGCCCGTACCTCGGAGAACTACGAAAGACGCCGGACCATTACGCCGAGGATGTGCTCGGGGCACAGCGGGCGGCGGGTGCGAACTTGCTACTCACCACCGGTCGCGGCGTGGGCGCAGCAGATGTGGCTGGGGCCTTCTCGGAGATCTCCGACGAGGCAGATGAGATGTTTGCCCATCTCGAGGACGGCGAACATCTTGCTCTGAACCTGACGCTCCCATACGAGTTTCTTCAGAACCAGGCAGTGTTCGACGACGTGATGGCGGAGCTCTCCGAGCTTGACCAGTTCGATGTCGTGTATGTGCGGATTCAACGCCCCGCACCCAACGATGCAGGTGCACCCCTCGCGGACGCAGCGGCCCTCCGGCGAATGTTCGAGTTCGGCGTCTGGGCCGATCGGGAGGACGTAGCGCTCCTCCACGCCCAGACGGGGCTGACAGGTTGGCTGATGCTGGCATCGGGTGCGGTCGGGTTTTCCACGGGAGGCCTCCCATCAGACCAGACGTTCGTCCGGCAAACCAGTAGCGGTGGGGGTGGCCTCCCGCCATTGGAACGGCACTTCGAACGATCGATCCTTCACACCGTCGCGTCGGCCACTCATGACGCATTGGTTGCCACCGGCGCTCCGTACCGGGAGTTCCCGACCCGCTGGGGTAACGACGCCCTCGCGGCGACGCCGTACGACCAGGCCCTCAGCGCAGCGCATTCGCTATACAGCGTTGGAGCGCTCACGGCCGAGACAATTCCGTCGGCGACCCGGCGGGGCGGGTGGAGTGCCGGAATCCACAGCAAGGTCCACGACGCTCACTCGGCTGCGCCAAGTCTGGGTTTGGGCGGTCGAGAGAGCCCGACCCATCTCGGATCGTGGATCAGTGTCGTCTAGGTGAGGATTCGTCCAAACACGTGACGTTCTGGTCCGACTCGTACGCCGGCATCCTTCATCCGCAGGAGCCGTTCGGCGAGCACCGCTCTGCGCGCAGGGTCGCAGTTCGCTGGGCGGGCCGGGTGAACAATTTCAAGATTCTGTCGGTCCAGGAGGGCGAGACCGACGCCGCGGACCTGGAAGTGACGGACCTGGTCGGTGGCACTGGTTGAGCGGGAATCGAGCACAACCCACGCGGCGTCTGCTCCGACACTCGCGTGGAGCGCCTGTGTGAGCGCCTTTCTCCAGTCGCGCAGCTTGAGCTCGATTGTCACGAGCAAAGCGGCCGGGTCCGAATAGCGCCGAGTCATCCTCCACACCCCATCGTTCGACGTAACCCAGCCGTGCTCCGAAAGTGTCGGCAGAACTCGGCGCTTCAGGAGCCTCTGGCTCAGTCGGGTGGACCGTGCGAGTTCATCGACGCCGAGGCCCGCCGGGCGTTCGCTCAGGAGAAGTGCCGTTCGCACGATCGACAGATCGTCGGGCATGGTGAGACCGTGGCGGTTCCGTCTCCGAGTCTCGACAGCGTCGAAGCGCACGAGGCTCATGTCCGGGATCCCGTTCACTGCAGGCACTTCGGCGAACCAGAGGACCGGGGTGCCAGCCAGAGTTCGGACGTGCGGACGCAGATGAGGCCCCATTTCGGCTTCGGTGGTGAAGGGATCGCGCGCAGTTGACATGAGGTGAGCGGCCAACCTCTCGCCTAGGGCCGACTGACTACCCACGGTACTGCTGGGCGGAGCGAGTGCGAAGTCTCCTTCCGTTCGAAGCTCAGCGACCCTCGCCGGCTTGGGCCGCTGGCCCCCACGGATCGGCTGTCGTGGGCAACTTGGCGTACTGCCGCTCGACCCGCTGTGAGCCCTGCGCTGGCTCTACGACGGTTGAAGGAATATTTGCTGGCCGGTGCGTCACTCGCCGAACAGTGCGGCACTGAACGCTCGTGCGGCGTCGGCTTGCATGCCTGGGAGGACGTGCTGGTAGACGGTCATGGTGAATGCGGGGCTGCTGTGGCCGAGGCGTTCGCTTACGACCTTCACCGGCACGCCGGCCTTGAGCAGGATCGTGGCGTGCGTGTGGCGGAGGTCGTGGAGTCGGATCCTCGGCAGTGACGACTTGGCCAGGTGGCGCTCGAAGCACTGGCTGACGTAGTCGGGGTGGATCGGCTCGCCGTCGGGGCGGGCGAACACGAAGCCGTCCTCGGTCCACCTCCGGCCGGTCAGCTGGTGCTCGGCACGTTGGGTCTCCCGCCACGCTCGTAGAACGTCGACCGTGCGAGCGTCGAGGTCGACCATGCGGCGGCCCGTCTCAGTCTTCACGTCGCCGAGGCGCTTCTCGTAGGCGACGTTGGTGACGGCTTGATGGACCGACAGCCGTGCAGCGTTGAGGTCGACGTCTCGCCACTGGAGCCCGAGCACTTCGCCCCGGCGCATGCCGGTGTGGGCGGCGAGGTGGAACGCCGTGCCGAGCGGGTGATCCTCGATCTCGGTGAGGAACTGACGGAGCTGGGCGGCGTCCCACACCGTCATCGACGAACGGCGCCGCACCCGGGGCGGGTCGGCGAGGCCGGCCACGTTGCGCTGGACGGTCCCCTTGCGGCAGGCGTCGGCGAGGGCCTTGTGCAGCATCCCGTGGATGTTGCGCACGGTCTTGGGGGAGAGCCCACCGCCAGCGCCGTTGAGCCGGCCCTCGGTGAGCAGGTCGGCGTAGAAGCCTTCGAGGTCCTCGGGGGTAAGGCGCTGCAGCGGGATCATCCCGATGCGGGGCAGCACGTGGGAGTTGATCGTCTGGCGGTACGAGGCGTAGGTGCTGTGCCCGACTTGGGTCTTGCGGACGGGGAGCCACCGCTCGACGAGGTAGTCGCCGAGGGTGATCCGCTCGGGGGAACGGTAGTCACCGTCGTGCATCCGCTTCACGAGCTCGGTGAGCACCCGCTCGGCTTCTCGGCGGGTGGCGCCGCCCTGGTACCAGCGGCGGCGTTCCTTGCCGGTTGCCGGGTCGGTGCCTTCGTAGACGACGGCGTAGTAGCGGTTGCCCTTCTTGGCGACGTGGCCTCTCACGGCTCCTCCTGGCGTGCAGCCACGACCGGTCCGCTCGTGAGGGGACCTTTGCCGGGGCGCCGACGTCGTCCAGGGCGTGCCTGGTCGCGGTCGGTTCGGGTTGGAGGAGCACGTCGCACCGCCACCGGCCCGTGCTCGAGGCCGTCCACTTTGGCGGTGAGCCGATTGTGTCCCACGATCCCGGGGCGATCCAGCGCCAGAGATGGGGGAGCGGCCCCTGGCAGCCAAACGACGCGACGCGAGCGGCCATCGGCAGTGGGGTCAGGAGGGGACGGTCGTCGAGTGCCTCGACGGTCGTTGTCATGGTCACCAGGAGGCCCCCGATGGAGATGCCACAGCCGCTGCCGGACTTCCTCACGGTCGAGGAGGCCGCTCGCGTGCTCAGGATCGGCCGGACAGCGGCCTACGGACTGACCCGGCAGTGGCGAGCGACGGCCGGCGCCGAGGGTCTCCCTGTGGTCCGCTTCGGTCGTCAGCTCCGCGTGCCCCGCGCCGCGCTGGAGGTCTACGCCTGCGGTCCACTGATGGTGCCTCCAACTGGGCGCGATGCGAAGGTCCATACCTCCAAACCCCACTCGGTCGAGGCCGTTGCGTCGCGCCGCTCGTCGAACTTCTCAGCGCGTTGCGAGCAGCCGTCGCTTTTCGACGAGAGCTGAGCGCTCGCCGGTCGGCACGTCTGCCCTGCCAGGTCGAGCCTCGGCTCTACGCCTGGCCGGGGAGCGCAGCCCTGCAAAGGACAGACCCGCGCCATGAGCCGGCCGCGGTCCGCGCGTCCCGAAGCCCTTCACAGGCGTCACTGCGTTCGCGCGCTCTGCGCCTGTGGGCCTGGCCCGACAAGGATCAAGCTGTCACCCACACAGATCATCACCGGCGGTGTGCACCCGCTTTTCGTCGCGTCCGTTTAAGATCTGGCCGATGCCGGATGAGAACTCGGAGGGCGATGCGCCGGCTCGTCGCGGTCGACCGAGGAAGTGGGCCTCAGAGGCGGAACGCAAGAGCGCCTACCGGGCCCGCAAGGCCACCGAGCTGGCTGAGCCCGCTCGACTAAGAGTCGAGCTTCGGGATACTCGCCGTGAGATCCGGCGCCTCGAGAAGGAGGGTGGTCGGCTGCACCGAACAGTCCAACTGGCTGGCCGCGAGGCCAGGGAGCAGGCGCAGGAGATGGAAGCACTGCGAGCCGAGATCGAGCTGAAGGCGAGCCGAATCGCCTACTGGCAAGGACGGACCGCGCGATCCGAGGAAAAGCTCCGGCAGCACCGGGACGGGAACTGACGAACCAACTCGCGGGGGTCGGGACCGAACCCGGGACCAGAACCGGGACCGAACCCGGGACCAAGGCCGGGACCGAATCCGGGACCAGGTCCGGGACTGCTGGGTCACCCACCGCAGCGAGCGACCCCGCCCCCCGCGTGGTTGCGTAGCCTCGGGGCCGATGGACACGGCGGACGATCGGCTTCTTCCCGAGCAGAAGGCGCGGCAGCGCATCGACGCCATGCTCGAAGCCGCCGGCTGGATCGTGCAGGACTACAAGTCGGTCAACCTCTACGCCGGCACTGGCGTGGCGGTGCGGGAGTTGGTCACCGACGCCGGCCCGGCCGACTACGTGTTGTTCGTGAACCGCCAGGCCGTCGGCGTCATCGAGGCGAAGAAGAAGGGCACGACCCTGTCGGGGGTCGAGTGGCAAACGGTCAAGTACCAGGCCAACGTGCCCGACGCTCTGCCGTCGTTCCTGATCGGTGGGCGTCTTCCCTACGGATACGAGTCGACTGGCTCCGAGACGTGGTTCACCTGTCGGATGGATCCGGAGCCAACGTCGCGGCGGGTGTTCTGGTTCCACCGGCCGGACACGCTCGAGTGGCAGATCGAGGACCAGGTCAACCACGGTGGCGGCTCGTTGCGGGCCCGTATCCCGGCGATGCCCGAGGTCGAGGAGGACCCGGCTCGGCTGCGCCAGGCGCAGTTCGAGGCGATCACAAACCTGGAACGGTCGCTGAAGGACAACCACTCGCGGGCGCTGATCCAGATGGCGACCGGGTCGGGCAAGACGTTTGCGGCGGCCAATATCTGCGAGCGGCTGATCCGCCACGCCCAGGCCAAGCGGATTCTGTTCCTCGTCGACCGGGGCAACCTCGGCAAGCAGACGCTCAAGGAGTTCCAGGGCTTCGAGGTCCCGGGCTCAGGGCGCAAGTTCACTGAGCTCTACAACGTGCAGCACCTCACCCACAACCAGGTCGACCCAGTGGCGAGCGTGTGCATCGGAACGATCCAGCGGGTCTATTCGATGCTGCGCGGCGAAGCCGACCTGCCCGCGGACCTCGACGAGGAGTCGGCCTACGAGCTGTCGCCTGACCGTCCGGTCGAGGTCGACTATCAGCCGGCAATCCCGATCGAGATGTTCGACGTGATCATCGTCGACGAGTGCCACCGCTCGATCTACGGGGTGTGGCGCCAGGTGCTCGAGTACTTCGACGCCTTCCTCATCGGGCTCACCGCCACGCCGGGCAAGCAGACGTTCGGGTTCTTCAACAAGAACCTCGTCATGGAGTACGGGTTCCCGCAGGCCGTAGCCGACGGCGTGAACGTCGACTTCGATGTGTTCCGTCTCTCCACTGCCATCAGCGAGGGTGGCTCCACGATCGAGGCCGGCTACTGGACGACCTTCCGTGACCGTGAGACCCGCGACGAGCGGTGGCAGGAGGTCGACGAGGACCTCACCTACGACGAGAAGGCGCTCGACAAGAAGGTCGTCGCCAAGGATCAGATCCGCACCGTGGTCCGGGCGTTGCGCGACAACATGCCAGCGATGTTCCCCGATCGCGAGGTCGACGAGCAGGGCCGGCTCCGCCACATCCCCAAGACGCTGATCTTCGCCAAGGACGACAGCCATGCCGAGGACATCGTGCGCATCGCCCGCGAGGAGCTGGGCAAGGGCAACGACGTGATCGCCAAGATCACCTACAAGTCCTCCGATGGCGCCAAGCCCGAACAGCTCCTGCAGGACTTCCGCACCAGCTACTACCCGCGCATCGCAGTGACCGTCGACATGATCGCCACCGGCACCGACGTGAAGCCCATCGAGATGGTCGTGTTCATGCGGATGGTGCGCTCGCGTAACTTCTTCGAGCAGATGAAGGGCCGGGGCGTGCGCACCATCCCCGACAGCGACCTGCAGGTCGTCACCCCCGACGCCACCCACAAGGACCGCTTCGTGCTCGTCGACGCCGTCGGTGTCACCGAGACCAAGCTCATCGAGACCACCCCGCTCGAACGCAAACGGGGCGTGTCGCTCGAGAAGCTCCTCCATCAGGTCGCTCTCGGCCAGGTCAGCGAAGACCTCGTGTCCAGCCTTGCGTCGAGACTGGCTCGTATCGACAGCCGTATCAGCCCGGTCGAGCGCGCCAAGCTCGAGGACGTCGCCGGTCGGTCGCTCAAGGCCATCGAGCATGGGCTGATCGACGCGATCGACCCCGACCGCCAGTTCGCCGCCGCCCGGATCGCTACTGGCACCTCCGAGCCGACCGATGCTCAACTCGCCGAGGCCAAGGCCGTGTTGTTCGATCAGGCGGTGCAACCGATCGCCGCCAACCCCGCGCTGCGCGAGCAGCTCGTGAACGTGCAGCGCAGCTTCGACCAGATCATCGACGAGATCAGCATCGACCACATCACCCGGGCCGAGTTCGCCGTCGACGCCCGAGCCCGCGCCGCCGAGACCGTCGAGTCGTTCAAGGCCTACCTGGATGAGCACAAGGACGAGATCACCGCCCTCCAGGTCCTCTACAGCCGGCCCTACGCCAAGCGACTCACCTACGCCGACGTCAAGGAGTTGGCCGAGGCCATCGGACGCCCACCGCACCGGTGGACGCCCGAGCGCCTCTGGGAGGCGTACGAGACCCTCGACGCGTCGAAGGTGCGCGGCTCGGCCGGGACCGTGCTCACCAACATCGTGTCGCTCGTTCGCTTCACCCTCGGCGACGACAACGAGCTGGCACCGTTCCCCGAGCAGGTCGAAGAACGGTTCGAGGCCTGGCTGCTCCAACAGCAGACTGCCGGCCGGACGTTCACCCACGAACAGCTCGACTGGCTTCACCTCATCCGCGACCACCTCGCCGCCAGCCTGTCGATCGATCCGCGAGAGCTGCTCGACCCGCCGTTCAGCCAACGCGGTGGCCTCGGCCGCGCTCGAGAGGTGTTCGGACAAGACCTCGACGGCCTCCTGGTCGAGCTCACGGAGGCCCTCGCCGCATGAGCGATCTTCCACCAGGCTGGCAATGGACGACCGTCGGCGAGATCGCGCCGGCTAAGTACGGGAAGGGCCTCGGAGCCAAGCAGCGGGATCAGACAGGTCGGGTGCCAGTGATCGGATCGGCGGGGATCGCCGGTCGCCACACGAAGGCGCTGGTGGAAGAACCGGTGATCGTCGTCGGCCGGAAAGGCAACGCCGGTGCCGTGTGGTCAGTAAACGAGCCGTCGTGGCCGATTGACACGACGTACTACCTGCGTCCACCCCGTGGGATTACGCAGCGGTTCCTCAGCTATCAGCTTCAGTACCTCGAACTGGGGAGACTCGATAGTTCCACTGCCATTCCCAGCCTCCGGCGCGAGGATCTTGAGGCGGCCCGACTTGTCATCGCTCCCATCGCGGAGCAGGAGCGGATCGTCGCCGCCATCGAGGAACATCTCTCCCGCCTCGACGCCGCCGACGCAGCAGTCCGGCCGTCACGTCTAAGGCTGGATGTACTACGGAGCACAACAATCTCGGGGGTGCTGAATAGGCGGGTATGGCCGATGGTCCGCTGGTCCGATGTAGGCCAGACACTCAGTGGCCGGGCCTTCCCGAGCGCCGCTTATGCCGACGATGGAATCCGGCTCCTCCGCCCTGGCAACCTAAGTAAGTCAGGTCGTGTGTCGTGGACCTCCAAGGCCACGACCTTCCTGCCGGAGACCTTTGCCACCGAATCGCCGAAGTACGTCCTGCGGGGACGCAGTCTCCTCATGAACCTGACAGCGCAGTCTCTTGCTGACGACTTCCTCGGGCGCGTGTGCCTGTCTGACGACAACGATCATTTCCTACTCAACCAACGGATCGCGAGACTCTCCTCCCTCTCGGCCGATGACGAGTACCTCTTCTGGGTTTTTCGTTCAGCATCGTTCCGAAGGTTCGTCGCCGGTCTGAATGCAGGCAGCCTTATCCAACACATCAGCACCAAGCAGCTTGCATCCTTCGTCTTCCCCTTGCCGCCGCCGGAGGATCAGAGGTCACTGGTAGCGGAGATCGACGCTGCGGTCGAGGCCATTGCTCGCGTGGAGCTGGCGCTCGACGTCGTACCGAGCCGCTCAGCTCGTCTTCGCCGCTCCATCCTCGCCGCGGCGTTCTCCGGTCAACTCGTGGCTCAGGACCCGGACGATGAGCCCGCGTCCGCCGTGCTCGAATGCATCCGAGCCGAGCAGGCAGCGGCCATCCCGAAGCGCAGGCAGAAAGCGAGTGCGTCGTGAGCGACGCGAAGGTGATCGTCGACAAGCTGTGGAACTACTGCAACATCCTCCGGGATGACGGCTTGTCGTACGGCGACTATCTGGAGCAGCTCACGTACCTGCTGTTCTTGAAGATGGCCGAGGAGCAGCGCCAGCTCGCCTTCGACCGGATCGTGCCTGAGGGCTATGACTGGCCGTCCCTGCTCGACGCGAAGGGCGAGTTCCTCGAGGCGCACTACATCGCCATCCTCAACGAGCTGGGCAAGGGCGACGACATGCTCGGCGTCGTGTTCCGCAAGGCGCAGAATCGCATCCAGGATCCGGCCAAGCTCGAGCGGCTGATCAAGGACCTGATCGGCAACGAGAACTGGATGACCCTCGACGCCGACGTGAAGGGCGACGCCTACGAAGGCCTGCTGGAGAAGAACGCGGCTGATACCAAGTCGGGTGCCGGTCAGTACTTCACCCCGCGGGCGTTGATCTCGGCGATGGTCGACGTGATGCAGCCGACTCCCGACATGCGGATCTCGGACCCGGCGTGTGGCACCGGCGGGTTCTTCCTCGCCGCGTACGACTTCATCGTGGGGCACAACAAGAACCTCGATCCTGACCAGAAGCGGCACTTGCGTTCGGGGTTGTTCACCGGGTGGGAGATCGTCGACAACACAGCGCGACTGTGCGCGATGAACCTGTTGTTGCACGGCATCGAGAGCCCCGACTCCGACAGCCCGGTCCATGTCGATGACGCACTGCGGGCCGACCCGGGTGAGCGGTTCGACATGATCCTGACCAACCCGCCGTTCGGGAAGAAGTCGTCCGTCACGATCGTCACCGCCGAGGGTAAGGCCGAGAAGCAGAGCCTGACGGTGGTGCGTGATGACTTCTGGGCGTCGACGTCGAACAAGCAGCTGAACTTCATCCAGCACGTCAAGACGCTGCTCAAGGTCGAAGGCGCCGCGGCGGTGGTCGTGCCCGACAACGTGTTGTTCGAGGGTGGCGCGGGGGAGACGATCCGACGCCGGCTGCTCCACGAGTGTGATGTCCACACGCTGTTGCGCCTGCCGACCGGGATCTTCTACGCCCAAGGCGTGAAGGCCAATGTGCTGTTCTTCGACCGCAAGCCCGGCTCGGACACGCCGTGGACGAAGGACCTGTGGATCTACGACCTGCGGACCAACGTGCACTTCACGCTCAAGAACAAGACGCTCACCCGGGCCGATCTCGACGACTTCGTCGAGTGCTACCAGCCGGGCCGGCGCGGGAAGCGCGAAGAGAGCGAGCGCTTCCACCGCTTCGGATACGACGTCCTGGTGGCGCGCGACAAGGCCAGCCTCGACATCTTCTGGTTGCGTGACGAGAGCCTCGAAGACACCGACAACCTCCCTGCCCCTGGTGTGATTGCGGCCGAGATCGTCGAAGACCTCCAAGCCGCGCTCGCCGAGTTCACCGAGTTAGCCGAGTCCCTCCAGGGCATCGGCGTCGAGATCGAAGGCTGATGGACCGGACTGCTCAGGTGCTCGGGCTCCTTCGTGAAGTCGGCCTCCCACTGGACGACGACGACATCAGTGACCGCATTGGGATGAACCGTCACTACGTGAATCAGGTCTGTCGGCGGCTCGCCGCCGACGGGCTCATTCAGCGGGAGCCAGGACCCACCGGCAAGCTGGTCAATCGGCTTGGTGCTATTGGCGAGCCGGAGTCAGTTGGCCTTCCCTCCCCAGCCCCTCCCAGTCGCGCTGAGGCGCCCAGGCGCCTTCGGCGGCACGATCGAGCGCGACGCAACGTCGATGCACTGATCGGGGGCTTCGACCGCTATCTCGCACAGTTCGAGCAGAGCAACGCCTTCCCGGGCCCGAGCCTCTACTTCCACGAACGAGCGCTGGCCCGACGGCGAGCCCACAACAACGCGGCCGCTCTCATGGACGACGAACTGTTCTTCGAGTACCTGTACGCCGTGCTCCCAGCGTGGGGCATGCACCGCATGGGGAAGCAGCCGGCCAAGGTCGGTGACTTCACCGAGATGGTCGAGTCGTTCCGATCGGCGCTGCGTGGCATCGAGGCCCTCTGGGATCGCCGCATCGTGGAAGTGCATCCCGAGCAAGCCGACGAGGTTGCGGCGTCGGTGTGGGAGGTGATCGCAGCGCTGAAGGTGAGTACCTCGGGCACCAAGATCGTTGCCGGCTCCAAGGCGCTACACCACGTGCTCCCTGATCTCGTGCCGCCGATCGATCGCCAGTACACGTTCCGGTTCTTCACCGGCCAGATGAGTTTGGCTCACGGTGACCGGCGAGCGTTCCTCGAGTGGTTTCCCCTCCTCTGCGAGATCGGTTGCGCCCGGCGAGCCGAGATCGACGCCGCGTTGATCCGAGGCGGGTTCATGGCGACGGGCCCAGCAAAGGTCATCGACAACGCCATCATGGGCTTCATGCAGCTGAGCGATGGTGGCGACGATGCTGCCTGAGATCGACGTCGCCCGGGTTCGTCGGTGGGTCGAGGCGAAGAACCACGGGATCGGAGAGCACATCGACGAGATGCGCGTGGAGATGGAAGCCGACGCCAGGGCGATCACGGTTCTCGAGTGCCGCCCGCCGTGGCGAGAGGAGTACGGACCCGAGTGGACCCGCCAGGAAATAGCCCGACTCCGCTACACCAAGTCGACGTGTTCTTGGGCGCTTTACTGGCCCGACCGCAACAGCAAGTTCCATCGCTACGAGGACATCGACCCCACTCCGACGATCGACCGGCTCCTCGCCGAGATCGACGCCGACCCCATCTGCATCTTCTGGGGCTGATGATGGTCGTCGACTCTTTCCCGCAGTCTGAAGACGAGCCGGGCTCGGCTCTGGAGTCGAGCTCTCACTCGGCTCGTGTCCTGGGCATCGACGCAGCCGGCAAGCACGGATGGCTTGGCGTGCTCGTCGACGACGAAGGCTTTCAGGGTGCTCACCTCGGAAGCCTTCGGGAGATCGTGGCGTGGGCCGAGCCAGTCGAGGTGATCGGCATCGACATTCCGATCGGTCACGGCGGTGGCGGTTCGCGGGCTGCTGATCGTGACGCACGAACCTTCGTAGGTCCTCGCTCGTCAAGTGTGTTTCCGGCCCCGCCGGCTGAGGCGCTGACCGCTGGTTCGTATGCGGAGGCCAATCTCATGCTCACCGGCTTGGGACGCCCGAAGCTGTCACAACAGGCGTGGGCGCTCATCCCGAAGATCGTCGACGCGGCGGGGCTGGCCGAACAGGACGAGCGGGTTTTCGAGGTCCACCCAGAGGTCTCGTTCTGCGAGTTGGCTGGGCAGCACCTGGCCTGGTCGAAGAAGTCGTGGAACGGCCTCCTCCTCCGGCGCCGGCTGCTGGCCGATGTCGGCATCGTGCTGCCTGACGTGATCCCGGAGATCGCCAGCGCGGTTGCCGACGACGTCGTGGATGCGGGCGTCGTCGCCTGGACTGCCCGCCGCATCGCTGCGGGGACGGCTCGCACTTTTCCTGACACGCCAGAGCCGACTCCCCATCGTGAGGTTGCGATCTGGGTGTGAGGCCCCGACGGCTGGCACCGGTTGTCGACCAGATCCGCGGTAGCTCTGCCCGAAAAGGGCGAAACCCCGGCGATTTGCCAGAGGCAGGGATCGTTCCGGGGTCTTCGGGTGACACCATACCGGTCGTGAGCCGGAAGTCAATCTCTCCAGAAGAACTCAGCAGGCTGATTTCGCCCGGGCGATTCGGATCCTACGAGCAGGGGATGGGGACGTCGGCGGGAGCGGTGGCCCTGTACGAGTGGAACCTGGCGATTAGCTCTGCGCTCTTCGAGACGCTCGGGGCCGTCGAGGTCATCCTGAGGAACGCCTTCCATCGGGAGCTGGCCCAGCGACACGCCGACCGTGCGGGCTCAGGGCCGTGGTACCTGGGGGCGTGGATCGACGAGAAGGGCAAGAGGGACGTTGCCACGGCTCGCGAGCGAGCAACGAGACGTGGCAAGGACCCCGAGCTTCCCGGCAAGGTCGTGGCCGAGCTCTCGTTCGGCTTCTGGCGGTACCTCGTTGCCAGGCGATACCAGACCACCGCCTGGCCGGCGTTGCAGCAGGCGTTCCCATTGCACCCCGACGCACCCAGTACGCCGAGGACCGACGTCGAGGACCGGATGCAGCGCATCTACATCCTGCGCAATCGCATCGCTCATCACGAGCCGATCTTTCGGCGCGGTTTGGAGCACGACTACTCGGACATGCTCATGCTGGTGGGCTGGATCTCTGGCGAGGCCGCCGAATGGATGGGGGAATTCAGTCGCGTGACGGAGCTGCTCTCCGATCGCCCGGTCCGCTGATCCCGTCAGAAAGGGAACGGTCCATTCAGTCCTGATGCCATCCTCCGGGCGTGTGGCGGCTCGGCTTCTAACGGATCTTCTAACGGACGGGCCGATACGGGCCGTTTTGATTCGGATCAGCCATCACGGCCCGACACGCGAAAGCCCAGGTCAACGGCACGTTCCGTCACGACCCGGCATGAGCCGACACCCCCGGAAGGCGGCTCATAACCCGAAGGTCGCAGGTTCAAATCCTGCCCCCGCCACCAACGAAAATGCAGGTCAGGGCCCCGCCGCGGCGGGGCCCTCCTGCGTTCCCGGGGTTGGGTCTCACCGGGTGTCACA